>Ga0163154_10001286_pt1 | contig 38965 bp, 69 predicted proteins | sample OliLakLV19MP9P1_FD_148649 | JGI IMG/M metagenome (GOLD analysis project Ga0163154, IMG submission 148649) | Freshwater microbial mat bacterial communities from Lake Vanda, McMurdo Dry Valleys, Antarctica - Oligotrophic Lake LV.19.MP9.P1 | ecosystem: Environmental > Aquatic > Freshwater > Lake >... | reverse complement strand
TAACAGCAACTTTACATAACTCTTCTGTTATCAACTCTTTAGGTATCCATCGTAATACATAACCATTTTGACTAACAGCAGCTTTACATAATTCTTCTGTTTTTAATTCTTCAGGTATAAATCGTAATGCTTCAGCGTTTTCAACAACAGCAACTTTATACAGCTCTTCTGTTATGAATTCTTTAGGTACATACATTAATGTATAACCGTTTTGGCTGACAGCAATTTTACAAATTTCTTCTGTTATGAATTCTTTAGGTACATACATTAATGTATAACCGTTTTGGCTGACAGCAATTTTACAAATTTCTTCTGTTAAAAATTCTTCAGGTACATGTAGTAATGTACCACTATTTTGACTTATAGCAATTTTACACAACTCTTTTGTTCTCATTTTTTTAGGTATAAGTTGTAATACCAAACCATCTTGATTGACAGCAATTTTACATAATTCTTCTGTTATAAACTCTTCAGGTACCAATCGTAATGCTTGAGCATTTTCAACAACAGCAATTTTATACAATTCTTCTGTTATCGATTCTTTAGGCACATAATGTAATACATAATTATTTTCACTAACATGTTTCTTATAATAACTGTAATTTGTCATATCATTTACATTTTTTGTCTTAAATTATCAGGCACAAACCGCAAAGCTTCTTTATCTTCATTAAAAGCAATTTTACAAATTTCTTCTGTTTTCAATTCTTCAGGTACATATTCTAATATCCAACCATCTCGACTAACAGCAATTTTACATAACTCTTCTGTTAAAAATTCTTTAGGTACATAAGGTAATACATAACCATTTTGACTAATGGCAATGTTACATAGCTCTTCTGTTCTTAATTTTTCAGGTACAAATCGTAATGCACCACCGTTTTTACGAACAGCAATTTTACAAATTTCTTCTGTTCGTAAGTGCTCAGGTACAAAATCTAATGCTGAACCATATTTGATGACAGCAATCTTACACATTTCTTCTGTTTTAAAATCTTCAGGTACATAATATAATACTTCACCATTTTTACCAACAGCAATTTTACATAATTCTTCTGTTCTTAATTCTTCAGGTACACGTTTTAATGCGTAACTATTTTCAAAAACAGCAATTTTACAAATTTCTTTTGTTCGTAAGTGTTCAGGTATATATTGTAATGCTAAACCATTTTTATTAACAGCAGCTTTACATAACTCTTCTGTTAAAAATTCTTCAGGTACATAATATAATGCATCACTATTTTCAACAATAGCAATTTTACATAATTCTTCTGTTAGTAATTCTTTAGGCACATAGCGTAATGCATGACCGTTCTTACTAACAGCAATTTTACATAATTCTGCTGTCCTCAATTCATCAGGTACACAACATAATGCAATACCATTTTGACTGACAGCAGTTTTACATAAATCTTCTGTTAAAAATTCTTCAGGTACATAAGGTAATACATAACCATTTTGACTGACAGCAATTTTACACAGTTCTTCTGTTATGAATTCTTTAGGTACCAATCGTAATGCTTGAGCATTTTCCACAACAGCAACTTTATATAATTCTTCTGTTTTCAAATTATTAGGTACAAAATATAATGCGCAACCATTTTCACTAACAGATTTCTTATAATTATTATTTTTCATATCACTTACATTTTGTGTTTTAAATGATCAGGTACATAGTGTAATAAACCATTGTTTAGGCTAACAGCAATTTTACATATCTCTTCTGTTCGTAAGTGCTCAGGTACATATTTTAATGCAGCACCGTGTTTACTAACAGCAACTTTACACAAATCTTCTTTTTTTAATTCTTCAGACATATATTGCAACACAAGATTTTCTTTATAATTTACCATATAATTTTTCAATTAAATTTAAACGTATCATGATTTTGATCGAAAACATATTACCATTTTCAACCAAAAACTTCATAAAAAGGATGTGTTTTATTATCATTAAAATAAACTTGAATAAATAAATTATTCCAATAAAATTTTATTTCCTTCTCGATCATAATACCTATCATTTTCATCATGCGTTAATACGGCAACAACTTTTTCATCCATAAGTCTGGATATTTGATCACCGTTGTAATAAAGAATTATTCAAACCTTTTCCTTCTTTGTATTGTCTAATGCCTGACGCAACGCAACAAACCATGGACCAAAACCACCATTAGGAAGCGCAACTAGATAACACCCTCGATTCTCTCCATAAGAAAGAAAAGGTTCAATTTGTTCACTCAACTGTTTATTGTTCATCTATTAAAAACTTTCGTATGTTAATTTAATCTTACGGTCCAATTTAATTGTAGTGTAGTCTTAATTCTGTAAACACGTTCCTCGGCGCCGATCTCGACTCTTTAGACCCACATAAAGCATCTTGGTCCAAAACCTATGCTCTCCATGCTGCCTGCTCTGCCTTGAGCTACTGGTCCACTTCAGCGTTCGGTTCAGAAATTTTGTTTCGTAATAAATATACTACAATTATTCTAAAGTACAAGTCAAATTAGGAGTCAAATATCTTTTTCCATTTTCGTTAGTGACCCAACCTTTTGCTGCCATTTTTTCCCAACATATTTTAGCAGAATCGCTCTGTAAACTTGATGCTCTCAGTTTTAATCCGAACTTTGCTGCGAGCTTAGATCCTTCAACATAAAGCTTAGTCCCAATACCTTGCTGCCTAAATAAATTATCAACGATAATATAGTCAACATATGGAGTGTTAACCTGATACTCTTTGAACCTTTGAATTTGCCGTTTGCGCGTACGAAACAATTGCTTATTCATTCTTTTTACAAGAAATTTAAGCTGCTCTTGAGAATAATTATTAATTTTATTTTGAAGATTATTATCGTAATAATAACTCCAGGTCCAACTTTTTACCTGATCATGAGTTAACGGTGCATCCAATATCGATTGCTCATTATTTTTATAAGCCCATCCACCAACCTTTGTAAGATAATCAATTGGGCACTTATACAAGTTTCGATAGTTTTCAAGAGGAATATAAGATATGTCCAAATACCCAATTTCTTTATCATTTAACTGCGCAGAAATTTTATGAAACACCCACCCGCGATTAGGTTTTTTTGTATTAAATTGATGAATGAATTTAACGTTAGTCATCGTTGACTTGCTCCTAACAATATAAGCACCGTAAGCAGCCTGTCAACCACAAATGTAATTTAAATATTACTTATTTATCAAGTAATGCAACATTCTCTCTCAACCACATAATAGCTAAAGATTCAGATTCAAACTGCTGAAATGTCCCAACGGTTTTGATCGAACCATTATCATAAGCCTTATGAATAGTAAACATTTTTTCAACTTCATTAAGCATATATTCACTAGTAATAAAATATTCGCCATAAATAATTTTAGGCAATATTTTACTATTAAAAGCAGCTAATGTTTCTTTTGCAAAGAAATCAAAACCAGCAGATTTATTTTTAAATTTAATTTCAGAAATATTATTATACATTATAATGTCCTTCCATAAACGTTACCACAAATATCTTCTCCTGCAACACCATGACAAGTAACATTTTGAAAGAATGCTTTTGAGTAATTAATGAATTCAATATTTTTAGTTTCACGTGACATTATTATTTCCTAAATATAAAATAAAAACAAATGACATATAAGAACAGTAAAACAATTCTCCAAGCACATCCGCGAACTGTTGGTTTATACTGTTCCATTAATATTCTTTACGCCAAGAATTTTTATCTTGACGTTTCTTTCTTTTATCGCCCATGCATTTCGAAGTCGTATTATAACGCTTATTCATCGCGATAAAAATAATATTGCGATTAGCAGTAGTCATGTTGCTCATATAATTATACCTGTGTATAGCATACTGCCAAGAGTATGTCAATCATATTATTAATAATTAAATACCAAACATTTTATCAATAAAAATATAACATAAACTAATTAAAATAAATGTAAAAAATGCAATAAAAATCATTATTTAATTCTCGCTAACAGAATTATCTACTCCCCAACAATCAGGGCAGTTAGCATCAAACCAATAAGCATCTTTCGCTTGCAATTCATTATCTTCACTATAAGCTGCGCACACCTCTCTGTAACTGCCAAAATCATGATTATAACTTTTAACTACCAGCAAGCATAAATGCTGCCGACTGAATGTTTCAAAGAAAGTTTTAGCAAGTAAAGATTTATACCGAATACATTCTTGTACATTCTTTTCATGAAAATCATTATCTATCGTTTGAGCGCAATTCTCGCTATGAGGAGCTGATCCTAATTCAATATATTCTTTGTGTGTCATATTTAAATCCATTTATGAGTTAATAAAATTAAGATTGCTTAGATATTTTTTTAATAGATTAAAAATTCTAAACACTATCTTAACCAACCCTTCGTCAGTCGAATTTTTCTGACACGAACGAAGCGAAGTCCTTACTTGTAAGATCGGTAGATTCTCCATCATCATTAACTTCCAAGCCTGTAAGGATCTTATCTAGCTGACTTGGACGTCTTTGCTCACAAAGCGGCTCAGGCTCTGCATTAGACCATGTTTCAAACGCTACCCTCGCTGCTCTCAGCGCCTCACGGCTCCCTACATATGCTGCCTCTAATGCTAGCTCGGCCGCTGCAAGAACATGCGCAGCCTCATGCGCAGCGTTATTGGCTTTCCAATAAATTTCTCGCGCTTTTAGTTTTTTATCGCTAATCAAATCTTTAGTTTTTGTTTGGTTTGTCATATTTAATATTAACCTGTTATAAATGATGTATATTTATTCTGTTTTATTCTATGGTTTTTTTTATCATTTTAATAAATCAATATCATTAACATTGGATTCTAACGATTCTTTCCATTCATCAATACCATTGCCATTTTCCTTAATCCATCTATGCAATGCTTCAATTGCTCCTGGGTTATCAGAAAGGAATGATAACAAATTTCCATGGCTAGATCCGTTAGCTAACTGGCCATAACGATAATTATCTGTGTAACCCATTAGATCAACGAGTTTACAAAGATTATTAACACCTTCACCATTTTCCGTACGATGCAAATTCTCTTGATCAATAATGTTACGAAGTATTTCGGAAAAACTTTTATTTTTAGTCATATTTTCACTAACAGCTTTTTGTTTGAAATGTTCAGGAACAAAGCGTAATGCATAACTGGAGTTTCCAACAGCAGCTTTACATAACTCTTTTGTTTTCAAATCTTCAGGTACATATTCTAATGCTAAACCATCTTTACCAACAGCAATTTTACATAACTCTTCTGTCCTCAATTCATTAGGTACATATTTTAATGCTCTATTATATAGACTAACAGCAATTTTACATATCTCTTCTGTTTTCAATTCTTCAGGCACAGAGAGTAATGCATAAAAACTTTCAATAACAGCAATTTTACATAATTCTTCTGTTCGTAAGTGTTCAGGTACATAATCTAATGCTAAACCATTTTGGCTAATAGCAATTTTACATATCTCCTCTGTTCGTAAATGTTTAGGAACATCATTTAATGCACAACCATTTTGACGAACAGAAATTTTGCATAATTCTTCTGTTAGTAATTCTTCAGGTACACATACTAATGCCCAACCATCTTGACTAACAGCAGTTTTACATAACTCTTTTGTTTTTAATTCTTTAGGCACATAATATAATGTATAACCAATTTTGTCAACAGCAATTTTACACAGCTCTTCTGTTTTCAATTCTTTAGGTACATAATCTAATGCACCGCCATTTTTAATAACAGCAATTTTACATAATTCTTCTGTTTTCAATTCTTTAGGTACATAATCTAATGCTAAACCATTTTGGCTAATAGCAATTTTACATAACTCTTCTGTTTGTAATTCCTCAGGTACAAATTCTAATTTTAAACCGTTAACACTAACATATTCCTTATAATAATTATAATCCTTCATATCATTCCATTTTGTGTTTTAAATGATCATGAACCAATTGCAATGCATAACTACATTTATTAACAGCAATTTTACATATCTCTTCTGTTCGTAATTCTTTAGGTACATAATATAATGCGTAACCATTTTGACTAACAGCAGTTTTACACAGTTCTTCTGTTTTCAATTCTTCAGGTACATAACATAATGCACCACCGTTTTTACCAATAGCGGTTTTACACAGCTCTTCTGTTTTCAACTCTTCTGGTACATAATATAATGCACTACCACTTTCAACAACAGCAATTTTACATATCTCTTCTGTTTGTAACCATTTAGGTACAAATTGTAATGCGCAACCATATTGACCAACAGCAGCTTTACATAACTCTTCTGTTAAAAATTCTTCAGGTACATCATTTAATACGTAACCATTTTCACTAACAGATCCCTTATAATAATTATAATCTTTCATATCATTCCATTTCTTGTTTTAAATGATTAAGCGCTAAACCTAAAATGTAGGACAATATTTTTCAACAGCAATTTTATCATTTCAACACCATACAACATCTCTTGGTCAAGAATATTGTAAAAGGCCTCAGATAAAACTTGCCAAATATTTTTAACTATACCTATACTATAAGCATCATGTCGCGATCTGTCAACCGCAAAACTAATTAATATCTAAAAAAAATGTTAGGCCTAATTATAACATAACATCAACAAGAATTAAATAAAATAATCGACGCCATCCTTATCAGATGTTGTCATATATTTTTAACCTTTAATTCTAAATAGCATTATTTTCAGAATTTTTATGTATTACATAAGCTTGGATAATTGCTTTTCTTTAACTTGATTTAATAAACAATTTAATTAATCATTACCCATTTCTTCCAACCAAGGAAGATTTGGCCAATAGAAAACTGTACCTAAACCCATTGAATCCGTAACAGTTTCTTTTATGATGTCATAAAACATATTGTATTCATAATCTGCATCAAAATGATGTGAAAATAAACCAAGCATAATAGCTAATTCTTGAATCGGAGAATTGTTAGTCACATAACCAATACAATTCTTACCATACATATTGCGCCCAGAATAAGAAAGTAATTCATAACCTTTCAACTTAAGAACTTGGTAAAACTTTTTAGCTTGTACTTCGTTATTATTTTCATCCATAATATCACCTATTAAATTAGCCGTAAACAACGTCGCCAGTTGTCTCAACTACATCACCAAAAAGACAACATTGAAGAAAAATATCTGCCGTATCAGCACTGTCATTATTCGTCAAAACATTACTAAACTCTTTTGGAAAATGCTTTGCAAACAAAGTAACACCGCGAGCAATGCCCTTTTCATTCAAAGTAAAAGTTTTAATGCTTTCAGCCAAAAGCTCTTCTTCGTTGTTTGAATCTTTAGTCGCATCAAAATATTCGTCTTTATCCATAAAGACAACTTGACCATCACCCCAACACCAACTTACATGAGTGAAATCTTTATACTGTTCCGGAATATCTTCATTATTACTAGGCTTGATATGCTGATCATCAAGACTGTAACACCAATACTTCGACCATCCTCCGAAAGCAGAGATTAACAGGTTGATAATTTGGTTCTGACTCAGACTAATATTTGCATTAAATTTTTTCATTTTATAATTCCTAATTTTTATTAAATCTATTATGCTAACTCATTTATATCGAAACTGTATAACTAACGAGTATAAGAGAAAGAAAATCATCTTTGATAAATTTCAATGTATGGTCGAAAAACTCAATCATAATTCGACCATCAGATTTGCTATGAATGTTCGATAAAACAACCTCACCCTCAAACTTAGATCCGCACCATTGAAACTTAAGTTTTTCTCCAGACCGGATTTCTGGAAGAGTACCATCAATAAATAACTTATCTTCAGTTGTATTGATCTTTAGCATATACTCACCTCCAAGTAATACGAATATAATTCTTATTGTTAATGTCGGTAATAAGAACTGCACCAGTCAGCGTATTACACGTTGCTTTTAATTTATTCATGATATCAACAGGATTAAATTCAGGCGGATTAGAATGTCCACATGGAACATCTACAATGTTTTCACCAATATTTTGTGCTCTCTGAACACTATTCATACATAACGTAAAATATTTTTCGTAATTCATATTAATTAACTTCCGCCCAAATCGTAGAATTTTTAAAACTAGTCTTCCTGTATTCCTTAGGTCCCTTACTCTTCTTAGGATACCAAATGTCATACTCATCTGGACCAATAGAATAAACTACCCTTTCAACATCATAACTTCTAATTAAAGCCTGGCAGTGTGCGCAGGGCTTAGCCATTGTCATCCCACTGGCAATTAACCGAACGACCCACAAACTAGAACCATAACCAGCTTTGCGCAATGCCCTAGCTTCAGCATGAGCATGAGGATGTCGGACTGGCTCAGTGGAATTTGTCGAAAGAGTTACAGGCCCGTTTGTAGCACATACCAGAATCCCATCGCGAGTTTTTGCAACAGCTCCAAGTCGGAAATTTCGATCAGGCCCACCAGAAGCAATCTTAGCTGCTAATTCGATCATGTCTTTCATATTAAAAACATAACCACTGCCGCCAACCCTGTCAACCATGCCTATTATTATAATTCAATATTAAAATCTTTCGGAGTTAATACTCTATCATCAATAAGTGCTGAAATGCAATACTTTTTAACATCTCTCAGAATTGACAAAATTAACTGATCTCTGCCATTACCATCAACTGATACATCAACACTGAAAGTGCAAATGTTTAAATTAAAAGCTGTGGTGTCGGCGTAACCTTCAAGACGGAAAGCTTTTAAATTTAACTTCCCTTCACGACACATTTGCTCCGACCTATTAATAAATAATTTAATTAAATATTGCTGAAAATGTTTTTGTGAATTATTCATTATAATACTGATTGCAAAATAAATTTTTAAACCAAACAAAAGTTTTTAATCATAAATCGAAGCTGTTAATAGATAATCAAAAACTGAAATTGCCTAACGTTTCCATGCCCATTAGATCAAGATCAGTTATACGATAATATTTATTAGTATCCCTTAACTTCCTTCGCTCAGATGTTACTTAATGCTTTCCTCCGCTCTTAACACTCAATTTTAAACCATAATAAAAAGTCAAAAGACCAGCTACCAAAGCCCACGAAATGTTGTGCCCACCAAGAACAAAATGAGAATGACCCATAGATGTAGAAACAGTCCCTACGCAAGAAGACATTAAAACAACCATAACACTAACACCAATCCACTTTACAATAAAACCAAACATGATACTATTTCCTTATTCTTTCTTTTTTATTAACAACACAATTGTTTAACAATACTGACGCCGCTTAAACCAGCCTTAACCTGGATTTTACTCCCAGCTTCGTAACCATAATTATAAGCACTATCTACTTTCTGGTAAGCTGTAGTGGGACGCTTCTTAAGATTCAAATTATTTGAAGCAAACTCTTCCACTTCTTTGTACCTGTCATTAACGCGAACAATAGAAACTTCACTAGCTCCAATTTCAGCTTCTTTCTTGCCGCTTTGAAGCTTCTCACTAATAGCTGTAACTGCACCAATCTTAAAACTATTGCTCCAGCTTTTACCAGAACCGTTTCGGTGGCGCATAGAAAACTTGCATAGCCGCTCAATCTCATTACTCATAAACATGAACAAATAATTTACAACCTGTACATCACTATTACGACCAATAATTTTGACCGACGACATACTCTTTGCTCGCATATTTCCGTTTTCAAGATATACCTTGCAACCATTTGCTTTCGCCAAAAGCATAGCTAGATGATTTTTCCAAGTCGAAGTTTTCAAACTTTCACTTCCAGGAATTGATCCGAAATTAAAAACCTCTTCCTCAGCATCAATATCAAAAGAATCAATATCCATCATGGATAAACGGTTCTTGTCAATCATTTTTTGAGCCAAACCAAAAGCAGAAGCTGACTCTTCCAAAGAACAGCCGTTTTCTACGGTTTTATTTAGAAGCGCTTTGATCTTGTTAATTAAAGAATTATCAATTTTAGTCATTTTTTTTTATTCTCTATCTAAATGGTAAATAATAATTGGTAAAAAATATGCGCCGTTGTTAAGAACAATTTCCACTTTCTTTATATTTAAAGAAAATAGCACGGTTAACACATTCTATACATATATAGTAAGCACAAGCAACGCTTCTGTCAAGTGCTAAGCGTGCCTCTTAAAGCTCCAGGCTCCACAACCTTCGATGCAATGTTAGAAAGCTCCACGCATTCTAGGTATTCGCCGCTGATATGCCATTGCCCACCATAGCCTAAAGAAACCCGAATCTACAGAATTCTACCAACGAATTAGAAGATGATATTTTCTTCCAAACAATAATCAATTCATCAGACTCATAACGATTTCTTAAAACTTTTTAAAAAATATAATTACTACGGCTTTTCTACCCACCCAAAAACAGAATCAATATTTACACGCCCAGAAGAAACTAGCATGTACAAAAATGTATTCCAATTATTATAACCAAATGCCTTGAAAGTTTGAATTGCTTGCTTGTTATTCATCTTATATTTCTTTTGTTTAATTTTTATATTCATTAACTATCAACACTTTTAATATAACCATCGCAAACACCCTGTCAACCACGCTAATTAATAATTAATACATGTTGCCAAAATTATAACATTGCTTCTGATTATCTATTAAATATATTATATATTTATTGAAATCTTCTTTAATACAAATTCTCGCTATATAATTTGCTGCTGTCACTACCACAATTACGACGAATTTGGTTCTTATTTAATGCCACAACTAAAGCCTCTTCACGAGTCAAGAAAATTCCAAATTGATCTATAAAACCCTGCTCGGAATCTCTCCAGCTTTCATGGTACTCTCCAATGGCTTTCATTGCAGCATGCATAATACTGTCAAAATGCCTCGCTCCAATTAGCATCTTTAGCTTTTTGATTACTTCTAATACCTAAAGCTGTCACACTACATTCTTTCATATCATTAATTTTAATGAATCCCAGTTTTAAAAGAATGTCTAAACTTTGATTTCTAATTAGCTTATCTGGAACTACTGACCACCAGTTTGTTTCTTCACTATGAATTAAAGCGTTTAGCAGAATTCGACTTTGTTTGTTTAAATTTTTCATTAATTTACCTCTTAATAAGATTAATCACTAGAGCAAATTTGAGCTAAAGTTAAAATATTAGCCACTGCAAGATTAACTCTTCCACTACCATATCGTAAATTTTTTATACGCTTCAAATCATCGCTATCTAAAATGTTTACCCAATGCAAAAACTCAGCTTCCTTAATAAATAATTTCATATTTCTCTCATTAAATAAGTAATTGTGACTGCCAGATATTTGGTCGTAATCTTACCGCTACATATAAGTTAATCACTTATAACTGCCATGTCAACCATCACGTAATAATATCTTTTATTTGAAAAAATAAATCAATTTGTTTGGCTAAATCATCAATCTAAAATAATTCTCATATCAATTCAGAATGTTAAATCTGCACGCATCTCTTCTTTTCGCTTTAACTCTAGAGTGAAACCGTCTGTATTTTCAAAAATAAAAGATCCCTTATCTTTATCAAACTTTGTCATATGGCAAAATTGAAAATGAGCATACTGATCGTCACTTTCTTTACACATATCATCATTAAGAAAAATCTCAAAACAACTCTCAATTGCAATACTCTGCTTCCCTGTCATTTTATCGCCGCCTTTGTTAAAAAGAACAAAATCATACATAATTGATCTTTTATCTAAATCAATATTCATAATTTTGAAAAATTCATTCGGTGATTGTGAGTGAATATTGCACTCCTGAACAACTGCCTTCAACATATCAAAATTAAACGCTCCAATCATCTTTGCAAGATTTATAAAAGATTCAGTGTGACCCTTGTTAATTAAATAATAATTACAATAATCACGAATGAAATCCTCCTCAACTCCATTATATCGAATATGATAATAAACTCGACCAGGACGGTTTATGATGAATTCACTCACCTTCCATAAATTATTTACAGTTAATATAAATAATTTGTTTGATTGGTACATGCCGTCAAATAAACTTAAAATGCTATTCTGATCACTATCATTATAAACCTTTTCAAACTCATCAAAAATAACGATGCAACGATCCTCAATAGATGAAAGAAACTTATTAAAACCATCACCCTCAAATTTCTCATTCACAATAACCGTTGGAATGCCCTGCTTTGCTCCCATTTCAGAAAGTAAACGGGCAAACATAGTCTTTCCTGAACCCTTGTCTCCAGATAATAGTACACCAGTATTACAATTTCGTACACTGTATGTCTTTAATACTCTTATAGCATTATTCTCAATATCACCAAAAATTTTATCAGGTAATGTAAAATCAGGATTGCCCTCTAAAAAGAAACCAGTGAAAGGATCAAACCTAAGAACCCATGAACCAACAGGCAAATTATCAAATACCTCAGTCGCTCCAGTAGGTGATATTCTAATCTTATTACCATCTTTGAAATACTTGCTCATATTTTACTTATTTCTTTAATCTGAATAAATCCCTATTAACAACAGAATCTTTAGATATAGGGGTGTACTCGTTTTCCACATGTATAAGGCTTTGTAACAACCAACTGAACTTTAATACTAACCAAATTATCCTTCTCTTCTAAATAATTGAATAAATAATTTAAAGGCCCAAAACTTGTATATGGAAACACCTCCAAATGAACATATCCAGTATTGAAATAATAAATTGTGTCATCACTAATCCCTGATGACTCTACAAAACGGCAGCCATCAATCATAAACGATGGTTGAACCGAATCGCCAACAAATGGTCTGGGACCAATTGAACAATCATGACGTACGAATTCAAATTCAAGACCGAATGAAGCAGCAATTTTCCAAAAGAAAGTAGGTGAACATGCAGCTATATTAGGTCTCTCTCCGCTAACATGTTTAATGCTAGCTAAATCTTGTCGAATATTTGTTGCTACTTCTTTAGAATTGAAATTTGAAGCTTTGAAATGTTTAACTGAAGATCTATCAATTCTTGCGTAATTATTTGAATTATCGAGAACTGTATCAAATCCAATAATTGAGTCTAAAGAAGAACCAGTGAATAAATCAGCTTCGATTTTTTGAGCCATGTTAGACATGGCATCCGAAACTAAACCTTTTACATAATCTTTATATGCTGTAGGATTTGGTGATTGTTTTTTTTCTGCTTCTAATTCATCGGTTACGCCAATACAAGCTTCGTATTTTCCCCAACCAAGATTAGCCCTTATGTACTCATTAGCTCCGCCAGCGTTAACCAACCAATTTGGACCACTAGTATCTGAAGCTATACGAACTCGTAGGATTCTTCCAAGGTTTGTTGCTCGATGAAATTCTTTGTGTATTACTGATATGTCTATCATTTTTATATTTTTCTTTGGTTTAATTCGTTATTCAAATCATACTCTACAACTCTTGGCGCCATTTGCAAGATGTCGTGAAATGTTTTTTACTTGATAATATCCATTATAATCTGCTCGTTATAAAGTTTTTGGAAATATTCTGCCCACTCATCTTGGGAATAAGATGAGTATCTAGCAGTATCATCTGAACGGTTTTTTTTAAATTTATTTTTAAAATGTAAAAATTCATTATGAGAAAAAGTTTTAAAAATATTTATCATGACTATATAATATTCTGTATCTCTAAATTTTTTTCTAACAATGCCGAAATCAATATGTTTATTTTTAGAATTTAATCTTAAAAAATGTTTTCCTGTCATAACTATTCATCATGTTCTGTTAAACCAATTAAATCAGCAGTATTTAAAACGATTCGCTCAACTAATTTAGGCATGCCGTTTTTATCAGACTCCCATCGCTCAGCAATAACTATCTCATGAGGCGTGGTCTTCGAAAGCTTTTGACCAATTAATTTTAAATTGTTTAGATGGTTCATTTAAATTCATCATCGATAATAGAAGCTCACCAACTTTTAGGCTATCTAAAAGTATCAAATTATCCGTGTGTCAAAAATCCTTCAACATAATTTGTAGGAGGAATTTCTGAGCCAACTGTGTAAAAATCATAATCTGGATATGATGATAATGGTATTGACACAGACACACAACTATCACCAGATCTATAGTAGATAACAAAGTCAATAGCAGGCACAACTATTTTTGCACCAACATTATATATCTTAACTTTAGAAGAAAGAGGACACTTATTATCAGGAACAACAATAACACCAATAAATTCCGGAGCACACGATCCTTTGCTAATCATCGCAACCTCACGAGAATCGGAGCATAAAGAGTTTGAGTAAAAGCCGGCATGATTGATAAGTGGCAAACATCTATTTTTACCGTCACTAGCAATTTGAAAATAACAGTTAGTTTTAAGCTGCTTATCATAATAAACACCAACAGGAGTCCTTAAACCATCCTCCGTAGATTGATAAACATTAACAATCCTTGAACCATCTTCTGCTGCTTCAGCTGCCGGAATAGGATTCAATATATCATTCCCTACGTCAGAAATAACATTGCCACTACCACTCTCGCCAACCTGCCTCCCACTCTCACCAGCGAAGCCGCCTCGCTCACCATTGTTTTGAGCCGTTACAGAACATGCCGCTACTAATACATAAACACAAATCGAACCTAATACTAATTTAAATGCTTCGTTAATCATAATGTTTTAATTACCCTTAATTACCCTCGCCGCTGCCTTTAATACACAAATCCTGTCCAAAATGGAAATCAACCCAACTTCAACATGATCAAATTCATTCGCTTCATAAATCTTATTCACTACCTGCTCCGGAATACTATAAATTAACTTGTCCCAAATGTCAAGAGAAATGTCATTGAAATGATTGTCCAGCGAAAACCTAATCCTGTCTCCAAGAAAAATGTCCACAACCTGAACCATAGACTCGTCTACAAATTGTCCATAGTATTCCTCATGCGTAAATTCATTCGCCATATATTGTGAACGAGTAATTATTGCTTTGTTCTCAACCTTCATACATTTTCCGATCTTCATAAGCTTCTATCAATCCGTCTTCCATGCAATCTTCATACTCTTTAGCTGCTTTGATCTCAAGCTCTTCCCAAGGATATCCCAAAGTAACACCGTGAACCTTGTTATACTTTAAATCAATATCTCCCTGAGAATAAACATTACCATCATTATCAGTAATCTCTCCGTCAAGATACCAACAAACTCTTGCACCATTAGATAAATACTCGTCAGGCTCATATCCAAAATTAGCCGCAAATTCCATCTCTAATAATCCTTCCTCTTCACTGTTTTCTACCTCTACCTCTAAATGAAATTTAACTTGCATATTCTTCCTTTAATCCTTCCTCTTCACTGTTTTCTACCTCTACCTCTAAATGAAATTTAACTTGCATATTCTTCCTTAAATTACTACGCTTTTATCCTTAGATAAAATATTCATTTGTGAACAATATGCCAGGTAATCGTCCTCAGAAGAAATAAAAGATTTAATCCAATCTCTTGCTTCAATCGCTGTCTTAAACCTTTTTTCACAACAGTTGCTTTTATCATCTGTTTCCAATCCCGTCCAGTCAACTTTCTCGTATTTCAATGTCTTCCAGAATTCAAGCTGCCCAGATAACCTTACCTTTACTAAATAATAACTGTAACGCTTCACTCCTACAATCTTTACAGAATATCGCTTAATTTCTAAACCTAACATTATAGCCGTGAAAATAAGTATTATAAACGGAACCGTCCCTACTCCACATATATACCACCGCCAATATTGCCATCCTTCAATCATAAATTTTTATTATTCTTTCTTGAAAAGCTTTTCTCGCCCTCTACATACATCATAAGCTCAGGACCGCAGGCTGTCAACCAAAATTCATTTCTTTCTTATTTCAAACCCGCACATGGGTGCGGAATGTAACTAATCACAGGTCTTTTGATAAAGATATTACTAACTTTCAACCCGCACATGGGTGCGGAATGTAACAACTTCAGGTTGTCCGATCAATCCTGAGCCGGATCTTTCAACCCGCACATGGGTGCGGAATGTAACACAGAGCTTCAGCTGCTTATTTTAGAGCATCACTTTCAACCCGCACATGGGTGCGGAATGTAACAGAACTCGCGCCGTTCCAGCTTGATGATAGCTCTTTCAACCCGCACATGGGTGCGGAATGTAACAAATGAATCCCGATAATGCAGAAGGTGTTTTATTACTTTCAACCCGCACATGGGTGCGGAATGTAACTATTTCAATCATCTACTATTCGAGGTTGCTGACCTTTCAACCCGCACATGGGTGCGGAATGTAACCAAAGCTTCGGGCGCTGCACTGGTAGATGTTTTCTTTCAACCCGCACATGGGTGCGGAATGTAACCTCCAGCTAAATCCTGCTCGGGATGAACAGCTACTTTCAACCCGCACATGGGTGCGGAATGTAACCCACACTATAAAAAAACTAATCATTTCAACTACTTACAGGTGGGTTTTCGCTAACCATATTGTATCTTACACTTTTTATCTTACACTTATACTTCAATCTCGTAACACCTTGATATTATTGATCTTTTCTCATCGCTTACCGAAAAATGTTCAAAAGTCCAAAACCAAAGGCTTTTCCCGAGCCAAACCCTTCTAACAACGATTTCTTGAAAAGCGACGCATCATGTAAGCGAAACTGCCCAACTACATAAGAGGAGGCGTGACTAATTGCTATACCCCTTTTAAAAGAAACCTTCGTTTTTTCATTTTTAATATTATCAATAATTAAATCACAACCAATGTTTCCAATTTTTCTCTTAACATAATCAGAAACATCCGCAGGTAATAAGGCGAATTTCTTATTTGGAAAATTCTTCCCTCCACGCTTACATGTATTAAGCCTAATTGAAAAACTTATTTCATCTTTAATAAATAAATCTAATTCTCCAACAAATTGAATTGAAAAATCATCACTGAACTCAGAACCAATATTGATCGCTGTTAATACGCAAAGATGATTTCCGCAATTCTCATAAAGTAATTTCCCTTCACCAGGAAAAATTTCTTTTAACATTTTATGATTATTATAATTATCATCGTGCAACTGGTAAATCTTATATACTTTCATTTTATAACTCCACAGGCTTAAAATCTATCTCTAATAACTCGGAATTTGTTTCCTCTAAATTAAACAACTCCTTAATGCTAACAACTCCTCCTTCTAAAATAGAAGCGAAACCGCAACCATTATTAAACATTAGCATCTCATCTTCTGTTAACTGAACACTAATCTCACCATCAATCCTAGCAATGTCAGATACCCCTTTTACCACCATGGTTTTTAAATATTGACCTAGTTTTTGATATCCAGCCATACCCATTTGTTGAACACCACCATCAATATCATTAGTTAGCAACCTTCGAAATGGCGTAATGAAGTTAATATCCTCAATTTCATTAAGAAAATTATCCTTTCTTACATCTTTAATACTAGATATTTCTCTACAAACATCCAATAATAACTTATCTGTAACCGTATATTTAAGAAGATCTGTCGCAAATATTATGAAATCATTATAAGTGGCTTCAGGTATAAGGTAGCTTAATTTTACCCACGAAACCTCAGGCGTAGCCCAGCAATTGTCAACAGACTTTCTAGTAGTCATTTTTTCATAAACATATACATTTTTCTTTTCCTTATCATGCAAACTAAAATGAGATGTTGTCTTGACCAATGAACGCTTTGCCATATCAGCAATCAATTGCGACCCGTTAACACAACTTCCTCTATACTTGGGGAAAGGTCGTAATCCACAAAGCACACGTAAAGACTGCTCAACAAACGAGTGGTGTAGTGTCCCAGGAGTTTGGTTAATCCATTGAGTTGATTTCCTAATCTTACGAGATCCTGGAGAATAAAATTCTCCATCCATATCAGTAAAAACTCTATCATCTTTACTTCTAGAAGTACCATCTTGCTTAAATGATTTTTGAAAAATACCAGCATTTTCAAATTTTAAAATTAAAATATATTTATAATTCATGATGTTAAAATTGGGGGCCTTTATCGACCCCCACCTATAATGGTTCTTATATCACTCTTCTTCTGCTACAACATCATCTTGTTTCTTTTTCTTTTTATCAACTTTATCAGCTTTGTTAGCTTTTACGTAACCAAAGTTGTTTCTATATTCATCGCATAGTTTCTTTTCATTACCCAGATCAGTAATGCTATAAGCAGAATATAGCTGTACATCATCCAGAACTTTAGAATTAAACTTATTATCACTGAAAATAGTGACCCACTCAGAATCATCAAAAACATCAGTTACTAGTTTAATCTTTACCGATTTAGTCTTTGCCCATCCAGTAACAGTCTTTGCCAAATTAAACCTTGCCAACCTTTTTAAAATATCTAAGCTTAGAAATTTAACTTGTTCCTCAGTTAGCTTAATTCCAAGTTCCGGAATTTCATAAACATTATGCTCCTTATTATAATAAGCAGGACTAGATACTTTCGAACCCATTTTCTTAGATAAATTATCTGCAAAAATCGAAGCAAAATCAGGATTAAAATTCATCCTATCATGAATCTCAGATAGTGAAATAAAACCCAACTCGGAAAGATCAATCGCTCCAGAAAGTTCATACTTCATTTCGCCACGAACCTCCCGTTTAAACAATGAAGTTTTAGCCGTCTTAGTTTTAGCTTGAGTATTCGTACATATTTCTAACGACGCTACGGAATGCTCTACCGCTTTAGCATAACTGCACTTAAAAGCACTAGTTCGCCTCCATGATGTCTCATCAGCCATAGCAAACAGATATCCGCGCTCTAAAAATGCCGGTGTTGCAACTGCCTTCAATAGCAAAGTTTTATCATGCATAATGTTTGGAAGGTGAACAGGCATATTATCCTCATACATAGAATGCCTAATGCAATCGGCTGAAATTACCGGAACCTTTGTAAGAATAACCCTTCCATATTGATCAGTTTTAACCTTTCCATTACTATCAGTTACTGAGTAATATCTTCCCTTTCCAAAAGTTACGTTGTCATCAATACTCTTTTCAACATCTTCTTGTCTATCCCATAACCACTTCTGATTAACGGAGTCAAAGTTAACAATTCCCTGGCCTTCAATTTCTACTTTAATTTCAATACTTTTAATCATTTTTCTTTTAATCCTAACTTGCTATCATAAATCTTACTAAATACCGGAAGAGGACTGCTGTTGCACCTTGCAAAGCTTAATATATCTTCCGCAGTAACCTTTTTTCTCATTTTATTTCCAATGTTTTTTGTTTTCTTTTTAATATTTAAATCGCTATAATCAAAACCACTTTTCTCATCAATATCAATTTTCTCAAGAATATCAATAACATTTTTAATCGTACTATCATCTTCTAAATATTTCCTGTTATCAGTCAAAATCTCTTTCACTTCTCTGTTGGTGATAGAGAATGTAAAATCACACCACTTACCATCAGAACCTTTTACAACAATAAAATATGATGGAGAAACACTTCTAAGACTTTTACCTGTAAATATAGTATTTTCTTTATCATTCTTATTTTTCACCCTCTCTCTTGGAAAGAAAGTTGTTAATCCTTTTATGGAATCACACTTCAATGCTTGAAGGTATTTCAACAAATCATTTTTATATTGTGTGTTAAAATCATTATACATCTCGTATAATTCATCCAATGAACACTGTGATCCTGGTTTATTTCCTAAAGAAAATTTTAAATAATTATTCCACTGATCTGATAAATCCAGATTATACCGGACCTTAATTGCTCCGGTTTCGTTACTTTTAATATCTGTATTAAAAGACCTGTGATTAAAATAAATATCAGATGGCTCTTGTTCTCCCCACCTATTAACACGCCCAATAGTTTGAATGTCGTTTTCAGGAGATTCGGTCGTTTTAATTAATGACTTGAAAGAAATATCAAGAGCTGCCTGCAAAATCGGAGCTGAAATAACTATGCTCTGCTTATCTCCGTTCTTATCAAACTTACTCAAAATATTTTTCATTTTAATTTCCCTATCTTTTTGGGAGAATTTTGAATGAATAATCTCATCATAAATCTTTGAATGCTTCTCTTGCACACTTTTGATAGAACTAAACATATGTAAAGTTCCAACTGTAGGAACTACTTTTTTATCAAAATGATAAATGTAATTCTTTTTATGCTGTGCGGGATAATGCTTACCTGGATTCGGTAGAATTTTTGTTTTTTCAAGACCAGTATCCCATAAATGATGCATCAGTGAAGGCGTAGCTGATAATAATAGAGTTTTAGTAGACTTGCAAATGCTAGCTCTGGATTGCATGAAAACAATGAAAGCACCAAACAAAGCCTCCTCCCCAATAAACTCATGGAACTCATCGAAAATTGTATTTGACATGTTGATATCAAAAATCCGTTTGGTTTTTGAATTGACCATCGGTGCTAAAAGATTATCAATATTCGTAACAATGATATTAGACTTACAATCTCCAATATTCGGATCACCCTTCTTTCGCTCAGACGACAAATACAATTCAACTGAAATATTTAATCCGAGCTTATCTCTCTCTGATAAAATATTGGCGTAAACTGTTTCCGCAACTACGTTTCGTGGACATACCCAATAAACTTGATCATGCTCCTTCAGTTGCTCAATACCCCAAAGTAAACCAATCATAGTTTTACCAAATCCAGCAGGCGCATTAACTTGAGTGATGCGTCCGCAATCAGCTACAATGCCTCGCTGTACATCAAACCTGCTCTGATCATAACCAGAAGGTAATGTGATAGAACAATTGATATTATTAACGTGTGAAGGAAAATATTTTTCAGCATTGTTATTATTTACAATATCAGATAACTCTTCAACCGTTAATGCTGAGACAAGATGATCCGCATAAATGACACACGACCTTGTAATTAACTTCTGTGCATTATTTAGAGCATTAGGATTCCCATCTGTATATAGCCGTGGAATCTTTAAATCATCTAAATCATCATCAGGAGCATCAATATGATCTTTAATATTGACTTCAAATGGGAAGTTTGCATTTTTAACTATATCATTAATTCTATCAAAAACACCAATTAAATCAGGCATTTCATTTTTAATGGATTGAGCTGACCTTTCATTAATTTCTTTAAAATTAAATCTAGTTGCATGATGCCAATAAATAGCTTGCAATCCAATCTTTTTAAAAGTGGATTTGTCTTTCGCAAATGTTGCTGCCCAAAGCCAAGATACTTCATTGTGCCTAGGGTAATCTACGTAATTGTTTTTTAATGTTTCCTCTTGGAATGTTTCGGAACACTTACCAAGATCATGACAAAACGCTGAAAACCCAATAGTTGAAATTAAACCCGGATCAGTAATGCCTAATTTTTTAGCACAGTGAATTGCCATCAACATAACGCCATGTAAATGGTCGTTAAGATCTTGGTTTAATTTACCGTTAAGCGTGTTTGCATAATATTTCATATTTAATATTTAATCCTATTTTCTCTAAATAATATAAGCTCAGGACTCGGCTAGAAGCACGCAATCCAAAAGCCACTGGTAGACAAGCTTTCTTACAGACGCATGTGGAACCGTGAGCCCATTTCTCCACCTGTTAACGCTAGACCTGCTCATGTCGAAACGATTAGAAATCTCTTGATTGTCGATCAGTAAAATCTTAGCTCCAACAGTAAGTATCTCCTGAAAACTGACAGTTTCTTTTTTGAGCGCTGCTTGGAGCATTTTCCGATAATTGGTTCTTTGTGTTTTCTCTGTCATATTTAACCCTGTCACATAAACACACTATAGGCGTACTCACTACTCATGTCAATCAATTTCTTAAATTAAATTGAGCGTTCTTATTTTAAGATACCATCTAGAATCGTTTGACATTCAGTACAAACATTCTCCATAGTTTTTGTTGCAGTCTTATTTATGCATATCTTCTCGCATAGCGTATCTCTAGGTGGAGTCTGATAAGGTACATATCTACACCAGTGCCTGGTCTTCGTGTAGCTATCATAGAATAGACCTATTGCATCAATGCTAATGTAGCGTAAGGTGTCCATATCCTTTGGTCCCAATTTATATGTTTTATTTTTCATTTCAAAAACTCCGGTAAATATGTACTTCGTCAACCTTCAAATCTAACTAAATTTTCAGCATTTCATTATGAACGATCTTCTGAAATTAGCCTCTTTTTATGAAGATGCCAGTAAAGCTATTAACTTTAATGATTTAATTATTAACACGACAGGCTTGAACCCGGACTCTTTTAGTTTCCTTGAACCGTATTTTAAAGATAGTCTTGGACTATATCCTAAATTTCCAGAGTATATAAATAAACAGAATATAAGAATTGGTTCTTATCCAAATGGGGAAAAGTTTATAATCAATGGTAGGCACAGATTGCTATTATCAAAAAAATATAATATCCAATATGTACCAGCCATTTATAACAGTTATGATAATGATGGTAATCAATTAACAGAAGATAATATTCTTATCTCTATTTAATTCTTCTTATTCAATGTTCTAAATTCTTCCTCAATTAGAACTGCTTGATCACCATGGACTCTCACAAAACGTTTCATAAGATCTTTTAGCTTATTTAATTGTCCAGAACGCAATTTACGAACCGTTAGAACATATCCCTCAGAATTAATCTTGGAAACAATTCCTGCGCCAATAGCATGCCTGGAAAGATTATCAGTCTCACCTACCCATCCGTCCAGTCTAAATTCGCTAGACATATTAGTATGATAAGGCGAATCTTTACATTCGATATAAGAACGACCACTAGACGTATTGACTACGACTGACAAATATACCAATTGACCAACCTTAGGGTCATACCAAAAATTACCTTCTTTTGCTTTCATAATATTTTTCCTTATTGAAGAACATTTAACTTTAACTTACCATCAATCTTTGACTTACCATTACCATGACTTCGAAAAGCAATAATTATCTTCCGGTCCGCCTTTTGACACAACCCACACTTAAGGCAATTCATATCTTCTACCTCAGTTGCTGGGCAAACTGAAACATGACGTCCCTTAGGTGTCTTAGTGTGCCTCTCTGAATCACTAGGAACTACCACCACAACAGGCCCAATACCAAGATCATACAATTCATCAGCTTTATCCATATTGTCAGCAGAAAGATTAATTGTAAAACCATTCTTATTAGCTTCGAAAACAGAGTTCATATTCATTACCGAATTGATATCTCCAAATCCTACAGGCTTATGCGTAAAGGTAAATCCTTTTGCTTTAGACTTCTTATTAGCTTCCACCAATTGAGCCAACTTCTCACTATCAATCCTATTATTATTACCAGGAAGATCTCCTGCAACATTGAATCTATGCAATTGACCTTTAGGGAGAATAGAGATTTCTTTACAGAACTGATCCCATTCAATTCCTGATTCTCCTTTATCAAGCCTTCGCCAATGAATAGCTACATTGCCATATTCAGCGTAACACCCATTCTTTTTTAGTTCGCAATTGTCTGGACAGGTTTTACTATTACTATAACTAACTGGAATTGGTCCGGTTTTCTTATTTGAAGAACTTCGTACAAATATTACTTTCGTCATATAAATCTCTTTAATTATTCTATTAGACTGAAACTATTCCTGGCCTTACTCTTACAATAAGCATGGCAAGCCCCACTGTCAACCAGTGGGGCTCACTTATTGTTATTCAATAACCTTTAATTTAACTTCTGCCTCAGAATTGAACGTGAAAATTACATCATTCCTTTGAGGAAGTACATCGGGCTTTCCTCGCACCAAAGGAAACTTCACCCTACTAAAACTGATAATATCAAATACCCTATCTGTCATAAGGATCCCTTAGATTAGCTATTGTTAATTTCTAAAAATCTTAGATTATTAATCAACCCCATTTGCGTATTCACGTTCTTCATCGTCTCTTTGTGCTTCTTCTGCGTTGTAGTTATCACACAACCTATCTTCGATTGCATTAAACTGTTCGCTAGAAATTAATTCACAACGACCTGAAGAATCAATGAGAATAGCACTCTCATCACCAAAAATCCAACTCGATTCCTCCCGTTCAATATCTTGGTTGTCTCGAATAGAAAGATTCGGAGCTACTTCACCGACTGCAATTCCATCATTTTCTGCGAACAACGTTTCAGCAATTGTAACATTAACGGCATCAACCCATGGTTCCGTATCGACAATTCTATATTCAAGTGCGGTTCCTTCTTCGTTCTCCTTTTCAAGGCCCTTAATAATCTTTTTTGCCTCAGCCAAAGTTAGATCCATACACTCAGGCTCGATTTCCCAATGTGCATTTTCCCAATCTTCGGACTTATTTTTTGCGTGGATTTGATAGGTGTTTTTCATTGTATTACTTTTTTAATGTTATAGGTAAAATATATGATTTATTGATGACGTTTATTCGCCATCGGTTTCAAGTGTATCAGCGACAAACATCATGGTTTCATACCAAATGGCACGATGAGATTCATAGCTGGGCCAATTATCTTTAAATGCAGCTGTATCGTAACCACACTTTTGCAAATAATTGTCCACATTCAATACTACCTTTTCAGCTACATATGTAAGATCATGGTAGTGGGCTAGATCAGCATTAGGATGCATAAAGAGCAATGCATGCTTAATATGTCCTTCTCTCACTTCATTTAAAGCCCGCAATTTATGAATCAATTGCTCGTCGGCAAGATTAGATGGATTGATGTTCCCGAAAATTGTTCTAAGATCTGTGCTCATCCCGAACGTTTGATATAGTACAGCTCCAGCAAGGAATGCTTCGCACCGCTTTTCAGGGCCATGTTCGAACCAAGCTGACATATTAACAATATCCGGATTCTTCTCGCTTTGAATATCTGCCAAAGCAACGCGGATTATTGCGCTAAGATCTCCTGGCAGAAGATTATTTTTGTAGTTCTCGGAATCCATGGTATTATTAATAATTGAGCTTTTCATGATTTTCTTTTTTCGATCAGGTACAGAGTTCAATATAGCAGTTTACTATGCGAATGTTAGAATACGTAGCGTGTACCATCCTTAGCAAATGCCCATGCCCAACGGTCACCACCACATTCCTCCCGCTTAAGCTTCCCCTTTAATGCTCTAATGGAAGGCCTGCCAGTATATGGTTCCTCAGTGCCGGGGCCATCGCCCTCACCGGAAACAATCTCCAAACCCTCAAAAACTACGGTCTGGCCCATTTCATCTGTATTGTTCATCTTTTTAATGTCTTTCATATCATTCCTTTAGTTAGTATCTGCCGAATCATTCTTACTCCAATTTTCAGGAGATGTCAATCTTGTATTAACAGCGTATTTCATCCATTTTGGCATGACAGGTTTACGCTTTAAAAATTTATCAATATAAGCTACTCTTATAAACTGATTCAATATCTCATAATGTAAATAGTTAGATTCAAACTGTTTACAGTTACCGCATCAATCTCAGAAGGAGTGCCATATCCGCATTGATTGTTCCAGGCAAGAAAACCAGTATTATCGGTTTTCTGAGAAATTTCAGCTGAATCAACATCATCCAACTTAAATGTTTCAATTACATGACCTTGAGCTAAGTCAAGAGTTCCAAATGTTCCATGATATTGTGTCGGAGAATTAAAAACATTAGATTTTGTAATGACTACGTATGACATATTGTTTCCTTACTCTTAACATAAGGTCTGGTCGAGGCTCTGTCAACCGCCATCTTTATCTTTTCTTATTGTTTAATATTTCAAGATATAATATGAGCCCAAGAATTCATATTCTGGCCAGGTATAGAACCATGATTTAATAGGTAGCAATTCATCACTCTTAAGCCAACCTGGTAGTTCCTCTTCTGAATTTTCCTCTAGGCGTTTTTCACCATCTAAATTACAAGTAATGTTAGTTCTAGCTATTTCGAAGGTTGGAAATGTTCCAACAAAATAACTAACGATATCTAGACCTTCTTCTATTCTTAGAATCACTGTATACATTTTATTTTACTATTCTATATTTACTTTGTAGGCCATGAAGGTATCGCGCCTTCTTTTACAGGTTAAAAGCCTGTTACATCACTTTAATGTTTAAAGCCCAAATGATTATGTAAGAACTTAGTCTCTTTATCAATTTTACAATACACTTACCTAACCATAACCAAATTAGGGATTTGTATATTAACCAGTTGGATCAACGAATATCAGATTATTCTTACCAATCAAAAATTTCCAAACCATTATATGTAGGGCCATCAGCATCAATAATCAAATGCGTACAATTAAGATTCTTTGCCCAATTAAGAAGCTTATAGAAATTATCAGAAAGACCTTCATTATCTTCTTCCTCCAATAGGTGTCTAAGATCTTCTCGTTCTTCTCCGGCGGCATAGATAGAAAAACCATATCCTCCATGTAGTGTAGTTAGAAGTAGCAGATTAGTACTATCCTTAGACATTTCTTCAAGAATGTTAGAATCCTTGAGTGTAATATGGCCGGTGCTGATAATAAGGTTAGTTTGAATTTCTGGATTTGTTTGATTTAGCATATCTTTTAGACTTTCTTATCTCTCTTCCTCTACAACATAAGCACTACAGGGCAGTCTGTCAACCACTGCTTAAATATCTAATCCTCCTGAATGAGTAACTAATACACGCCCACGGGAAAACTTTACACAAGATGCCCGCGAAAATGTTTTTCCTGGGCCACCATAGTAATCTTCCCTCTTAAACATCTCTCTAGTATAATCTTCAATGGACGTATCACGCTTTGGATCAAACTTATCAGCATAAGCAATAATCTCGTCCAAAGAATACAATTGCCAAGCAACCCAACTCTCCCGATTACCTTGGCGACCACCACAGACAGCTTCCAATTCATAACCTTGACTAAGAAAGATGGGAGGGAATCCTGCTTCCTTCAAAAGCTTCTTAGCATCAACGCGTGTTTTTGCAGAACTAGGACCTAAGCTAATATCTAGTGCCATCAAACCTGCTGCCATTTGTGCGTGTTGAATGATTTTCTTAGTGAAATATGTCATATTAATTCCTATCCAAATTATAATAGTTACTTGAACCTAGGAGATCATCATTATGGTCATGATATAGAGAATCCAAATAATCCTTATCATGACATAGAGAACCTAATTGGTCTTCTTTTTGGCTCTGATTGTTAAACATAATGTGAAGCAATCTTTCTTTTTCATCTTGAGTTAGATCTAGTCCTAGACTCAAAGCGGTCATTTCCAAACGAGTTACAATAGAACATGCAAATAACGTACCAGAATTATAATCTGGTCCATCCGAACTACGCCTTGCAATAATGGTTCGTTGATCTTTAATGGATGAACCGTTATAGCATTCATACCAATCGCACTTCTTATTATGAAGGTGAGCTGAACCTAGAAATTTACAATGTTCGCAATCATGTATATATAATGGCTTGTTCATATTTTTCATTATTATTTTCTTTTCAATTGAATTACATTAAAATTATTATACACAAGGATTTAATTATTGTACACTTTAATGATGTTTTGATATAGATCCCAAGGTAGATACTACTTTTAGAAGATGAACTTCTTTGTCCGAGTGTATATATACATCATATTTTTTTTCAAAATATAGAACAGCATCAACAATACTATCGTCGGTCCAAAATAATTCCTCAATTTGACCATCAGAATTAATGACAATATACTTTTCACGCATAATTTAAACTTTTTAGATCCTAAAATAGAAATATATTAGAGACTAGTTTTTATCCTCATGGTTCTCTAGGATAATAGTTTTCTAGGATATCGAACATTCCAACAATGAATAACACACGTGTTGTTCCACCCCCGGTTTTTGAATAATTTTGGATGCCTGTAATGACACCGCAAAAGCGCGTCCCCGAGTCTTTGTTAATGTTTTCTGTCGAACGCGCAGCATAAAACCGAATAACCTCACGTGACGTCCTAATTTCACCATAGAAAATTGGTGAATTAGCCAAGTGATCAGCATGAAGCTCCACAACAGAACCAGACAAACAAGTCCTTTGACCACGGTAAGAGTCAGGATAATTCATAGCTCTAGCACGCATAGCTTCCTGGCCAGGTGGATACCGCTCTTGCACGGCATAGGTTCTAGCAGCGCTTTCAAGCCTAGCTTCCTGCAAACGTGGAGATAGTCGAGAGAAACGTGGATCCCTCTCTCCCGCTGCGGCGACTCTCGCATCTTCCGCACGCAGGGCTTTCAGTTTTGAGTCAAACAGTTCCGAGAAGTTTTCTAGCGCGGTATATTCAATATGTTTGTTCATCCACATAGCTAGAAGCTCAGAAGAAAATGGTATTCCTTCTTGCCTTTCTCCCATAAATGGACGAAGTAACTCAATAGCCGTATTAAGCGACGGCGTTGCCGTTAGAAGTACTGAAATACTCGTCGGAACTGGACCTGGATCTGGATATGGATCCACAATAGTCTGTTGTTTAGTGCTGCTTTTGTTATTTTTTGTAATAAATAGATACGATAGAAACAATGCACCTGCTACACTAAATATTGAAATTGAAATAAGAATAAGTGCAAGTGCATCTTTAAACTGTGAAAACTTGCTTAAAGGTTGGGTAATGGTTGTTTGATGAGCTGTCAATTGTGGCAGTAGGGAAGCGAATGGCGATTGATCGATTAACATCCATTGGCTTTTATCATCGCATACGTGCATGCCTCTAGTAATTTTACCTGAAGCGATACCATTCCGAAGCTGCTCTGCTGACATGGGGCCTACAGATGTTCCCTGATTATTGACAAACCAATTTAGCATTTGTGTTTGATTATTTGACATAATATTTTATTTAATGATTATTTAAACAGGCAATCAATTCGACAGTTTATTCACACTTGGCCCCAACTGTTAGGCACTCTCTTGGGATAGTTTGTCAACCCAAATTTAAACATTGACGGTGCAAAATTATTATTATAATAACGTCGACGATAATGTACGTTGACTCCGACAAAAAATGTTCGACCAGCAAGCAGCCAGAAAAGAAATTTATTTCTTGCCCATTTGTTGTGATGATAACCAGCACCACCAAGAATGGTTAGATTTAAAAGGAAACCATTCTTCTTCAGCTTCCAGTAATGAAAACCAAAGCTACAATGCAATGGAAGATTTAACCATACGCCTGTTTGATCTGGCCTGTTCGTAATGATAGGATATCCAAACAAACAATGAATCATGGTTGAAATTTTCATTTATTATCCTTTAAATATGTTTCTTAATGATCATCAAATTCTTTTGCGCCCAGGCCTACGACTCACCATCATATCATTCCATTTTGTGTTTTAAATGTTCAGGTACAAATCGTAATGCATAACCATTTTTACCAACAGCAATTTTACAAATTTCTTCTGTTAAACATTCTTTAGGAACAAACTCTAATGCTTCACTGTTTCTACGAACAGCAATTTTACACAGCTCATCTGTTTGTAATTCTTTAGGTACAAAGCGTAATGCATAACCACATTCGCCAACAGCAACTTTACAAATTTCTTCTGTTAAACATTCTTTAGGTACATCTTCTAATGCTTCACCGTCTTGACTAACATCAAAAACATAACACTTATAATAATTATTATTCATATCATTTCATTTTGTGTTTTAAATGACCAGGAACAAATTGTAATGCAGAACTAGATTTGTTAACAGCAATTTTACACATCTCTTCTGTTAAAAATTCTTTAGGTACTAATCGTAATGAATAACAATTTTTACCAACAGCAATTTTACATAACTCTTCTGTTAAAAATTCTTTAGGTATATAATGTAATGAGCTATCACTTTGACTGACAACAATTTTACATAATTCTTCTGTCCTTAATTCGTAAGGTACATATTGTAATGCAAAACCATTTTGAATCACAGCAGCTTTACATAATTCTTCTGTTTTCAATTTTTCAGGTACATGTTTTAATGCGTGACCATCTTGACTGACAGCAGTTTTACATAATTCTTCTGTTCGTAAGTGCTCAGGTACAAATCGTAATGCATAACCTTCTTGACTAACAGCATCTTTACATAACTCTTCTGTTTTCAATTCTTCAGGTACATACTCTAATTGTAAACTATTTTTACCAACAGCAATTTTACACAACTCTTCTGTTTTGAATTCTTCAGGTACAAATTCTAATCTATTAAATCCAGTAAGAATTTCACTAACATATTCTTTATAATAATTATAATCTTTCATATCATTCCATTTCTTGTTTTACTGGAATTACATTACCATTTAATGATAATCAAAGATCAAATTCGCGCTTCAGCTCTTCGTCCGAATATGTTGACTCGCCCTCATGTAGACCATGAGACACCGAACAATATTCTTGCCCTTGGTAATCACGTGGCCATCGTAAAGACTGATCTAAAAGACTTACTTGTGCCAACGTGAGATCAATGGTCAATCCGCTTGGCGCCTGATATGTAACAACTTTTTTCATATTATTTCCTTTGTACTCGTGGAGGGACTTGAACCCCCAAACCTTACGGCGATTGATTTTAAATCAATTGTGTATACCGATTCCACCACACGAGCGTATCAACTTATAACTATTCTTCTATCTCAATAAAACCTTGATTAGCACTAGCAAATTCATGAATCTTTTTTAATCCCAATTTCATCTTAATCTTCGCTGATTCATTACTTGAATGAACGAACATATACATAGGCGGTTTGAAACCATGACATATTACTTGTTCCTCTAACCAAAGAACTACATCATAACCGGTTCTTGGTCTTACGTGTGCGCATGAGTCTTCGCCTAAGTCATGGTCCAAAGATAACGATGAAACATTACCAGCCTTTAGAAATTCTATTGCTTCTTCAGGCCAGTAAGCTCTTACCCATCCTTTTGGAGTAACCCTTTCATCATCAAGATAAATTTTCATATCTTCTTAGTAAGGATTGCTCCAAGTACTATATTGATTTTGAGTAATGGTTCCATCTTTGCACAATGAATCAGTAAAGTCATTCCAAGCTTGTGCGCGTGCATTATGATCTACCTTTCCATCATTTTCAAACGTATCTTTAATAAAGGGAAGGACACTATCTTCAAATTCTTTTTGAACTCGTTTTTTGGTCATAATAATTTCTTTTGCTGAAATAAACAATAGCACAAGTGCAAACATTTGTCAACTCTTTTTATTTTCAATAACCAGCTATCTCTTGACACTTTTCATAAGCTCTAGAAAAACCTTGAGCGCTATCATATCCGGTTAAGCTGCTAATCTTGCTTGCATACAGGACTATAATTGGATGAGTATTGAAATATTCCGTGCCTTGACTACCTGAAATTTCTCTAAGCTCAGTCATGACGCGAGACAAAGAATGTACAACACCGGATAGATTACATGCATCTTGGACACTAATGGCATCGGTGGCAAGTTTTTTTAGTCTGTTTTTTTGTTCATCAGTCATATATTAATTCCTAGAGTTAAAACATTATTTAATTTTGAAAGCATGTAAGCGAACACGTGCATGCTTAAGTGAAAGATTTTAATCAAGCTTAATCAAATCATCAAAATCATTTTCAGAACGATTACCACCATCTTGCAAATGGGTATAACAACGACGCAAAGATTCGGTATCTTTACTTGGCAAATTTTCCAAGTTAATAAATGCAGATTCTACAGCGCACATATAGACTTCCATAGGATACATATCTTCCATCTCATGCATTTTCTCATGGCCAAGAATATTGGTAAGCATGGTCTTCTCTTTATTAGAGAAATGGATTTCGTTTGAACGCGAATAGAATTTGGATTTTTTTGACATGTATTTACAACCTTATTTAGATTTCAGTATAAGCAACATCAACATTATTGTTAATCCGCTTTATAGAACACACAAGCATACGTGTTTGTGTGCTCGAAAAGAATATTAATTATATTTGAAAATGTTATTCTTCTTAATTATTCTTGCCGCTTCTTAATTATTCTTGCCGCTTCTTAATTATTCTTGCCGCTTGCTTTAAGACGCATACCTTCTCACTCAAAGATACACCGCCAGCAGTAGTTTTAGAAATAGCTCTAATTACATCGGAATAATAGCCGAATGCTTTACTCATTTGATCCCAAATAACCATAGGAATATCATTAAAATTTTCATCCTCAGAAGCATCAATCTTGCTTTGAATCTTACCTACAAGATTCAAAATGCCATCAGTCACAAATTGACTGTAGTATTCCTCATGAGTAAATTCTCTATTCATGTATTGTTTGCGTGTGATCATTTCACAAATCCTTTTCTAATATCCTTTATAGAACTCATGAAATTTTAATCTCATAAGCTCGAAAAAAATATTAACTATCTTGCTGAACTGCTCGTGTGAGAACTGTTTGCTTAGCACCCTTATATTCAGTATGAGACTTCACCGTGGCCTTAAGAATAAATTGATCCCCGCGATTAACTTTAATATAGTCGCCGTGAGAATCTCTTTTAACAAGACGCCCCGATGCTTTCCAGACTAATTGGTTGCCATCATTATCCTCGAAAAAGTAAAGCTTTATGATCCCATAATAGGATTCCATTATATGCCAGCCAGTTAAGGTTAAAGAAAAAAATTGCCTCTTGCCAATATCTCCCACATACACGCTGGCCAGTCGTTTAGCCTCACGCATATCCCTCTCCGCCTGATATATTGCCGCCCTAAGTGCGCGCTCACGTGCCCATAGCTCGGATCGTGTCAACCCACCATGCTCTGCCCGCTCCGCCTGCTCAATTGCTGCGAGCCGAGCCTTGCGGATATATTCACGCTTAACCGTCGCCAATTCTTTTACTAGATTCTTGTCAACCTTACGAACACAATCGCACCCCACCTTAAATTCAATTCCGTCAAAACTTCTAATGAAATAATGATGAATAATGCCCGTGCTGCAATAATCGCAGGAGCCTCCTACTTGTACTGGCGCATCTTTGCAAGCCTGATAAGTAATTGACTTATACCCAACACACCTATAAGGACCAATACCAAAACCGGCTAATTCAAACGGATGAATCATTATATATCCTTTTTATATTACGACATACGCATACACGTATTCAAATCTTTAGTTATTGCCAATTACCTTCACCAGACAAAATACATTATCATCTTTGTTATAATAATCAATGGCTTCGTTACCATAATGCTGGTCGCAACTATCTAGAAAATTCACATCATAGTTGTCACGATATTTTTCATTAAAGTAAGTATCAATGGTAATATCTTTACCTATAACAATATCATTATCAGTGACCATAATAGTTTCAATAACACATTCTTTTTGAATAACCAAATAGGTATCTTTGAGATTGTAAAATTTCATGATGTTTAATATATCTCCAAATGTAGATATGACTTTTAGAAGATGAACTTCTTTTTGTTAATACGCTTTATAGAATACATAAGCACACACTTATGTATTCGAAAAGAATATTACATAAACTTAATATGTAAAGACTTAACCTACAATCCGCGCAAAGGTTCGGTTTTGGTTCTGCGCAAAACTGACATGCATACTCTCACGCTTGCGCAATACTTTAACGCCGCTCGATTGCAGGATGGTTGATAAAACATGCATCGCAGATTGTTTTTGATATTCGTTCCCACCTAGTGCAATAATGTGAGCTTCGCCCCTCCAAGATGTTTTTCCAGCGCACAAAGTTACCTTCACAGCGGATTCCAAAGCCTCACGGTGCTTTTTTGGATCAAAATTTTTCTTTACCTTGACGCCGATATACTTTACCAGATCCAAGGTTTCATCCAAACGATCATTGTAGTTTTCTGACATAACTTTATATCCCTTCTTTTTAGACCCTAAATTAGGACGCAAAAAGAAAGGAGGGTATATATACGTTCTTATATACACCCGCCTTAAATCTTAAGATAAGTCTATTGTATAAGTTAAGCTCTTGAAAGATCAATCCTCTTTGAATGGATCTTTAGAACCCTTGAATGTACCAAGGTGTCCGCATGCGTGTGCCCCCTTGTGTCCAGCATCTTTAATACAAAAGAATTCCCCATGAATACTATGTTGATGATCGCACGGTTCTTTTTTGTTTTTAATAATCTTGATCACTTGTCAACCCTTCCTTTATTGTCACCCCAAGGTATAACTTACAATCAACATCCAAACAGAAAGGTGTGCCGCTCATGGCTGCGCAGCAAGCCATCATGCCAGCCAAGGTGACCAACATGACTTGCTCCCGTATATGCGTCTCCTGCCACACCTGCACGATAACCATTAGCATATTCACGCGCAAAAAAGTTTCGAATAGGACTGCTCCCAATAAAACTAATTGTGTTATTCGTAATCATGTTACCGCCCTTTCTTAAACATGCTAGCGCCCAAAAAGCCGCCAGCGAACACGACCGCGCTAGCAAAAGTAATGCCAGTATTGAAGTACGCCACTACCAAAAACATTCCCATCAATGCAAAAAAATTTAGCATGGTTGTTCTTTCTTTTGTTAATTCTCTTATTCTGAAACAATAAAACTATTGTGCCAGAAGAAAAGGGATAAGCACACATACAAGCGTGCCTATCCTCCTACGCTAATTATCAAGTACCATATGATCTGATTGATCTAATATCCTCGAGATTGAATTCATAAATAGACTCGCGCGTTCCGCATAGTTGACTCCTGCCACAAACTGAGAACGCCTTTTCGAGATCCTCATAGTCATTCATGAATTCAATATCAACGGTGCTCGGATCAATATCTTCTGGCACGGAAAGCACGAAAGTTATGTTTACATGTATTGTTTTCATATATATATCCCTATAGAATCTGATATCGTCAAGCGTGAATGCATAAATAGACTCACGCTTTCAAGATCCGCCATTGCCATTCATATACATATCCCTTCTTTCTAAACCCGAAAATTCAGATTGAGAAAGAAAGGAGGGAGGGAGCGTATAAGCTCCCTCCCTCATAGTTCTTAGGCGACATTATTGGCCTAAAGAAAGGAGGGAGCTTCTAAGCTCCCGCCCGCATAGTTCTCAGGCTACCTTAGCATGCTCCACGAGCGCACTAACATCAACACCGGCCGCTGCAAGAGCCGCGAGCTGGCTCCGAAGCTTGTCAAGCTTTTTTGCTGCCGCTTCGGAATTCTTAACATTGTTAGTATTCTTGCGCTCACGCGCAACATCCGGGCGCGAAAAACCGCCATTCTTGCCACGCAACACAATGAAACCATCGAGATCGCCTTGCTCGGTCATGAGCGCTACAGCGGCATTAACAGTCGTTTCGTCACTCGATGCAGCCTCGCCCTTTGCTGACACGATACCTCCAAGAGCTGCGCATACGGCCTTGCGCGTGATAGACTGTCCGTTATCAGTGCCGTTTTCGATCGCGCTGAGGATTGCTGCCGTGGAATCGTCGGTCAATTGAATCTTGATCATAATAATTCTCTTATTCTTTCGTGTTGTTTTTAATTAAGGGACTGTCCCTTGCTTCTAAAGATTAGTCGCGTGCATGTACGTGTCAACTAATCCTCAGAAGAAAAGGAGCAAGATAATCTTGCTCAATCGTCAAAACTGTTAATGTTTCTGCAAGAATCTGCAAAACTAATCTTTTCAATTCCTGCTTTTTTATTCTTGGGGCTCGGCATATCGTCAAGCCCGAGGAATTCACGAATACAGTTTATAAAGTAATACCCTTCACTTTTACGCTCGTCTTCGCGTTTCGACATTATATCTCTCCCTTCGTTTCAAACTTTAGATCTATCACCTACAGCTCAAAACGAAAGGACCGAAGTTATCCTCGGTCCGCAATTATTCCCATTCTACTACCCTAATATTCTGGGCCTCGTTTGGATCCTATGCTGGCATTCCGACATTCCAGCGTGGTTAGTGAGCATTAGATAAACGTTTTCAGGCGGATAGGACCATCCTCTGTACGGGTATCTCGGACGATCTTTTAATATAGATCGGCTCTCACTTCAGATTGTAAAAGATCAAGGGCAATTCAATTCCCCGTGTTTCAGTATAATTATCTATCAGATATCGTCAAGGCCTAAACCATGAGTTTTTTGAGCTGGCACTAGCGTCAAGATCTTGGGGTCCGCGTCATGCTGGCCACACGAGACGTGTGGCCTACTGCTCTATTGCGACGTTTCCCCCCAGCCGACTGGCCAGGATAATTACACGAAAAGATCGGTAGATTCTAATAATCCAGTAGCGTGTAGGGGCGCTTTCGTCCCCCTGCTACACAATCAACATAATCACGGTAGAGGCGCTGTCAACCCCCCCCGAGAGATTATCTCGGGGCCAGGGCTCTGTTCTCCCTGCTACACAATCAACATAATCACGGTAGAGGCGCTGTCAACCCCCCCCGAGAGATTATCTCGGGGCCAGGGCTCTGTTCTCCCTGCTACCCCTACAATCTAATCCTTGGGCCATCACTGTCAACCCTTGATTCAGCATAGCTGCTCTAAGTATGCGATATCATTAGGCTTTTCCTTATAAAGTACTTCGGGCTCCGCGTGCATAGATCATAGGGTATCGGCGCGCCAAGTCCGAAGCCAATTATGTTGTTACTGTAATTGAATCGAAGAATTACAGTTTAACGGTATGCTTTAACGATGGGGTCGCCATTGATAGCACACCTTGTCAACCATTACGTCAACACTGTAAGGGTTGACTATCAATTCTACCCTGATTGAAATTGACACGTTATGCATTATGCTCTAAGCGGAATTAGGCATGGAACAATTACATTATAAGAGGAATTATAAAAAACGATTACAGTATTAAAAGAAAAACTAATTACAATAAGAAAAGAATAAAAGTTATTACAATAATACTATAATTGATTTTGTTTGATTTATGTTGACGGAGGAATGATGGATAGAGTTTGCAGTGTGAGTGGAACGCGAGCTTGCAGGCCCCCCGTTATAAGAGATATGGCAAATTAAATAGATTATCATTTATATTAAACTGATTAAACTTAAAGCCGTTCGCTATCGCTCACTTACAAAGCTACCGCTTTCACTTACAGCTTTTCTTTATCCCTTTATCCATGTGACTTATTTAGATTACCTCTTATCTATTATCTCTTCCCTCTTATCTACTATCACTTACTTATAAAATAAAACATATCCTTTCCTTTTCCATGCCATTCTCTTGCCATTCTCTTGCCATCCCATCTCTTTCAATCTGATTGACTTTCCATCTCCTTTCATCCACTCTCATCTTGCGTCTCATCTTGCGTCTCATCTTGCGTCTCATTTCAGCTTCTTCTTGCATCTCATTTTCATCCATTATCTTTTTGCATCGATGATTAGTTTATTGCATCTTTTGGATATCTTTTTATTGCACCATATCTTTCTCTTGGGTTTCATTTTGTACTATCTTTGTGGGATATATTTATGGATTACCTTTCATCTTTTTCTTTGCATTGGGACGATTATAAAAATGAATAATTATAAGATATATTTTGTGTGAATATAATTATGAGACAGTATTTTCACAGATTTCTTTTGGGGGGAATAATATTGGGGTTGTTGAAATAACATTGACTTTTTGGGGTTGCAAATATGGTTCGTTTGTGTTATGGTTTAGAGTCGCCACTTTATCCCACAACGGCCCACTCTGAATGGTGGTTAACACTTAGTGATTGGATAAAAAAAAACAATTTCAAAAATATAAAAAAGTTAAAAAAATAAAAGCGATAAATTATTTAAATTTACAAAGTGGTACATATATGATATTTGACATAAATAATAAAAATGAAGCAGATGATTATATAAACCGTATATTTTATTCTTGGAAATTTGTTGCTAATCCAACAAAAATACATCAATATTTACTGGATGCTCGAAAAGTATTAAATAAAGAGGAGAGAGTTTGCTTATATAATCAAATGGCAAAAAGAGGACGGTTTTCTTATTATATAATAGAATTAAATATGCCAGCGTGGGAATGTTTCAAGACGTGGGAATGTTTCAAGAATTATTTATTGGCAGATGACATTGAATTAAAGAAAATAGAAAACGAGTTAATTATAAAAGAAATAATCCTGTAAGGAGTGGATATTAAGTTTAAACTTCCGTGGAAAGATAATAATTTAAATCAAGTGGTAATTACAGATACATATGACATTTAAGATAAATAATAAACAGGAAACAGATGAGTATCTATACAGTCTATTTTCTTATTGGCGCATTATTTCTAATCCAACAAGGATGAGCAGAAAGTTATTTAATGCTCGAAGAATATTAAATAAATATGAGAGTGAGTATTTATATAATTACATGACAAATGAGAGTGAGTATTTATATAATTACCTGACAAAAAGAAGAAGACGGTTTTCTAATTATATAATAGAATTAGATGTTTCCTTTTGGTGGGAATGTTTCAAGAATTATTTATTGGCTGAAGGAGCTGAATTAACTAAAATAGAAAACGAGTTAATTATGGAAGAGATGATAAAAGAAATAATACTGTAAGGAAAAGTGGGAAATGGATATTAATTTTAAGATTGCAAGAAAAGAGAATAATTTAATACATCGACAATGTATAGGGAAGATAAAAGGTTATTTTAAATCTTCACCAAAGATATATGAATTAGGTTTAGAATTAAAGTATGAGCTTGAAGATGAGTCAGATGAGTCAGATGAATTCGATGAACTGGATTTGTGCTTAGCAAGTGTGCTTTATTTAGGTCAACTTAATTTAAGTGCAACAAAAACGCGCAGACAGTTACTGAATGCCTGCAAAATATTAAATAAAGATGAGAGTGAGTATTTATATAATTATATAGAAGAAACAGAAGAATTTTATTGTTTTATTTGGAGGGACGATTTCATGAATTATTTATTGGTTGAAAGTTCTGAATTAACGAAGATAGAAAACGAGCTAATTATAGAAGAGATGATACTGTAAGGAAAGGTAGGAAATGGATACTAAGTTTGAACTTCCGGGGAAAGAAAATAGTTTAAATCAGCAATGTATAGAGAAGATAAATACAT
>Ga0163154_10001281_pt1 | contig 39027 bp, 39 predicted proteins | sample OliLakLV19MP9P1_FD_148649 | JGI IMG/M metagenome (GOLD analysis project Ga0163154, IMG submission 148649) | Freshwater microbial mat bacterial communities from Lake Vanda, McMurdo Dry Valleys, Antarctica - Oligotrophic Lake LV.19.MP9.P1 | ecosystem: Environmental > Aquatic > Freshwater > Lake >... | reverse complement strand
GGGTATAGCAAAGCGCGTTACTGAGCAAGTTGAGAACCAACCGCGCCAGTTGGTCTGGCTCACCCTGGACAAGACCGTTTTGGAGAATCTTCAATTCCAGATGAATCCCCGCTTTTTGCGCGACAGGAGTTTGTTCCTCGCTCACTTGCTGGAGCAATTCCCCTAAGTTCACCGCCTGGGCCGTCCCGGTGGGCGCGGGTTGGTCGTTGCGGACCAAAAATAAAAGGTCATTGACCAGACTGCCCATGCGCCGACTCATCCGCTCAATGGACTCCAACCCGCGCTGATAATCCTCTGTCGTCGCCTCCGTCCCCAGCAATACTTGAGCATTGGTCTGGATTGCCGCAATCGGGGTCCGTAGCTCGTGGGAAGCATCGGCGGTGAACTGTTGTAACTGGTCAAAAGCCGCCCGAATCGGTGCCATCGCCACCCCTGCTAGGACCCAGCCCCCGCCGCCAATTACCACAATCGTCAAGGGAATCCCCAACCACAAGCTCCAACTAAGCTGCTCCAACACCCGGTCAAGCTGGGTCAAAGACTGCATCACCCGCAAGTAGCCCAAGGTCTGCCCCTCGTACACCCAGGGCCGGGTAAGTTGGCGGTACCGTTGGTCAGTGCGGATGGTCTGGTAGTCCAGACGCGGGGTGAGCGGGACGGTGTAACCCTCCAGGGTCGAACGGGCCAACTGCTGCTCCGGGGTGAACCACTGCACATAATAAGCTCCGCCCGGTTGAAAAAAAGGCGACTGTACCAGCACTTCCCAGCGTTGGCCCCTTAGCTGAACAGGTAAGGACCGCTCCACTTCTTGGGCCGTTTGCGCCAAGGCACTATCTACCCCCTGCAAGAGGACCGCTTGCAAAAATAGGGTCAGGCCATAGCCGAAACCGACCAGAATTGCTGCCATGACCGCCGTATAGCCGAGGGCGAGTTTTTGGCGTGTCCTTTGAAACATGGGCGTTCCTACTTGCCCTAAACCAGCGCGGTACACTGGATTAGCCTATCTATTGAGTCTAGCCATGTCCCAGCGTTACCAGATCACCACCTTCGGCTGTCAGATGAACAAGGCCGACTCCGAACGTATGGCGGGTATCTTGGAGAGCCTGGGCTACGAGGCCACCGAGGAAGACGCGGACTTAGTTATTCTCAACACCTGCTCGATCCGCGATGGGGCCGAACAGAAGATGTATTCCTACCTGGGTATCCATGCCCAACGCAAACACCGCAACCCTGCCTTGACTCTGGTCGTGGCTGGTTGTGTCGCCCAGCAAGAGGGGGCCAAACTGCTGCGCCGCGTCCCCGAGTTGGATATTGTCATGGGACCACAGCACGCCGACCAGTTAGCTGAACTTTTGGCACGGGCTAACGATGGCGAACAGGTAGTAGCAACGGATTGGCGCGATATCCCCGAGGATGCCATCCAACCCCGCCGTCAAAGCGATATTTCTGCCTGGGTGAATGTGATTTACGGTTGTAATGAGCGGTGCACCTATTGCATTGTTCCCTACACGCGGGGCGTAGAGCAATCGCGGACCCCGGAGGCCATCTACCAGGAAGTATTGGGGTTGGGTGAGCGGGGCTACCAAGAGATTACCCTGCTCGGTCAGAATATTGATGCCTACGGGCGAGATATTAGCACGAATTTAGCCCATCTGCTCACGGTCATCCACGATGTCCCCAATATTGAACGGATTCGTTTCGCCACCTCCCACCCGCGTTATTTTACTGAAGAATTAATCCGTACCTGTGCCGAGTTACCTAAGGTTTGTAATCATTTCCATATCCCGTTTCAGTCCGGGGACAATCAAGTCCTGAGCCGGATGGCGCGGGGTTATTCCCATGAACGGTACCGCACTATCATTGCCAAGGTCCGCGAATATATCCCTACCGCTGCCATTAGTGGGGATGCGATTGTCGGGTTTCCGGAAGAGACGGAAGAACAGTTTCTCAATACCGTGCAGTTGGTAGAGGATTTACAGTTTGAGTTAGTGAATACCGCCGCCTACTCACCCCGACCGGGCACCCCCGCCGCGAGTTGGCCCCACCAAATCCCCGAAGACGTCAAGACCGACCGCCTCCAACGCCTGAACCGCGCCGTGGCCCAAAGTGCCTACAACTGTTCACAAACTTACCTAGGCCGCGTCGAACCCGTCTTGGTAGATGCTCTCAATCCCAAGGACCCGACCCAAGTCCAGGGCCGCACTTACTCGAATCGGTTAGTATTTTTACCCGGTGATTACCAAGCCTTGCGCGGACAGATTATCCCGGTACGAATTACCGAAGCCCGGACGTTCAGTTTGACAGGTATCCAGGAGGTATGAGATGACCCAAACCAAGCAACAGTTAACTTTCGAGGAATACCTGAGCTATGACGACGGAACAGATACGCACTATGAATGGGTGCATGGGGAGTTGTACGCCATGACTCCGGCAAGTTGGGGACATGAAAGCATCGTGGCATTTTTATTTGTTCAACTCTATCTGGAAATTCAGCGTCAGGGCTTAGCTTGGCAAGTGCGTCAAAACGGTGTGGGGGTACGCACGATTCAACAACGGGTACGGCTTCCTGACCTCTGTGTTTTTGAAGAACAACTCTCAATGGCTAAGCGTGAAGCGGCTATTCTCACGACTCCGCCATTACTCGCAGTTGAAATCGTTAGTCCTGAATCCGTTCGTCGTGATTACCGCACTAAACGCAGTGAATACGCTACGTTTGAGATTCCTGAGTATTGGATAGTAGACCCCCTAGCGCAAAAAGTCTCTATTCTGCAACTGGAAGAAGGCTTCTATGATGTGCGCGAATTTACAGGCCAAGAGCAGATTATTTCACCCATGTTTACTAAACTGACGCTAACGGCTGACCAGATACTCCAGGGAGTTTAACCCATGACCCAAACCAAGCAACAGTTAACTTTCGAGGAATACCTAAGCTATGACGACGGGACAGATGTGCGCTATGAGTTGGTGGATGGGGAGTTGTACGCCATGACTCCAGCAATGGGCAAACACGGAACTATCGCAGTGTTTCTGTTAATTCAACTTTATCTGGAAATTCAGCGTCGGAGCTTGGATTGGCAGGTGCGTTTAAATGACGTGGGGATGCGGACCGCAGAGCGACGGGTACGGATTCCTGACCTTTGTGTGATGACGCTCGAACAAGCCCAAGCGATTGAAAATGTTGCGGCAATTCTCATAACTCCCCCGTTACTCATAGCTGAAATCATTAGTCCTGAATCCGTTCGTCGTGATTACCGCACTAAACGCACTGAGTACGCCGCCCTTGCGATTCCTGAGTATTGGATTGTGGACCCCTTGGAGCAGAAAATCTCTATCCTACAACTAGAAGAAGGCTTCTATGATGTGTGTGAATTTACAGGCCAAGAGAGAATTGTTTCACCCACGTTCACTGAATTAACGCTAACGGCTGACCAGATACTCCGGGGAGTCTAACCATGACCCGAACCACGCAACAATTAACTTTCGAGGAGTACCTGAGCTATGACGATGGGACGGACGTTCGGTGTGAATGGGTGGATGGGGAGTTGTACCCGATGACTCCAGCGAGTTGGGGGCACAAGAGCATCATGAGATTTTTGTTTCTCCAATTCTATTTAGAAATTCAGCGTCAAGGGCTGGGTTGGGAGCCTTATGAAGATGGTTTAGGCGTACGGACTATGCAACAAAGGGTCAGACTTCCTGACCTCTGTATTTTTCAAGAACGTCCCGCCCTTGCCAGGAATGAAGCGGCTATTCTCACGACTCCCCCTTTATTAGTCGTCGAAATTGTCAGTCCTGAATCTATCAGCCGCGATTATCGTACTAAACGTAGTGAATATGCCACGTTTGAAATTACCGAATATTGGATTGTGGACCCCCTAGCGCAGAAAGTCTCTATCTTGCAACTAGTAGAAGGCTTCTATGATGTGCGCGAATTCACGGGCCAAGAGCGGATTATTTCGCCACTGTTTGCTGAACTAATGTTAACAGCTAACCAGATTCTTCAAGGAGTCTAACCATGACCCAAACCACGCAACAATTAACTTTCGAGGAATACTTGAGCTATGACGACGGGACAGACATTCGGTATGAATGGGTGGATGGGGAGTTATACCCGATGACCCCGGCGACACGTCAACATGGACGGATTATCTTTTACCTAGCCCGTCTTTTAGCAGGTGAAATCCAACGCTTAGGACAGGCTTGGGAATTGGGTTTGGGCGACGTGGGCGTGCAGACTACAGAACGACGAGTTCGTATCCCTGACCTCTGTGTGCTAACCCTGGAACAAGCTCAAGTGATTGAAAATATCGCAGCAATTCTCACAACTCCGCCGTTGCTGGTAGTTGAAATTGTTAGTCCTGAATCTATCCGCCGCGATTACCGCACCAAACGTAGTGAATATGCTGCCGTTGGAATTCCCGAATATTGGATTGTGGACCTCTTAGCGCAAAAAATCTCTATCTTGCAACTAGAAGAAGGCTTCTACGATGTCTATGAATTTACAGGTCAAGCAAGCCTTGTTTCGCCTACGTTTGCGGAATTGACCTTAAGGCCTGACCAAATCCTGCGGGGAATCTAGCCCATGTCCACCCTTATTCTTGCCACCGGGAACCCAGGTAAAGTCCGGGAATTACGCGAATTCCTGACGGGTTGGGACATCTTACCCAAACCGGAGGGGTTAGAAATTGAGGAGACCGGAGCGACTTTTTTGGAAAATGCTCGACTTAAAGCTCTCACGGTGGCCCAAGCGACGGGACATTGGGCGGTGGGGGATGATTCGGGTTTAGAAGTCTTTGCCCTAGATGGTCAGCCCGGTCTTTATTCGGCACGCTGGGGGCAGAGTGACCAGGAGCGTCTCCAAAAATTACTGCTGGCTCTAACAGATACCCAGGACCGCCGCGCTCGATTTATCACCAGTATGGTCCTCGCATCGCCCCAAGAAATCCTGGTTGAGGTGGAAGGTATCTGTGATGGGAAGATTCTGCTCGCTCCTCGCGGAACCGGGGGGTTTGGCTATGACCCGGTTTTTTATTACCCGCCCTTGGGCTTGACCCTGGCTGAATTGACCATCGCCCAGAAGCAACAGGTCAGCCACCGGGGACAAGCTCTCCGGCGGCTCTTGCCCACCCTCCAGACCCTGGCGACCCTATGAACCGTAATGCTGAAGTCCTCTGTGTGGGTACTGAACTATTACTAGGGCAAATCCTTAATACCAACGCCCAGTACCTCGCTAACGAACTCGCCCGTTTGGGCATCCCCCATTACTTCCAAACCGTGGTCGGGGACAATAAAACCCGGCTTCATCAGGCCCTCAGAGTAGCTGAGGACCGGGCCGGGGTCTTGGTCCTCACGGGCGGGCTGGGTCCTACCCCCGATGACTTAACCCACGAAAGCTTAGCCAGTTATTTCGGTGTCCCTCTAGTCGAACCGCCCGGTCTATGGGCAGACCTCCAGGCCAAATTCCAGTCACGGGGCCGAGTTGCTACGGTAATCCAACGTAAACAGTGCCAGTTACCCCGAGGGGCAAGGGTTTTACCTAATTCCTGGGGGACTGCTGTGGGGGTCTGTTGGGAAGCCAAACCGGGGTTGCACATCTTGACCTTTCCGGGGGTGCCCCAGGAGATGACCCGGATGTGGCAAGCCACGGCTGTACCGTACTTACAAAACCTCGGCTGGGGCCAGCAGGTGATTACCAGCCGACTCCTCCGGTTCTGGGGCGTGGGAGAGGCGACTTTGGCCCAGCGGGTTCAGCATCTCTTGGGTGGTGAAAATCCGACGGTCGCGCCCTATGCCCAGGGTGGGGAAGTGCAGTTACGGGTTACGGCCTGTGCCGCCAATGAAGCCGCTGCCCATGTCCTGATGGCCCCGGTGATTAGTGAACTGAAGACCCTCGCCGGGTTGGATTACTTCGGCATGGGTGAAGAAACCCTACCTGGAGCGGTGGGGGCCTTACTTACCCAACACGGGCAGACCGTAGCCGTAGCGGAGTCCTGTACTGGGGGGCTAGTCGGGCAACTATTGAGCGGGGTTGTGGGCAGTTCACACTACTTTCAAGGCGGGGTCATCGCCTATGCCGACAAGGTGAAAACTGATTTGTTGGGGGTAGATGCCCAGTTAATTACCCAAGTGGGAGCAGTCAGTCCCGGAGTAGCTCAGCAAATGGCCCTGGGCGTACAGCAATTGTTGGGCAGTGACTGGGGCTTGGGGCTAACAGGGATTTCTGGGCCGGGGGGCGGGACTGCCAGTAAACCGGTGGGGTTGGTGTATCTAGCGTTGGTCCAAGGGTCATCACTCAGCCAACGGGAATACCGCTTCGGGAGTAACCAGAGCCGGGACTTCATCCGCCGACTCAGTGCCTATAGTGCCTTGGATGTACTGCGCCGTGAAATTTACGCAAAATTTACCTCTCGGGATGATCCATGACCCAGAACCCCCGTTTATACTTGGAATATCAGGCGCACTCAACCACTGCAACACCCATGAAAAAAGCCATTCAGAAGGTCCGGGAATTGTTGGAAGAAATAACTGAATTGCTCTCTCCCGCGCCGCAACCTGGACTAGTTCCCATCCCAGTACGTTCTCGCGAGGGGCATAATCCCCGGCAACGTCGCTCCTAGGTATCTAGTTTTGCTTCAATTGAATAGTGATCATGAAGGCGTGGACTCCAGTATTCCACGCCTTTGGTGTTTGAGGTTGTGATGCCTACTCTGCCCATCCGTGCCTACGCACTACTCTCGATTGCGGCGGCCCTCTTGACCATTGGGCTGAAGTCTGGGGCGTACCTCTCTACTAACTCGGTCGGTCTGCTCTCGGATGCAGCAGAGTCGGTGGTGAATCTCATTGCGGCTCTAGCCGTTTTTTGGGCGATCACCTATGCGGCGTTACCCCCTGATGCTGAGCATCCCTACGGACACTCCAAGGCGGAGTATTTCTCTAGTGGTCTCGAAAGTGCCCTCATCCTAGTGGCGGCGGTCAGTATTGCCTGGGCGGCCCTAGACCGCCTCCAACAGCCCCAACCCTTGGCGGAGTTGGGCTTGGGGCTGGGGCTTTCGGTGGTGGCTTCGCTGATCAACGGCGGGGTGGGTTGGGTCCTCTGGCGAGCGGGGCAGCAGTTGCGCTCGGTCACACTCCAAGCTGATGCGGTCCATCTGTTTACGGATGTCTGGACTTCGGTGGGGGTTATTCTGGGATTATTTCTGGTCCAACTGACGGGCTGGGTAGTCCTGGACCCGTTGATTGCCCTGGGGGTGGCGGCGAATATTGCTTGGGCTGGGTTTCAGATGTTACAGAAAACACTCTCGGCCTTGTTGGACCGCGCTTTACCGGACAATGAACAAAAGCTCATCATCGATACGTTGCGGACCTATCGAGAGCGTGGTGTGGAGTTCCATGCCTTGCGGACGCGGACGGCGGGGGTGCGGCGATTTGTCTCTTTTCATCTGTTGGTGCCGGGGGCTTGGACCATCCAGCAGGGCCATGATTTGAGTGAGGAGATTGAGGCGGCAATCGTGGCAGTACTACCGAATACGATGATTACGACGCATTTAGAACCGTTGGAAGACCCGGCTTCTTGGGCGGATTTGGGGTTGGACCGGGTGAATCGAGTGTCCTGATGAGAGGGGAGTTCGTGGTTTGCACTGCTTTCAACAGCCCGTGAGGGTAGGAACCCGCCATCGTATTTTGAGCAACAGACCTTGCACAAAGGAACACTCCTCTACATCTGATTGCTCTAATTCACTTTTGAGAGAGTTGCTTGGCCGTTTGTAAGGGCGGGGTACGGGCAATAGATTCGTTCATGAGGCTGACGATGGGGTTGGAGATGATCCCGACGATGACCGTAGCGACCACGGAGACCCCGAGGGCCACCTGTAAGGAGCGCATCCCCGGCAGTTCCCAGTTGGTCGCGGGGTAGGCCTCTACTTCAGGAGACATGGGGCGGACCACCATCGGTTTGACCACCCGCAGGTAGTAATACATGGAGGCCACACTGGTCACGAGACCGACGAAGAGGAGTGTGTAAGCTCCGGCCTGGAACGCTGCCCAGAACAGATAAATCTTGCCGAAGAACCCCGCAAAAGGTGGAATCCCTGCCAGGGAAAGCAGGAAGACACTCAGGCAGACCGCCAAGAACGGGTCCTTACGCCAGAGACCGCTGAAGGCTGAGATATCATCACTTCCGGTCTTGAGCGTGAACAGCGTTGCTGCTGCAAAGGCTCCTAGGTTCATAAACAGATAGGTAATCAGGTAAAACATCAGGCTGGCATAGCCATCCACCGTCCCAATCGCCAGCCCAATCAAGAGATAACCCGCCTGGGCAATCGAGGAATAGGCCAAAAGCCGCTTGAGCGAAGTCTGGGCAATCGCCACAATATTTCCTAGGACCATACTGAGAATCGCCAACCCTGCAAACAAAGTCTGCCACTGGAGCGTGTAAGCCGGGAACGCCTCGGTCATAAACCGGATTGCCAGGGCAAACCCCGCCGCCTTGGAACCGACGGAGAGGAACGCGACGACGGGCGTGGGCGCACCCTCGTACACATCCGGGGTCCACTGGTGAAAGGGCACCACCGCGAGTTTAAAACTAATCCCCGCCACCACCAAGACCAAGGCCAGCAACGCCGGGAAGCCCATGTCCACAATCCGGGGTGCAATCGCCGTGAGCTTAGTTTCGCCCCCAGATAGTCCATACAAGAGCGACATCCCATAAAGGAACACCGCCGCACTCGCTGAACCAACGAGTAAGTATTTCAAAGAGGCTTCGTTAGAGCGCGAATCCAACTTGGTATAACCCGCAAGTAAATAACTCGAAATACTCAAAGTCTCTAGGGCAATGAAGATCATCACCATCTCCGTCGAGCCCGAGAGTAACATTCCCCCCAGGGTCGCCCCCAGCAGCAGCGTGTAGAACTCCGCCACCTGCGCCCCAGATTGGTACATATACCGCTCCGCCATCAAGATAGCTAGGGTACTAGAGAGGACCACGATCCCCCGGAAGACCAGACTCAGCGGGTCACCCGTGAAACTGCCCAAAAAGGACTCCGTGGGCGGGACGGGGCCACCGATTAAGCCCAGTTGGAGCAGCAATTGGTAAACAATCACCACCGCGCTCAACCCCAACCCGAGCAGCGCGAGTCCCGCCAGTTGTTTAGCGACCCGTTGACCACCGATGAGGTCCACCACCATGAGCGTGAGGATGGTCAGCGTGACAATGATTTCAGGCCAGATGGCCCCCACATTCAACAGTGAAACGTCAATGGGCATGGGTCCGGGTACCTTCGCTAGGGGACATTTTACTTGAGTTCGACCAACAACCCTAGAGGGCCATCAGTTTGCGGCGCACTGCTTCCATGCACAAGGCCACCCGACTATTACTGGAATCCTCTTCCAGAGGAATACCGAGCTTTTCTTTGAGGCGTTGGACGCAGTTCTGGACGGTTTTTTTGCTGGTATAAATGCGCTCGGCGACGGCTTGGTCCGTCAAGCTCTCCTGACAGATAAGCTGCAAAATTACCCGTTCACGCTCCGTCAGCTTGACTAGAGAACGCAGTTCGCGGGGTAGTTTCAGTTGACCCGCTAAAGCCGTCTTGGCCCCCTCGACGAAATGACTGCGGCGGTCCATCTTGTTAACCGCCACCAACCCGCCCTCATGTTTGCTCAGTTCCTCCGCAAGGGGCGACAGGAGTAAGGGTTCACTGGAGTAGACCAGCAGGTTTAGCTGGGGTTGGTGTTTAAAGATATAACGCAGCAAGTCCAAGCCCGGCTGAGCAGACTGTTCGCCATTGGTCTGCCCATAGAGGAGATCCGCCACCAAGAGGTCTGGTTGACTGGTCTCCAACCGTTGTTGGGCCCGTTGGGGGTCGGCTATCGTCTCGCAGCGGGCCTGTTCATCCACCTTGAGCAGCCATTCACAGTTATTTTTCGCCACCTCGGGATGGTCTTCAACGACCCAAAACAGTAGGTTAGCCATCACGCTGCCAATCCTGAGGGATCTCCATTTCAATCACACCATTTAATACGGGTAAAATCCGCTGGTCAGCGAAATGGACCAAAACCACCCAGCAGACCCGCTCCCCGACGACAAGCTCCAAATCCTGCCAGGGAATAGCGAGTTCCAAACAATCTGCCAAGCCATAACAAGCGTTCACTTCCTGGGAGAACCACTGGTCGTACTCCCTAGCCTGCAACAAACTGAGACCCTTGAATACGCTCAGTTGGTGACAGAACCGATAGTTATAGGGAGCCTCGGACATCGGGTAGGGAATCAGGCTGGTTAGCTGAGTTTTGCCCGGATGATAGAAGAAGAAATCCACCCGCTCGGGCCGCTCGCGCCAGTCTAAGCGCACAAAAAGCTGGTGGGTGTTCATCCCGTAATAAAGCCGGGAAATTGGCACATTCTGATACATCGTCCCCCGCGTCGTCCCTAGGTCCACGCTCATCGCCTGTTGCCAAACTGGGTCCGTACCCAGACCGTCCAGGTTGGGTGTCGGCATCTGCCGGAAAAGTTGTTGGGGTTTTTCGAGGGGTTCAAGCAGGGCGGCGGGGACGGGTCTGCCCAGGGTCGTGTAGATGGCCTGGAGATGTTCTCGAAATAGCTGGTCAAAGAGGTAGTCGTGCTGGGAGGAGTGGGGTTTACCGAACCACCAGAACCAGTCGGAGCCCTCGGCGGCCCAGAGAGCTTCCAGGGCGGCCTTGGGCGGATTGGGGTGTTGGCTAATTAGTTCGCGGGCCTCAGTCAGGAGTTCCCAAGCTTTGTTTTTAATCGGGTCGCCAATCCAGATCGCAAAATCGCTGTTGATCCAGGAACCGCTGTGTAATTTTTCGACAGGGATCGTGTCCGTGGGCGGGAACTGGGTCAGGTACTCGGAGACCGTCACCAGCTTGAGGTAGGGGTGGTCACTAAGCATCTGGTAGAGCGTCTGTAAAAAGGGCAATCCATCGCGCTCGTAATACTCCCAGCAGTTCTCGCCATCCAGGGCAATCGTGACGAGGTGGGGCTGGTCGGTGACTTCCTGGGCCTCTAGCCGACGTTGGACCGCTTCAAGTTGTTCGATAAAATCACGGGCGGCGGTCTGGGCATTCATATCGCTATAACGAAACCCCATCAAGTCCGAGAGCCGACGGTCCCGGAAGATCATCTGGATGGGTCCCGCTGGAGTCGTGATCTGGTAAGGCCGATAGAGTTGGTCCGCCTGCAAAATATGCCCGTAGAGGTCCCGCTCCCAGTGGGTGCCCAGGGACCGACTCAAAACCCCCTCATCACTGATCAGCCACTGGAAGCCCTGTTTGCACACTGCCGGGATGATAGCGGGGCTGACCGACTGCTCCGAGGGCCACAACCCGCGTGCGGCGGCCCCAAAGCGTTTCTTGTACATCAGTTGGGCTCGTTCCAGGTGGATATCTACATCCTGGGGCCACTGGTAGGGCTGGTGGGGTAGCTGCATATGGGGGCTGGCGACCCGGGCCGATGCGGAGTCCGCCAACAGGGGCAAAATCGGGTGGGTATAGGGTGTGGTCGTCAGTTCGAGTTGACCGCGCTCCTGGAGTTCCCGGTGTTTAGGCAGGATCTTGCTGAGAATGCTCTTTTGTTTGCTGTAGATGGCTAGGCGTTCCGCCAAGGTGAATCCTTGGCCCTTAGTCATCCATTTGCGAATCTGGGGGTCCTCTTCCTGGAAAATTGGGTCGAACCAGCAGAGGTTATGCCAGACCAATAGATCTGAGAAGTCACTGTCACTCCAGTGAGCAAGGCACCAACTAATCCCCTTTTCCTGGGTCAAGTCGAGCAGTTGCGCGTAACGCGGGTAGGGCTTGACCATCCGCTCCCAGTGGGCATCAAAGAAACGTTGCAGGACAAAAAGCTTCTGTTCCCGGTCCAAGACCGGGGCGGTCAAGCACTCCAGCCAAGGATCACGGGCCTTGCCCTTGGCGGTCTCCTCAATTTGCTGAATCAAAGAGGGGACGAGGTTAATCGTCTGGTGTAGCTTGGGGTACCGTTCGAGCAAAAGGGCCATATCTAGATAATCTTTGGTGCCATGTAAACGCACCCAAGGCATCAGGTACTGCCCGGTCAGGGCACTTTTGTACATGGGCTGGTGCTGATGCCAGATTAGGGCAACATAGAGTGGAGCCATGGACATTCCCAATTGCAAACCTAATGTTAACTAATGCTCGGGAACAAAAATACTGAATAAATGTCCATAGACTACGATTGCAAGACGGGCTTTGCGTTAAAGTACCCCTGTCCAAACTCGCCACCTGATGAACCCCACCGTCCCCGTCCTCCAGGTCAAACACCTGCGTACCTATTACCGTACCCGCAATGGACTTTCCCGCGCTGTAGACGACATTTCCTTTGACCTGAGGCGGGGTCAAACTTTGGCCCTGTTAGGAGAGTCAGGCTGTGGGAAATCTGCCACCGCGCTCTCCGTCATTCGGCTCGTCCCCAAACCCGCTGGTTGGGTGGTCCGCTCTGGGGATGTCCTAGATGGTGTGCCTGTGACCCAGGGCAGTGAAATTCTCTTTGATAACAAGGACCTCCTTGCGCTCCCCGAAGCCCAGATGCGGCCCTACCGGGGTTCTAAGATCACGATGATCTTCCAGGAACCGCTGACCTCTCTGAATCCGGTCTACACCGTGGGCGACCAGTTGATGGAAGTAGTCCAGTTACACCAGGGCCTCAGGGGGCAGGCCGCCCGCCAAGTCGCCCTAGAGATGTTCAAAAAAGTGGGCATCCCCAGCCCCGAGGCCCGACTGGATGAATATCCGCACCAACTCTCTGGCGGGATGCGCCAACGGGTGATGATTGCCATTGCCTTAGCCTGTAAACCCGATGTCCTGATTGCCGATGAACCGACAACGGCCCTAGATGTAACGATCCAGGCACAAATTCTGGACTTATTAAAAGACCTCCAGCGCGAGTTCGGTATGGCGGTCCTGCTCATCACCCACGATTTAGGCGTGGTGGCACAGATGGCAGATGAAGTGGCGGTCATGTATGCCGGGAAAGTCGTCGAGCGCGGCAGTGTCCAGCAAGTTTTTAACCACAGCCGCCACCCCTATACCCAGGGTCTTTTCGCCAGTCTGCCCGGTCGCCAAGCCAGGGGCCAGAAGCTCTGTACGATTGAGGGCACGGTCCCGGAATCCACCAACTTCCCCACGGGTTGCCGTTTCAATACCCGCTGTCCCCACCGTTTCGCCCCCTGTGCCGGCCTCGAACCGTTACTTTTACCCCAGGCCGATGGGGTCCAGGTGGCTTGCCATCTCTATACCGGGGTGAACGCTCATGTCTGAACTGCTCAAGGTCGAAGGTCTCCAAGTCTATTTCCCCATCCGTAAAGGTATCCTCCGCCAAGTCGTCGGTCAGGTGAAGGCCGTGGACGGGGTGAATTTCAGTTTGGCACCGGGGCGGACCTTGGGTCTAGTGGGTGAATCCGGTTGTGGGAAGACCACCATCGGCAAAGCCATCCTCCGGCTCACTCCCGCCACCGGAGGCCGGGTCCTCTTCCAGGGCCAAGATATGCTCCAAGCGAGTCCAAGCGAACTGCTCAACTTCCGTGCCAAAGCCCAGATCGTCTTTCAGGACCCCTACAGTTCCCTCAATCCCCGGCTGGATATCGGGGACATCATCGCCGAGGGCATGACGATTCACCTCAAAGACCTGACCAAAACCCAACGCACCGCCCGTGTCCAAGAGCTTCTAGAGACCGTCGGCCTCCCGAACAGTGCCAGCAGTCGCTATCCCCACGAATTCTCCGGCGGTCAACGCCAACGTATCGGGATTGCCCGCGCCCTAGCCGTTAATCCACAGTTCTTGGTCTGTGATGAACCTGTTAGTGCCCTAGACCTCAGTATCCAAGCCCAGGTCTTAAATCTCCTCATTGACCTGCGCGAACGGTTTAACCTGACGCTCCTCTTTATCTCCCATGACCTCTCGGTGGTGCGGCACCTCTGTGACGAAGTGGCGGTGATGTACCTAGGCCGGATTGTCGAACAGGCCCCTACTGAGCAGCTATACCGCAGTCCCCAACATCCCTACACCCAATCCCTCCTCTCCGCCATCCCCGAGGCGACGACCAACCCCCAGAAGGACCGCATCCGCCTCACCGGAGATGTACCCAGTCCCATTAATCCGCCCAGTGGTTGCCCTTTCCACCCCCGTTGTTTCGCCGCCACAGAGCTATGTAGTCAAACAGTCCCGCCCCGTGTAGATGTAGACCCTGCCCATTGGGCCGTCTGTCACTACACCCAACCCGAGGGCGTGAAAGTCAGCGTTGAATCTTAACTAAGTGTGCAGAATTAAACCAATTTAGCTGACAAAGTTCAAGTATCTGAGCGAACCGACTGGATCTGCTCTAGGGTCAAACCTAGAATTACTGTGATTTCTTCCTCAGCAAAGCCACGGGCACGAAGGGCTGGCACCGCTTCTAACTTGCCTTCTAACTTGCCTTCTAACTTGCCTTTAGCCGCCCCTTCACGCACCCACCGCTGGTAAATCACGGATTCCTGCACCACGTCCTCCTTCAGCCATCGGTCGAGTAGCCTCTCTTTGAATCGTAGCCCACCCAGCACTTTCCCACAGGCGAGGATGTTTAACCGTTGAGCGCGGTTTTCCACCGCAGTTATGGCTTGGGCAACTTGCGCTAACAGTTGCTCCGGGTCTTCGGTACAGGTCAAGGTGGCAAGAGGTAATAGCGTTGGCTCTTGTAGAAAATTCCCCGGCGACTCCTCCCACAACTTGACCACGCGGTAATGATGCAAGGTCTCCCCGACCTCAAAAGCCGTCTCAATCACCGTGTCAGCCGAGGGTTCACACAACAGAACTACCCCTTGCACAATGGGTAAGCGGTATTTGCGGTAGAGCCGGACAGAGTAATCGAGCATTCTTAGCGGTAGGTCTACGTCGTAGCGCGTCTGGAATTCCAAGTGCAGGATGGCGTTCTCGATTTGCAGGAAAACCACAGAATCAGCGCGGATGGGTTCGATGGGGAGTTCAGTTTTGAGGAGGGTGACAGATGGGACGGGGGAGCCGAGGAACCACCGCGCAAAGGCCAGGGGGTCGGATTCAGCAAGGAATTTACAGACATTATCGTAGGCCATGCCCTGAGCATACCGGATCGGAGTTGAGCAATATTCCACCTGCCGTTTAGCGTAATTATTGCCCTTCGAGGTACTCGCGGACCCGGCGGAGGCGTTGGGGGTGGCGGAGTTTGCGGAGGGCGCGGGCTTCGATTTGACGGATACGTTCACGAGTAAGGGTGAAGCATTGCCCTACTTCATCTAAGGTCCGGCTGCGTCCATCCACCAAGCCGTAGCGCAAGCGCAACACATCGCGCTCACGGGGGGTGAGCGTCTGGAGGAGGGCTTCGAGGTCTTGGCGCATCAAGGAATGAATGACTTCTTGCTCGGGCATATCGCCTTGGGCCTGGATTAAGTCGCCCAAGGCTGTATCTTCCTCCCGGCCCACGGGAGTCTCTAGGGAGACGGGCAGCTGGATGGCGCGGCGCACAAAGCGCAACTGGTCCACATCCATCTCCACAGCCTCAGCGATCTCATGCTCTGAGGGCGAGCGGCCCAACTGTTGGGACAAGTGCCGCGTCGCCTTCTTGATTTTGTTCACTTTCTCGACGACATGGACCGGCAGACGAATCGTGCGGGCTTGCATTGCAATCGCACGGGTGATCCCCTGCCGAATCCACCAAGTAGCATAGGTGGAAAACTTGAAACCCCGCGTGTAATCAAACTTCTCACTAGCGCGAATCAAGCCCAAGGTCCCCTCTTGGATCAAGTCGAGGAGCGGTAAACCCCGGCCTTGGTACTTCTTCGCCACGGAGACGACCAGCCGCAGGTTGGCATTGATGAGGTGCGCCTTGGCCCGTTGGCCCCGTTTCACTTGTTTGGTGACCGCCTCGGGAGCTTCACCGACGTGTTCGGCAAGTTCACTATCCGTAGGCGGGTAGCCCAAGACTTTGCGTAACCGCCGCCGCTTCTCTTCGAGCTCTAGCCAGGATTTGATTTGACGGGCTAACTCGATCTCTTCGGGCACTTTCAACAGGGGTACGCGCCCGATTTCCTGGAGGTACAGACGGATGAGATCGTCGGTATTCCCACGGGTTATCGCTCCCCTATCGCCGAGGGTGACAGAGGGACCTTCTAGCTCAATTTCAGGCAGGATTAAGTCAGGTTCGAGGAATATTTCAGGAATAAATTCTGTGTCGTCAGTTACGGATTCCGGTAGAGATAACGCCGGGGCTGAGGAGCGGGAGCGGGGACTGAAATCACGCTTCTGGACCATGTTTTCCCCTAGGTCTACGGCAGTAGGTATGAATGTTCTTAGTATGGTAGTTTACCCGAATTATCCTAACAACCATACATATTTTCTTAAGTTCAATAGTTAGCTGCCGGGTAAAAATCGTTGGGTCCAGCGATCCCGTGAACTTTTTGCCAGCCCTTGAGGACGGCGGCATCAATAACCAGGGTCCGTTGCTCCTTGGCTAGGGGGAGAGTCAAGGTTGCACCGCCATTCTGCTCAATCTGAGCAAAACTTTTGGTCACTTCGTAGTAGCCGACCCGGTTGCGCTCCTGGGATTCATTGATGAGGTTGGTGGCTTGCTCGCCCGTCTTGAGGACTAGAGGCTCTGCGGTACTGATGGCGTAGTTGCTGTATTGGGGGTCCACGCGGATCTGGACGAACTCATAGACCTTGCCGCTCTCACGGTAGATCTTGAGGAAGCCGACACGCCAAGTATCGCCCTTGGTGTCTTTGATGCGGTCCTCAATTGTGTAGAAGACGCCGTTGGCCTTGCGCTCGCCAGTACGGACAATCCGCGCCTTAATTTCCTGGTCCGTGGGCACCTTGACGGCTACTTCCGTGGGCGTCGTGCTGGCACAACCCGCTAACAAAATTACCACCCAGACCAACAGTTTATTCAAGTTCATGACTCGTCGCTTAGCCTCACTGTACCAAGAAGAATCAGGTGAAACTTAAATTTTTGTTGCCCATCCCCTCTTAGGGAACTGTGGTAGAGAGGTGGTCAGCGGTCGCTTCTACTGAGGCAATGGCTCGGTCATAGGGTAGACGGGTCGGCCCTAGCACACTCACCGAACCCCCATAGAGGCCCTGGTAGGAAAAAGTCCGGCTCACCAGACTACAGCCATGCATCGGGGTGAGGGGATTCTCCGTGCCGATGCGGACTGAGGTGCGGGGTTTGGCCTCGTCCTTGAGCAGTTGAGCCAAATGGACTCTTTCCTCCTCCAAGAGACCGATAAGTTCTTGCAACCGCTGGGGCTGGCTGTACTCGGGTTGACGCATTAGTTCGGTCAGACCACTGACAAAAATCTGACCCACTTGAGGTACTAGGATTTCCTCACGAATCAGCCCGACTAACCCGCGCAAGAAATCGGTCCACTGGCGAAACTCTTGCCACAGCGGGTCATCACTACCACTGAGGTCCTGGAGGGAGCAGTTAGAGCAGTGGGTATTGAGGAAATTGTTGATGAGGTCTAGATCCTCCGTCGCTACGCCCGCCGGGAGTGTAACGATCAGTGAATAGGTCTGGAGCGTGTCGGCAACTAGGACCAAGAGGGCGCGGCCTTCACTGACTGGGACTAGACGCAAATGGCGTACCGTATCAAAACTCTTCACCGGAGCCGTAATCAACGCCACACAACCCGTGAGCATCGCCAGTAACCGCGCTGTGCGCTCTAACAGGCTCTCTAGACTGCGGTGCAATTCATCGTCGAGATGCTTGAGGACGACTTCGCGGACCTCACGCGTCAAGGCTGCTGAGGGAGCCAAAAGTTCATCCACGTAAACGCGGTAGCCCGAGTCCGAGGGCACGCGCCCCGCCGAGGTGTGGGGCTGGAAGAGTAACCCCGCCTGCTCTAGAGCATTCATGGCGTTGCGGATTGAGGCGGAACTCAACTCTAGCTGGTAGGCTTCCACCAGCATCTTAGAGCCGACGGGTTCAGCCGTATTAATATAATGCTTGACCGTGGCCCAGAGAATTTGGCGGTGACGGGGGTTTAATTTCATCAGGGCATCTCACAGGCTGCACACACACCATACAAGTCCACCCGACAACGGTCCACCCGCCCCTGAATTTGTTCGTTGAAACGGGCGACGGTATCGGGCAAATCTACATCTAAGATGACCCCGCAGCGGGTGCAGTGGAAGTGATGGTGGGAGTCAGGCCGCCAACCGTAACGGTTCCCGCTGCCATCCTTGAGGACCTCAATAAATTCTTTACGGGCTAGGGCTTCGAGATTTTGGTAGACCGAGGAATAACCCACGGGTTGTCCGGCCTGGGTCAATTGCTGGTAGATGGCCCCCGCGCTCAAGTGGTTCTCGGAGTTACACAGCAAGTCTAAGATGGCCCGCCGCTGGGGACTTAAGCGCATCCCTTGATGTTTGCAGCGTTCCAAAACAGCTTCAAGATTGGCACGGGGTGTAGCGACCATGGTGAGACCGGGTTGTTCAATCAATACTAGGGATTGAATATTGTACCATTTTAGCGAGAATTTTACATAACTAGGGTAAAGGCTGGGTTTCAGGGATTTCCCCATTGACTTTTCACTGAATCTGGCCTTTTGACTAAAGAAGTAAAACACTTTTTTGAAATGGCTGACGCAGTTTTGACGGGAAAGGGCATCCTAACCCTAGTATCCCGGCAGGAACTTCCCCATGACGAGACAAACCCTTCTCAAGCAGAGGCATGGTTTTACGTTGATTGAATTGTTAGTGGTCGTGGTGATCATCGGTGTTTTAGCAGCTATTGCCCTGCCGAACCTGTTGGGCCAGACCAACAAAGCCCGCACGACCGAGGCAACGTCAGTTCTGAGTGTGATTAACACGGGCGAAGAAGCCTACTTTTATGACAACCAAACTTACCTTACCGTCGGTACAGTTCTGGATGAAGACCAGATTCTCTTTTTACCAAGCACAGCTACGCAGGCTGCCAATGCCCAGGGTCTAGCCAACAACACGCCGCCTCTAGTTGTTCGTGGCGATGACACAGCGATGTCTACGCTGCTCGGGGCAAACGTTACAGGAGCTAGCTGGGACTATGCCGTAGTTGGAACGGACGATACCTGGCGAGTTGGCGGGGTCGGCACGGCTGGGAACATCCAAATTCAGAATCTTGCCGTCTACACTGAGCGACGCTTAGGACGGACGCTCCTAGACGCTGACAATGACCAGTAATCTAGGGGAGTTCAACGGATTCGGGCTTGGCGATATGGGGCAGACCCCAGCCCAATTTTTCACGGAGCATTTCAAAAAACTCTGGGGCTTTCAACCGGATGATCTGGGTGCGGTAGGGCGAACGGGAGATCTCGATATGGTCTGTGGGTAGGACAAAACAACCTGAGGACCCATCGGTACTCAAGATGACGTGTTCGTGGTTACTGGGTGGATAGAGGATTAAAGGCTCACTGTCGGCATAGACCAGACCCCGCGCCCCGAGCGAGTGGGGGCAAATCGGGACGACCTGGAAGACCTGGACTTCTGGGGTAATGACTGGACCCCCAGCCGAGAGGGCGTAGGCCGTGGAACCCGTGGGCGTAGCGATAATCAGGCCATCAGCAGCGATATCTACGAGGTGATGCAAACCAATCTTGACCTCAAAATGACACATCCCGGTGAAGGGTTCTTTGTGAACTACAGCCTCGTTGAGGACCAAGGCTTCCCAGACGCGCTCCTGTTTACGGAGGACGTAGACCTCCAGCATGGAGCGTTCTTCACAGCGAAATTCACCCGCCAAAACCTGTTCGACGGCTTGGTGGGCCTGTCCCAGATAGGTCTCTGTCAAAAAGCCCATGTGCCCGGTATTGATATTCAGTTGGGGAATGCCTTTGGGAGCCAGTTGACGGGCTGCCGCTAAGACCGTGCCATCTCCGCCCAAGACAATGGCAAAACCCATCTCCTCATCAAAGCCCGCTGCATTTACCTGATTAATCGGGGTGTAACAGACGGGTCCGGTGCGGTTTGGAAAGCCCAAGATTCCGTTGCGGCCCGTGGTGAGGTGGACTTGACAATGGTGAGTTTCGAGTAGCTCAGTGAGGTCTTTGACCGCACGGAGGGCCGAAGACTTGGTGTCGTTATAAATGATCCCGACCTTAGTGATCCCCATGCGTCTAGTCTGCCTATCCTCATTAGCTTATGGTAGGCTCGATCTGCTTTGAGTGTGCTGCCCATGCTGCAGAAAAACCGTCTCCTCACCGTGCTAGGGGCTGTGACCCTGTGGAGTGTACCGCCCGTCTTGGCCCAGACCCTGGATAGCTTTTTTACCAAAGAGTGGGCTTACCAACTGGCCCAGGACCCGGTCGAGGCTTCGACCTTGGGGGAGCGTCGCTACAATGACCGTTGGCAGGACTTGAGTTTAAAAGCAGTTCAAAATCGCCATGCCCATGACCGAGCGGTGCTTAAGGAATTACAAGGTTTTAATCGGGCAGAATTACCTATTGCGGACCAGTTAAATTACGATCTTTTTGAGCGCGAGTATCAGCTTAAGGTGGCTGAGTTTGCCTACGGTGGGTATCGCATTCCCCTCAACCAGCGCGGTGGCATCCAGACGGCCCATGAACTAGCGGACCTCCTTCAGTTCAACACAGTCAAGGATTACGAGGACTGGCTCAACCGACTCAGGCGGTTTCCAGTCTACATGGACCAAACGTTGGGCTTGATGCAAGAGGGCGTCCGTACCCGGACTTTGTTACCCAGCGTGGTGATGGCCCGTGTCCCTGCCCAAGTGGACCAACAACTCGTCCCTACGCCCGAAGCGAGTCCTTTTTATAAACCCTTCCGTAGTTTCCCTAAAGATATCCCGCCACCAGAACAAGCCCGTCTCCAACAGGCTGCCAAAACCGCAATTCAGACGCGTATCCTGCCCAGTTACCGTAAGCTCAAGACTTTTTTAGTTCAGAAATACCTACCCGCCTCCTTTGCGTCCGTGGGTGTGTGGCAAATTCCCAACGGCGATAAATTTTATACGCTCCTGGCCCGGAAATACACCACGACTGCTATGACCCCCGCCCAGATCCACGAGCTAGGACTAGCGGAAGTCAAACGCATCCGGGGCGAGATGGATACGGTCATCCAAAAAGTCGGTTTTAAAGGAACATTTGCCGAGTTCTTGACGTTTTTGCGGACGGATCAGCGGTTTTATTACCAGACCCCCGAGGAACTATTAACGAGCTACCGGGCGATGTCGCGGCGGATTGATCCTGGTTTGGTCACCCTTTTTAAGACCCTGCCCCGGATGCCCTACGCCATCGAACCGATCCCCGCCGCCGCTGCCCCGGATACAACCACCGCCTACTACCAGCAACCCGCCGCCGACGGTTCGCGGGCGGGTATCTACTATGTCAATCTCTACAAACCCGAGTCCCGGCCCAAGTACGAGATGATGGCCCTCTCGCTCCATGAAGCCGTACCTGGTCATCACCTCCAGATTGCCTTGGCCCAGGAGCTAGGCGAAATCCCTAATTTCCGTCGCTACGGAGGATACACCGCTTTTATTGAGGGCTGGGGACTTTACGCCGAGTCCTTAGGGGAGGACCTGGGACTCTACATAGACCCCTACGATAAATTTGGGCAACTCACCTACGAGATGTGGCGGGCGGTGCGCTTAGTCGTGGACACCGGGCTGCACCATTACCGTTGGGACCGCCAAAAAGCGATTGATTATTTCCTCGCCAACGCCGCTAAACAAAAGCTGGATGTCATCAACGAGATTGACCGCTACCTTGTCATGCCCGGTCAAGCCCTCGCCTACAAAATCGGGGAGCGCAAAATCCAAGAACTCCGTACCCGCGCCCGGTCGCGCCTGGGGGATAAATTTGATATCCGCGAATTTCATGGGGTAGTCTTGGGGTCTGGAGCAGTGCCGCTGGATATCCTGGAGCGCAATGTGGACAACTGGCTGGCGGCGCGGTAATTATTTTGGTCCGTGTATAGCGGATTACCTCGGTTGGGACCACTTTGGTCTATTCTGATAAACGGTCAGTGGTAGTAAAAGTTACCGATGGATAATATCCAGGAGTAGCGATATCCATTCTGAAGCGACGAGGAGTGCCCGTGAAGAAGACCCTGTTTGCCCTACTGTTGGCCTGTGTGCCAGTAGCGGTGGAAGCCCAGACCACACCCGGCTACTACGGTTCGATTGGGGGGAATCTTTCCTTTATCACGCCCTTCAACGGTATTTTAGACTTCACAAACCAAGTTAGAGAGGACGGGGGGCCTGTAACCCGACTAAATCTGAACTCTACGATTAATTTCAACACGGGGTACGGTGCGAACTTGGCCGTGGGTTACAAGTTTGCGGAGCCTTTTCGGGCTGATTTGGAGTTTTCCTATGTCAATGCGAGTGTGGCGAGCGTAAGTGGTAATGGGGCTACAGTGCCGGGTATTGGCAGCCTCAGTGCTTTCTCGGTGATGGTCAATGGTTATTACGACAACACTGATTTTGCCACCTCGCCCTTGGGCTTCTACATCGGTGGGGGTCTTGGACTCATAGTCTATAACGCGGAAGGGATTGCCTTTGATGACCTGCCGCCACCCCCCGGTTTTGGACCGTTGATTATCTTTGGGCAGGTCTTTGACAACCCCAACGACCTAACTAGGAAACCACCCATCAGTTCCACTAGCGCGGTTTTTGCCTACCAGGGTAAGGCTGGCATCAACTATGCCTTTAGCGAGTCCGCCGTACTTAACGTGGGCTACCGCTACCAGGCAACGGGTCAGACCTTGTTGAAAGGGTCATCTCTAGAATTCAATACCGGGAACACCAGCATCAACAGTGTGGAGCTTGGGGTCCGGTTCGCGTTTTAGGCTTTGTTCGCGGCCTGGGGGGTTTGGCTTAGTTCTAGACCCCCGCTGAGATTGGCTAAACAGCGAGTAGGATCGGGGATGAAGCTGTGGGAAAGACCCGATGACCGACGTAGCCGTAGCCAACATCCGCAACTTCTGTATCATTGCCCACATTGACCACGGCAAGTCCACCCTAGCGGATCGCCTCTTGCAGACCACAGAGACGGTCAGTAAGCGCGAGATGGTGGCCCAGTATCTCGACAACATGGACCTAGAGCGCGAGCGCGGGATCACCATCAAGCTCCAAGCAGCGCGGATGGAATACCAAGCCCGCAACGGACAGGTTTACATCCTGAACCTGATTGACACCCCCGGTCACGTGGACTTCACCTACGAGGTATCCCGGTCCTTGGCGGCCTGTGAGGGAGCATTGTTGGTGGTAGATGCCTCCCAGGGGGTCGAGGCGCAGACCTTGGCAAACGTGTATCTCGCCCTTGAACACAACTTGGAAATTATCCCCGTCCTCAACAAGATTGACCTCCCTGGTTCAGAGCCGGAGCGGGTCAAAAATGAAATTGAGGAGATGGTCGGGTTGGACTGCACCAACATTATTCATGCTTCAGCTAAAGAAGGGATTGGGGTAGCGGACATCCTGGAGGCAATTGTCGCCCAGGTCCCGCCGCCTCAGGACACCGTGGCTGAACCGTTACAGGCGTTGATTTTTGATAGTTACTATGATGCCTATCGCGGGGTGGTAGTCTACTTCCGGGTGATGGCGGGGCAGATGCGGCGCGGGGACCGGATTCGCTTTATGAACTCGGGCCGGGACTTCGAGATTGACGAGCTAGGCATCCTCAAACCCAACCAAGTCCAGGTGGATAGCCTCCATGCCGGGGAGGTGGGTTATCTCGCGGGTCAAATCCGGGCGGTCCAGGATGCGCGGGTGGGGGATACGATTACCCTGGTCCAGCGACCAGCGGCCCAAGCCTTACCCGGTTATCGGCAGGCGCAACCGATGGTCTTCTGTGGTCTCTATCCAACGGACTCCGATGAATTTGAAGATATGCGCGAGGCCCTAGGGAAACTGAGTCTCAACGATGCGGCCCTCACCTATGAACCGGAGACCTCTTCGGCCCTAGGCTTTGGCTTTCGCTGCGGGTTCTTGGGTCTGTTGCACATGGAGATTGTCCAGGAGCGGTTGGAACGCGAGTACAACTTGACCTTGATTACCACGGCCCCTTCGGTGGTCTACCAAGTGACCCTCAACGATAACTCCATCATCTCGATTCAGAACCCCTCGGAGTTACCGCCCCCGGACAAACGGATCAAGATTGAGGAGCCCTACGTCAAGGTTGAGGTCATTACCCCGCCGGACTATGTGGGGACTTTGATGGAGTTGTGCCAGATGCGGCGCGGGATTTTTATGAATATGAATTACATCACGCCTACGCGCACGACGTTGATTTACGAAATCCCCTTAGCTGAGGTCATCAGTGACTTCTTTGACCAACTCAAATCACGCTCGCGGGGCTATGCCTCCTTGGAATATAAATTCCTGGGCTACCGAGAGGACCGTTTGGTGCGGCTGGATATCATGCTCAATGGGGAAGCGGTGGATTCCCTCTCCGCGATTGTTCACGCCGACAAAGCCCCGAGTATTGGTCGGCAGTTGACTGCCAAACTCAAGGAATTGATTCCCCGTCAACAGTTCCTAATCCCGATTCAAGCGGCGATTGGGGCTAAGGTGGTGGCCCGTGAGAATATCGCGCCCCTCCGCAAAAACGTCCTCGCCAAATGTTACGGCGGCGATATCTCCCGTAAAAAGAAACTCTTGGAAAAACAAAAAGAAGGCAAGAAACGGATGAAGGCGGTCGGGTCTGTGGAAGTGCCGCAAGAAGCCTTTATGTCGGTCTTGAAACTGGACAGTTGACTACTGTTGCAGACGCAGGATCATATCGCGTATCCGCTGGGCCAAACCCGCTTCCCCCTGAGTCTGGAAAAGCTGGGCGGCTTGGCGCAGGTCATCAATGGCCCCGGCGATATCCCCTTGGTTCTCCTTGACTGCGCCCCGGTTATTGTAAGCCTCGGCGTACTGGGGATTGAGTTGGATCGCTTGATTGAAGTCTTCAATTGCCCCCCGACTATCCCCCAGGAAAAACCGCGCTCCGCCCCGTCCGGTGAAGGCTTCGGGTAAAGGCTTGACCTGAATAGCCTGGGTATAGGCTGTGACCGCGCCCTGATAATCCTTGGCCTGGGCACGGTTCGCCCCTTGGCTAAGCTGCTCATTCACCGTCTGGGCGGCGACTCCCCCCGTCCATAGCCCGAGCAAAATTAGAAATAACCCACGCACCCTCATTTTGAACCCCCTTTGTCAACGCCAAGATACCACGCTCACGGGCGGACCACGGTAGTCCAGAGGCGGCGGCGGCTGTCCCAAAAAGGCGCGGGGGTGAAGCCTAGAACATTCGGACCCCAGTAACGACGGGAGCCGTCAGTGGCAAAAATCAACAAAAGGTCGCCCTCGGCGGCTTGGGCCGGGGTGTTGGCAGTGATAAGTTCTTGGCCTTCGTTACTAGCTTGGCGGGGGGCGAGGTCCCAGGCTTGGGGCTTGCCATCGGTTTTGGTCAAGACCACGCGTACAGGTAGGGGCGTAGCATTGCCGACTCGCAGTGGACCCAGACGGTTGACTTCTTGAGTAATAGAGCGGGGCGGATGGGGACCGGGGGTGAGGGTCAGGGTCCAGAGCCGTTTACGTTCATTCCAAACGAGCGGCGTGGCCCGTCCGACGACCCAGGGTCCCCAGTGGTCTGTTCCCGTGAAAGCTGCCAAGACATCGCCGGGAGTCAAGACTAAAGACCGGCCTTCAAGCTCTAAGCGGAGTTCACGTCTGTTCCCGGCTTGGGGGATGAGGTCCCAGTGGAAGCTGCGCGGGAGGAGATTTTGGGGGGCAATGACCAGGCGGACAGCAAGCCCGGTCCGGTTGATAATTTTCAGTTGACCCCGTGCCTCTGTAACTGGGAGCGTCTCGGGGGCGGACAAAACGGGGAGAGGTTCTAGCGTGAAGAGGAGGACCCAGGGCCAGAGTTTCATGGCGTCGGGTCGGGGCGACGGCGAATCAAGGTCTGGATACGTAAAATCCGCAGAGTGATCTCCGCCGCTACCGTGAGAGCCTGGACCTTGACCTCCGCTGGATCAAAAATACCCAACTGGGCTAGGTCCGTGACCTGTCCGGTCTCACAGTCAATGCCTAGGTTGGGGTTGCTTGTCTTCGTCTGGGCGGTCTCGACGAGGGCGACTTTTTCGAGCGGTGCGTAACCACTGTTGAAGATGATTTGCTCTAGGGGCTTGGCGAGGGCCTGATGGACACAGGCGACCCCGTAACGGCTCAAGTCTTCAGTCTGTTCCTGCAAGGCTTGGACTAAGCGGCGGCAAGTGAGTTCTGCCACCCCGCCGCCGACCACGACCCCGCTACGGAGGGCGGCTTGTAGGGCTCCGGTGCTGTCCACGGTAATGCGCTCTTGTTCTGCTGCGGTCTCCTCACTCAAGGCCCCGACGACGATGGTGGCTTGAGCGGTCCCGGCTCCACCCTGAAGGATGACTTGGGCGGTGGCTTTGCGGTAGGTTAGTTCGCTCTGGCCCAAGTGGGCTTTGACTTCCGGGGCTGAACGGTAGAGGACAGCGGTTTTGGCGGGTCTAGCCCCGGTCAGCCGACAGATACGCTCGCGGTCACGGGTTAGGACCCGACTGAGGGCCAAAATTCCCTGTTCATCACAAAAGCTCTCCGCGAGGGGGGACATTCCTTTCTCAGTCACCACTAGCCGGACGCCGAGGGCGACGAGGCGATGCAAGGCTTGTTGGAAGCGTTGTTGTTCTTCGAGGTAACGGCTGAAGCCATGCTCAGTCGCAAGGGTCTGACCGTCAAAGCTTTCGGGTTCCAGACTGTCACTGAGGACCAGGACCCCGCCCGTAGCCTGCCAATCGGCTAAGGGCGAGTTGAGGGGACGTTTGCTCACCACCACCCCGGCAATCACTTCAGACACCGCCCCTACCCGGCTCACGACCCATTCACCCAGGCGCGTCTCGGGGTCTAGCAGTCGTTCCCTGCCGAGGTGTTGAGCGGCTTGCCAAACTAGCTGGGCCAGGGTTTCATCCCCCCGCGCTGCCACGAGGACAGCTTGGTAAAGAGCTGGGTCAGCGATATCTACTTGGCTGGCGGTCGCCTTAAGGTGTGTGATGGCGCAAGCGATACCCCGCTGAATTCCCCGTAGCAGCAAATTCACGGGTACGCCCTGCTCCAAGGCTTTGAGGGCCGCACTCAATAGAGCCCCGGTCAGAACGGTCGCGGTAGTCGTCCCGTCGCCCACCTGTTGTTCCTGGGCTTGGAGGGCCGCCACCGCCAGCCGCGCCGCCGGATGTTGGAAGTCTGACTGTCGTAAAATCTCAATCCCGTCATTGGTCACGACCATCTGACCGACATCATCCACCAAAAGGATATCTAGGCCCTTGGGTCCCAGGGTCCCGGCGACGGTCTCCACCAGGACTTGCACCGCCGCGATATTGGTCCTGAGGACTTTGAGATGGGTAGAAGCTTCTTCGCTGGGCATTTAGCTCGTCCAAGTCCACTCGTACAAACGATTCACCTGCACCACATCAATCAAACCTAACTGATACAAGATAATCGGTAACGGCCCGCCCTGTTCCTGTTGACGGCGCAGCCCGAGGTGAATGGCGGGGAGGGACAACCCTAGTTCCTTTTGTAAAAACTGAATCAACTGCTGACAAGATGCACTCACCCCAACCCCCTTACCACGCGTCTTGCTGCCTTCGGACGTACTAGAGACCTGAAAGTTTCACGCCCCTGATCCCTGAAATTACTCTACAGGGCTTGGTCCTCCTCGGCATGGGGATTTTGACCCTAAGCGAGCCCCCCTGCCCCCCCTTTTCAAGGGGGGAAGGAGTCTGTTTGAGTCGCCCTACTCAACAAGCTCTTAAAGGCCTCCTTTGTAAGAGGGATTTAGGGAATCGCTCATGAAGACTGTTTAAGTCCGAGTATTTCCAGAAATTGCGCTTGCTCTATTAACGCAATACGGGCAATGTCGAGAAAGTCATCCATCCATTCCTCTAGGGCTTCTAGTGCCCCATCCCGTGTTTGGGTTGCAGCTTGGGCTTCTCCTTTCTCTTTTTCCTGAGCAGCTTTGGCACCAGCCACAGCTTGAAGTTGGGCTTGTCCAGTTTGCAGTTTCTCAGCGGTGATGCCGTAGTTATTGAGGCTAGCAAGGAAGGCCGGGCTGGCTAGGGCATGGGTATACAACAGGCTGGCCTGGAGGAGCCATCCGGCAATGGTGGTTTTGCGCCGTCCGTTGAGGGCAAGTTGAAGCTGTGCGCTGGGATCATTTTTAAAGGCGACCCGGGCGGTCTGCACAAAGCGCATATAGCTGGTGTCGGCGGTTTCCCAGAGTTGGTTCAGTTGCTGAGTGGCCTTGTGCTGTTCGCCATACTCTTTTTGCTGTTGCATCTGGGTACTGAAGGCTTGGTCGTAGAGGGCTTGGCCCACCTGGAGCTTCTGGGCGTCATAACCGAATTCAGCTAAAGCAGTCTGGACTTCAGAACTAGACGTGGCATTGGTCAGGGCGGTTTGGTAAAAGCTCAAACGACTTTCGATACTCTGGCTAGGACGGCTGACCATAGGTTCCTCGGTGGATTCGCTCCTAAGGGTGCCCAAACGGGGCGAAAATTGCTGCTTGTGTCGTAAAAATGGTTGCTTAGTTGGTAGGAATGGCGACGCAACCAGTATGAACGGTTGCTCAGTCGGTGAAAGTCGTTGCTTAGCAGGTAGGAGCGGTTGCTTAGCCCGTAAAAATCATTGCTCAGCGAGTAGGAATCGCTGCTTGGCGGGTAGGAGTCGTTGCTTAAGTGGTAGAGGAGGGTGCTTGGGTAATAGAGGGAGGTGCTGAGACTATGGAAATCATTGCTGAGGACGTAAAGGTGATCCTGGTCATGGAAAACATCATTTTGGTTACAAAAACCACCTTAGTATCGAGGTAAAACTTGGACTAGACGCTTTCTTGAATCTCAACGATGGTGAAGCCTGGATGCTCCCGGAAACTCTGCGGTTAGCTGATTACGGTCTAGGTCATGATGACCGCGCCAAGGAACCGCAACCCGTCGCTGCCCGATTAGGCTCCCGCTTCCTCCCCTGGCAACTCGAAGGCACCCCTGAAGAATCCTGGGCAGAATGTGAGCATCACGCTAAGAACCTATGCCGTCTGAGGAATTTACACTAGCCTGAACCTTTAGCGCAGTATACTGAGGAAAAATTTCCACAGCCCACAGACCTCTTTGGAAATCCGTTACAGACCAATCTGTTTGGGAATGTTGTTGAAGCGCAAAACAAAAAAAGGAGAAATAAAAGATGACAATCAAACTGAGGTAGAATGAAAGTCTGTAATTGAGAAAAAGAAATGACCCCTGAAGAAGTCATCAATCTTGTTTGCCTGCATTTCGTCAACGAAGTTCCTTAAGTGTCAAGCATTTCTGGCGGTTTTCGCTTAGAGTTCAATTCTTCACTGTTGCCCCTAGAGGAGGAAAAAATAAAGAGTTCCATTGAGCATTGGGGAATTACACAAAATATTGTTTTTTACCCAAGCTTAAGTGCAGGTACTACATTTACATTTCAAGAAATTGGAAGCGAGATACGTATAGATATTATTCTTAATGATAATCAGACGAGTCTTGGAAATACCATAAGCAATGGCAGATTTGATTTTTGAAATCTTCACAGCATTCGTATTTTAGATAGGTATCAAGGGATAAAGCTTGGTTCTAAATTGCTCGATTATACAATCAGCTACTTGCTTGCTCAAAAAAAGCAGTCCATAAAACTTAAAATTCCGATACTCCCAACAACTTTAGAAGCATGGGAAAGGTATCAAAAATTACATAATTGGTATGGGAGCTTTGGGTTTACGGGAAAAGAAATACCAGGTTCACTGTGGCTAGATCCATTGTCGCTAAGTCCTACAGCCCTTGCTGCAATTTCTTCTTTCGTACCCTAAGGTAAAGGGTAACCCTCCACTAACTCGGGGTAAGGTCACTCCGCCAAAAACTTACAGATGATGTTGTACATTGGAATACATTACCGCGCTTATATACCCCCCATGCTTAACCTAATCGTCTACACAGAAAAAATAGTCAGCGACTTCCTGCGGTACCAACTTACTGCCTATCCTTTTACCGATGCCCATCTCTACGCTCAGATGCGTACCCTACTCAATCTGGAAGAAACCCGTAACATCCCTCTACTCAAAGGTCCCTATGTCAGCCTCAGCCGCGTCTTCCGTGAAGAAGCTAGCATACAGCATATGGTCGAGGAAGGTATGTAAATCGTATTTGCTAGGTAAGTGCCCCAAGCCCCCAAAATATGGGGTTAAGAAGCTTGATGATTTAAGGGTTGTATGGTACGTTAAAGGCCATACTTCCTGGAAAAATCAAGTGGAGATAATTCAAGTTAAGTTAGCTAGTGGAGAAATCGTACAATTTGAAGGCACAAGTGGCGGTGGCGAGGAACAAATCGGCACATTTGATGGATTCATGGATGCTACCGTTATCACTCAAACCATTGAAAACACACTCGCGATAATCAAGGACTCAATTGAAACAATCAAACCCAAGAAGGTGATTGTAAAGTTTGGTATCAAAGTTGCCATGAAATCTGGGAAACTTATGGCCTTAGTAACTGAGGGTAGTGGCGAAGCTAATCTTGAAGTCAGCTTTGAATGGCAAAATTCTTAATCAAGGAAGGATAGGCAAGGTTATGAATGACTCACAGATTGAATTTTTTAGGGAGTGTACCGTCCGTATCCAGTCAGGAAACAGTAGGGGAACAGGTTTCTTTATTGCTCCAGGCTTAGTGATTACTTGTGCTCATGTCTTACCCACTCAAGTTTTACCTGCTCCAGTAATATCTATTTTTTGGAAAATGCAACAACTTCAGGCTGAGATCTTTATAGAATACGCTGAGATAGACTTGGTATTATTACAGGTTAGGGAAATCCCGTTGAATATTCCTTGTGTTCACGCATCCCTGGAAGCTGATATTACCAATACTGATGATAGTTTTTTTACTATAGGCTATTCAGAGAACTATACGAATGGTGATTCCGCTACCTTCGATTATGAAGGAATTACCTTCTTAGAGGGAAATGAAAAACTCCTCAAGCTGAAAAGTGGTCAGGCTGTTCCTGGATTTAGTGGAGCACCCGTTTTAAATTGTCGTACTCATCGAGTTCAGGCTATTCTAAGTATCTCTCGTGATAAAAATCAAGACTTAGGCGGACGTGCGATATCTATCCAAAGTCTATTTTCACGCCATGACGGGTTGCGAGAACAACATAACTTGTTTCATCAACAAAATGTCCGTTGGGAACAAGCATTCACAATGTCTAAGGCTCAAATGTTACCCACCATTCCATATTTGAGCTGTGAGCAGGGAGCAATTAGTAACTATGTTAGAATACACACTACCAGATTACCTAATGAAACTCCCTCTGGGACAGAATCAGTCAGTTCGTTAGCTAGAAACAGCTATAATTTTGATGAAATTTTTCGTTCGCAAGACTTTAAGCAACGCCTTGAGTATTCTGCATGGCTGTGGCTTGCGCCAAACTTCAATCTGAACCATTTAGAACAAATCAGAGTAGACTCAGGAGTGCGTGGACTTGAGTTGAGACTGTTTTACGTTCGACTGGACCAAGCTTGCGAGAAAATTGCTAGGGAGCATCCAGTCCTGAGTTTATGGATTCGCCGCCGTCGTAGTTTATTGGAGTATGCTAGTTCATCATCAGAGATCCTGCCCTCTGAAAAATCAACTCAAAGCTTGAAGTTAAATCTTACGCTCCTAGATATTGTCAGTAGACCCCCTTCAAAACGCGATCGGCGACTTGCTGGCGGTATTATCAAAAATGCTCTAATACTTGCTTCGCAGGTGGTTTGCCGAGTTCTCGTAGATATTCCAGAAGGGGAAACCTATGGCTTCTTTGCAAATCTCATGATTCCAATTAAGAAAGAAGACTTACGGTCAAATATTTTTGCGTCACAGATAGCGCAAGATAATATTAAGTTAGCTTCTTACCTGTGGGAGGGGCACACAGATGCGGATACCTACTTAGTTGTGGTTACTGAAACAAATACTACAGAGCAGCATTTGGGGTTTTGGCTGCCGGTTGTTGAAGAGGCTAACATATCTACCCCCGGCGCATTAGAAGCATACCGTAATGTTAAAGGCTCTTCTATCCTCCTAGACGATCTACCTCCCTTTGGTACAGACTTACCTTCTGCTTCGAGGTCAAGATGGGAAAAGTATCTAAGCGAACGGCTTAAGCTAGCTGCATTTGTATCTTTACCACTTTTTTTAGAGTCCCAACCCGGCGAACGGAAAATGCTCGCTATCTTGAATGTAAATATCATCTCTGCTGAGAGGAATAAATGCTCCAGGGCTTACCATGATCAGTGGCTTAGGATCGCGCAACGTCAGGCTGCACCACTTATTGGGGAAGCCTACAAAGCTTTTACCATACAGCATGCTAAATTGGGTAGAGCTAGTCTACCCCAACTGTACCAAGGACTACAGCACTTTCCACTGCTGGAACTCACTGGTTCAAGACCAGCGACCACAACAGACCCATAGTTCAGGGAAATCAACATGCAAAGAACCAATCAGTTCCGAAGTCTGAAAAAAGCCGTTGCGAAAACTACCCATGACCGCTTTTCTGATATTGAGCAAGTGCTGATTGATAGCGAAGCGGCTATCCAACGCAACGCGCAACAGTATGGTGCTACACCAATTGACGAACCAAAAAGCTACTACGCTGGACAGCCAGACCAGGATTAATTTTATTGAGATGACTTGGTCGAAAATGCTGCAAGCTCATCCACCCACACCTCAGTCCCAGTCACTCCTTGCCACACTGGTCTCTACCACTGGAGGCAGAAGGACAACTAAGTTTTGACTGAGGTGCTAGCGCGAAAAAGCTAGGCTACGGTGAGCTAGCTGGGATACAAAAAGGTGAACTGGGTCTTTTTACCAGGACTGACCTATCGAATTGGGATACAGGTGGATGAGGGATACTATCTCAAATGCGTTCCTTGACACTCCTAATTCACGTACCCCTAGGATTATTTAAAACTCTATTTAGCAAGTCCCCTTTCAAAACTTAGGTGGGTATTTATGGACAGGGCGGGGTAATCAACGGGACTTGGTGTTAGACTCCTGCCAAACGCGGATTAGTTCGGTGAACTGGGGACCGTACTGGGTGAGTTTGCGGCTACCCACACCACTGAGTCGGGCGAAATGGGCGAGGGTCTGGGGTTGTTCCTGGGCCATCTGACGGAGCGTACTGTCCGGGAAGACCACGTAGGGCGGGACAGACTGGGCATCCGCCAGTTGTTTGCGTAAGGCCCGCAACTGTTGGAATAAGTCCTCGGCTTGGGGCTTAAGGGTCGTCGTAGTTGTGGATGTAGCTACCGTCTCACGGGTGGGAGGAATCACCGGGAGTACCAGTTCAACCTTGCGCTGTCCACGCAGCACCAGCCAACTCTGGTCATTGAGCTTGGGCACCGGGAACTCTCCGGTTTCTGTCAGCAACCCCTGTTGGATCAAGGAGCGTCCTAGGCTCCGCCAGAAATTCGCACTCCGGTCCCGACCAATGCCATAGGTGGAGAGGAGATGGTGTTCGTTTTGCAGGACCCGCTGGTTCTGGGAACCGCGCAAGACATCCACGACATGACCCATGCCAAAGTGTTCTCGACAACGGGCGACACAGGAAATCAACTTCTGGGCCTCAATGGTCAAGTCCTCGGTCGGTTGGGGCGTACAGCAGTTATCACAGTGCCCGCAAGGCTCCGTCAGAGCCTCACCAAAGTAGGCTAACTGGATGCGGGTCCGGCAGTCGCTCCCCTCGGCGTAACTCAACACTTGCCGAAACTGTTGACGGGCCACCTGTTGTTCCTTGGGGTCCGTGCGCTGACCAATCATGTACTCAATGCGGTGACTGTCCCCATAACTCAAAAAAAGCGTACAGCGGGCTGGTTCCCCGTCGCGCCCTGCCCGTCCTGCCTCTTGGTAATAACCCTCCAGATTCCGGGGTAGGTCGTAGTGGATGACAAAACGCACATCCGGTTTGTTAATCCCCATGCCAAAAGCCACCGTCGCCACCATCACCCCCACGTCATCACGGATAAACCGAGTCTGGTTCCGGGCACGTTCATCATCAGCCAGCCCCGCATGATAGGGGAGAGCTTGTATCCCGTCCTGTTGGAGTTTTTGGCTGAGTCGGTCCACTTGGCTACGGCTGAGACAATAGATGATGCCTGCCCCGGCCTCAGCCCGCACCCGCCCCAAGAGGACCCGGTAACTGTCTTTGCTCTTGGGGATGACCTCGTAATAGAGATTGGGCCGATGAAAACTCCCCAAGTGGAGGGTGGGTTCAACTAAGGCCAACTGCCGACAGATATCCGCTCGCACCCGGTCTGTTGCCGTCGCCGTCAAGGCCACCACGGGCACCCCCTGGAACCGCTCGCGCAGGAACTTGAGTTGGCGGTACTCTGGGCGAAAATCGTGGCCCCACTCCGAGACACAGTGCGCCTCATCCACCGCAAACAAACTCAACCCCAATTTCGCCCGCACCCGCTCCAAAAAATTCAAGAACCCCTCGCCCACTAACCGTTCTGGAGCCACGTAGAGGAGCTTAATTTGTCCTTGCCAAATACTCGCCTCCCGTTCGCGGACCTCCGCCAGACTCAGCGTGCTATTGAGGAAGGTCGCTCCCAGATCCCCCAGCCCCGCCACTTGGTCCTGCATCAGGGCAATTAAGGGTGACACCACGACAGTCAATCCGGGCTGCAAGAGGGCAGGCAACTGGTAGCACAGGGATTTACCACCGCCCGTGGGCATGACCACCAAGGCATCGCGGCCCTGGAGCAGGTCTTCAATTACTGCCTGTTGTCCAGGCCGGAAGTGGTCGTAGCCAAAATAGGTTTTAAGGGAAACAGTCAGTGGGGACTGGAGCATGGCTTGCTTACCGGGGAGCTTACTTTTTATACCCCGACTCAATCAACGGGTTGCTCCCATTTTACTGGGCGGTCTTGGGGGTGGACGAGACCGTAACGTTCTTTGAGTAAAGCTGACCGCTGGGTGCCATCAAAGGCCCGTTCAAAACGTCGTTGACGCTGTTGATAGACCCGCTGGGCTTTATCCAATTCCAGGGCTAGCTGTTGCGTGTGGGTTTGTTGTTGCAGATAGTAATTCGTCAACTGGAGCAAGCTCCGGTAAAGTAATCCGCCCAGACCCAGTAATACCAAAATCAATAGACCGTTAAGGGCCAAGGCGCGACGATGGACGGGAGTCAAGGAGGACACAAAAACCTCAACCGCGATAGAACGTAAACACCAAAAATTAGGGGTAGCGGGAGTAAGACCCCCGCTCGGCAATTATTTCCCGAGGGAAGAGGCGAGTAACGTGGCGAAAATTCCGGCAACTAGGGCGGCGGCAAAGGCCCCAGCTACTTCAAGCAAACCGATTTGCATGACGCACCTTAAATTTTCCTCTTATTATACTGATCACTCCCAGAGTTTCTAAGTTAATTCTGCTTTTTTGCTGACCCAGTACCGGATTTGATAGGTGAGACTACCCCCTTCCCGGCTGAAAGTGATAAGTTTAGCAAGATCTAGGCATTTCATCTCCATGCGTATCCTGAGCATCCGTGCCCTGCGGGGACCCAATTACTGGAGCATTCGTCGTCACAACCTGATTGTGATGCAGTTGGACTTGGAGGAATTGGAGGAGCAACCCACCAACGGCCTACCCGAATTTGTCGGTCATCTCGAACGGTTGATGCCGTCTCTCTACAATCATTTTTGCTCTGAGAACCATCTCGGTGGCTTCCTCAAACGGTTGCGCGAAGGGATTTGGATGGGCCATGTCGTCGAACATGTCGCCTTGGAGTTGCAAGCCTTGGCGGGGATGAATGTCGGCTTTGGTCGGACCCGCTCCACGCGCACGCCCGGTGTTTATAACGTCGTCTTCTCTTACATTGAAGAGCAGGCGGGTCGGTTCGCCGCCCGGGCGGCGGTGCGGTTAGTCAATATGTTGTTGGCGGGTGAGACCTACGACCTCGAAGAGGATATTCAGGAACTGCGCGAGATCCGCGAAGAAGTCCGCTTCGGTCCCTCCACCGCCGCCATTGTCGAAGAAGCCCTCTCTCGGGGCATCCCCCACCTGCGGCTGAGTGAAGCTTCCCTGGTCCAGTTGGGCTACGGGATGTACCAAAAGCGCATCCAGGCCACCACGACAAATAACACCAGCATTATCGCCACCGAGATTGCCTCCGATAAGACGATCACCAAGAGTCTCTTGCACCAAATGGGCATCCCGGTTCCTAGGGGGCTGAAGGTCCGTCGTCTCGCTGACCTACCTGATGCCATCCAAGAAATTGGTGGTTATCCCGTGGTGATCAAGCCGCTGGATGCCAACCACGGCAAGGGGATCACAATCAATATCACTGATGAGGCCACGGCTGAAGCAGCCTACGACGCAGCCAAAGAGTTCTCGCGGGTGGTCTTGGTAGAGCGTTTCCTCCAGGGTAACGATTACCGGATTTTGGTCATCAATAACCGGCTCGTGGCAGTGGCCCTGCGCGTCCCCGCCCATATCGTCGGCGACGGCGAACACACGATTCAAGAATTGATTGACCGGATCAACCAGGACCCGCGCCGGGGTTTCGGGCATGAAAAAGAACTGACGGCGATCAATGCCGACGAGATGACCCTCAGACTGCTGAAATTACGCGGGTTAGTACTGGAGTCAGTCTTGCCCCAGGGCGAGACCTGCGAACTCAAGTCCACTGCCAACCTCAGCACCGGCGGGACCGCCCTCGACTGCACAGATATGATCCACCCAGACAATGCTTTTATGGCGGAGCGGGCGGCGCGGATTGTCGGCTTGGATGTGGCAGGGATTGATGTCATCTGCCCGGATATCTCGATGCCGATTGCCGAGACGGGCGGCGGGATCGTCGAGGTCAATGCCGCCCCCGGTTTCAGGATGCACTTGGCTCCCAGTCAGGGGATGGCCCGTAACGTCGCGGAACCCTTGATTGATATGCTCTTCCCGCCCGGTTCGCGCCACCGTATTCCGATCATGGCAGTCACGGGTACCAACGGTAAAACCACAACCACGCGCCTCATCGCTCACATTATTAAGGGCACCGGGATGCGGGTGGGGTTCACGACGACCGATGGCGTTTATATCCAGAACCAGCTAGTGGTCCGGGGCGACATGACGGGACCCTACTCCGCTCACCTCGTTCTCAAGGACCCGACGGTGGAGTTTGCGATTTTTGAGACCGCGCGGGGCGGGATCTTGCGCGAGGGCCTGGGCTTTACCGAGTGTGATATCGGGATCGTGTTGAACGTCACCTCCGACCACCTGGGTATCCGCGACATTGAGACTTTAGAAGACCTAGCAAAAGTTAAGTCCGTGGTCGCTGAAGCTGTGCAAGTCAGTGGACACGCCATCCTCAACGCCGATGATCTGCTCGTAACGGCGATGGCGGCCCACGTCAAGGCCAAAGTTGCCTACTTCACTATGGACCCCAACAACCCCGTCGTGGTCGAGCACCGCGCCCTGGGTGGGGTCGCCGCGATTCTTGAAGATGGCTACGTTTCAGTCTGCAAAGGAAGTTGGACTCTGCGGGTAGAGAAAGTCATCAATATTCCCTTGACCCTAGAGGGCCGCGCCGAGTTCATGGTCCAGAACGTCCTCCCGGCAATCCTGGCCTGCTATCTAACCGGGGTCAAGATGGACGATATCCGAGCCGGTCTCAACAGCTTCATCCCCTCGGTGGGCCAGACCCCCGGTCGCTTGAACTTCTTTGATCTGGGAGATTTCCGGGTCTTGATTGATTACGCTCACAACTCAGCGGGCTTCAATGCCCTAGCGCAGGTCTTGAGCAAACTGGAGACCAAGCGCAAGATCGGGGTTTACGGAGGACCAGGGGACCGTCGTGACGAGGACCTACATAAGTTGGGCTACCTCGGAGCACAGATGTTCACCAGCATCATCTTGAAGGATGACGACGACCTCCGGGGTCGTCAGCCCGGAGCCGTACCTGAGATTATTGCGGCGGGTTTCAAAGACCACGACCCCAATTATCCCTACGAAGTAGTATTGTCTGAGGCAACGGCGATAGAATACGGTCTGGCCCAAGCTGAGAAGGGCGATCTATTGGTCATCCTGCCCTCAGACGTGACCCGTGCCATTGCCTTAGTCAACGGCTTCAAAGAGAAGCACAGCCCCTATCCCTATAGTCGCCTGCCCATACCTACGCCGGCGGTTATCTCGCCTTGAAGGAGTACACGTTGAACCCGACCCAAACTTCAACCCGGTTGCAGGTCCGCACCGCTGCGGAAAAGCTAGACTACCCCCAACTCCAACGCTTGATGGACCTGACTGCACCCTGGGCTAGAGACCGCACGGTGGCGGACCTAGAGCGGATGGTCCAAGGCAGTGAACCCGTGGTTCACCTCTGGGACGGGGATTTTCTGGTAGCCTTTGGGCGAGCAACTTCCGACGGGGTTTACCGGGCAATGCTTTGGGATGTGATGGTCCATCCCCGTTACCAGGGTCAGGGCATCGGACGGCAACTGATTGGACACCTCCTCGCCCATCCCAAGCTCGCTACCGTCGAGAAAGTCTACCTCGTTACCACCGACGGTCAGGGCTTCTACGAACGCCTGGACTTTAAACAAAATCCCACGACCACGATGGTCCTGGTCCGCTAAGGCTCCTCCGCCCCGTGGGGGACCAAGGCAAAAGCATCCCCCCTAATTGAAGAGCTTGTGGAGCAGGTCGACGCTAATATTCCCGCCAGTGTTGGCGGGAAACTTCCCACTTAAGTTGAGTAAGAGGTGACCAAAAAATTGGGATGCAAGCCCCGTCCTTCTAGGACGGCTTTATCCCCTGATATGCTAGGATAATATCATGTTCATCCGAGAAGCCAAGCTAACTTGTTCTGAATCTGCCACTCAATAGGCGGCGTTAGATGATGCTATCCGTACCGCTCAGTGCGTGAGGAATCGCTGCATCCGTTATTGGATGCAGAACAAGGGCACTAGCAAAAACGACCTACAACGGTTGTGCGCTGTCTTGGCTAAAGACGATGAACAACCCTGGA
>Ga0163154_10001280_pt1 | contig 39036 bp, 33 predicted proteins | sample OliLakLV19MP9P1_FD_148649 | JGI IMG/M metagenome (GOLD analysis project Ga0163154, IMG submission 148649) | Freshwater microbial mat bacterial communities from Lake Vanda, McMurdo Dry Valleys, Antarctica - Oligotrophic Lake LV.19.MP9.P1 | ecosystem: Environmental > Aquatic > Freshwater > Lake >... | reverse complement strand
ATATCCGCTACGCTGAAAAACAAGAAGTAGAAAATCTGAGAGCGATTCAGGCGGAACTTGGGCGACCGAAAGCCAATTGCGCCGCGCTCATTCCCATCCGAAAATCACCCGCTTGGTGGGCATTGGCACAAGACGAACGCCGGAAAATATTTGAAACCAAATCGCAGCATACAGCAACGGGCTTACAATATTTGCCAGCTATTGCTCGGAAGTTGTACCATTGTCGGGACGTTGGCGAGCCGTTTGATTTTTTGACTTGGTTTGAATATGCGCCAGCGCACGCTGATGCTTTTGAAGAATTGGTAACTAGGTTACGTAAAACCGAAGAGTGGCAGTATGTGGAGCGAGAAATTGATATTAGATTGCTGAAAGAAAGTTGAAATGTAAAATGTAAAACCGCGAAATGTAAAATTTAAAAGTTATAAAAGTTAAACAATCATGCAACAACAAATGAAAAGATTAGCAGGGCAAACTGCCATTGTGACGGGCGCAAGCTCTGGCATTGGGATGGCTTGTGCGATTGGATTGGGGCTGGAAGGCGCGAATGTGGTGGTCAATTATGCTGGTAATAACAAAGGCGCAGACGAAGCCGTCGAAACCATCAAAGCGGCAGGCGGCAATGCCATTGCAGTGAAAGCCGATGTGAGCAAGCAAGACCAAGTGAAAGCGATGTTTAAGAAAGCGATTGACACCTTTGGCACGGTAGATATTTTGGTGAATAATGCCGGTTTGCAAAAGGATGCGCCGTTTTTAGAAATGGCACTGGAAGACTGGCAGTATGTGCTGGATGTAAATCTTACTGGGCAGTTCCTATGCGCACAAGAAGCAGTGCGAGAGTATGTAAGACGTGGTGCGCGCCCAGAAATTTCTAGGTCTTTGGGTAAGATTATCTGCATGAGCTCCGTGCACGAAATCATTCCTTGGGCAGGGCATATCAATTACGCGGCTTCCAAAGGCGGCGTGATGCTGATGATGAAATCACTGGCACAAGAATTGGGTCCCATGAAAATTCGGGTCAATAGTATTGCACCGGGAGCAATCAAAACGCCTATTAACACCTCGGCTTGGCATACGCCAGAGGCAGAAGCACGACTACTAAAACTCATTCCGTACAAGCGCGTGGGCGAAACTTCGGATATTTCAAATGTGTGCGTTTGGCTTTGCAGTGACGAATCCGATTACATTCACGGCGAGACGATTTTTGTGGATGGTGGGATGACTTTGTATCCGGGATTTGAAGATAATGGTTGAAAATGGAACAGTGGAATGGTGGAAATTTGGAAGAGTGGAATCCCGCTTAACATTCCATCATTCCAATATTCCATCATTCCAATATATTCCAATATTCCAATATATTCCATCATTCCAATATATTCCATTATTCCAATATATTCCATTATTCCAATATAAAACTTTATGAATCAAGAAGAAAAACGCCTGCAAGAAAATTACAGTGGCGAAAAAAAATGGCTTCAGTGGGGTCCTTACCTCAGCGAACGCCAGTGGGGCACAGTGCGCGAAGATTATAGCGAGGGCGGCACTGCTTGGGATTCTTTTCCGCACGACCACGCCCGTTCGCGCGTGTATCGCTGGGGCGAGGATGGTATTGCGGGTATTAGTAATGATTTGTGTAATCTCTGCTTCGGTATATCCCTCTGGAATGGCAATGACCCCATTTTAAAAGAAAGATTGTTCGGTCTGACCGGTCCTGAAGGCAATCATGGCGAGGATGTAAAAGAGCTATATTACTATCTCGACAGCACGCCGACGCATTCTTACATGAAGCATTTGTACAAATATCCGCACGAGGAATATCCGTATGCAGATTTGGTAGAAACCAATCGCAATCGCTCGAAAGACGAGCCAGAATACGAGTTGCGCCACACGGAGGTGCTTCGGCATTCGCTTTATTTTGACGTATTTACCGAATATGCCAAGGCTTCGGAAGACGATATTTGCATTCGTATCACCATCCACAATCGGGGTATGAAAGATGGACGTATCTCGGTACTGCCTACGCTTTGGTTTAGAAATTTGTGGTCGTTTGGATTGGAGCATGAAAAACCGATTATTCAGTTACAAGATGATATAAACTGCGTTGTTACAAATCATCATCATTTAGGCACGCAATATTTATATTTTGAACAACCAGAGCGGACTTTATTTACAGAAAATGAAACTAATACGGAGCGCCTCTTCGGTATTCCTAATGCGACCCCTTTTGTAAAAGATGCCTTCCACACTGCGGTTATTAATAATAATTATGATTGGTTGAACGAGAAAAAAGAAGGTACAAAGTTTGCTCCTGTTTATAATTTCCACTTGATGCCCCGCGAAAAAGTAGAAATCAAACTACGACTCACGCGCGACGAGGCTTCCAAAGCACCACTTGGCAAAAATTTTGACGCGGTTTTTAAAACCCGAATCGAAGAAGCCAATGAATTTTACAATCCATTTAAAAAAGGCGAAAACGAAGATTTAGCGAACATCCAACGCCAAGCATTCGCAGGAATGCTGTGGAGCAAGCAGTATTATAATATTGATATTCCACGTTGGCTGAATGGCGACCCCGGGCAAACGCCGCCGCCTGCTGGTCGGAAATCCGGTCGGAATAGCAATTGGGAAACCCTTAATAATGAGGACATTATCTCCATGCCTGATAAGTGGGAATACCCTTGGTATGCCGCATGGGACTTGGCTTTTCACTGTGTGCCGCTAGCGATGGTGGATGCCGAATTTGCTAAAAATCAATTGATTCTCTTCCTCCGCGAGTGGTACATGAATCCGCAAGGGCAGCTACCCGCTTATGAATGGGCTTTTGGCGATGTGAATCCGCCTGTACACGCGTGGGCTTGTCTTCAGGTTTATAAAATGGATAAAGAACGTAATGGAAAAGATGACAAGGACTTCCTGCGGCGTGTATTTCAAAAATTGCTCATCAATTTCACTTGGTGGGTCAATCGCAAGGACGTTAATGGCAACAACGTGTTTGAAGGCGGCTTCCTGGGTTTGGACAACATTGGCGTATTCGACCGCAGCAGCTACATTCCGGGCGGCGGGCATCTGGAACAAGCCGACGGCACTGCGTGGATGGCGATGTACTGCTTGAATATGCTGGAAATGGCGCTCATTCTCGGTGAAGACGACGTGGCTTACGAAGACGTAGCAACCAAGTTTTTTGAACATTTTACCTACATCGCAGCATCGCTTAATCGCATCAGTGCTGACTGGACGGGCGCTTGGGACGAGCAGGAAGGCTTTTTCTACGACATTCTGGCATTGCCCGATGGGCGTTACATTCCACTCAAAGTGCGCTCGTTAGTTGGTTTGACCACGCTTTTTGCCGTGCTGACTTTGAACCAAGAAAAGCTAAAAAAATTGCCCGATTTCTACAGTCGTTTGAAATGGTTTCAACGCTACCGTCAGCAGCAGATGGAATATTTAGTGATAGACGAGCTAAATGACGAAAAGGATATTTTACTCTCGCTGGTACCCAAAGCTCGCCTGGAACAGTTGCTCAAAGCACTGTTGGATGAAACCGAATTTTTGAGTAAAAATGGCATTCGCTCGGTTTCTAAAAAGCACGAAACGCCCTACATGATTAACATTGACGGCGAAGAATTTGGCTTGAAATACGAACCTGGCGAGTCCAGTACCGGCTTATTTGGTGGCAATTCCAACTGGCGTGGTCCGATTTGGATGCCTATGAACTATCTCATCGGTCATTCTTTGCGTGCTTATGCCCAGTATTACCAAGACACCTTCAAAGTGGAATGCCCCACCGGCTCTGGGGTCTGGATGAATTTGGAAGAAGTGGCGGACGAAATTTCACGTCGCTTGGTGGCTATTTTTCAGCGCAATGAAGTTGGCAGCCGCCCCGTTCACGGCGACCACCACATGCACCAATTCGATACGCATTACCACGATTTGATTTTATTCTACGAATATTTTCACGGCGATACCGGCAGAGGTGTCGGCGCTTCCCACCAAACCGGCTGGACGGGCTTGGTCGCGGAATTGATTGATAAATCGGCGTGGTAGCAATCTGGCAAACCTCAAAGGTTTGCCAGGCCCCATTGTCGGCAGTTGCAAACTACCGATGTATAAAAATGATTTCAGGTCAGCAGCTTCAAACTTCTGACAGCTCAGATTTAAAAATAAAAAAATGCTCCATTTCTCAAATAAAACCTACGAAGACCTTGCTTCGACAGAGTGGCTCGTGACCAATGGCTTGGGCGGGTACGCTTCTTCGACCATCATGGGTGCGAACACCCGACGCTATCACGGCTTGCTCGTGGCTGCTTTTAATCCGCCGACCGACCGGCGCGTGCTGGTATCGAAAGTGGAAGAAATCGTTCATTTACGAGGTGAAACGTATTCGCTTTCGACCAATCGTTTCCCCGGCGTGATTCATCCGCAAGGTTTTCAATTATTACAAAGTTTTGAACGCGTCCCTTTGCCGAAGGCTACGTTTGCAATGAAAGAGGATGCGCTACTGCACAAAACGGTTTTCATGCCTTATGGTAAGAATGCTACGATTATTGAATACGAAAATGCTGGAAGTCAAACAATTGCATTAGAACTGAATCCGCTTTTTGTACATCGCGATTACCATAGTTTGTTTTCAGAAAACGAATATTTTAATTTTTATCCCGAACAATCGGAACCTAACTTACTGAAAATTTATGCACACTACGGTGCACCGCCATTGTTTGTCCAATTTTCAAAAGGTAATTTTACAGCACAGCCCAATTGGGTTAAAAATCTGGAATACGAAGCCGAGCAGGAGCGCGGATTAGACTTCCATGAAGACGCGAAAAGTATGGGTACAATCACTTTGGAATTGGAAGCAGGGGAGAAAGGCTATGTGATTTTTACCCTCGAATCAGAGGTGTTAAAAATGTCGCCAGCGGATTTGAAAGCCGATGAAATCAAGCGTTTAAAAAGTTTAGAACCAGACACGAAAGACCCTTTTCTGCGCGACTTGACCGTTGCTGGAAACCAATTTTTGGTGCATCGAAAATCCACCGACAGCGCAACGTTAATTGCTGGTTATCATTGGTTTACCGATTGGGGGCGCGACACGATGATTGCCATGCGCGGCTTGACCATTGCCGCAGGCAAACAAGAAGAATCAAAGTCTATTTTACGTACTTTTTTGCAATATTTAGACCGAGGCATGTTGCCCAATCGCTTTCCCGACCAAGGGGAAGCCCCAGAATACAATACCTTCGACGCGACGTTGTGGCTGTTTGTTGTATTATACGAATATCATGAAAAGTTTCAAGACCTTACATTTATTAAAGAAGTCTTTCCTCAACTCACCGAAATTTTAGATTTTCATACCAATGGCACGCGGTACAACATTCACGCAACGCCCGAAGGCTTAATTTTCGGCGGCGAAGGTTTAGCGCAACTCACTTGGATGGACGCTAAAGTAGGCGATTACGTCGTGACCCCGCGCCAGGGCTGCCCGGTGGAAATCAATGCGCTGTGGTACAACGCTTTAGAAATCTATACGTTCTTTGCTGCCATTTTGAATGAAAAAAATGACGCTTATGTGGATTTAACCAAAAAAGCAAAATCGGCTTTTCGTCAGTTTTTTATCAATAAACAAGGTTATTTGAACGACGTGGTCATTCCTGACGGCTACGTGGACAATTCCATTCGACCCAATCAAATTTATGCCATCAGTTTGCCCTTCCAATTAATGACAAAGAAAGAGGCTCAAGTAATGCTGAAGGTGGTGGAACAAAAACTTTATACGGATTACGGTTTGCGCTCGTTGGATGCTGAAAACTCCGAATTCAAAGGCTTCTACGGCGGCGACCAGTGGCAACGCGATACTGCGTATCATCAAGGCACGGTGTGGGCTTTCCTGTGGGGCGAGTACGCGCTGGCATATCTGAAAGTGAACGGTTATTCGGCAAAAGCCAAAAAGGAAATAATGACCAAAATGAAAGCGCTGAAGCAGCATTTTTATGAAGACAATTGTCTGCACGGCATTTCCGAAATCTTTGACGGCGAAAATCCCAAGCAAGGCAAAGGTTGCATCCAACAGGCTTGGTCTATCGGGATGCTGGTGAAGGTATTATTAGAATTACAAAATTCTAAAAACAATGTGGACAGCGCTGCGAACTAACTGGAAAATCTATCTCATCGAGGCTTGGGCGTTGGGTATGTTTATGATTTCGGCGGCATTTTTTACCATTTTAATGGAGCATCCGAATTTGCCAATCCGAAACGCCATTGAATCGCCCATTTTACGACGTTTTTTGATTGGTTTGGCGATGGGTTTAACGGCAATTGCGCTCATTTATTCCAACTGGGGCAAGCGTTCGGGCGCACACATGAACCCTGCGGTGACTTTGACCAATTTACAATTAGACCGAATCCGTCCGACAGACGCGGCGTGGTACATCCTCGCTCAATTTATCGGCGGTACGCTGGCAATTTTATTATTTAAATGGCTGGCTTTTCATTATGTTTCAATACCAGAAGTGAATTACGCGGTGACGATTCCGGGTAAAAGTGGTATTGGGCTGGCATTTGCAATGGAATTCTTCATTTCTTTTTTCTTGTTTTTAATGGTTTTAATACTCAGCAATGCTAAAAAATTAGCACCCTACACCGGCTTTTTTGTCGGCGGACTTTTAGTAATTTACATCACTTTGGAAGCACCCTATTCAGGCATGAGCATGAATCCCGCGCGAACCTTTGCCTCTGCCTATCCGGCGAATCTTTGGACAGCGTGGTGGCTATATTTTATCGCACCTATTTTGGGAATGAATCTGGCGGGCTATCTTTACCGGCGCTGGTATCGAATACAACACAATGGGAATTGCTTGGGAATGGATGCCCACATGTCAGGACAACAATATGATAATACAACTTATGAAGTACTGGGTCCCAAAAGCTTACTAAAGCTGGAAAAGGAAGCGGAAAAATACGACGAGTCTTATTATTGAATAATTTGAAAATATAAAGTGGTGACATCACTCCCTGTAAAATAACGATTACAAAATGAAAAAATCAGTCCTCATCACCGGCGCTTCAGGAGGTCTGGGCGGCGCAGTAGTACAAAAGTTTTTAAAGGAAGATTTTCAAGTGTATGGCACGGCACGCAACGCAAACGGTCTGGAGGGCGCACAAATAACCTCGGTTGATTTGACCAACGAAGCGGCTGTGAATGAATACATTGCGCAATTAACGGCACAAGATGCCAATTTAAAAACGGCTATCCTCTTGGTAGGCGGTTTTGCAATGGGCGATTTGAAAAAAACCGACGGTGCTGCATTACAAAAAATGTACAAACTGAATTTTGAGACGACGTACTTTGTAGTGCGGGCTTTGCTCTCCCATTTTGAAGCCAATGGTGGCGGGCATTTCGTACTCATTGGTACTCGCGCAGCGTTCACCGCTAAAGATGCGGCGCATTTGGTGGCGTATGGCTTGTCCAAATCGCTGGTGATGTATTTGGCGGAAATTATCAACGCTTACGGCAAAGACAAAAATATTCAAGCTTCCGTCATCGTACCCAGCACCATTGATACGCCGCAGAATCGGGAAGCGATGCCTGATGCCGATTTTTCAAAATGGACAACGGGCGAAGCCATTGCGGACGCTATTTACTACTTGATGACGGATTCCGGCAAACACCTGCGGGAAGTAGTGTTGAAAATGTACAATGAAAGTTAGATGTTAGATAACCAATAAAAAATACGATTTTTGAATGAAAGAAATGCACTTAACGCCCAACCTCTGGGTGGTCTCTGCCAAAAAGGTTTTCTTGCCAAAGCTCGCAGTGTGGAAGGACGAAATCCAATTTTGGAAACAGGAAATGATTCATTTACAACGACTTATTCTTTTTGGGAATACCCGCATCAAGCCGCAAGATAAAGAGACCTTAGCCGCTATTGACTATCAGCTTACCTATTTTATGCAAGCGCAAATTCCATTGTTGGAGCAAGCAATACCGCCGCTGGAGCGCGTATTGGAAGGGAAAGCTCTGGGCTGCAAATTCCGACAGGTAGAAGAACAAATGGAAGGCTTGCGCAAAACTTATTATAGTTTAAAAATGCAATTGTTACCTTTTTTAGCGAAATTCGTGTCGGCGCAAATTTGGTAAAAACCGCTTTAAACCGATAAGGTTTTCAAACGCTTATCGGTTTCTCCCAAAAAATAAATCTGCGATTTATGAATTGGATATACGGACTCCTCTTACTTTTCTATTTATACTTAGGCATTGGCTTGCTGTTTGGCTTATGGTTTGTCTTCAAAGGCGTGGACCAAGTGGACGAGCAGATGCACGGCGCTTTCTGGCGCACGCGCTTGCTACTTTTGCCGGGTACGGTAGGATTGTGGGTGGTTTTATTGAACAAATGGCTAAAAGCACGCAAACATGACGCCTGAACTTCGACAACGACACCGCCGAGTCTGGCAAATCTGGGCAATTCTATTACCCATTGGTTTCGTGAGTGCCATTCTCGTGTTGCCACAAAAAGTCACCCAAACAACTTTGATAGAAAACACCGAAACGCCGTTAGTCAAAATAATCCAGACCAAGGAGACCAATTGGTTAACCGCCAACATTCGCACGTCGGACGGTAACGATAAGCAGTTGGAAATTATCTTAAAAAAGCCACTTGACGTACCTTCTACACAAATTTTTTGGCAACATACCTTTCTTGGAAGCTTAGGCTCGAAAGGAACGTACCGCTTTCCATTAGATAGTTTACAAACTGCAAATCCACCTTACAACCTCGAAATCCGAGACCCCATTAACAAATCGGTTTTTCAAACCATCACCTTCAACCCATGAGTGCAACTTATACCACGGTGCAATGGAGCCGTCAGAAGCGTCGCTACGACCGAATCATGGTGGGCTTGATGGCAATTTATATTTTGATATTTACCATTTTACAACTCCTGCTGGATGCCAAAGTTACCCCCGAAACGCTCATCATTCGCGTCACGGGTACGCTTTCGTTTTTGATGCTGCACGTGATTCTCTGCATTGGTCCGCTGGCAAGGCTCGATGCGCGTTTTTTGCCTTTGCTTTACAACCGCCGTCACTTGGGCGTTACTACTTTTCTGATAGCCACGGTACACGGCATTTTTAATATCGTACAATTTCATACTTTAGGTTATGTGGACCCATTGGTGTCGCTTTTTGCATCTAATACTAATTACCTATCTTTTCAGGATTTTCCCTTTCAGGTGCTGGGGTTTTTCGCTTTGTTGATTTTGTTTTGATGGCAGCTACCAGTCATGATTTTTGGTTAAAGAGCCTCCATCCGAAAGTGTGGAAGAGCCTGCACATGCTGGTGTACGTGGCGTATGCGCTACTGGTGTTTCATGTAATGTTGGGTGTTATTCAATTGGAACAATCGCCCGTTTGGATTGGACTGATGGGCGTTGGGTTGACCACGGTAATTGGTTTACATTTGATAGCTGGTAATTTGTCAAAAAAACAATTGGCTACGCCCGTTCAGAACGGGTTGGATGGCTTTCACATAGTTTGTAATGTAAATGAAATCGTAGATAACCGCGCCAAAATCGTCTATCTAAACGGAGAAAACATCGCCATTTTTAAATACGAAGGCAAAGTCTCCGCCGTCAACAACATTTGTCGTCACCAGCACGGACCCATCGGCGAAGGCAAGATTGTGGACGGCTGTATTACTTGCCCTTGGCACGGGTATCAATATTATCCTGGCAATGGGCAATCGCCGCCGCCGTTTACCGAGAAGTTGGAAACCTACGACGTGAAGGTAGAAAATGGACAGATTTGGGTGAACCCAATGCCCTATCCCGAAGGAACGGAGCGACCCGCCGCTATGATAAATTGATACAACGAATATATAATTCGGAAATAGGAAAAAGTAATGTGTACGCACAATAATATAATGTAAAGCCGTTCTAAATTAATGCAAACGCACGACAATATAACATGTACGCACGACGATATAATGTGTACGCACGACGATATAATGTGTATGCACGACAATATAATGTGTATGCACGACAATATAATGTGTATGCACGATGATATAATGTGTACGCGCGACGATATAATGTAGGCACCTTTGTAAAGGGTACAAAAATCAATTAAAAATTATCTATCATCAGAAGAAAGCCGTTTGATATGTGGTATCTTACTTCTGGCATCTCTTTTAAAAATGAAAGACGAATTTTACATCGGCTGGCAGGATAAAGCGCCGCCTTCCTACGCCAAAAAAGCAAAGCGCGCTGTGCTGGCATTGGTAATTATCGTGCCGTTGATAGCGATTTTATTGGTTGTGACGCAACAGCCTTTTGCCACTTCCACTTACGAAATCGCACAATTGCGTACGTTGGAAGGGATTTTAATAACCGAGCCAATTCCTTGTCTGAAAATGCCCAGTGGAACGGATAAAAGTGGTGTGCAACAATTTCAAAGAGTGCTTTTGGTAGGATTTGGCAAGAAAGCCGCGACCCCAGCTTTAGATGAAATCGAAAAAATGCAAGGGCAAACACTCCATGGTAAGGGTGTGCAACTGGAAGGCAAGCTCATTTATTTTGACGGCAAGCTCGCCATGGAACTCAGTAAGGGTGCAGCAGCATTTAAAGGTTTTAAAAATATACAAGACGCGCCTTCTTTTCAACAGAAGCTCGGTGACGCGACCCTGCGCGGCGAAATTTTAGACCCCAAATGCTACCTCGGCGTGATGCGCCCCGGGCAAGGCAAGCCCCACCGCTCTTGCGCGATTCGCTGCATTGAAGGCGGCATTCCTCCTTTTTTTAAAGTAGCAACCAAAGAGGATGCGCATCAATATTTCTTTGTTTTAGATGCAAACGGGAATCCTGTAAATGATAAAATCGCCAAATACGTAGCCGACGAGGTGCAAATATGTGGGAGCGTGGAGCGTTGGGATGATTGGTATGTAGTAAAAATGGATATGGCGCAGGGTTTTCAATTGCTGGTGCCGCATTGGGCGAAAGGACAAGACATACCGATGTGCTATGGGAAGTAAGTGCAAACCAATAAGGGTTTTTAAAAACCTTATTGGTATCTGTCATTCCAGTTTTTTTTGTTAAATGTCCTAAGGCTAAAATAAAATTAAAACTGCGTATTAAAATATTTTAAGATTCCGTCAATCAATTGATTACTAACTGCCAACTGTGTACTGCCACAAGGAATCTCTTCGGAAAACTGCCTATGATTTTATTCGCCCAACCAAAAGCCCACCTACCCCTCGCTATGAAGCCGTTCCTGAATTGCCTGTACGCTTTTGCGCAAGCATTGAATAATTTCTTTTTTACGGGCTACTGAAAATCGAATTTCTGGTAAGAAGACGCTCAAAGCTGCAATGACTTGCTCCTTTTTTTTAATGGGTACAGCTAATCCTATGATATGCGTTTTGGAATATGTAATAGCGAGTTCGTCTTTTTTAATTTTGGACAGCGCGTTTTCCAAGCCCTCGCGGGAAGCGGCTTCCTGCCAAGTTTCTTCTGCCGGTAATCCATTTACTAACAAAAAAATTTCCTGTTCTTTCGGAGTCATATAAGCCAATAATAACCTGCCGGAGGCGGTCTCATACACGTTGCGCTCGCTGCGGCTGCGCACTTGCAAGTCTTGATCGCTATTGACGAGATGTAAAATAAATCGCTTATGATTGCGCAGGATTCCCAGCAAAGAAGTTTCATTCAGTTGAGTGGTCAACTCCTCCATCACATCTTTGGCGGCGGACACCAGATTTTGATTGTAAGAAGGATTGTTGGTCAAATTATACGCCATCGGACCTAATCGGTAGCCTTTTTTTCTGCCTGCGTGCTCCACATAGTTTTTAGAAACCAATGTTTGCAAAATATTGACACAAGTTGCCTGATTCATTTGCAGGGCTTCCGCAATCGCGGTCAGCGTATAGGCTCGCTCCGGGTCTTGCGCCAAGTATTCCAGAATATCTAAGGCTTTGACAATTACTAATACCATTTTTTAATTGTGTTCGAGTGTTCAGGTGTTTTTTTGTTCATGTCTTCCCCGTTTTTGACAATGGATTTGTTAATCAGAGATAAGTAGTGCACAAATTAAATTGCAAATAAACTCAAATCAAGCTATTGGTTGTCAATGTTTTGACGGACTGCCTACTGCCTACTGCCTATACTTAGCCATTTTTTTTAAAGCTTTAAAATTAAGTTCTTGTAGGTCAATTTGGTAAATGTTTTCTATTCGTTTTCCATTCTGCTCTTCGGTTCTGGAGAAATAAAAAACTTTATTTTTAACATCTACACTTGGACAAAACTCGCCGATTTCCGTATTCACTTTGCTACCCAAATTAATTGGATAACTCCATTTATTTTTCTTTTTAAAACTTATGTAAAGGTCCACATCACCATAGCCACCTTTTTTATCAGAAAAATAGATTAAATAATCTTCTTTAGGTGAAATATATGGATTGGATTCTTGTAATTTCGTATTAATAGTGGAGTCTAACAGCATTGCTTTTTGATACGCGCCATTTACAAAACGACTCATGTAAATACCATTACTTTCTGTTCTTCTTGTAAAGTAAATGTTTTTATTAAGCGACATCGTTGCATAAAAATCACCTGCCTTCGAGTTGATCGCATCCGATAACCTTTCCGGGGTTGACGAGCTGGTTTTTGTTTTATAAACGGCATACACATCAAAACTGGTTTCTGCGGAACTCACAGCATTATAAAGAATCGTATTTCCATCTGGCGAAACGAAGGGGTCAATTTGCGGTACTTTGGTATCTGCAAAAAAAAGCCAATTCCGGTTGCTGCCAAGCGCCGTTTACTTTTTAGATGGAAAAATTCGTAAGGTATCTCTTCCGCCGTAGGAATTTACATAGAATAATTCCTGCCCATTGGGAGCGATCGCCAACCCAAATGCTTGGTCATTGGAAATACGTTTTGGTTCAAATAGTTTTGCTTGTGCGAATGCAGCATTGCCAATTATAAATATTAAATAAAATAATACTGTTTTTTTTGTCATGTTGTTTATCAAGATTGTTCAAATAATGGAGCAAATTTAAAGAGTAAATCGCTGGTTGTCAACACGTTGAACGACTGCTTACTGTTAACTGCCAACTGCTAACTTAATCACCTGTTTTCCTTCCATGTAGGCAAGTCCGCCAACTATTAAAATCTGTAAAACCAAAAAAATCTGTCCCAGCAGTGCTGCTTTTTCAAAATGAGTAAAGAGTAAACCAATACTAATAATAGTCCAAATCCAATTTGCAAAGATGAGTATCCGAATTAATGAAATGGATGTTGTTTTTTGCATTACTAATAGAAACGCAAAAATTGCATAAGCCATTGTTACAATTGATATGATCTGTATCAAATTTGTTGGTAGCCCTAACAATGTTGTTAATAATTTAATAAAAAGTAAGCCAATTATAGCCGTGCCACCACCTAAAATGACATCTGCCCAAAGAATCTTTTTTAAGGTAAGCTGGTTTGCTATTTTGTACTTTGTTTCGAGCATGGGAAGTGGTATTTTAGAACACGAAATCCAAATTTAGTACAAATATTGATACGAAGCACAGCTTGCACTGGACAATCGGGTCTGCCCTGCTTTTGCCAAATCGCCGTTAAATACCATTTTTATGGTAAATCCTTCCAGTTTATCTATACATTGTTTAGGAATACTTGTAAATAAGTAATCGAGCAGAATTAAACGACATTTTTATTTTAGAATAATTAATTGATTTTCAATGTTTTGCGAACTGCCAACTGCTTACTGTAAACTGCCTACTTACTTACTCTTTATTTGGGCTTACTAATGTTCCGTAATCTATTGCTGATGGAATGTCAACTTCAAATAGATATACGATACCGCTTAAAGGCGGTTTCTCTTATATAATTAATGTTGTCCCTAAAATCTACTTTTTTCATTCAAGAGAGAAACAAAATCTACATTAACGCAATATCGCCTATACATTCTATTAACGAATATACACTCAAAAAAATATCATAATATCCCAATATCATAATTACCTTCCCATCCAACCCCCGTCCACCGTCAAAATCGTGCCATGCACATAATCCGCTGCTGCCGAAGCCAGAAAAACCGTCGCACCTTTGAAATCATCCGCTTCGCCCCAGCGTCCGGCGGGAATGCGGGCGAGGATGGATTCGCTGCGTGCCGCGTCATTGCGTAGGGCTTCCGTGTTGTCGGTGGCGATGTAACCCGGCGCGATGGCGTTGACGTTCACGCCTTTGCCTGCCCATTCGTTGGCGAGGGCTTTGACCAAGCTGCCGATTGCGCCTTTGCTCGCCGCATAGCCTGGGACGTTGATGCCTCCTTGAAACGTGAGCAGCGACGCCGTGAAAATGATTTTACCCGCACCGCGTTCTACCATGCGCTTACCGATTTCCCGACTCAGGATAAAAGCCGCATTTAAATTGGTTTCTAATACCGTGTCCCAATATTCGTCGGGATGTTCGTGGGCAGGTTTGCGCAGAATGGTACCGGCGTTGTTAACCAAAATGTCAATGATAGGGAAATCGTTTTGTACTTGTTTTATAAAATTATACAATTGCTCGCGTTTGCTAAAATCACATTGATAAGCTTTAAAATTCCTACCCAAAGCTTTCACTTCCGTTTCAATCGTGCTGCCTTCCAATTCCAAAGAAGCGGAAACGCCAATAATATCTGCGCCTGCTTCTGCCAGTGCCAAAGCCATTGCTTTGCCGATGCCGCGTTTACAGCCGGTGACGAGGGCGGTTTTTCCAGTCAGGTCGAATAAGTCGAGTAGTGCCATATTTTAGTATTGTTGAATTAGTTTGGTTATAATTTCGCAATAATCAACAAAGATGTTGAGAAATCCAAAAGTCTATTGAGTTTCTAATAAATTTTTTACGTCCTGCAATTGTCATACAGAACCCGCACAGAATAAAGCTTACCCATCTTCTCAATTATCCAAAATATTCTTTTTCTAAAAAAAATTTGAGCAAATATTTTGTGGTATCCAATTATTCTATAATTTTGCATTGAAGAATTTAAATTTACTATTGTTGAATTTGAAAATATTTATTCAATGAGATGGTATGTTACTAACCTAAACCAATTTAGACGGGCTATGCTACTAACAGGAATATTCCTATTAATTTCTAGCGCAGCAATTGCCCAACAAACGATTACCGGCAAGGTGACCGACGAAAGTCAGGAGCCTTTAATTGGTGTAAACGTCGTTGTGAAAGGAACGAATAACGGCGCAACGACGGACGCGGAGGGACGCTACACGCTTTCCGTTCCGACGAACGCAACTGCCTTGATTTTTTCTTACATCGGCTTTGCAGAACAGGAAATTTTAATCGAAAATCGCTCGGAAATCAGCATCACACTTTCGGCTGGCGATCAACGACTGGAGGAAGTCGTGGTGGTAGGCTACGGCACGCAACAACGGAAAGACCTGACCGGTTCGGTGGCATCCATCAAAGGTCAGGAAATTTTGCAAGTGCCTTCGCTCAACGCCATAAAATCCATGCAGGGCTTGGTAGCTGGCGTGGATATTGTGTCCAACAGCAACGCGCCTAACGCTTCGCCCGTTATTCGCATACGCGGGAATCGCTCCATCAATGCCGGTAATGACCCATTGATTGTAGTGGACGGATTACCTTTTTCGGGTAGTTTGAATGATTTGAATACCGGAGATATTAAATCGGTCGAGGTTTTGAAAGATGCTTCGGCGACGGCTATTTATGGGTCGCGCGGGGCAAATGGAGTCATTCTTATCACCACCAATCGGGGAGAAAAAGGAATTATCCGAATCAATTACAACGGCTACTACGGCATTCAAACGGCGCTCAATGCCCCCGACCTGATGAATGGTGCGGAGTATGCGGAATTTGTAAGAGAGGCGCAACGCAATGCCACGCCCACGCGCTACAACTCGCCCACGCCTTCCAAAACCTTGGACGAAACCATGTTTTATTTTAGAAATGCTGACGTAGAAGCCTCGGTATTAGGTGCTTATGATGCGAATGGTAATTATGACCCTACCAAAGTGCGCGATTTTGATTGGATAGACGAAGTGACCCGCACGGGTATGCAGCAAGAGCATCAATTGAGCATTGCAACGGGAAATGACCGCAGCCAGACTTCCTTTTCTTTGGGGTATTTCAACAATGTCGGCGTGGTGAAAGGCTTTGATTACGAGCGTTTGAACTTGCGATTAACCTATGATAATCAGATATTTAGAAACTTTAAAATAGGCGGTACGCTGGCTACTTCTATCAACAACAATCGTTCTACCGATAACTTATACGAATTGGGGGGCGCGGTAAATCCGCTTTCGCCGGTTAGAAACGCCGAGGGTAATTTGATACTGGAACCTGCCAGCGACCCGCTTACTTACAACCCACTTATCCGCTACGAGGGAGCCTCTACGGAGGCAGTTTCCAATCGCTTTTATGGCAATTTTTTCGCGGAGTTGGGCTTGTTTGAAGGCTTGAAATATCGCTTGAGTTTTTCGCCTGATTATAGCCTCGTGCGCACGGGGTCGTTCCGCAATTCCTTAGCCAATCAAGGTAGCCCGGCTTCCGCCAGTTATAATACCAATCAGCCTTTCCATTATGTGTTGGACAATGTATTGACCTACGATAAAATCATTAATACCAGGCATAAAATTAACGTAACATTATTACAAAGTATTGAAAAAGACCGTTTTGAGTCGTCGGGCGCGTCAGTACGAGATGTTCCTTATGACCAGCAACAGTTTTACAATATCGGTACTGCCAATGAAGTCGCTTCCATCTCTTCCAGCTTGAGTGAATGGTCGCTCAGTTCAGTCATGGCGCGGGTCAATTACGGTTTTAATGGCAAATATCTACTTACACTGACGGGTCGTTACGATGGTTCGTCGCGATTAGCGCCCGGCAACAAATGGGATTTTTTCCCGTCGGCAGCATTGGCTTGGAATGCTTCCGAGGAGCCTTTTATTCAAAATTTGAACATCTTTTCTGATTTAAAAGTGCGTGCCAGCTACGGCATTACGGGCAACACGGCGATTGCGCCTTACCAAACGCAGGGCGGCTTGGTGCGTACTATTTACGCCAACGAAAACCTACCTGCTTATGGATATCAACCCGATTTGATTATTAATCCGGATTTGGGCTGGGAAAAAACTGGACAAGCCAATATCGGCGTGGATGTTGGATTGTGGGAGGATCGCCTCTCCGCTACTGTGGATGTATATCAACAAAACACAACGGATTTGCTGCTGGCGCGTCAGTTGCCGACGGCTTCAGGGTTTGCTTCGATTGTGGAAAACATCGGTTCCACCCGAAATACAGGCATAGAAGTAGCACTGCGCGGGGTCGTATTTGATGGTCCAAATCGTAAGCTCCGTTGGACGAATCAGGTCACTTTCACTAAAAATAAGGAAGAAATCGTAGAGTTGTACAACGGGAAAGTGGATGACATTGGCAATCGCTGGTTCATCGGTTATCCGGTCACGACTTATTTTGATTATAAAAAAATCGGCATTTTCCAAAATACCGATGCGGACAAAGAATTGATTGCGACGTATAATAAAAATGGCAGCAGTTTTGCGCCGGGTGAAATTAAAATTCAGGATACCAACGGCGACAGCAAGATCAACGCCGACGACCGCGTGATATTAGGCAGCGCAGTGCCGGAATGGTATGGTAGTTTGAACACTACGGTAGAGTTTGGCGGATTTGACCTCAATTTTTTGATTTTTGCGCGGCAAGGACAAACGATTAACGATGGACAAGGCATTTTGTACGAAGGGCGCGAGAACTGGTTAAACGTAGATTATTGGACACCCAATAATCCAACCAACGCATTTCCCAGACCGGTGACGGGCAGAAGAACCCCGCTTTTTGCGAATACATTGGCGTATCAAGACGGTTCTTTTATTCGCTTGCGCAACGTGACGCTGGGCTACCGGCTGCCGGAAGGCTTACTTACAAAACTGCGTGCTTCCAACTTTCGCATCTACGCCACAGCGCTCAATCCTTTGCTGATTACCGATTTCCGAGGCATTGACCCCGAAGGTTCAACGGGCATTACCACGCCAAGTGTCACGACTTATTTAGTAGGGCTTAATCTTACTTTTTAAACAAAAGTCAAAATGTAAAACCGCAAAATGTAAAATGTAAAAGTAGCACGGGCTTTACATAGCGTCCTCTGCGTAAAACGCTGCGCTCTCTGCGGTTAAATTCGCTATAAGGACTATTTCATATAAAGTCTATTATTAAAAACTAAAATTGAAAAAATATCATGAAAAAATATATCTTGTTTTTAATAACCTTTTCTATGTTCCTTTCTTCCTGTGAAGAATTTTTGGACGAGGAACAAATCTCAGGCGTGAGTTATGAATTTTATGATACCGAACAAGGCATCGAGTCTTTAACTTTGGCATCCTACGCACCGTTGCGCATCTGGGCAAATGATCAATATGGACTTAATTTGTCAAATTTAGGAACCGATATTTACACCACCACCCGCGTAGCATCGGGCAATGAATTTCATTTATACACGTCCGATATTAACTCCACTAATTTTAATTTTCAATATTTGTGGGATAATTATTACAAAGGGATTAATTCTTGTAATATTGCGATTAATCGCATTCCAAATGTAGAAGGTGTAAAAACGTTGCTCACAGAAGACGCTCGCAACAAGCGCAAGGGAGAAGTGCATTTTTTGCGGGCTTACTACTATTTTCGACTGGTGCAGACGTTTGGTAAAATTCCGTTGTTGCTCGATGAAAACCTGACCATCAAAACCGACCTGCCAAGAGCGGAAGTATCCCAAATCTACGATGCTATCATTGCTGACTTACAATTTGCGGCTGGCAATTTGCCGACTACCCAAGCCGAGTACGCTCGCGTCACCCGCGCTGCCGCCCAGCATTTGCTCGCCAAAGTTTATTTGACCAGAGGCAGTGCGGTAAAAGAACAACGCGGTCAAAAACCGACGGATTTAGATAGTGCCGCTTATTATGCCGAACAAGTCATTACATTCAAAGGTGGTTTATTACCCAATTATCATGATGCCCGTAATCAGTTGAATGAAAAAAATAAAGAAGCCCTTTTTGCGATACAATTTACGAATAATGTATTAGCGAACGGCAGTGGAAACTGGGCACATTTATTTTACATCTCTCAATACGAAAGTGTTTCTGGCGCAGGTATGGACAGAGATATTGCCAACGGTCGTCCGTTCGTGCGCTTGGTGCCAACGCCCTATCTGTTCAATCTTTTTGACCGAAAAAATGACTCCCGCATTTACAAAGCCTACAAAACGGTCTGGATTTGCAATACCACTACCGAATCGAAAATTCAAAAATGGACTGCCGCCAGTGCGCCCGACCCCAGTCTGGTCGGAAAGCCTAAATTTATGAAAGGCGATACGGCGTTGGTTTTTACTTTTAATACTGGTGTCAGCGATGCGGACATTGCAAAAAAACGATATGTGTGGTTTCCGCGTAACAAATGGACCGACCGGTTTTTTCCGCATTACCAGTATTTTTTAGATCCGACTCGTTCGGGTGTTAATAACTCGGATGGCTATCTGGATTTTCCGTTGCTGTGGCTGGGCGAGTCGTATTTGATTGCTGCCGAAGCTTATGGTAGAAAAGGCAATTATGACAAAGCAGTGCAGTATATCAATGTCGTGCGCCGAAGAGCCGCCTATAAAGAAGGCGAGGTAAAGCCGTTTCATTTTCTGATGGCAGATGGTGGCACACCAGAAGAAGTGACTAAAAGTACCGAAGTGACCATGGAAATTAACGCAGATGCTATCAACAGTCCGGAAAAAATCCGCGATTTCATTCTGGAAGAAAGAGCGCGAGAACTGGGCGGCGACTACGAGCGCTGGTACGATTTGGTGCGCACGGAAACTTTCTTTGAAAGGGTGAAAAAATACAACCCCGCAGCGGTTCCCAATTTAAAGGAATTTCATAAGCTACGTCCTATTCCGCAGACGCATATTGACCGCCTGGCTAAAGCGGGCGCGGAGCAAAATGAAGGATATTGAACAGTCGGCAGTGAGCAGTTGGCAGTTAATGCATGACGAGAAGACCAAGAGAATAAGTGACCAAGTGAAAGATAAAAACGCTGCGTTCTCTGCGCCTCTGCGGTTAAAATAAATCGTAAAATAATTATAAAGAAATGAAAAAACACATTACAATATTACTTTCTCTATTTATTTTCATTGCAAATCATTTACTTGCACAACAACTTATTGACACGAGCCAATCAAGAGTCAAAACAGATTTTAAAATTAATTTGCCTTTTCTGGGAACAGTGAAACCCCGCAGCACCGCCGAAATTGAATCCTCCAATTGGCTCATCGGCTGTGAAACGCTCGACCGCGATTTCGCTGATTATGACCAGTATAAAACCTACATCGCACCGCTGGGAATCAAGCGATTACGAATGCAAGCGGGTTGGAATAAAACCGAAAAAGTCAAAGGCGTGTATGATTGGGCTTGGCTCGACCATATCGTTGATGATGCAACCAAAAGAGGGCTAAAACCTTGGCTACAAACCTCTTATGGCAATGAACGTTATGAAGGTGGCGGTGGTGCAAATCTGGGAGCCGGAATGCCGACTTCCAAAGAAGCATTAGAGGCATGGGATAAATGGGTAGCTGCATTGGTCACGCGTTATAAAGACAAAGTAAAAGATTGGGAAATCTGGAACGAACCTAATTTCGGCGATAATTTAGAAAATACGCCCGAAAAAACCGCCGCTTTAAACATTAGAACAATTGATATCATCAAAAAAATTCAACCCGATGCACGCGTCTCCGGCTTGGCAATGGGACATATTGACTTGGAATATGCCGATGCTTTTTTCAAAATCCTCGCTGACAAAGGAAAATTGAAATTATTTGATAATATGACATATCATGATTATACCTACAACCCCGATTCCCATTATCCAAAAGTAATGAAATTGCGAGCGATATTAGATAAATACGCACCAAATATGCCTTTACGACAAGGTGAAAACGGTGCTCCCTCAGGCGGCGGGAGCGGCAGAGGCGCGCTTTGGGATTATGATTGGACAGAATTGACCCAAGCTAAATGGGACACGCGCAGGATGCTCGGCGATTTGGGACATGATATTGAAACTAGTGTTTTTGGTTTGGTCGAAATGGCTTACACCAATGGTCCGATTAACCGATTGAATTATAAAGGCATCATAAAATCAGATACGACAAAACAAATTATTCACCCCAAAATTGCTTACTATTCCATTCAAAATGTTACGTCTATTTTCGACCATTCTTTACAACGCATTAAAAAAATGGAAGACAAGCATAATAAAAACTTTGGAACCAATAAAAATGATATTTTTTATTCAAAAACGACCGACCGGAATCTCTCGATTTATGGCTATCAACATAAAGTTACTAAAAAACAAATTTTCACCATTTGGATAGATGAGTACATCCCGACGGATTCTAATCAAACGAAAAACGTCACGTTCACTTTTGCCAATGCCAATTTTGATCAGCCCGTTCTTGTGGACATTATCACGGGCGGCGTTTACGAAATTCCTGCAAATCAATGGAGTAAAACGGAAAACATTTACACCTTTAAAGATATTCCTATATATGATGCGCCGATTTTAATTGCAGATAAAAGTCTGATTAAAATGCAATAAATAAGCTTAGGAAACTTTCAAAGTTTCCTAAGCCTCACTCTCTAATTTGAGCATTAATATTTTCTTCTATTTACTTAATCTATTATTAATGAATAAGTATTTTATTAAATCAATTCTATATTTGATAATATGCTCGTCGTATTCCATACAAACCTTTGCCCAATTCATTGATACTTCCCCCGACCGCGTCAAAACACCATTAGAAATCACTTGGAAACGCATTGGAACCCTCCAGCCCCGCAGCACCAAGCAAATTGCATCTTCCCGAATTACCGTCGGCTGTGAAACCTTAGACCGGAATCATACCGATTTTAATGCTTACAAAACCTATTTACCACCGCTCGGCGTGAAAAAAATACGCCTACAAGCAGGTTGGGCAAAATGCGAAAAAGTAAAAGGTGTGTATGATTGGAAATGGTTGGATGAAATTATAAATTTTGCAGCAGCCAATAACATAGAACCTTGGTTAGAAGCCTCTTATGGAAATCCTATTTATGAAGGAGGCGGTGGTACAAATCTTTTAAATAGCCTGATGACCTCGCCCGAAGGCTACGCCGCTTGGGACCGTTGGGTAGAAGCATTGGTAAATAGATATAAAGATCGGGTAAAAGAATGGGAAATCTGGAATGAACCCGATCATCCTGGACAAAAAATCACGCCGGAAACGACTGCCGAACTAAATATTCGTACCGCAAATATCATAAAACGCATTCAACCGGAAGCAAAAATTGCGGGCTTGGCGTTTGCGTCCAACAGCAATATGGAATACCTCGACGCTTTCCTGAAAGTAATCGCCGACCAGCATAAACTCGATTTATTCCACTGGATTTCCTACCACAGCTACACCATGCGACCTGAAGATGCTTATAGCGAAAAACGGGTTTTGGGCTTGAAAAAAGTGATTGAAAAGTATTCAAAAACGCTGCTTTTACGGCAAGGTGAGAACGGTGCGCCTTCCACGTACATTCCCAGTTTTGCGCTGGATAAATATTATTGGACAGAATATACCCAAGCTAAATATGATATGCGGCGTTTGTTAGGTGATTTAGGACATGATATTGAAACCTCTGTATTTACCATTATTGATATTTATTACAATTGGGGTGACCCAAAAACCGCGGTGCTCAACACCAAAGGACTGATTCAATCTGATATTACAATGGCAGCCATTCGACCGAAAGTGGCGTATTATGCGGTACAAAATATCGCTTCTATTTTTGATAATTCACTCGAATTAACGCCGAATTTCAAATTTACAAACACGCCAAATGATTCCATCTCCATCTTTAGCTATCAAAATAAAAATAGTAAAAAGCAAATTATTACACTCTGGTTGGATAAAGAATCGCCTACTAACTCGTTTAAAACCAAAACAATAGATATTACAATCGAAAATGGAAATTTTACTAATCCGGTCTGGGTGGATGTAATGACAGGTCGTGTGTATGAAATTCCTAAAAATCAGTGGAATAAAGTGGGTAATACTTATACGTTTAAAGAGATTCCATTATACGATTCACCGATTTTGATTGCAGATAAATCACTTATTCAATTTAAATAACAAGTAAATGAGCATATTTTAACCGCAGAGGCGCAGAGTTCGCAAAGACAATAATTAACACTTTGCGTCTTTGGTCTCGCCATGGGGCGTGATGAAAATTGTGTACCGTATCGCTGTGACCAATAACAAATCACAAATCACAAATTACATTACATGAACTCCTTACATACACTCGATTATTGGGCAATCGGTATTTACCTCGCACTCATGGCAGGTATCGGGCTATTTTTGGGCAGATTTGTCAAAAATATCGGCGATTATTTCAAAGGCGGCAACGCCATTCCTTGGGTGACGGGCGCTATCAGCAATTTTATGACCAAATTCAGCACCTTTATTTTTGTGGCGTATGCGGGCATCGCGTATGAACACGGCTTGGTGGCGCTCACGCTGATTTGGAGTACGGTCGTTCCAGCCTTGATTGGCGTGGCTTTTTTCGCCAAACGCTGGCGACGTGCGGGTATCATGACCCCGATGGAATTTTTGGAAACTCGTTTCAATGGCTCAGTTCGGCAGCTTTTTTCGTGGTCGGGCGTATTTTTTAAAATCCTAGACAACATGGTGCGGCTCTACGCGCTCGCCATTTTTGTAAAAGCAGCGACGGGTCTTTCCCTTGAAATTTCCATTTTATCATGTGGAATTATTGTAGCATTATACACGATTGCCGGTGGTTTATGGGCAGTGGTTGTGACCGATGTCGTTCAATTTATTATATTAATCGTGGCGACTTTAATTTTAGTGCCATTGACGATACAAGCTGCCGGTGGCTTACCGCAAATGATGGCAACGATTCCTGAACATTTCACCTGGTTTAATGGTCCGAAAGGAATGCCATTATTTATTATGGTGTATTATTTAATGATTTTAGTAAAATATAGCGGTAATTGGACTTTTATTCAACGATTTTACAGTGTGCGCGATGAACGTGCCAGTCAGAAACAAGGTTTATTAACCGCCATCTTTTTCTTTATATTCCCGATTATCTTTTTATTTCCCTCCATTGCTGCTAAAGCCTTGATTCCCAATCTCGAAAACCCAGAGATGGCGTATGTAAGCGTTTGTATGAAACTATTACCAGAAGGCATCATGGGATTAATGGTAGCAGCGATGTTTGCAGCGACGATGTCTGTTTTAAGTGGTGAATATAATGTTACGGCTGGAGTATTAACAAAAGATATTTACCAACGTTTGTTTAATCCGGCTGCGACCGACCGCGAAATGCTTTGGGTAGGACGCTTGATGACGTTGCTTTTGGGCTCGTGCATCACCTTTGGCGCTTTATACGTAGGTGGTTTTGGTGGCGCTTTTGAAGCGAATAAATTATTTACCGGCTTATTTGCTTTGCCGATGACATTACCGTTGGTGCTCGGCATTGCATTAAAACGTCCGCAACCCTGGGGCGCACTCGCTACGGTCATCGTCGGCATGGCAACAGGGTTGATTTTAAATGCGAATAAACAAATCCCTTGGGAAGTAGCCACATTTATTGAAATTATGATATGTTTAGCGGTTTTTTTATTATCGGGCTTAGTTACATCCAAAAATCAAGCGTATTTAAATCGAGTAAATGCCTTTTTTCTTCGCTTGGCAACGCCACTCACCGAAGCAGAAAAACCAATTGCCGACCCAAAATTCCAACGTTCTCTGAGTCGCTTGTACGCAGTAGCATTGGCTATAACCGGCAGTTTATTTGGCGCGATGAGTTTACCATCTTTACAAAATACAAGTGGTCAATTGGCGTTTGGCGCGGGTTTATTTTGTTTAATTGCGGCAGGTATTTTATTATTTAAAAATCGTGCAAAAGTTCCGTTTCAATCTGAATTTGTAGAATAAGTTAATTTCATACATTACTTCGTGGGAGCTTTAAAGCGCTGCTTGGCTCCCCATTTTATTAAAAATTAATAAAAAATATGAATTATTTAAAAGATAAAATCTATTTCATCACCGGCGCATCGGGCGGCATTGGCAAAGCCACCGCTTTACAATTGCTCAAAAACGGTGCTAAAGTCTTCGATTTCAGCCGAAAGCGACAATTATCAGCCGAAGTTTCGCACGAAAACCTACATTCTTTTCGAGGCGATGTAAGTGTAGAATCGGATGTAATAAACGGATTTCAAAATTGCATAGAACGATTTGGAACGATAGATTGCCTGATTAATAATGCCGGAGTAGGTTTAATCTCGCCTGACCTTTCCACCACCGAACTCGACATTTACGACCAGATGATAAATGTAAATATGCGGGGCGTGTTTTTATGCAATCGGGAAGTTTTAAAAGTAATGAAACCGAAAAAACAAGGGCATATCGTCACTGTGATTTCGATGGCAGGGCAACGGACGAATCCCACTGCACCGATTTATGCCGCGTCCAAGTTTGGCGCACGAGGCTTGAGCAGCGGGCTTGCTGACCAGGTTATTAAAGAAGGTATTAAGGTAACCGACGTGAATCCGGGACCAACCGACAGCGATTATTGGGGTGACCGCACCGTGCCGCGCGAGAAATTTTTAAAAATAGAAGACGTGGCTCGTATCATACTATTTGTATTAAATCAACCGGTGGATGTAATAATTCGAGAAATCAATTTTGATAACATGAAATTTTTAGCAGGATGATGAATAATAACCTATATCATGAAAATGGCAAAGGAAAACATTTAGTAGAGTACCCCATTTCCATTGCCGAAATGCGCGAGCGCTACTTGAAATTATATACGGGTGCTGTGAATGACGTGCTACGTTTTCAGCACAATATGCACACGACAAGTTTGCCCTCAGTTTTTGCCCCTTTGCGCGAAGAAATGAAAATTGCAGGCATGGCTTTTACCGTCAAAGGAGGTCCCGATATTACTACTGACGGCGAGATGGAAACCCGCGCCCTCATGCTCGAATCTTTACACGCCGACTCAGTCGTGGTGTGGGATTGCACGGGCGACACCGTCACCTCTCAATGGGGCGAAGTAATGACGATGGCGGCTATGCGCGCGGGTTGTCGCGGCGCAATTGTAAATGGAATTCGCGATACTATGTCCATATTGGAACAGCAATTTCCGGTTTTTTACAAATATAAAGCCAACACCGGTATGTTTGGGCGCTTCCGAATGTATTATTATCAAAAACCAATTCTCATGGGCGAAGTCGTGATTCAACCCGGTGACTGGATTTTTGGCGACATTGACGGCGTGATTTCCATTCCGCAATCCATTGCTTATGAGGTACTTATCGCAGCAGAACAAATTATTCATAAGGAACAAGGCATTAAAGAAATGGTAGAATCAGGTTTAAAACCAACGGAAGTGGTGGCAAAAGGAGGCTATTTTTAAAGAAAATGTAAAATGTAAAATGCAAAATGTAAAATGCAAAATGTAAAATGCAAAATGTAAAATGTAAAATGCAAAATGTAAAATGTAAAATGCAAAGTGTAAAATGTAAAATGTAAAAAAAAAACCCTGATTAGAACGCTTATGATTCATTTTTATGAAAATAAAATTAAAAGGTAATGCCCAGCGCTTTTCTAACAAAGCAGGAACGAGACGCCATTTTACAAAAACGCGCTGAACAAGATTCGCTGATTTGCCGCTTTTTTGATGCCCTTCAGAAACGAGTCAATGAACGGGTAGCGTGGGAGGATTTGTTAGGACCAAATGCTACTGCGATTTGGTGGCACTCTGCCGCAGAATATCTTTCGGATGCAGCGATGAGCTATGCCTTACAACCTACGCCCCACTTAGCCAACTGGCTTCGCACGGTTACACTCGACATCGTACGGAAGCCCACTTCTGAATGGGTCGGTCCTGCGTTTCGAGACCACAGCGAGCCCTTCACCGGGCATCTGGAAACGGCACATCTCTGCTGGGGAGTGTCAGCGGTGTATGATTTGGCGAAAGCTGCTTTTTCTGAAATGGAACAGCAAGAAATCCGCGCTGCTTTACAGGAAAAAGGAATTACGCTTTGCCAGCGTTGGATTGAAAATAACCATCATTTAGCCAATTGGCGAAGCATCATGGTCAGTGGCGCAGTAGTCGCAAGTGTAGTGTTAGGAAATAAAACTACGCTTCAATCCTTATTGCCCGAACTTAACCTGTGCCAACAAGCCTTACAATCAGACGGTTCTTATGGTGAATCTTTGCAATATGGAAATTACTTGGCGTTGGCTTTGACTTTTGCACACGAAGCCGTTTTTAGAGGATTTCCCCATCTTTTTGACCATTCCCTTACCAATTCAATTGCCAATTGTGTTAACTGGTTCACCACCAGTATGTTTTACAACCAACCGCTGCAAGATTGGGGGGACGAACCCCGCGCCAGGGCTGCTAATTTCAACGACAGCGCCGCCATTTTTCGACCCTCAGGAGATGTATTACTGTATATTGCTGCCCGCAGCGACGTAGAAACTGCAAAAGGCTTAGCCAAATGGCTGTTTGAGCAATACTACGTTCCTAATCCTACCCAAGGTCCACACGATTTGGCAACCCTTGGAATGCGAAATGACTGGGGATTTTTGACGCTGCCATTACTGACTTATGATTCCAAAAGCATTTCACCCAAGCAAGCTAATCTACCACTAACGACTTCATTTTCAAACGGTAATGCGTTCATACGCGATGCATGGGATGGCAAAACAATTGTCGCTATCAACGGCGGCAGCGAACCACTCAATGGATTGGGGCATTTGCACGGCGATTTGAATAGTTTTATTTTGGTGCACAACCAAGAACGTTTGTTGGCTGACCCTGGGCATAGTTGTTATCGCAACCTGATTCATGGTTTGGAAAGTAGCTCTCAAACGCATAATACTTGTACTTTTCTCCTTGAAAAAGAGGCGCTTGGCTTGCAAGAAGATTTAGCAAAAGCGTCTTTATTGGAGCAAAAAAGTGTATTTCCGCGTCGGATTATCACCAATGAGAAAGCTGGCGAGTCCATCATTAGAGGCGATAAACGATTGATTTGTGCGCAAGAAGACGTGATTTCCGTCGTGGGTGCGGAGGTAGGAAAATCTTATGGACTGCCCATTGAAAACTTTACGCGCTTATGGATTTTAGCAGGTAGCCACGTCTTATTTGTAGTGGACCATATTGCCGCTTATCAACCCGTCACGACACTATGGAATTGGGTGGTCAATAACCGAAACGGTCGTACCCATTGGCAAAAAGACGGTAATACACTGACTATAAAACGCCAAAAAGCGGGCATGAAACTCTTTCACGGAGGCACTGGCGCGTGGTCGTACCCGGTATATGCGTATTTACACGATGCGTATCATCCTGAACCTGACCAATTAGGCGAAGGACGTTCGGGAAGCGGCTTGCTGTTTCGTTTTACGGAAAAAGAAAGGAAAACAGTTCGCACGGTCGTCCACGCTATTGCCTTAGATGAGCCGGATTCCTTGGAAAAATGGGCATTGGAAATTCATGATAATCATTATACTTTGCAAAGTGATGCTCGTAAATGGACGTTACAACTGCATGATGAAAAGGCAAATTCTTTCTCGATGATTTCAGGGCATGGGAGAAGCTGGAACGTCTTCTTATCAGAAGAAGGTTATAAATTGGAAAAATATGCAGGTTGACTTGAAAATAAGAAAATATTTATTCATCCTATTGCTTTTTGTTACTAATTTATTAATTGCACAAGTAAATGTGTCCAAAAAACAATTTCATTTATACCTGTTGGCGGGGCAGTCCAACATGGCAGGACGCGGAAAAGTAGAAACCGAGGATACTATTGCACATCTTCGTATTATGATGCTAAATAAAAATAATGAATGGGTGTTAGCAGCCGAGCCGCTTCATTTTGACAAACAAGCAGTGGTGGGCGTTGGACCGGGTTTTGCATTTGCAAAAGCGATGATAGAATATGATAGTAACATTATAATTGGCTTAATACCCTGCGCAGTCGGCGGTTCTTCCATTGATTTTTGGCAAGCGCAACAATATTATGAACCAACTAAAAGCTACCCTTACGACGATGCCATACGGCGAACTAAAATAGCCATGCAAAGTGGCACTTTAAAAGGCATTTTGTGGCAGCAAGGCGAATCCGATAGCAATCCAGCGGGCATAAAATTATACGATAAAAAATTAAAATCTCTTATTAAACGCTTGCGCAAAGACCTTCATGCAAAGAACGTGCCTTTTTTAGCGGGTACGATGGGAGCATTTTATATTGTTAAAAACCCTGATGCAGAAAATATTAATAAAATTATTACCCAATTACCCAGTCAGGTTAAAAATACCGCTGTGGTAAGCGGTGCTAATTTATCACATAAAGGAGATGAAACCCATTTTGACGGTGCTTCGGCGCGTACTTTAGGGAAACGCTACGCCGAAGTTTATTTAGCAACTTTTAAACCATGCTATAAATGATAAAATTTCTTGGAATAGACCACCCTGCGGTTGCCGCCGATGATGTCGAGTTATTATCTAATTGGTATTGCGAAATATTTGGCTACGAAAAATGGTTTCATCACCCCAAACCCGTGTGGATGCTGAAAGCTCCCGATGGAACGCTGCTCGAAATCATGCCCAAAGATGATACCCTCCGCACCGCTCGTACCACCTGGACACCGGGCTGGTCGCACGTCGCTTTTCGAGTGCAAAATATAGAAGCAGCCATCGAATATCTTGATTCTAAAGGGATTATGTGGGGCGGCGAAATGACCGATGCCATTGGTGGCGGAAAAGTACGCAATTGCTATGATGTGGAGGGGAATATGATACAAATTTTGCAACGGAATTAATATGCTGATTTGCTGATCCCGTTTTACGGGACAAGTTATGCCAATTTGACGATACCTTTCGTTCGCCGTCTCTTTTCTAAATTTAAAACTTTAAAAATGAATGCACTTTATTACACTGGAAATAAAAATTTTGAAATAAAAGAAACTGTTCTTACACCGCTGCAACCCGGAGAAGTGCGGCTCAAAGTCGCTTATTGCGGCGTATGCGGCACGGATGTACACATTTATCATGGCAATATGGATAAGCGGGTGCAGATTCCCCAAGTCATTGGGCATGAAGTGTCAGGGGAAGTGATAGAAATTGCATCGGATGTAATGGATGTAAGAATTGGCGAAAGAGTAGCCGTTCGTCCTTTAAAACCCGGCACACCTGACGCTTCGGATAATGGATATAAACACATTGGTAAAAACCTGAAATTCATCGGAATAGATACGCCAGGCGGGATGCAAAGTTATTGGAATGTGCCCGCTTATACATTACATCGTTTGCCAGCGCATTTACCTCTGACGCTGGGCGCAATGATAGAACCCTTGGCGGTAGCTTGCCACGACGTGCGTTTGGGTGAATTACAAAGTGGTGAAAATGCGGTAGTTATCGGCGGCGGACCCATTGGGATGCTCATTGCATTGGTAGCGCGACAAAAACGAGTAAATGTAATAATTTCGGAAGTGAATGTAACAAGACTTGAATTAGCTAAAAAGTTAGGTTTTACCGTAGTAAATCCAAAAGAAAACGATTTAGTAACAGTGGTGGAGCAATTCACGAACGGCGCGATGGCGGATGTCGTGTTTGAAGTCTCGGGCGTACAAGCGGGCGTGACCGCAATGACGCAACTGCCGCGCGTTCGTGGGCGCATCGTCATGGTCGCCATTCACAGCGAACCCAAAGCGGTGGATTTATTTCGATTTTTTTGGCGGGAAATTAAATTGATTGGGGCGCGGGTGTATGAACCAGAAGATTTTGAAGCGGCGATTGCACTGGCAGCGAGTGGAGCATTACCTTTGGAAGCTCTGATTACACAAATTGCACCGTTAGCGGAAGCGCAGCAGGTATTTGAAACGATTGATAATAATCCGGCGGGAATGAAGTATTTATTGGAAATGAATGGACAGTGAAACGAGGCTTATTCAACTTGATATATTTTATAAAATTAATATGATAATTATTTTTTAATTTTTAATAAGTATTGAAGCACATTTATTTTTAACCGCACTTGCCTACTGGCAGGCAGGGAGGCGCAGAGAAGCTACGTTTCTTAGCGAGTCCTGACGTGTCGGGACGAGAAAAATTATAATCTAATATTGCTCGATTACTTGAGTAATAGCGTAAATTTAAAGCAAATAGTTCGACCTAAATAATCGGCACACCCAAATAGTTAATTTATTGATTATCAGCTTAATATCCGATGGTCAATCGTCAATTATAAATAGTCAATTACTTACTCGAGTAATCCATTACATTTAAATTGTAAAATAAATTCAACTTAAATTACTGTTTATCAAGATTTTGAGTGACTAATGGCTGCCAACTAAAAACTACCTACTTACTCAAGTACTTGTCGCTCATTCAATACCCCTAAATTTTTTTACCCACCGCGTCGTCCCGCCAACTAATTTTCTTTGAAGTGTCGAATTTTTTTGTCTTTAAAGTTGGATGTTTTTGTCAAATTTTTCTACCTTGCAGCCCCATTCGATCTTTTAATTCTTAAGCTGCCGAAGTGGCGGAATGGTAGACGCGCTGGATTCAAAATCCTGTATTGGCAACAATGTGTGGGTTCGAGTCCCACCTTCGGTACAAAAGCCTGATGCATATTGCATTGGGCTTTTTGTTTTGGCAGAACAAAATTTTTGATCTCCAATTTGATTAATGAATTGTTAATTAACACTTTACAACTTAACCTTTCTTTTCAAATCTCGTCTATTCCCTTTGTAAGGAAATGGGAAGACCAGTGCGTCCTCCCATTTTTTATTACTTCGGTTTGGTAGGCGTTCATCGGTTTCGGTGAATGCCTCTTTTTTTATTTTAATTTTGTGCGGTTTTAATAGAGTTGTTCAAAAATAACCGATTGCCCCGTGCTTTAGCGCGGGGACAAAAAAGATAGCAGTTTTCGGCTTTAGCCACACTCTTTAGTAAAGTGGCTAAAGCCAATAAAAGGGCTATTCCATAACCCCGCGCTAAAACACGGGGCAACAGATACTTTTAAAAATCTTATTTTTGAACGAGTCTGATGTTTCCAAACATGATCTTTAAATTAGCACCTCATGACTTTCCGTACCGAACTGCCCCTACCTTCTTTTCCGTTTCGTATCACCCATCTTGATGCGTTTTTAAGTATTGGCTCGTGCTTTACGGAGCACATTGGTACCCGACTTTCTACCTTGAAATTCAAACACTTACTCAATCCGTTTGGTATTATTTACAACCCAATTTCGATAGCAGAGCAATTAGAATGGCTTTTGTCCAATAAAAAATTTGCAACAAGTGATTTATTTCAACATCAAGAATTATGGCACAGTTGGATGCATCATGGCAGTTTTTCCGGTTTGGATCAAATGGAGGCATTACAAAAAATGAATCAATCCTTACATCAAGCCCAAGCCCTACTTCCTTCGGTCACCCGTCTCTTACTTACACTCGGTACCGCGAATGTGTTTGTTTTAAAAGAAAGTGGAAAAATTGTAGCGAATTGTCATAAAATGCCGAGTCAAATCTTTACAAAAAGACGGCTTTCAGTCGAGGAAATTGTAGAAAGTTTCATTCCAATTTCACAAAAATTAAAATTACAATATCAGGAGTTACAAATTATATTTACGGTGAGTCCGGTGCGACACATTCGGGATGGTTTGGTAGAAAATCAACGCAGCAAAGCCACGCTTTTATTAGCAATGGAGGAAATTTGTAATAAATTTGATTTTGCCCATTACTTTCCAGCGTATGAATCGGTAATAGATGACTTGCGCGATTATCGTTTTTTTGAAGCAGATATGATTCACCCTAACAGTGTGGCGATTGACTATGTGTGGCAGCGTTTTGGCGAGGCTTTTTTTGATAAAAATACGCAGGAATTGATTTCACAAATTGAAGCGATTACTAATGCGAGTCGGCATCGGGCATTTCATTCACAATCAACACAGCATCAGGCATTTGTAAGAAAGCAATTAGAAAAAATGCAAGCGTTGGAAGTAAATTATCCGTTTTTAAATTTTGAAAGCGAAAAAGCGGTTTTAAATAAGTCGTAGGAAACTTTAAAGTTTCCTACGACTTACTTTTACGGAATGCTTACTTAGAATAATCCCACAACGCAATCACACTCACTATCTTCCATCCATCCTTCGTTTTTTCCATAATCCGAAATTCTTTGCCGGGCTTCACTTCCCCTTTTTTTCCGGGATATTGGTCAAAAGTCACATAAGCGCCATTTCCATAAAAACGGTACGTGAAGTTCTCTCGACTGATTTCTACCGTCATCGGCTTTGGGTCTTGTAGAAACGATTCTTTCATCCCTTCACTCAGTGCATCCCAGCCTACAGAGTAAGTGTAAGAGCCATCTGGATTGTTGAAGGATCCCATGATTTCAGGAGTTTGCAACCAGTTTTTCGCCCATCCGTCGTAGTTTTTGGCAGCCCATTGGGCGGTTTCGTTACTAATCACTTGCTGGATAGCAGTTTTGTCGGCTTCGTTTTGGCTGAGTAGGCTTGCTGTGCAGAGTAGTAAAAATAGCAAACTGAGAAGTACATTTTTCATGTTGATTTGGGTTTAGAATGAGGAATTAATTTTTGACAAGCTAAAATTAATAAATAGTTTGACAGTCAACCTTTTAACAATGTAAAAACATTTTGCCAATATTAAAAATGTTTTGCAGCCTTTATAATTGCCAATCAATAAGTGGCTCCCCGTTTGCCTTCAAATATTCATTCGCTTGAGAAAATTGTTTACTGCCAAAAAACGCACCGCGCGCCAACGGCGATGGATGTGCAGCTTTAAGTACTAAATGTTTCATGGTATCAATCAACTCCGATTTTTTGTGTGCAAAACTGCCCCACAACATGAAGACCAAGTGTTCGCGTGACTCAGATAATTTACGAATAACCGCATCTGTGAAAAGTTGCCAATCGAATAATAAGTTTAGCACATTTACTTTTTGAAAATCAACTAATTGCATAAAATTGGGATACGATATGCTGTTCTTGATATGATTAAAAATTTATATTAAGCATAGATGAAGTTTATATTAAGAAATCGCGACTGTAAGTGTGGCGTTAAAAAAACAACTAATTTTGGACGAAGAGCTGATATCTACAACTAAACGGAGTAAAATGATTTTTGCTCCGTTTAGCCTACCAGTAAACCAAAACTATGAGAACCGTCCTTTACCATTCTAAAACCATTCTTCTATTTGTACTGCTATTATTTTATAGTGCCTTTCTCTTTAGTCAAACTGCCATTGTCCGTGGAAAAGTAGTGGATGCCGAAGTAGGCGAATCACTCTTGGGCGCATCGGTAGCAGTGGTACTAAACGACAGCATCATCACCGGAACGACAACAGATTTAGACGGGCTATACACCTTGGAATTACAGCCGGGGAATTACATATTGTTAATATCCTACATTTCTTATGTGCCTGATACGGTGTCTATTATAGCCGCAACGGAAGCGGTCGTGTACAACGAAAGTTTGCTATTACAGGAAGGAAGTTTTTTGAAAGAGGTGATTGTGACTGCCAAAGCATCGCAAACAACCGATCTGGCAATCAATATGGCGAAGCAGAATTCGATCAACACGATTGATGGGATTTCGATTAGTCAGATTCAAAGAACTGGCGACAATAACATCGCGGCGGCTCTACAACGCGTGACGGGCGTATCGGTAGAAAGTGGTAAATACGTGACCGTAAGAGGTTTAGGCGACCGATATAGTAAAACCCTACTTAATGGTGGCGAAATTCCAGCACTCGACCCGGAGCGAAATACTACTCAATTAGATATTTTCCCGTCTACACTGATTGATAATATTATTGTCTATAAAAATTTCACGCCTGACTTGCCCGGTAGCTTCACCGGCGGCTTGGTGGATATTCGCACCAAAAGCCATCCAGAGGATTTTCAACTCAATTTTACCGCTTCTTTTTCCTACAATCCGACTGCCAATCTAAATGACAACTTCCTCACACACGACGGTGGCAACTCCGACTTTATAGGCTTTGATGACGGCTCACGCGATATTCCAAATCTGGTCACTGATATTGAAAATGGCTATCTAATATCGGACAAAGAGACGATTTATGGCATTCCTTCAGTAGGTAGAGCCACTACCGATAGTTTAAAAGCAGCTTTAGGGGATCAAGTAGCCAAGTCTTTTCCGCGATATTATACGACTCGAGAAAAAAAATCAGGTATTAACCAAAATTATCAATTGTCATTTGGAAATCAGCACGAATTGGGTGGCAAACCGCTGGGCTATGTGGTAGGTCTTTCTTACCGCAATGCTTTTCAAAATAACGAAGATTTTAGCTTGGGAAGATATGAATTACAAAACGATAGCACGGTAGCAGAGCGCCGAAGCATAAACGGTAGGCTCACAGAAGAAGAAGCACTCTGGGGCGGCATCGTGGGACTTTCGTACAAGCCTGCAGCCACTCAAAAGTTCACCTTTACGTATATGCACAACCAAAGTGGTATCAATCAGACCAGACGGCAATCCGGTACGGATTTGTTTGACCTGACTGGCACTACGGATTCGCTATTGGACAATACGCAGTCTTTTGTAGAGCGTTCGTTGGATGCTTTTCAACTGCGAGGCGAGCACGTTTTTGGCAAGTTGGAAGTGGATTGGATCGGCAGTTATACGCTTTCTTCTGATAAGCAGCCGGATTTTAGAGTGGTACAATATTCTTCGCTCGAAACGGAAGAGTTGCGCTTTGACAGCGTGGGAAATGTAGTAGTGGATGCGAATGGTTTACCCGTATTTGACATCAAAAGAGTATATGATTATCAACCTTCCATCCATCAAAGCCCACAGCGGTATTATCGAAATTTGGACGAAGTCAACCAAGATATCAAACTCAATTTTACACTACCGTTTAAAGTGTGGAAAGAGCAAGAAGCGAAAGTAAAATTTGGAGGTGCGTACACCTACAAAGACCGAAATTTTAGAGAAAAGCAATACGACATTACCGTTAATCAAGGCATTTTTAATGCAGAAGAATTTTCCTTCCGGCGCAGTGGCGACCTGACACGCGCATTTGCACCCGAAAATTTTGGCATCATAGACACCAGCGGTGGCAGCACACAAAAGCAGTACAATTTCTTACTTTCCTATGCAGAAGCCAGCAATCCGACCAACACTTACTTCGCTGACCAGACGATTTATGCAGGCTATGGTATGATAGAATTTCCGGTTACGTATCGCTTGCGCTTGATCGCAGGGGTGCGCTACGAAACGACTGATATTAACCTCCGAACGGCACCAAGATTAGATGGAAAATTTGAACGTGGAAATCTGGAGGAAGCAGACTTGTTACCCGCCACGCATTTGATTTTCAAAGTAGCTAAAACTATGAATCTGCGAGCAGGCTATGCGCGTACGCTAGCTCGACCGAGCTTTCGGGAATTTGCACCTTATACGAATTTTGCTTTTATCGGAGACTTTACGGTGACGGGTAACCCGAATTTGAAACGTACCCTGATTGACAATTATGATATTCGTTATGAATGGTTTCCTACGCCCGGTGAGCTGATTTCAGTGAGTGGATTTTATAAACTGTTAGACAATCCGATTGAGCGCGGTTTCGGCTTTTTTAGTCAAACGGATCAAGATGATATTTTTATCAATAATGTGAATCAGGGCAAAGCTTATGGTATTGAGGTAGAAATTCAAAAGAATTTTGGGTTCATTTCAGAAGCGTTGAAGCCGCTCCGTATCGCCGCTAATTTCGCCTATATCGAATCCAGTGTGGATTTGGATTCGGCAACAGTAGCAGTCGCTCAGCGGTTCACGGGCACGTCCACTCGTCCTCTTTTTGGGCAGCCGGATTACACCCTCAATGCAGAAATCGCTTATGTGGACAATACCCGATTGGGTGTGCAAGCCAGCGTGAGTTATAGCGTTTTCGGGCAACGATTGAGCTTAGTGGGCGGTAGCAATTTCAATGTATACGAACAGCCCCGCGGTCTGCTGAATTTCTCTCTTCGCAAATCTTTTGGCGAGCATTTTGCTATTCGAGTGCGCGGAGAAAATTTATTAGACCCCGACTACAAACAAGTATACCGCATTCGGGAAGAAGATTCCAGAGAATTTGCATTTGAAAAGTATAAAATCGGACGCACTTTCTCGTTGGGTTTTTCGTATGATTTTTAAAATAAATAAGATTTAATAAATTTAAAACACAAAAACACTTTCACACAACTTGTCCCGCTCTGCGGGAAAAACACATTTCATAGAACCAAAATAACCATCTGATGAACAACACAACTACTGCTTTCTCTCGCTTCTTTTTTGGAAGTATGTTACTGCTTTTAGCAATTGCCCGTCCTATGACTTCGTACGCGCAACCCGTAGCCGATACCTTACGACAAATTTTGGACGCTGCCGGTAACGATATTTATGGTTCCGATGTAGGCTTGTCATTTGGAGGCGCAAGTGCCGCTTTGATTACACCTGCTGGTAAGGTACTTACAGCCGTATCTGGGCAATCCACACCTGCTGTTTCGCTGGAAGACACGCTGCGCCTCGGCGCTTCCGATGTGACACAGACTTTTATAGCTACGCTGACTTTGGCTTTGATGCAAGAGGGCAAGTTGATGCTCACTCAACCCGTCAGCGCTTTTAGCATCGGTACGCTCACCAACGTACCGGGTACAATCACCATTCGACAACTCTTAACCCACACCAGCGGCTTGGATGATTTTTCTACCGATGCCAATTATACCAGCACCTTATTATTTGACGTAACGCGTAATCTCACAGCAGCAGAATTAACCCAATTGTTTGTAGGACCTGCTTCCGCACCCGGCACGTTCCGGTATTCAAATACCAATTTTTTAGTATTAGGACTCATTTTAGAAGCTGCTAATGGCGCGGAGACTTTACAAGAAAGTTTGAATCGTTTAATCTTGACGCCAGCAGGTCTGTCAGGCATTTCGTTTTACCAAACCAGCGACCCTGCTAATTTGGTGCCGCTCTTCGCGGATGTATTTGCTACTGGTTTTCCACAACAGCTCACACCGAATACTTCTGTTTTTACGGGGGCGAGTTTTGCAGGCAATTTGATTGTCACGCCTACCCAATTGGTAAAATTTTTACAAGCGTTAGCTACTGGAAAAATTATAAACGCTACTAATTTACAGCAAATGCTCACATTCGCGGCAAGCACCGGCCGCTTGGGCAACCAATACGGCTTAGGCATCGAGCGATTTACCATCACCGTGAATGGACAACAACGAAACGTTATCGGACATATAGGAGATATCAATTATGTTTCCTTGGCACTTTACGACTCCACAGACAGCGTGGGCGTGGCTATTATCAGCAATAACGCACTGGCTGCACCACAAGACTTACTCAATACCGCCGTTAATTTCTTTGCATCGTACAGAAGATTAAGAACGACTTCCATTGACCCCTTAATACTGAAACAAGCACAATTTAAGCTCTATCCGAATCCTACCAGTGAAATCCTATCCGTAGAATACGAACTGCTACAACCCGCGCAAGTACGCTTGCGCATTCAAAACGTACTTGGACAAAACGTCCTCAGCACCGCCGCGAGCCGCCAACCCATTGGAAAATATTTGGAGCAACTACAGGTGGCATCATTGCCCGCCGGAACCTACGCAATTGTTGTAGAAATAGAAGGACAAATCGCTTCCCAGCTTTTTGTCATTCAATAATTGAGCCGAACACAAATCCGCTCTATTTAATTAGCGAGGATTTGTGTTTTGATATTGCAAAAAGCCAACTTAAGTAGTTTGCCATAAATAATCGACACAAGTTAGGTGAAATGGATGGTGAATTTTGTGCCAATATGATCAAAAATATGATCCAGTGCATCGTTGAGGGTTTGCCAATTTAGAAAATCTGGGGGCTT
>Ga0163154_10001278_pt1 | contig 39054 bp, 35 predicted proteins | sample OliLakLV19MP9P1_FD_148649 | JGI IMG/M metagenome (GOLD analysis project Ga0163154, IMG submission 148649) | Freshwater microbial mat bacterial communities from Lake Vanda, McMurdo Dry Valleys, Antarctica - Oligotrophic Lake LV.19.MP9.P1 | ecosystem: Environmental > Aquatic > Freshwater > Lake >... | reverse complement strand
TTTTTCCCCCATCAAAACCTACAAAGATTTGCCCACTGATAGTTTGTCACTCTTAACCTCGGCACTGTCTAAGATGAGTGACGGTGAGGGTGCGGTCGTCCAATTTTTATTACAGCCTGAAGGAAAAGGCTGGCAAAAAAAAGGCCGGTCATTTGTTTCGAGCGAAAAGAAGCGAGAAGCTGATCCTGAAAAAGCCACCTACGGTCATGATCCAAAAGAAATGGAAGCCATTGGTAGTAAGGTTGAAAAACCAGGTTTTAGAGTTTCTATTAGAGTGGTGGTCTCGGCACAGCATGATTATACGGCTGAGTCCCATTTGAATAATATTATGGGGGCGTTTTCACAATTCACTTCAGCATACAACAACTTTAAACAAGCTCGACTTTTTTTCAAACAATTATTTATGATAGATTTTCTGTATCGCTACATGCCTTTGATCCATAGAGGAACATCGATTTTGAATACTGAAGAGCTAGCCACGATTTTTCACTTTCCCAACAAAACCGTAGAAACTCATCATATTGATTGGTTGAATGCCAAAAATGCTCCGGCACCTAACTCCATTCCCACTAGCGGATTACGCTTAGGAAGTTCTGCATACCGTGGAGAAACCCGAGAAGTCTTTATGGACCTCAATGATCGTCGACGTCATATGTACATCATTGGAAAAACTGGTACGGGCAAATCAGAGTTCTTAAAAGAAATGATCTTGCAAGATATTGAATCGGGGCATGGGGTGTGCGCCATCGACCCCCACGGGGAATTTATTGAAGATATTATGCAACTTTTGCCGCCAGAGCGAGCAGAGGATGTCATCTACTTTAATCCTTCTGATTTAGATAGACCCATGGGTCTGAATATGATGGAAGCCGACTCTGAAGAACAGCGCCACTTCGTGGTCAGCGCCATTATTGGTTTAATGTATAAACTCTATGATCCTCATCGTACCGGTATTATTGGTCCTCGGTTTGAACACGCCATTAGAAATGCTATGTTAAGCATTATGTACCGGCCTGGTTCAACATTTATTGAACTGGTACGGTGTTTGACTGATGCCAAATTTGTTGAAGAATTAATGCCGTTTATCAAAGATCCTGTGGTCAGGCGTTACTGGACTGATCAAATTGCTCAAACTTCAGACTTCCATAAGTCAGAGGTCTTGGACTATATCGTGTCTAAGTTTGGCCGGTTCGTGACCAATAAAACCATGCGTAATATTATTGGCCAACCTCAGAGTTCTTTCAATTTTAGGAAAGCGATGGATGAGAAGAAAATTATTTTATGTAATTTATCCAAAGGTATTTTAGGAGAAGAAGACGCCAAGTTTTTGGGCCTTATTTTGGTGCCTAAAGTTTTGACGGCGGCCATGAGTCGCCAAGATATCCCCATGGATCAACGGCATGACTTTTTCTTATATGTCGATGAATTTCAAAACTATGCCACAGAAGATTTTGCTGTCATCTTGTCTGAAGCTCGAAAGTATCGCTTGAACCTGATTGTGGCTAACCAGTTTGTGGGTCAGATTGATGAAGAAGTCAAAAACGCGGTTTTTGGTAACGTGGGCACGATTGTGTCATTCAGAATTGGGGTGCCCGATGCCAACTTTTTACAACACGAATTTACACCCACTTTCAATGAAACCGACTTAACAAACATTGAGAAATATCATGTTTACATTAAAACTATTGTTAATAATGAGCCAGTGCCACCATTTAGTATGTCGCTTGAAAAAGACATGGACGCTGTGGCAGCCAGGATGAACCCCAAAATGGCGCAGATGATCAAGCAATTATCACGACTTAAATATGGCAAAGATCGAGAAATGGTAGAGGCAGAGATGAATACCAGAGCCAATCTGTAAATGTGTAATAATGATGTATAATATGAACAAGGAATGATGTATGAATGAAACATCTGGGCTACCGAAAGGATTTATTAACAAAGGAGAATTAATTGTGCCAAGCGAAAAAGATCATAGAATGCATACAGTCGATCCTATTAGTGGGATAATCAACTCAATTGATGGAAGTCCTAAAATTACAGAAACTAAATCAACACGACCTAGTGCCAATCGTTTGAGGAGTATTTTGGATGAGTCTAGAGCAACGCGAGCAAAGCAGAGGCTAATGCGAGCGAAAAGAAAAGCAAATGCAACACAAAATCTAGAGGCAGTTCAATCAAATCCTGAAAGGCAGTTGCCAAATCACACTCAAAATTATTCAGAAAATGCATTTTTTTTTAGTCAATATATAAGCAACCAAGATGGCTCTAGTCTTGAGCATAGGTTACTAAGTTTTTTTGAAATCAATCTTGGTGAGTCTGATAAAGATACCAGAAACTTTGTACAAGCGATGAAGGAAGTTCCTCAGATAATTGAGCTGATTGACGTACTTGGAGAAAAATTGGCTAGAAAATTTTTAAGTGTGCTTAGAAGAAAATTTAACACATATAATATAGATGTAACACAACCTCGCGATGTCAATATATTTTTACAAATGTGCCTAGAGGTAAAGTCAGATCTCAGAATTACCTATGACAGTAATACGTATGGAGTAGCGAAGAAGGGAGATGGAAAGATTGAGAAAATTGGCGGAGCTATCAGATTTGGTGAAGATGCTGTCAGTCATGATCAAGATCATCGTAGTTTTTACTGCGTTTGCGATGGAGTTAGTACACCATTTAAAACCAACCCTAATGCCGAAGGCGCGGGTTCAGTAATGCTCGTCAATATACTAGGTCTACGTCAGGCTGAAATTGCTGAAGTGGCCAATGCCGGTAATTTAGTCGCTCTGGATAACTTGATATTGGATATACTCGAGGAAGCTGACCAGACTATCGTATCAACAAAAGGACCAACTGGTTTTAAACCTACTACACTAGCTTTGCTTGTACCTGGAAAAGATAGCAACGGTATCCCCATCGTCATGTGCTATAGCGTCGGTGATTCAGGGGTGTCTGAGATAGCTCCAGGTGTTGATGGCGAAGCTAGTGCCACAAGAGTCGCGATACCGCATTCAAAGAATTTTTTGTCATACTTTTCAAGATATCGACAAGAAAAAGAACCAGATTCTGCTGATATAATAAAATTTAATGAGACTGAAGAAATTCGTCTAATAAACGGAGACAATAGTCCCTCACCAGTTTATGAGGTAATTGGTACAGGTTCCCTAGACAGAAAAAAAGTATTTATTCGCACGCTCAGAGCTGATAAAGTGTATGTTTTACACACAGATGGACTAGATATAGGTAATGCGCCGATGGCTAAGGCATACGAGGATCCACAATTTAATCCAATTGATGTTAACAGAGCAACGAATGATGACGCTACCTGTATTATAATTAGACCAATTGGAATAACTATCAATCCTACATTGTGATTACATCATAAGCGAGAGTTTCAACCTCCGTCGGGTAGATGAAGTCCTGCCATATGATTTATTTTGCATTCCGTTCTTCATAATCTTTAATCGCTTCTTGGCAGTATGAATATCGGGCGTACTCAAACGCTCGTTGTGATAACGGTGGCTCTGTTTTTTCAATTCCCACTGAGGTTCCTAGAACTTGAGCACTAATGCTAGCGCTTTGCAGCTGGGAAGTCAAAAACTGAACAGCTCGATCGGTATTCTGTGGCAACTGCTGAGCAATATTAGTTGGGGGACGGAAGCTCAAGACCCGCTGTGTGACGTTATTGAATGTTCCCACTGGGGCTAAGCCTCTTTGTTCTGCTACGTAGAGTCCACCCGTGGCTAGACCAAGAATAAGTACCAATAATAAAAGTAATTTGAGAAATCTCATAGTAACAGTAGTCTACAGAATCGTGATACCAAACACCACTTGTAAGAGTTGAGCCAAGAAATAAGACACAAATAGCAAACCAAATCCCACAATTGCAGTCGTAGCGCGCTGTTTGCCAGCATCTAGTGTTTTTTTATCGGTGGCACCACTCAGGATTTCAAAACCTGACCAGACAAGCATTGTAAATAAGATCAGACCTGCAATCGGGAAAGCAAACCGCAGCACTCGGGTTAAGATCCCGCCTGGAGTAGCCAAATTTTCATCAACTCCGGTACTAAAAAGTTTTAAAGGATTGAGCGAATCGAGATTTTCGGCCGATACTCCTTCTGATATATCTTCATACCCTGTTGGGCTCTCAGGTATAATCTCCGGAGGACTGAGGTCATTAAGACCTAGGCTGACCAAGGCGACCGGACTGGCACAAAGTATAGTTGTATCACCATTAAAGGCATCTGCTGGAGTGGGATCGCTACTGATGCTTACTTCATAACTATCATTCGGCGCCCTTTGAATATCGTTGGCCGCTAACGCATACGATAGGGGTGGAGTAACGCAACTACCTGGACTTGCCACACAGCTGGTTTGTGAAGTCATGAATGTTCCTATAATAAAATTTCCAGTAGTGACATTCTTGACTAAAAAACTCAAGCCACCGGTTGGGACAGCTTCATCTAAAGTAATGCCAATTCTGGTGGTTTGAGTAGTAATATCAACATCAAAAAGACCACATTCAGTAGCCTGAACTGGAGATGGGAAAATCAGCCAGCAAGCTAGGCAGATTTTTAGAATGAGTAAGACCCTGAACTTATTCATACCTGAGTGCCTCAATTGGTGATAAATTAGCAGCCCGCCGAGCCGGGGCTGCCCCAAACACTAAACCGACAATGGTTGAGACTCCGAAAGCCAAGATTACAGCTTCCAATGTGACTTGAGCGGGAAAGATGGATTGAATGGCTAAAGATCCGACGTACGCAATTAGAAGCCCAATCAAGCCACCGGTAATAGAAAGTAGTGCCGCTTCAATTAAGAATTGGAAAAGAATCAAATTGGGAGTAGCTCCCAATGCTTTGCGCAATCCAATTTCTCGGGTGCGTTCAGTCACAGACACTAACATGATGTTCATAATTCCAATGCCGCCCACAACTAAAGAGATAGCGGCTACACCACCTAGTCCAGCCGTTAAGACGCCCAAGACACTATTGATTGTTTTAAGTAATTCAGTTTGATCAAATACTGTAAATTCATCGGCATCTAGTTCGTTTAATAAAGTCTTTTCAATCCCAGCTTTGGCAGTTACAACTTGATTTTTATCTTTGACTTGAAAGATAAAAGAATCAATCAGCTGGGTGTCAAAATTATCAAACAAAGTGCTAATGGGCATGTAGACATAGTTGTCAAAACTTGGCCCGCCAAAACCGCCCCCTTTTTCTTCGGCCACTCCAATTACTTTATAGCTTTGACCCTCAAGTTTAATTTTTTTACCCACTGGATCAACTAGACCGAATAATTCAATAGCAATCTTACTGCCTAAGAGTACTACTTTTTCTGATTTTTTCTCATCGCTCTGGGTATACCAGGTGCCTTTTGCTGCTTTGGTATTTCTGACAAATTGATATTCTGGCGTCACCGCGTAAATGGTAATATTTTTGGTGACGGTGCGATACTTGGCTTCGGCTGTGCCATAGGCAGTGGTGGTACCACTGAGTACTGAGTCGCGATTATTGCGTAAAATTAAGTTGAGGTAATTTACTTTTAAGACCGGCTTAGCGGCATCTATGGCAGCAGTTTCACCACTAAAACCTCCACCTTCACCAAACGGATCACCAGGCACAACGTACAAAGCGTTGCTGCCCAGGCTTTCAAATTGATCGCTGACGTATTTCTGCAGACCCGTGCCGATACTGGTGAGCAGCACCACAGAGCCAACGCCAATTATCACGCCCAACATTGTCAAAAATGATCGAGCCTTATTCAAGAGTAAGGATTTGATAGCAGTTAAAAAAATTGAGCCCATAAATTATGTTGTTTGAGTTGTTTTTTTGGCAGGTTTTTGTTTTTTGTCTGATACTACTCGGCCGTCTTTAAAGATGATTTTGCGTTCTGCAATTGCCGCCACATCATCTTCATGAGTAACCATAATAATGGTTTTACCCTCACGTGATAATTCTTGGAGCAAAATTTTGATATCATCACCACTTTTAGAATCCAAGTTGCCGGTTGGTTCGTCAGCAAATATAATACTAGGATCGTTAATTAAGGCTCTGGCAATCGCCACGCGCTGCTGTTGACCACCGGAAAGTTGAGCTGGAGTGTTTTTCAGGCGATCGCCCAACCCAACCCGTTCTAGCATTTCTCTGGCTCGGCGATTTTGTTCGGAAGTGCTAACGCCCGCGTATAGCAAAGGTAAAGCCACATTATCCAAAGCTGACGTTCGTGCTAGTAAATTAAATTGTTGGAAGACAAAGCCAATTTCTTGGTTACGCAAGCGGGCGCGTTCAATTTCGTTGTAGCGAGTTACATCACGTTCTTTGAGCATGATGACGCCGGAGCTGGGTTCTGCCAAGATACTAGCCACCTGCAGAAATGTTGATTTACCTGAGCCTGATGCGCCCATGATGGCCACAAACTCACCAACTTGGACAGTTAAATTTATTTCATCGAGGGCTTTTATGATGGTGTCACCCAGTTGATAGTGTTTAGACACATTTTCTAGTTGAAGCAGGACAGAGGTCATAGGTTTTTATTTCGTTTCGCCGGTCTCAGGTAAAACGATTTCATCGTTAGCTGTGACTCCAGACAAAATTTCTACATATTCATCAGTTTCTAAACCAATGGTGATTTCTCTCTCAACATTGACTTCGCCATCTTTAACATCCACGTAATTTTTATTGTCACGTTGTTTAGTAGCATCCAAAGGCACACTCAAGACATTATTTTTGGTTTCTAAGACAATGGTCACGTCGCCATTCATCCCCAACCGATAACGAGTTAAGAGCGGATCGCTAGTTAAAGGTAAGCGGACCACAAAAATGGTACCAGCACTAGTGGACTGACTTTTGAGTGAAATAGAAGAAATCGTGGCCTCAAAAGTCGCTTCTGGGTAAGCATCAAGCGTAATTTGAGCTGTTTGGCCCACTTTAACCTGGGCAATATCAGCTTCATCAACAGCGGCTTTAAAAACCAAGGTCTCAGGATTAATAATTTCAAAGACGTCTGTTGCTACTAGATTAACACCAGCAGTGGTGGTCGGTTGGCTAACTAGGATTCCATCAAAAGGCGCGGACAAGCGAGTGTTACGAATGGCCGTGTCTCTGATTTCCACATTTAAGACACTGTTGCTTAAATCTAGCTGAGATTTTTGAGTATTACGACGATTCTTAGTGGTTAAAACCTCACTTTGATCATCATCCACGGTTTGTTCCCAATCGAGTCGTTGCTGGACATACGTATTTAAATCTTGTTGGAGTCGTTGCTGAAGCTCTCGCTGGTCAATCGTGGCAATAGTCTGACCTTTTCTAACAGCGTCGCCTTCTTTAGTACCCAAATAGGTTAATTTACCACCGGCCGCAAATCGAAGACTGGCTTTTTCTTGAGCATCAATCAGGCCTGAAACCTCTAAAGTTTTCACTAGATCGCGAGTTTCTGGTTTGATATAGGTGACGGGAGTTTCAGAATTATTTCGATTGCGAATGAAGAGTCCCACACCGACGATGACTACTATTGCCACCAGACAAAGCAATTTCCAGCGACTTCGCACAATTTTGACCAACGAGAAAATAAGGGCTTTGATTCTTGCCATATATTCACTATAGCATTTTAAGACTAGGTGGGGAAAGGTTAAGTGTCTTGTGAGAGAGGTGAACATACTGATGAACTAATAATCCTTGATCCTGAACGTTCCTCATTTATTACTCAAATGTTCGAAAGAGTGGCACTCCAAGGTCACAGCGGTCGAGCAACAGCCAGGACGTATCTGCTTCTTGTGCAGAAGCAGATCCAAAGAAAAAGATTAGAATAAAAATGGCGAATACAACGAGTTTCATCTTGACTCTCCTCAACTATCTACCGAATCTCAAAGTCCGGGCTGGTCAAGGCACGATTTATGCCCTCACTAGCCCGAACAGTGGACTCCCATAGCTGAGAAAGACTTTTACTGAATAACTGATGTGAAAGAACGAGTAGTCGTCATTCCCAGAGAAATTCTAGGTTAACTTCTACACACCTAGTAAGTATAGCAGAATGTGACACTTTTGCATAGTTATTGGGACTTAATCTAGACAAAAAAACCCACTTGGGTGGGATTTTTGTATGTCCGAAAGCAGTTCTCACCAAGAAATACCTGATGATTTTATCATACCAAGCGAGTATTACGAAAGGTATAGACTGGTGTTCTCACATTACCATTTAGACAGGAAACTTGTTAGAATAGGACTAAATGAAAATCAAAAGAGAAGTAAAGCCAGTGAAGGAATCAGAACTGCCTACGGTAATAGAGGTTTTGGAAAGAGAAGTTCAGTTTGGAGTAGTGTTACAGTATCCCGAGAAGGATATAATCTTTCCAGACGCCAAACTCTCCCCAGTGAAGTCCCTAAAAGTCAATATAATATCAACTGAATCGCATGATATGGCTGTACTTCACAGGCTTCACCTACAGACTAGAAGTACTTAATTATGCCTCGCTTGGAGATATTCCAATAGTCCTTCGTGTAGTTGTTGTTGTCCATGCCACACAACTGTATTGTATCCAGGTAAGAACTCGTCTGGATTTTCTTCTCTGAAATCAATAGACCTTACTGTTTGAGGCAATGCTTCACTCATATGTCTATCAGTACCGCCATTGACTACTGAAAACTTATCTCCCCAAACCTCAACTGCTTGTGGACTTTCTATATCTACTCTTTTTAACCCGATAGTAGCTAACACTTCATCTTTTTGTAATGCAAACTTTACAGAAGTTGTTTTAGATACTCCTTTCAAGGCTAAATCTAACGCAAACATCCCTCCAAATCTTGGGGTTACAGGTACACCAGCTTCTTCAAGAAGTTCATTTACACGCTCCATAACAGGAACTCGCAAATCTGCCATATCAAAATTAGGCATGTGTTGTCTTAACGCTTCAATTTGTTCCGTAGTTAATCTATATCCATTCACAAACTCAAAAGTAATTTGAGGGCCTCTATCTTCAAGCATAACTGCTAAAGGATTATCTCCAAATTGTTCCTTAAATTGATTGACAGGCATTGTGGGGTGAGGTTCTAAATGAAACTCTGTGGTAACTTTTTTAACAATCTCTCTCCATTTATCTTTTTGTTCAGGTGTTAATGTTTCATCGTATAAACTGTAGTAGGACTTCTCTAATACTTCTCCATCTTCACCAAAACCTCTAACTTCCGCACCACTGCAATGACTGACCAATACTTTACTTCTTAATTTTGGGTCTATTAAATCTGTAATTCGTCTTTTGACACTTGCAAACCCTGCTCCTGTAACAAGAAATAAGGATTTTCCTTCTGTGAGTAAAGAGTTTAACTCTGTGGCCATTTCAGAGGAGGCAGGCACAAACAGGTCAGCAAGTGTTTCATCTACATCAGATACAATAAGTTTAACGTTATTATTCCAAGCGACTTCTGGATTGTTTTTCGGGCTTTCCATAATTTCTTCTCGTATATATATTTAACCACATTTCAAAATGTTAAAATATATTATAACATTTTTCTAAATGAAATATGAAATACAGAAAAAACTTACTCTTTATGACTGGAAGACCCTCCAAATATAAGCCCGAGTATTGTAACGTAGCTATCAAGCTAATGAAAAAAGGTCACAGTAAACAGTCTGTGGCAGGCAGATTAGGTATTAGTAGAGATACATTATATGAATGGTGCAGAACATACCCCGATTTTTCCGACACTATAAAAGTAGGTGAGATGATGAGTTATGCCTACTGGGAAGAATTAGGTATGAAAGCGATGATGGGTAAAGTAAAAGGATTTAGACCATCTTTTTGGATATTTACCATGAAGGCTCGTTTTGGATGGAGAGATAATTCACCTGTTAGGAGTTTAGAAGATGATATAGGCAAACTTGAAAGAGAACTTGTACCAAATAAGCTGCAGATAACAATGGCTCAAATTATTAAAAATATAGCCAACCTCACCAGGTTCCCGTTATTTCATAGCTTAACTCTTTGTCTAGTTTATGGGGTGCAGGTCATCTTGAATCTCCCCCAACAACTTTTACATGAACTTTATACACAGAAGTTCGGGGTGAGAAATGATAACTTGTGAGCCGGGAGGGACTCGAACCCCCGACCAGAAAGGTATAAGCTTTCCGCTCTACCGACTGAGCTACCGGCTCGCATTGAAACGTTATTTATTATACCAGGGGAAATCTAATTCAACCGCATACCTGTTTATCTGGCAAGACTTGACTATCAGAAATTAAATGACCAGCAGCATGACTGCGCCAAGGACTACGACGCCCAAGCCTACCTTCAACCAGTTCGCCCAATCAGCAGGTCCTGTTTGTGGTAATTCAGCTGGTAACTCAGGTTGGCCAGCCACTGTTATAGGGGTGGTGCCAGCGACAGGAGCGCAACTATTACTGTCTGGGTTATTCCCTAAGCGACAGGTGTTGTTGTAACAGATGTGGGATGCATTACTACAGTCACTGTTATTAGCACAGACATCGCCACAGCCAATGGTTGGGGTTGGCGTAGCAACCGGTAAGGTACAACTGGTGCTAGTTGGGTTTGTGCCTAAGCGGCAGCGATCTAAGTGACAAATATGATCTGGATTACTACAGTCACTATTATTGATACATGTGTCGTTACAGCCAATTGCCGGAGTTGGAGTCACACCTGGCGTAGGAGTAACGCTGGGCGTAGGAGTAACGCCGGGCGTTGCAGAACAACTTACAGAACTGCTATTGGTACTTAAGCGGCAACGTTTTTCACTGCCAATGGTAGAACATACATAGCCACTATTAACAGTTTGACAGTTAGCGTCGGTGGTACAAATGCTATTACAGCTATACGTTGGAGTGACTGGTGTTGGACAGGCTAGGATGAAGTTTTCAATACTGGCACTCACTGCGCCCAGAGCTGTTATGGTATTAGCACCATCAGATCTTAAAGCAGGTCTAACATACAATGGTTTGGTATAGTTGGTGAATTCGCCCAATTTGACAAAACCATTGCCTATATTATAGGAACCAACAACAGTGTTGTTTGCTAGACGTTCAATTTTAAGTGTTACATTACCGGTCGCTGGCAAGGATTGAGCGAAGATAGTGGGAGTACCGTGTTGCACATTAGGGTCTGAAGCTGGATCATAATAATAGATAACTTCTCGCGCCGATCCGACTTTCTTTTCAATAACTAGTGCAATTGCTTCTCTATTTTGAGTATTTTCTCCACTATCAACATTTAATCTAATACTGCCTTGATTGTCATTAGGGCTGGTGAAGCTGGTAACCGTCAGAGAAGTTTCAAATACGCCAGAGATAGGTTTCTTGGTTTCAATTGCTTCTCTAGGATCAAAAGCGGTGTCGTTTGCAGGTCTTGCTGGAACTACAAAGTTGAGTTTGCCGTTGGTTACAGTGGCTGTGCCTGATCCTAAGCTGGTGAAAGCTGAGAGTTCTGTAGATGCTGTAAATTCGTTATTAAAGGCACCAGTCTGACAAGTCAGAGGAGCGACTACTGTAATAGGACAACGTAGAACGAAGTTGTCAAATGTAGCTGTAACATCAGGATAATTCTCAGTGCTATGCGTATGAACGACTGCTTTAATTGGGGTATTAGAGGTAGTGTAGCTACCCAACTGAACGAACTCAGAGCTGTTGCTTAACTTGTAAAAAGTAGTAACAACAGTACCTGTCCTGACGATTTTAAAGCGAACGTTATCTGAAGTAGTAATAAATGACTGAGGTGTTTTCCAGATATTATTAGTGGCGTTATTTGTACTAATGTTGAGACTAGTTGCTCCCAATCTATTCAATGAGATGTATGTATATGACTCAGAGTTACTTAGGACTAACTCAGCGGTGCCATTTGGTTCATTTGGACTAGTTGTGAGGCTTGTTACATCAATTTCAGTATCGAAGTCACCAGTAATAAGATCTGTGGTGTCAATACCAACTGCTTCAGTTACGGAATTATTGAGTACTTTTAAGACTAATTGATTGTTCTCTAAAGCGACTGTTCTTCTTTCGTTGAGGCCATTTTTTCTCCACTTAGCACTTAGGGCTGTGCCGGTGAATGCATCTGTAAATGCGGCTTGGGCACAAGCAACAGGAGTTGGCGTAGGAGTTGTGCTTGGGACTTCAAAAACCAAGGTACAGCCATCAGGCCTAGTCACATCTGCACTTGGCCGTGATTCTGGAGCGTTAGGCGCTAACTGTGAGTTATCAAGACGCTGTCTTAAAGAAATATACACGCCGAGTGACGCCACCAACAAGAAAACAAACAAACCTAAGACACCTAAAATCTTGCGTCGATCTTGGCCAAACAATTTTTTATTATTCTTGGGAGTCAGAGGAGTGAAGCCGGCATTACTTGGTGGCAGGGTGGTGGTAACAAGAGAAGGCACACCTGCAGTTACACTAGGGACAGTGTCGCTGGTTTGTTTGGTGTAGTAGCCGATTGGTTGATCTTGCATTTGGTACTTTAGTAGTAGTTATTTAGATGCTCCCGTGTATCCCGTAGTTGGTTCAAATTCGCGACAGTCCTGTGCGCTGCCGGTGCCCGTACAAAATTGACATTGGGCAAAGTGAGTTCCACTCTTGGTGATGATGAAATTAGAGGATATGGCGCCAGTAGCTTGCAAATCGATAAGGGTTTGGTCTGGCTCGATGATCCTAAAGACATAACCGCTCGCGCCGGTCACCGTACCACAAGTCAAGCGGATGGCGTCGCCTTTGATTGGTGGTTGATTTGGTCGGGTCACGTTACTCAAACCGACCGACAGACACATTGGGCCAGGTGAGTTTGTAGGCGGCACTGTAGGTTGGGTGGTGGGAGGAGTGGTGGAACCTCCACCGTGACAACGAATCTCGTCACAAGTGTATTCACTGTAACCACAGTAACTGGCATCAGTGTCACCCGACAAGACATCTACTTGACCACAAGCTCCATTCAAAGTGAGGGGAGAAGTTCCTTCTACACGATTCTCATAACATCTCCAAGCCGTCACTCCGCCTTCAGTAGTGTTAGTACAGCCGTTAGGGCAAGTGAATTTTAAGTACTTTCTGGCAACTAAATTTTGATCATTAGGACATCTTCCTGCACCTGGACCGGGAGTAGCACTACTTCCGGGTCGCTCACTAGCTGGGCGACAAGCAAATGGTTGTTGGGTTTTGCGACAAAAACCTGATGCGCAATTTGAGTCATCTGTACAGGAAGCATTATCGCCAATCGGAGTTTGGGGAATACAGGCACAGAGACGATATCCATTGGCAGCAATGCCGGTAGCAATGCACTGACCAACAAAGCCAGAGCAACTTGCATTAACTGTTCTTGATCGACAAGAAGTTGCTGTCGGGGCGGCATCGTTGCATATCAAAGCACGTCGATTTCCTTCTGTTGTATTTACACAGTCGCCATTTTCGCAGATAGTAGTATTTGTTGGACAAGCTCTGGAAGCGATACTGCCGTTATTGCAGGTAATGACATTGTTGCCATTACAAATTGAATTGCCATTATTTAGTGCAGCATTAGAGTAAGTACAATTCAATCCTGCCAAAATCCCACCACAACACACTTGATTTGTGTTACACAAGCCACCACCGTTGGCGACAGAGCGGGGTGGTGTTTGAGTGCTACAACTGTTGCCAGAGACACAGGTTCCTCCCCCATCACTACAGCTTCCGCTACGAGCGACGCAGGCACAGAACTTTTTACCATTTGAAGCGTCAGTGTTAGTACCTTGGCAAATACCATCAAAACCAGTACACGAACTACCTAGAGCATTCCCATTCCTGCAAGCAGAAGCGGTTGGAGAGTTAGGCGAACAGGTATTAGGGTCAGTTGGAGGGGGGTTTCCGCCTCCGCCACCACAGCCTTCGGATTTAGGACTGGAAGAATTACCCCCACAAGAACCACTGTTCCCAGCAGCTTCCCATTTCCATCGAGCTTGGCCATCACACCAAGTGTTATTGAAAAGTGTCATAACATTACCGGTAGCAGTATTGCCATTACAGCTCCAACCGCCGGTTGCCTGCTGCCTATTATCTTGATTTTGCTGTGTCAAAAAGAAACCAATGGCGCTGCCCACTATGGTTAAACCTACGACGAATAACCCGATGATTAACTTTAAGGGGGGGCGGCTCTTTCGAGGTGTAGGAGGAGTAAAACTAGGTCCAGGACTAGCCACAGGGGTGGAGGTGATAGTTGGTGGAGAAGTGTTGAAGGGTGCGGAAGACGCTACTGGTGTAGTAGCTGAAACTGGTGAAGAAGAAAGACCTGGTGTTCCGAGAGTCGCGTTAATCATACAACTGGTTTTAATATCAAGTGATTATCGTCACACAAATTGTGCGCAATATATGTCATTAAATAACAATAAAGGGTTTCTCTATAGCCGTCAATGGCAAGCTTTGGGGCAAGGAAAGCAGCGTAGCTAGTCATTGGCGTTTTCTCTGACTTGCTGAGCTACCCAATAACTCCAGATGCCAGCCAGAATAAAGAAGACGCCACCCATTAAAAGGGCCACGGTGGTGCCTGTAGAGCCAGAAACCGGTAGTCCGCTTTGAGTTGATGGTCGAGCGGCAGCTGTGGCACTGCGAGTGGAAATGGGGCTGGCACTAGCCGTGACGGTCGGTGAAGTAATTGGGAACGGGTTACCAGAGCTAAACGGCCCAGCTTGAGCTAGCAAGGTACTACTGGCTTGTGTAGCAGCTTGATTGGTATTTGCCACCACCGTAAAAGTCTGAGTTTTTGTGACTGTTTTGCCAGATGTGGGGTCAACATAGGAGAAAGTAGCCGTGTGTTCCCCGGGCTCTAATTGAGTGGAGAGCTGCGACATATCAAACACAAAATCACCGTTTTCATCGGTTACTAACTGTTGACTAACTTGATTCTCAGAGTGAATCTCAATGGTGACTAAGACATTAGGAGCTGCAGTACCCAAGATAATGGGTTGGGAAGTGGTCACAGTTTGGGGAGCTGTTTGCGTTAGATCTACAATCACGCTTTCTGCGGAAATTCTGGCCGGACCAGTGACTAATAAATCACCCAGTTGCCCAGGATCAGTGACTGGCTCAGCGAGTGGAGTAGCCAACGGAGCTTCGGTGATATTTGTAGGCAGGATGTCGTTATCAATCTCAGGTACGCCTTCGCCAGGTAAACCACGAACATCTGAAGTTCCACCAACGCCAGCTGCTGCTGAATTACTACCACCTAAGGTAATAGATGCCACGGGTTGGGCTTCAGTCACAGTTGTAGTAGTCTGGGAGATCTGACTGGCCAAGCTGCCTTGAACTAAAATATTTATGGGAGTGTTATCTTCAAAAGTGGCTAAGTTATTTAAATCGGTGGTGCGGGCGGCTGCTAAAGCCACTGCCCAACTGCCAGAACTTTTGACTAAGGTAGACATTTCACCCATATTTTCTGATTTGACATAGACAATTGAGCCATCAGCTGGCCGACCATCGCTCGTGACAACATTGCCATAAATAGTTTTGGCAGTGCCGGTGTTGTTAGTTAGAGCCCCTGTTCTGACAGTAAATGGTTCACCTTCGTTATTAAAGTCCGACGTGGAACCAGTACCTAAGGTGAAGTAGTAGAGAGTGCTAGGCTGCAAGTTTCTCACAGTCATATGGTGAGTACTAAACTGACTGACGCTGCCAGATAGCTGGTCGCGATCGTCGCTACTTTGAGTCTTGAGATTATCGGCAGTCGTGCCGTATTTTACAAATCCAGATGTAGTTTCATCAGTTAAGAAAGAAACACTAAAAGTATTGTCTGTGACGTTAGTAATCTTAATGTTTTTGGGAGTAGTTTGGGGAGTAGCTCGGGGAGCAAAGACACCGAGGCCACCAGCGCCAAAAAAGAAAACACCTACCCCAAGCGCTACGACTAAAAAGACTAAACCTATTAGTGTGGGGAATTGTTTCTGCCACACACTTTTTCTGCCTATAAGAGGTTCAGTCATAGAAAAACCAAGAGATTGCTATAAATCTCTTAACATAACTTTAGAGAAAAAAGACCCGGTCTGCAACACGAATAACATCCGAAAGATATCAAAGCGAATCACTGAGCTGTTACCGCTGGTAAAGCCGGCGATTGAGTGACGGCTGTCACTGGCGAAACCTGAGAGGTAGTAATGGGACTTGGTAAAACAAAAGTTGACGGAGTAACCGATCCAGAGTTAGTTGCGGTGGGAGTTGGGGATCTAGTGGCCCCGGAAAAAGGCATCACTTCCTGAGTGGTGGTCTTGCGAACATAGATGGGGAAATCAGCTAGTTCAGCTTGGGTGTAGGCTCTCTTCTGTTCAATTTGCGACAAAACTTCAGTATTAATGCTGGGGTTGAGCGGTTTGCTTAGAGCAGTTAACTCCGGGTCAATAGTGTCAGTACGCTGTGAACTAAGCAGACTGACTACGACCCATACCACCACAGTCAGCAAGGAAAAAATCATTACCGTCAATAGTTTTTGGTGATCTTGGAGAGCTTTGAATTCGTCTTGAATTTTGGGCATAGTTTATGGGGTGGCTCCGGCTGCGGGCGCGGCGCCAAAGTATGGCATATTAATATTTACATTTGCCTCAAGAGCTTTACCGCTCAGTTCTTCATTAATCGTAAAGTTGATTGATTCTACAATAATCATCCGTTGCGTAGCCTGGAGTGCGGCTACAAAAGTGCGAATATTAGCGTAGTCACTGACTACATTGACGGTGAAGTTAAAGTTTTGCCGAGTTAAGGTGGGCGACGTATTAGGGTCAATTATCTGGTCATTAACTTGAGGCAATTTAGGTACGCCTAAGCTACTGATAGAAATTGAGTTATCACTAGCTACCTTTTCAATGATTTTTAAAGCTTCCACTAATTTAGGGTCAGGTGGTAGAGCTTCATCCAAGACTACCAACCGACTTTGTAGCGTTAAGTATTCATTTTGACCTGTGGAAAGTGCAGCTACTTTTTGAGTCAAGGCTTGATCCAAAGTTTTTTTGTCATCAATTTCTTTGATGAGATCTGACATGGTTAATAAGGTTGGTCTAATGGCAAAAACCGCAAAAAACATGATGACGGACACTGTAATAAAAAGCTCAAATGAAACTCGAGCCACTGGCTGGTCGTAAAAGCGATTAACAATTTGGAGTAGTTCTCGTCGTCTTTCAGATGTTTTTGGCATATATACTTATTGAGTTGGCGTAGTTGTAGTTGGAGCTCCTAGCTCCTGAACTGGGCCTTTGGCCACCGGTTTTTTTTCAGTGTCTGCACTGATTTCAAAGGCAATCTCGCCTTGAGTTTCTTCACTGGTCTCAATTCTATTGACTCTGACATTGAAGAAATTATCTGATATCTGAATATTATTAATTAACAAATTAATGGAAGCTTGAGATTGAGTGGTGCCTCTCATGGTGACTAAATCAGGCAAAATAGTTAGTTCAATTAAAGCTACATCTTGAGGAGTGATGGCACTCAAGCCTGGAAAAATATCAGCTAAGTTTTTACGCTGCTGAAGTTGCTCGTACTCACTAATTTGACCCTGAACACTTCGAATATCAGTTTCCAGGTTGCCAAATGATCTAATAATGCTGGCTTTTTGGAAAATTGAGTCATTGAGGTCAGTAATCTGCCGGTCCAAAGAAAACCGAGTGCCAAAACTTAAGATAACTATGAGTTCAGTAAAGATGACGATATAGCGACCAACGGAGACGGCCCACTTCATGGTTCGACCAATGATTGTCTCAAAAAAAGGATCTTCTGGTATTAGATTGACCGCAATGTTGACAGTTTTTTTCATGCTGGGCAGCTAGAACTTTAATTCACTTTCAGTATATGACATCAAGCTGTAGAAACCTAGACCTCATCTCCGTCAAGTGAGGTTTCCACTAACGCTTCTTTGGACTTAGCCAAAGATTTTTGCCATTTATCAAGTCCAGAGGCCAGTTTTACTAAAAACTGCAGTTCTTTGACTTCAAATAAGGCCGAAAAGTAGATATAGACGAGTAAACCAATAGTACTAGTCGTAATAGTTAACGCAATTAACTCCAAAGTTTTGGACGTATTGAAAACTAATTGATCTAAAATTCTAAAGGGTAAATAGAGGAAAACTGCCATTAAAAATGTGGCACTTAACATTTTTAATTGAGGCAGCCAAAAGGCCTTACTTCTAAAGGCATGAATTCGCTTATCAAGATAGTAAATCAACATAGTTGCCTCAAGAATCGCCGTCACGCTCGTGGCCAGTGCCATACCATAAATACCCCATTCAGTGTAGAAAACAGCAATCGCGCAGATAATTACGTAGACCACCACGTTAATGACGGTAATTACAAACGGAGTTTTGGTATCCTTCAAGGCGTGGAAAGCCCTGATTAGTAATTGAGCCATGGCCTGAGCAGCCACAGACAGCGCTATAATAGCCACCACTCGACCGGTTAAAAGCGTTGTCGCCCACGGAAAGTCTCGAGTTCCAAACACGATTCGGACAATTGGAACTCTCAGAACAAGTAATAACACCGAAGCCGGTAACGCCAAAAATGCAATCTGGTGCAGAGACTGGACTACAAGTTCTGAGAACCGACTGCGATCTTTCTCGTCGGTTTCCTCAGATAAGAAGGGTAAAGAAGCTTGACTGATAGGTACGCCAAATAAGCGAATGGGGATGGTCATTAGATTTAAAGCCAAACGAATGACTACAAAACTTAGATTACCCAATGAAGTCGCAAAGAAGCCCAGAGACAAATTCTGAATTTCGCTGACACTCATAGTTAAGAGACGAGCCGGCATTAGTTTAAAAAGCTCACGAATCCCTTCATGGCGCCAATTGAGAGAGAACTTGAACCGAAAACCCAATTTAGAAGCCAATGGCAGCTGGATGGCCATATGAATAAATGCTCCAATAATTACGCCGACGCCAGCGGCGTAGATGCCTAGCCGATCGGCAAACAAAATCACGCCCAGTAGAATCCCCACGTTATAGAGAACGGGAGCGATACTGGGTATCACAAAACGCTGGAAGGACTGTAAGATTCCTGATAAGAAATTAGAAATAGCAAAAAATATTTGACCTATCAACATAATTCTGGTCAATTGAGCTGCAATCTTAACTTGTTCAGCGGTAAATGCTTGACCGGTTCGAGCTCTGGTTAGAGGTTCAGCAAAAATGAAGACCACGACACTGGCAGCAATGAAAATCAGCAGCAAAATATTCATCATGATAGAAGTCATTTCAAAGGCAGATTTTTCATCTCGTTTTTTGAGCGAAGTGAAAACAGGGATAAAAGCGGCAGAAATTGCCCCCAAAATAATCAACTGAAACATCATGTCGGGAATTTGGAAAGCCACGAGCAAAGCTTCAAAAGCTAGTTGATTGCTTTTATCCTGGAAGAAGTACTCAATTAAGAGCCGCTGCCTGAGCAAACCAGACAGAGAAGAGACAATATTTGCGATAGTGATAATCAGTGCGGCAGACAGGATACTGTTCTGTTTATGTTCTAGCCAGTCAGCATTGGGCCGCAAAAAAGTAGGTAATTTAAAGCGCATACTAATTGATTATATGCTCTGATTTGAAAATACCAAGCCTCTCAGGTACAATACACTTCTGTACACGTTAAACTAATGTCTCATTAGCCACAGGAATTATCGCCAGTATGCCATTACTTAGAAATGCTAAAAAAGCTTTACGTCAAAGTCTAGCCAAAGCCGAAATCAATCGCCGAGTTAAATCTCAAGTTAAAACTGCGGTAGATAAAGCTCATGCCAAACCTTCTAGCGAAGCAGTCTCTGGGGCTTTTTCAGCTTTAGATCGAGCTTTAAAAAGCCATCTTTTTCATCGTAACAAAGTTGCTCGAGTTAAGAGTCAACTGAGTCGCTTAGTTAAGTAATTCGACTTTTTTCCAGCTGTTACACGCTAGTCAACTATGGCTTTAGCCCTGCCTAGATGCCAGTTACTAAGGATGTACCAGCTAGGAAAGCTCACCAACTCAGAGTAGACGCCACGATGAACCAACACATTAGAAATTTTTCCATTATTGCTCACATTGATCACGGTAAAACGACTTTAACTGATCGATTTTTACGGCTAACTAAAACTGTCTCAGCCTTGGATTTTCAAGAGCGGATGATGGACAGTAATCCCATTGAACGTGAGCGCGGTATCACTATCAAGTTGGCGCCCGTCCGAATGATGTACACCTTTGAAGGTCAGGAATATCAACTAAATTTGATTGATACCCCAGGCCATGTAGACTTTGGGTATGAAGTTAGTCGGTCTTTAGCAGCTTGTGAAGGAGTTTTGCTCGTGGTTGATGCCACTCAAGGTATTCAGGCTCAAACTTTGACTAACTATGAAAAAGCTTTGGAACAAGGCTTAATTATTATTCCAGTGATTAACAAAATTGATTTGCCAGCTGCGGATGTGGAAATGGTGACTTTAGAGTGCATGGAAGCTTTTGGCGTTAATGAACAGGATATTATTGCGGTCTCAGCCAAAACTGGAGTTAATATTGAAGCCTTACTCCACGCTGTGATTGAAAAAATCCCCCCACCTCAAGGTAATTCTGAAAAACCCTTGAAAGCCTTAGTCATTACGTCGCAATTTGATATGCACCGAGGCGCCATTGCCTACGTGCGCGTTGTTGATGGAGAGTTGACCAAAGAAAAACTGCATCTCATGTCTAGTAATGTGACATTTATGCCCATTGAACTGGGGATTTTTACGCCCCAGCAAACCTTGATTAAATCTTTGAATGCGGGTGAAGTGGGTTTTGTGGCTACGGGTTTGAAAGAAAATAATTTACTCAAAGTGGGCGATACCTTAACCACGGTTGAAGCCGCTAAAGAAATTAGTTTGTTGCCGGGTTATAAAGAACCTATCCCGATGGTCTTTATGGAACTGTACCCCATTGATGGAGCAGATTTTGCGATTCTGGTTGATAGTATGTCTAAGTTGACGTTGCATGATGCAGCATTGCAATCTTCGAGTACCCACTCGAGTGCTTTAGGCAATGGTTTGCGGGTTGGTTTCTTGGGTATCTTGCACGCCGAAATCGTTTTGGAACGTTTGGAACGGGAGTTTGATCTAGATTTGATTGCCACGGCACCTTCAGTCACGTACGAGCTACAATTAATGAATGGCGAAACCAAAACCATCCACACTCCAGCCGAAATGCCTGATCCCAGTTACATTAAACAAATGAGCGAACCAGTTACGCAAACCATCATTTTCACACCTGAAGAATACGTTAGTACTATTATTCAGTTAGTCCGAGATCGACGTGGCGAATTACTTGATAACACTTTCATCGGCAAGCGGGCGAGACTGGCTTTCAAAATGCCGTTATCAGAAATTATTACTGACTTTCACGATACCTTGAAGTCAGCCAGCTCCGGTTTTGCTTCACTGGAATACATTATTACTGGTTATGAGGAAGTTGACGCCGTTAAAGTGACTATTTTCTTGAATCATGAAGCCGTAGAACCCTTGAGTTTTATTTCTGTGCGCGGTAAGGCTGAGCAAGACGCTCGGGCTATTGTGACAAAACTTAAAGAAGTGATTCCTCGCCACTTATTTGAGGTCCCCATTCAAGCAGCGCTGGGGGGGAGCATTATTGCCCGAGAAACTATCAAAGCTTTCCGCAAAGACGTGACCGCCAAACTTTATGGGGGCGATGTGACTCGTCGGATGAAGTTATTAAACAAACAAGCCAAAGGTAAGAAAAAAATGAAGCAACTTGGTAAAGTTGAGTTAAACCAAGAAGCTTTCTTAGCGGTTTTAAAACGCTAGTCGTTTGTCAAATCTTGCCCTTGATCGTTCCGCAAAACTTGATTCGCCTGTTATAATTACCCTAATAACATTAAAACCCAAGCCCTTACTATATGCCGGATATTTTTGACGGCTCTAAAAAAAAACCTAGCCTTACTTCTGCTGAATCAATTCAGCTTGATAAGATCTCCGAGGCTGATGACTCAGTTGAAGATTTTGATTTGAACCCTTTTGACTCCAAAAATACTAGTGATGTGACTCAACCGACAGCGATTCGAGACGTTGACGATTATTCTGAAGTCATGCGCCGGGAAACATCGAGTAATAACTCTTTGAAATCGTTTGTGGCCAAACCGACTGAGATCTTTTTTGATTCCCAACATAGTCAAGAGAAAGTCTTGTTACTACTCAGACGTCATCCAGTCACCCAAGTTGGATGGATAATTACCGCCATTTTCTTAGCCATTCTCCCCTTTCTGTTCTCAGCCGTCGGTTTACTCCAGTTTTTACCATCAAACTACCAATTTGCCGCCACGATAGGTTGGTATCTGTTAATTATTGGCTTTTCGCTGGAGTCTTTTTTGAGTTGGTTTTATAACGTCTACATTACCACCGATGAGCGAATCATTGACGTCGATTTCTACAACCTGCTCTACAAAAATATTTCTGCCGCCAAAATTGACAATATTGAAGATATTACGACTGAAGCAGGTGGAGTATTGGCTTCGGTCTTTAACTTTGGGACAGTCAAAATTCAAACGGCTGGTTCTGTCACTGAATTTGATTTTGAAGATGTGCCACAACCAGCCAAGGTGACGGCATTCTTAAATGAAATGCTCTTAGAAGAGGAGCGCGAGCAACTGGAGAATCGCACCAACTAAAGGGATCAATTTATGTTCTTACTCCAATCACCGCTCATGAACACAAATGGTTTTAGTACCTTGCCAGTGGGAGTGGGTGATTTTGTCTTGTTATCAGTTAAAACCTTGTTTATTATTGGTGCGTTGTTATATCTAGTTTTTGCCTTTGTGGTGACGCGGCAAATTCAAGTTATGAGAAGTACGGTGATTACACCTTTTTCTACCACAGTTCAAATCTTAGGTTTTGTGCATTTACTGATGACATTGGCAGTCTTAATCCTCTTCATCACCATACTATAGCTTTTATAGAATGATACAATGTGAGGTAGATGCACAACGTGCAGGTTTTTCCACTCGTCGGTTTGCCCCAGTTTAATGGTTGGTCTCAAGTACTTGTAGATCATGACCAACGGTTGATGTGTGCCCTGGCGGTTGAAGGACAAAATGCTGGAAACATTGGTCGTGATCTGGTGATTCAAGTCCAACAAGCTCAATTAGAAACCCCGACTCAATTTTATGCTTTACTGCAAAAGTTGATTACCTTAACGCAAGAACTAGAAGTAACTTTTTTGTGCGCAGCGGCTTTTATCATTGAAGATCAAGCAACGTATGCCACGTTTAATGGCGCAATTATTCTTAAACGTCAAAACAAAGTCGGTACGCTTTTAACGTCAGGCCTAGAGCTGAAGATTATTCAAGGCTCGGTGGTCTTCGATGATTTGTTGGTTTTATCAACTAATGCCGCCCAAGCATTTTTTGGCGAAATTCAACAAAAAGCCACTCAAGGCTATGAAGCCGAGATTATTATGAATTCCTTGGTTTCAGCGGTTCATGACGACACGGCTTCCGCCAGTATCTCATTGGCATTTTTAGAGGTGGTGAAAGTAGAAAAACTACAACTACTCAAGCCCATGACTGAAGTCCAAATTCACTCTGCCAGTTTAACTCACTCTTTGGAAACTGCAGAAATCAGTTCTAAATTCTTACCTGAGATCAAGCCAGAGCTCATTTCTCAACCGGATAATGATCCCCAGACGGCTGATTTGAGGACAGTAACTCAGTCCTCAATGTCATCCTTAGCCAATGTAGCCCAACTCAAACAGGTCGTACTCGGATTTGCCACACGGCTTAAACCATTGATTAAAAGCCTACTTATTCTTTTGAGAAGTCTCAAAGCAAATAGTTTACATTTCTTTCAAAATCTAAAAAAAATACCTCTAAGTAAAGCCTCATCAGAAGTCTCTATCTCTCCGGTCACGCCCCGCCGATTTAAGCGACTGCTAATACTTGCCGTAGCCGTAGTAGCTGTAATTTTGATAGGCAGTTTAGTTTGGCAAAATCGGCGTCGAGGTCAGATTCAAGCCGCCCAACTCGCCAGCGAATCGCTGACGAGGGACTTTGCTGCGGCCCAAACAGAGTTAGACCAAGATCCGGTGACGGCTCGCGAAAAAATGCAAACCATTATCTCAGAGCTGGAGGCTTTGGAAAATAATTTTGAAAAACAACCAGCTGGCCAAAAACTTTTACAAACTAAGTTGGCTGGGTTTAAAGAAAGCTATCAAAGTGTGTCTGGAAGAGCTGAATTTAGTGAACTACCAGTTTTTTTTGACCTGAGTAGCATTCAATCAGACTTTATTGCCAGTGAAGTGGCCAGTAATGGTTCAACGGGGGTTTTTATTGACATAGATAAGAAAGAAGCCATTATTCTCGAGCTGGCTACTAAGCAAAGTAAAAGAGTGTTTATGAATTCATTACCTAGTTTAATTGATGCGGTTTTACAGGATACTCAATTGCTGACGCTGGGAAATGGTATCCACCAATTTAATTTAACCGACGCTGAACCGTCTATGACACAAGTAGTGGCTGCTGGTGACTCCAACCGGGAAGCCAAGTTACTGAGTGCCTTTAGTGATTACTTGTATGTTCTCAATCCAGTGCGGCGTAACATCTACCGCTACCTCAGGAATGGTGACCAAGTTTCCGACCCAATTGGTTGGCTAAAACCAGGTCAGTCGTTACCGTATGATCAATTGACTTCAATTCGGGTTGATGGTGATGTCTGGTTAGGAACAAAAACGGGCGAAATCCTCAAGCTGAGTTTAGGAGAATCAGTTGACTTTGTGGTGACTGGTTTGGCTGAACCTTTCACTTCCAGTCTTATGGTTGATACACAACCTGAGTGGCAAAACATTTATGTCTTGGAGCCTGCGGCTCGACGAGTGGTCGTGCTCAGCAAAACTGGTCAGTTTGTAAAAGAAGTTAAAAGTGCTTCGTTAGCTTCAGCCACCCAACTAGTTGCAGATGAAGCGCAAGGCAAAGTCTTGGCAATTAGTGGCTCAGTAGTTTTTGATGTTTCATTGTAGATCAGCTTACGCATGAGCGCAGTTTAGATCATTTTTTCTCGATAAAGCTGTATACTACCTCCATGATCTTGTTGGTAAATAAAAAAGCTCGCTTTGAATATGAAATATCTCAGACTTATCAGGCTGGGGTGATGTTGAGCGGAGCTGAGGTCAAAAGTTTGCGCAATAAAAGTGGCAGTTTAACTGGCAGTTTTGTCAAAATTTTAGGAGATGAAGCCTACCTGATTAATGCTCAAATTACGCCCTATAAATATGCTGACAACCGTGACTTTGACCCCAAACGGACGCGCAAATTATTACTCCGCAAAAAAGAAATTGCGCAACTTTTAGAGGCCACCGGCCAAAAGGGGAATACGTTGGTGCCTTTAGCTTTGGAATTAGCGGGTCGAAATATTAAGTTAAGCCTGGGAATTGGCCGAGGTAAAAAACAGTATGAACGTCGAGCTGAACTTAAAAAACGAGCCAACGATCGAGATATTGCCCGAGAAATGAAAGAAAAAATTAGGATTAGGTGAATTTCTCTCTAGACTGCTTGATAGATTTCTTGCTACAGTAAAGGTGCTCAATTTTTGAAAGGAATGTATGCCTAAACGTGCTTTTTACCCTGCTGCCTTGATTTTATTTGGATTAATTGAGATGGCCAATTTAATGGGTTATCTACCAATCTATTTTAGAGATTTTTGGCCAGTATTAATGATCATCGTCGGTTTGGGCGGCCTACTAACTTCTGACAAAGAAGACTGGATGAGCTCACTTAAAAAGACTTCCAGCCCGACTCCTTCTCGAATTGCTGCCAAGAAACCCGCTCGTCATCGTTAGATTTGTCGGTTAGAATAACTTCAAGTTATGACAGATTCTTTTCATATTGCGATTGATGGTCCAGTAGCTGCTGGCAAAGGCACAATTTCTAAACTCACTGCTGAGCGCTTGGGTTTTCTCTACATTGATACTGGCGCCATGTATCGGATGGCAGCTTTACTGGCTTTACGCCATGGAGTTTTATTTGAAGATGAAGCTGGCTTAGTAACATTAATTCTCGCAAGTCACATGGACATGCGTAATCCAACTGAAGCTGAGCGCGACGGTCGCTTAACCACGGTTTTTTTGGGCGATGAAGACGTGTCTTGGAAAATCAGAACTGAGGAAGTGGGCGGGGGAGCTTCTAAAGTTGCCCAATATCAAGGTGTCCGCCAGGCTTTGGTAGCCAAACAGCAAGAAATTGCCCAGGACCAAAATGTGGTGATGGAAGGTCGAGACATTACCTATCGAGTCTTACCTAATGCGGATCTTAAGATTTACTTAACAGCGTCAGACATTATCAGAGCCAAACGCCGGTATCTCCAACTTCAAAATCGAGGTCAGGATGCTAATCTAGATGAGGTCTATCAAGATTTAGTTGAGCGTGACCAGCGAGATTCCAGTCGCAGTGTTGACCCCCTGCAAATTGTGCCAGATGCTTGGGTTTTAGACACCAGTAGTTTACCCATTGAAAATGTGGTGGATCTGATTGTAGGCAAAGTCAAAGCCAAACAGTTAAAATCTTAAGGTTGAGGAATCTATGTTTGCACGGATTACTAATGAAGAAGCTCGCGAATTGATGACTCGAACAGAAGAGATCGAGTTAGAAAAAGAAGCACGACGCTGGGAGCGTGAAGAACGAAAAATAGAAAAAGAGCGAAAAAAACAACGCGAATTCAGAGAAAAATTGGTCGCCCCAGTGATTCTGCTAATCAGCGTCATCTTATCGGTAATTTTACTTGTAGTGAGAAATTAACTTTCATCAGCCATTTTTTTAGATGTTTAAAGTGAATACTCTTCAGTAGTCATAGTTTCAGTTGTAATTGCAGCTCCATCCAAAATTTGATCGCGAATAATGGTGGTCTGAGTTGTCTGATTTCGCGGAGCAGGACGCTCTGACTGAGCCTGGTTGGGGACGGGGACGCGATTGGGTGGATTGCCGACGTTATTGGGAGTAGTGCCTGAAGAGCTAGAGAATCTTCCTGCGTAGCAGCCACCTCGAGGTTCGGTTCCCGGCAGAAAGTACTCAATTCGGGCATTGCTGCAGCTAGAGCAACCACCGCGGGCTGATTGACCACACATGGCCACCTCCACCAACCCCGGTGGTTTGACAAAAGCGTGGGGTTGGGCATCGTCTAAGGTTAAGCGCATCAAGCTGTTCCAGATTGGTGAAGCCCCAGTTACCCCAGAAGCTACATAGCTCATTTCACTATTATTGTTATTACCCACCCAGACGGCCACTACGCGATCACTGGTGTAACCAATGGTCCAGTTGTCGCGACGGTTATTGGTGGTGCCAGTCTTAACGGCGACTTGTTGTTTGGGAATATTTAAAACAGAGTTTAAGCCAAAAGCTGAGGAACGAGCTTGGTTATCAGATAAGATATTTGTGATTTGGTAGGCCACTCGCGGGTCAAAATTCTGTTTTTCTTGACAGCCTGTTTGATCAAGGACGCAGGTATTGCGATACAAAATTTCTCCTTGCTGGCTTTTAATTTCCAAAATTGGATTCAGAGTTACAGTTTTACCACTGTTAGCAAGCGAGCCATAGAGTTGCGCAATTTCCGTCATTTTAACTTCACCACCACCCAGTGTTAAAGCTAAGCCAAACCGTTTACGATCTTGCCAGGTGGTAAAGCCTATAGCTTGAGCCCGATCAATTAAAGTATTGATACCAATAGCGTTCAACAATCTAACGGCCGGAATATTATAAGAAGCAGCCAACGATTGACGCAACGGGACTTGGCCATGGAATTGGCCATCATAATTTTTGGGAGCGTAGGGCTCAGAGCCGGCTGTCACAAACCTAACTGGCGTATCATCAAGCAGAGTAGCGGGAGTATATCCTCGCTCAAGAGCTAAAGCGTAGGTGAGGGGCTTAATTGAAGAACCCGGTTGGCGTTCGCGCACAGTCACATTTACTTGACCATCGTGTTGCGTGTCAAAATAATCAACACTACCAATCATGGCTAACACTTCACCCGTTTGGGGATTGGTAATTAAACCAGCCCCATTTGTAATATTGAGGCGATTGAGTTTTTTGACCTCATCAGTCACGTCTTTTTGGGCGCTTTCTTGAAGTGCCAAATCCAAAGTGGTTGTAACTTCCAAACCGCCAGTGGTCAACATCTGCTCACCATATTTTTCGGCAAGCATTTTTTTGACATACATCACAAAATGGGGGGCTTCAATATTCACTTTTTCTGGAATAAAAGCCAAATTTTCTGCTTGAGCAATCGCGGCTTGTTCAGAAGTAATGTAGTTGTCTTCCATCATCCGACGTAGAACTTCAGCTTGACGAGCTTGGGCTAATTCAGGCGTCGACCCAAACGGATTGTAGATAGAGGGCGCGGCTGGTAAGCCAGCTAGATAGGCTGACTCTCCTAAACTCAAGTCACGAGCTGATTTGCCAAAATAGCGCTGCGCCGCTGCCTCAATGCCATAGGTATAACCGCCATAAGCCACTTGATTGAGATACATTTGCAAAATTTCTTCTTTGGAGTAATTACTTTCTACCAAAATCGCTAAGACTGCCTCTCGAGCTTTTCGTTGCAACGTTTTCTCGGAATTAAGCAGCCGCAACTTGACCAATTGTTGAGTGATCGTTGAACCACCTTGAGTACTTCCACCTTGAGAATTAGACCTAACGGCTCTTAAAATTCCTAACAAATCTAACCCATGGTGTTCATGGAAGTGCTGATCTTCAATGGCGATTGTGGCATTAATTAAGTACGAAGGCACTTGGTTTAAAGGTACTAAAGTCCGATTTTCATCTTCAAAGATTTCATATAATACCTGACCATTTCGGTCTCTAATGATAGTGGTTAAGTTTTGATCTTTAGTTGCTAATTCTTCAGGGGCTGGTAAATCTCTAAAAATGAGTAGGTAACTTTGCCAAGCACCCACGCTAATGGCAAAAGTAAGTAGAAGAGAAAATCCCAAATAAAAAATCGGTCTCTGATCTTTATTTTTATGAGCTTTGGGCGTCTCCAGCGTGGAAAGTGGTTCTCTAACAATTGTCACACTTAGAGGTTGCTGCCAGTTTGCTTGCCAGCGATACCACTTTTTAAGAATAGCTTTAAGCCGCCAGTTTATTTTTTTGGTGATTGCTGGTTTAGAGACTGAGAAAGTCGGAGTAATTTGAGAACGGTAGGCGTGTGGCGAGTGAAGACGTTGGGTAGCAGGGTTAGCTGATATTCTTATAGGTTCTTTCCTAGCCATGCGGGGGATACTATCACATAGTCCTATAGAAAACAATTTGGTGGTTGGGAAACTAAATAAATACTACCAGGTGAAAGGAGAACCACAAGAGTCAAACATGCCTTTTTTTGGAGATGGAGGGAGGTTTTAAATAAACAAAGTTAGTTCAATTATCCTTTCCTAACTTGCTGCATCCAACTTTTCTGATATTACATCCCATAATTCATTAAAATTACCTTCATATCCTAATGCCCAAATCGCAATTCCCCCCAAATCTAATTGATTAACAAAATCCAACTTATATGAAAGTGATCGAGAGTTGTCATAATAAACCACGTAATTTTCATTATCTTCGGTGTAGACCAGATATGGAGACAAGGCGGCTTCGTTCCATTTTTCTTCAAGCTTAAGCTCGTCTTTTCGAGTTAATAATTCCTGAACTCGCATAAAACTAGCGGTACTGCCGGTATCTGGGTATGTATTAGCTTGAGCCTCACTGGAATCGGTTTGCCATTCATAGCCATAAAAAGGCACGCCTAAGAGAATTTTTTGACTGGGGACTACTTTGAGAAAAGCTTGAATTTGCTGACTAATATCCATATCCCAATCTTGGTTACCACCAAATAAAGGAGCCACAGGGCCGACTTGAGGAGAACTACGCCGGTGGAAGTCATAGGCCATGACTACAATATAGTCCACTTCTTGGCCAATGGCCGCCACATCCCAAATTTGGCTGGTGGTTGGGGCACTGGCGTACATATCAATACTTAACTGGACATGGCTATATTTAGTGTCTAAGTGTTGATTGAGATCTTTGACAAACTGAGTCAGTTGTTGGCGAACCCGCAGGCTAGGGCTGCCAGGGTATTCAATATCAAGGTTTAAACCATTAAATGGGTAAGCCAACAATACGGCATCAAGAGACTCAATAAAGGTCGATTGGGCCGTGGGTGAAGCCAAGAAAGCTTCAATGTCATCGGCATAAAATTGGGAAACTACTAGTTCTACATGACGATTGGAATCAGTCATTTGATTGGCTAATTCTAAAAAAGCATCTGACTGTAGTCGCTGAAAGCCGGGATCAGCGACATCTTTATCTAGTCTCCCATCAGCGCCAATCGTGAGTGAGAAGTAACTTAAGTGTGTTAACTCATCTCTGATCAAAGTTTTATTAATGTTCCAGTAAGGAACGAAACCATAGACCACTTTGCCAGCCGTGTTGGGATTGGAACTATTACTTAAAAAGTGAAAGACTGGGGCGGCACTCAAAGGTGAGACTAGGGGCACTTCCCAAAACCACCAGATAGTTATGGCAATCGTTGCAAATAAGACGGAGAGGCTGGGAATCAGGATTCGCCACTTCATGTTGCAATGATATCTCATTGAGTTATAGTTTGAGCGCGCTCTTCAGTAGTCACAACATGTTGCTCATATATAACTTCACCCTCTGGGGTTGTGGCTCTGCGGCAGTCTTGGCAGTAGCCTTCAGTTAAAGGATCTTGATAAATAGTATGAGACTCAAGGACTAGATTATCTTGGTTTTCTCCTGGTAAAGGTGGCACACCGGTATCAGCTTTAACCCAGATTTCTGATGTTACTTGCCTAGTGTTGGTTGGCAAACTTTGACGCCAGTAGAGTTCATTGGTCTGGATGGAGCAGCTGTCACCGGCATTGGGTGGCATCCCAGTTAGGCAGAGGGCTCCAGATAAAACATCTCCAGGTTTTTGTTGCCATAAAGGTTCTCGACCAGCCAAAACATACGTCATTAAATCATTAAAGATAGGTGCTGCGCCGGTTATGCCAGATACTAATGATTGATTCATTGATGTGCCATCATTATTTCCCACCCAAGTTATTACTAAGAACTCTGGCGTAAAACCAACCGTCCAGTTATCTTTTAGGTCATTAGTGGTACCGGTCTTGGCGCTGACTACTTGGCCTTTGATAACTAACTTGGAGTTAGCCCCAAAAGCAGCTTGGCGAGCTTTATTATCTTGCATAATATGAGCGGTTAAGTAGGCTGGGGCTTGATCCATCACCCGTTCTAAATCACCCAGTTTTTGTTCATCGTTATAGAGATTCATAGTTGCCAAATCACTTTGTCGTTCCTCGATATTCACTTCTTCCCAAACTGTTCCCTGATAATCTTCAATTTTCAAAATGGGCGTCACTGGAGTTTTGACACCAGCATTGGCAATCACGGCAAAAGCTTGAGCCAAATCAATCATCTTAACCTCACCGCCCCCTAAGGTGAGTGACAAACCATAGCGTGAAGGATCAGTCCAGGAAGTAATACCCATTCGTCGGGCTTGGGCGATAAACTTTTCTAAGCCAATTAATTTGAGTGATCTAACGGCTGGGATATTTAAAGAATTACCCATTGATTGGCGGATGGTCACGGGACCTCTAAATGACCCATCATAATTTTTAGGACAGTATTCTTTTTGGCCGGCTACTTTAAAACAGGTGGGAATGTCAAGCAAAACTGAACCAGGGTTTAAGACCTTTTCTTGAAAAGCCGTGGCATACATGATGGGTTTGATTGAAGAACCAGGCTGACGTTGAGAGAGCGTGACATTAACTTGTCCATCGTCTTCAGTATTAAAGTAATCTTTTGAGCCCACCATTGCCAAAATTTCTCCCGTATTTGGTTTGAGAATTAACGCCGCTCCGTTGCCAACTCGTTGGCGTTGCAGTCCTGCCACCTGAGCTGAAACCGAAGCTTGTGCTATATTTTGCAGCTCTAAATCAAGAGAAGTCGTGACTCGTAAACCACCTTTTTCTACGGTTTCGACACCATACTTTTCATAAAGCAGATCACGAACATAAAACACAAAGTGGGGGGCTGCGATGTCGTTTCTAGTGATCGCAAAAGTTAATTTTTGGGCTTTGGCATCCTCAGCTTCGAGAGCTGTAATGTAGTCATCTTCGACCATACGTCGTAAAACTTCAGCTTGTCGATTTTTAGCCGCAGTCGCATCTGAGGCAAAGGGAGAGTAACGGCTAGGAGCTTGAGGTAAACCGGCTAGCAAAGCTGCTTCGCTGAGTGTTAGATCTTTGGCAGACTTGTCAAAATACAACCGACTAGCTGACTCAATCCCTACTGCTGTACCACCGTAGGAAATGTAGTTAAGGTACATTTCTAAAATGTCGTGCTTGCTATAAATAACTTCAGTTAAAACCGCTAAAACCGCTTCTTTAGTTTTTCGTTGCCAAGATTTTTCCTTGGTTAATAAAGCATTTTTGACTAACTGTTGGGTAATGGTCGAGCCACCGACGGTGGAGTTCCCCTGCAAATTAGTAAAGACAGCCCGGGCAATTCCCCGAATATCAAAGCCAAAATGGTTGTAGAAATTTTTATCTTCGATGGCAATTGTAGCTTGCAATACGTAAGGTGGTAGATCATCAATCTTAATTGGGGTGCGGTTTTCATCGCCAAAAATTTCGTAAAGCAAAGCTCCTCGGCGATCAAAAATTTGAGTGCTGACCGGAAAATTTTCTTTGGAAGTTAAACGGCGCGGTGAAGGAATATCGCGAACTACATATAGCAGTCCGACAGCTGCCGCTAAAATGGCCAAAACCATGAAGGAACGGAAATACTTATTGCGAATTGGCCAACTTAAAATTTGAAAGATTTTTGACCGTTTCAGGCGAGAAAAAAGACTTTTTTTATTACGTTGGCTTGAGGCTGGAATGATTTTGGTTTGACGTTTCTGAAACGAGCGATTCCAAGATTGAACTGTCATGAGCTTTTTGTCTGTAGTAGACTTTTAGTGAGACTAAAAGTGATAGAAGTTTTATTATACCTTGTTAGAAGCAAGTTTGCGCCTAGTTGAAGACTGATTATGGCCTGGTACATGCAACGACTCGAGCTACTAGAAAATGTGCCAGCCTTTAATTACTTAGAGGCTTGGCAACAGCAGTTAGTGCGTTTAGCTTTTACTCTTTGGCAACGAGAAGTGGATGCCAAAAGCAACTTCATAGATTACTCATTTATTGTCTTTCCCATGGCCAAAGCCTATGAAGGTTTCTTGAAACGGTTCATGCTAGATTTGAGCTTGATTAATCAAGCCACATTTGAAAGTCGCCGCTTTAGGATTGGCAGAGTCCTAAATCCCGATGTCCGCCTGGCCCATCAAAACGATGTCTGGATCTATGATGATATTGCGCGAGTTTGTGGACCAGAAATTGCGCGTGAGTTATGGGAAGCCTGGTTAACTTGCCGAAATCGAGTCTTTCATTACTTTCCCAAAAACACCGATCGCTTAACGCATGAGCAAGCGGGTCGCTACTTGGAGCAGCTATTTACGGTAATGCAAGCAGCCGTGAGTTGCCAAACCAAAGAGTAACGCCATTCATAACAGTTACGGTTTGTTAGATCACAGTTTATAATAGCCTTTCAAAACTAACAAAAACCCTATGACTTCCACCACCCACACCTTTAGATACCGCAACATTACCATCTCTGGCTTGCCAGGCTGTGGTTCTACCACTTTATTGAATTTACTGCGCGAAAAACTCAAATTTGACGGCTGGAAAGGTTTTAGTGGCGGTGAGTTTATGCGCGCGTATGCCGAAGAAAAAGGTTTATTTGAAAAAAAGGGCGAGCTACATCACGACGCTAGTCACTATGAAGATGATTTTGACCATCAAGTAGATTATGGTATGCGGGAAAAATTAGCTACCCAAGAAAAGTGGATTATTGAGTCATGGTTATCAGGTTTTTTGGCGCAAGGTGTGCCTAATGTCCTGAAGGTATTGATGGTTTGCAGTGATGATGCCGTCAGAATTGATCGAATTGTGAATCGTGACAGTGTCACAGCCGATGACGCCAAAGCTAACATGGCGGCTCGATATGATAACAACTTCAAAAAATGGTCTCGCATCTATTCCCCCGAGTGGCAGGATTGGGTTGTCGGGTCAGGCAAGACCAAAACCAGTGATCCAATTGATTTTTGGCGTCGAGATCTCTACGATTGTGTCATAGACACATATGACACGAACCGCCAACAAACGATTGATCTTGTCCTTGAAAAGCTCCAGACTGGCTAGGAATTCTTTTAGAACGTCAACTCATAGTCGAGTCACGACCGATTTGCAACACCAGGCCTTTTGGCCGTTAGTGGGTTTGACTTTTCTGGTTTGGATTGTCTATCGCTCAGTTTTTAATTTTCCCGTTTGGTTTGATGAAAGTATTGGCAAAGCCTTATTTTTTGGAATTCCGGTTTGGTTATACATCTCTATTACTGGTTTGCGAGCCATTCCTGATACCTTTGCCGTTTCAAAATTTAAATCAGGTATCCTGTTGGGAATTGCCGTGGGTGGAATTTTGAGTTTTGCTGCTACGATCTTCACCTTTTATAAAGGTGGCGTTACGGTACAGATCCAGCCAGTGGCATTATATAGTTCACCTGAATTTTGGGGTCAATTTTTATTGGCGATGATGACGGCTTTTTGGGAAACCTTATTTTTCTTCAGCTGGATTATGGTGGTGATTCAAGAAAAGATGAAAGACTGGCCGCTAGCTAAACAGCTAGTAGCAGTGGCGGGCATCTTTACTATTTTTCACATTCCCAATGCTTTGCTCAGATTTGACATGCAGAACTTGGCATCATTTACATTCTTAATGTTTGTGTTTGCACTGGGTCAAGGGTTGTTATTTGTCTACCGTCGTAATGCCTACGCCTTGATTTTTTCTCATGCACTCTGGGGGATGGTGCTGTTGCTCCATTTCTAAGGTGGTGGTGGAATCTTCTGGGGTTATTCACACTTTTTAATCTGGGGAGAGATTAATACTTACAGAAGTTTCGTCTTCTCTTGGTGTTGTGAGGTTTGACACCCCAGAGTATACTCTAGACTTCCAATACTTATGAGAACCTTAAGATTCACACTTTCCTCTGGCGCTTTGTTATTAGCCAGTTTTATTCTCTTTATTTCGTTGTCAGCTAGTAATAGTCGGATGGTCACCACTCATAGTACGTTTGAATCCAGTCATCGCCAATTTTATATTAGTCAAACTATCTTACCTGATCACGTGGCGTATCCTATTTTAATGGCTTTTGATAAAGCAAAATTAGAAACCGCAGCTCAAGATAAACAACTTTATTTGGAAGTAGAGTACGCTCAACGCCGCTTTGAGTACGCTCAAGATTTACTCAAACGAGATAACCAAAACTTAGCTTTAACTACCATAACTAAAGCTCTTAAATATAGCCTGCAGGCGGGAATTGCGGCTTTAGATACTGATGTCTCCGCCCAAGATAAACAATTTGTTTTACGCCACTTGCAAGCTTTTATTCAGACGGTGCCGCAACTCAAACCAGCTTTTACTGACGCCGATTACTCAGTCGTGGAACACCACCTACAGGAACTCCAGGTAATTCAAAATCAACTCAGCATTCAAGTTATTGCTAATTCTTAATTTCTTCCCAAACTGGTGCTATTTTGCCCATTTTGATACATTGACAGCCTTCCGTTGACCGTGAGATCCTAGATATCCTTCACAAAGAAAACACAACATATTGTGTCTAACGCAATTGTTACACACAACATATATGGTTATCTCTGCTTTAGAGGGAAATGAAGGAGGAGTTTATTTTTGAAGAGTTTAAGAGTTACTGACAGAAACCATAAGTTGAACACCAACTTAGGGGAAGTAACTCAACTAAGTTTCACTTCTAGTGAAGCGTCTCTGAAGAAGTAAAGTTTGAACTACATCATGAAATGCCCTTACTGTGGAAAAGCTGATACTGCCGTACTTGACTCTCGCGAGGCTGACGATAAAAACTCGATTCGCCGCCGCCGAGGTTGCAGTATTTGTGACAAACGTTTTACCACGTATGAGCGAATTGAAGGCATTGATTTAAAAGTCATTAAAAAAGATGGCTCAAAAGAGGACTTTAGCCGAGATAAACTCCGGCGCGGGATTGTCAAAGCCACCTGGAAGCGACCAGTTTCTATGGCAGAGATTGAAGATTTAATAGACGAAGTCGAGCGGCGGTTACGCCTCAAGCGCGGCTTGGAAGTTAAAAGTTGGGAAATTGGCAACCTAGTAATTAATCGGTTGCGAAAAATGGACAAATTGTCCTATCTCTTATTCGCCAGTGTGTATCGCGACTTTGAGAGTTTGGCAGACTTTAAAAAAGAACTAGATCGATTAGTGATTGAGTCAGAAAGCGACACCGATGGGACGTCCTCTCCCGACTCAGACGACGAACTAGAAACAGTATCAAGTAGGATCAATTAAATATCAATTTGGAGAAAGATATGTCACCAGCTGCCACCACCTTACCTAAAAAGCGCATGAGGTTTATTAATCGCAAACTTGATAGTGGGATGGGTATGGCCGTTGCCAAACGCACGTACCTGCGTCAAGTGACTGACCCAGATAGTGCTGAACCTCGCTGGGAAAATTGGGAAGAAGTAGCCGATCGCGTAGCCTATGGCAACACTTCATTACTTAAAAAATTTGACAAAAAATTTGAAGTCGATCGCAAAACTGATTACGAATTATTGAAGAAGCACATCAGTAATGGTTCGGTACTCATGTCTGGTCGTCATTTACAACACGGTGATGCCACGCAGCCAGAGAGAAACCTCGAAGTCTTTACCAACTGTTCTACTTCCAGTTCATCATATATTTTATTTTACTTGCTGATGAATGGTTCGGGTGTTGGTCGACCTTACGATGATGATATGTGCGTTGTGAATTGGGATAATATGCCTAATGTTCGGTGTGTCATTGATGAAACTCACGCCGATTTTGTGTGGGGCTTTGACGAAAGCACAAAAGATGCTCGGCATAAGTATGGTGATTTGGATGCTGAAGATAACGTCCACTGGTTTGAGGTACCCGACAGTCGTGAAGGATGGGCGCAAGCTATTGAAGTTTTAGAAGTCATGGCATACGAGAAAAAGTATAAAGACGATGTGTTGGTTTTGGATTTCTCCAAAGTGCGACCCAAAGGCGCACCTATCAAAGGCATGCAAGATCGACCTTCATCGGGTCCTAAACCCTTGATGAACGCCATTGAAAAAGTGACTACCATTAAAGGCGCCAGTATGTCTCCTTGGAAGCAAGTCATGTTTGTTGATCATTATTTGGCAGAATGTGTCTTGGTTGGTGGCGCGCGCCGCAGTGCTCGAATTGCCACAAAAACTTGGACTGATCCTGAAATTTTTGAGTTCATTAATATCAAACGCGGCGGCTTTTTATGGAGTGCCAACAACTCAGTAGCCGTAGATGATAAATTCTGGAAACAACGCAACAACCACGCGCGAAAAGTTCTCCAAGCCATTATGAAAGCGTCGTACGAGGATGGCACAGGTGAGCCTGGTTTTATCAATCAGCACCGTCTAGTCCAAAACGATGAAGGGTATGAAGGTTACGAAGATGGTAAGTTTGCAGAAAGTACTAAGTACAAGCCACAGAAGAGGACAGAAAAGCTCTTAGCTCACTTAGCTAGAAATGCTGGAGCTAAGTCTTACTCTCAGATCCCTAATCCGTGTGGAGAAATTTCACTCAACATGTTGGGTGGCTACTGCGTGATCGCCGATGTAGTGCCTTACTACGCTCCCACTTTAGATGATGCCGAAGAAGCTTTTAGAGCCGTGACCCGGGCTTTGATTCGAGTCAACACGATGGATTCGCTTTATAACCGGGAAGTCAAACGCACCAATCGGATTGGAGTGGGAATGACTGGCATTCATGAATTTGCTTGGAACCAATTTGGGTTAACTTTCAGAGATTTGATTGATGAAGAAAAATCAAAGGATTTCTGGTTGACTATTGCCCGTTTTAAACGCGCTGTTGTGGAAGAAGCTGTTATGTATTCTAAGAAAATGAAGGTGGTTGTACCTCACACCAACACCACCATCAAGCCATCAGGCACGATCTCTAAGCTTTTTGCCTTGACTGAAGGCGCTCACTTACCCTCTATGCGTGAGTATATTCGCTGGGTCCAGTACCGAAGTGACGATCCCATGATCAAGAAGTATCAGAAGAAAGGTTATCCAATCAAAGAACTTCGCAGTTATCAGGGTTCCACCGCCGTTGGTTTTCCCACTCAGCCATTGATCTGTCGCTTGGGAATGGGTGACAAGTTGGTGACCGCCGCTGAAGCTAGTCCAGAAGAACAATACAAATGGTTAATGCTGTTGGAGAAATACTGGATTGTAGGCATCGACGAAGCAGGAAAGGCTTTGGAAGACACGGGTAACCAGGTTTCTTACACGTTGAAGTACGACCCTAAAATCGTTTCTTACAAAGGCTACACCAGCATGGTAGAGAAGTACCAAGGCTTGATCAAATGTTGCAGCGTGATGCCTCAGCAAGACGCTACCGCCTACGAGTACCAACCAGAGCAACCAGTCACGATCTCAGAGTTCATGAAAGCTTTGAACGAAATAGAAAAAGCTGACGCTGGCGAACAACTTTTGGAAGACATTGACTACGAGCATCTGAAGTGCGAGAGTGGAGCGTGCCCCATTTGAATTACTTTGTATCACTTGCAATAAAAAATCCCAAGCCCCAAGCTTAGGGGTTTTTATTGCAATAATCTTGTCTGCTCGTACTCGATAAGAATACGGCATATCATCAGGGATATTTAGGTCAATAAAGTCTCGCAAGTGACAGACTCCAAAGTATCAACTTCAGAAAATTAGGGATTGGTGAATCCAGAAATTCGGCTTGCTATTTCTCAATTAGAAGATGACAACTTAGAGTTAGGAGTCACGTATACAAGTGAACAAAGTTCGAAATTTCCACAAAGAATCTTACAGATGAGAGTTATCGCTGGTCAAACTATATTTGATCAAATAAATAAGCAGTTTCCTGGGATGGCCTTCCCAGACTCCTAGACTAGTTTCAATCTTGGTTCTCGTTCAAGATCAC
>Ga0163154_10001276_pt1 | contig 39143 bp, 37 predicted proteins | sample OliLakLV19MP9P1_FD_148649 | JGI IMG/M metagenome (GOLD analysis project Ga0163154, IMG submission 148649) | Freshwater microbial mat bacterial communities from Lake Vanda, McMurdo Dry Valleys, Antarctica - Oligotrophic Lake LV.19.MP9.P1 | ecosystem: Environmental > Aquatic > Freshwater > Lake >... | reverse complement strand
GCACGGGCGTCAGCAGCACGGGCAGCAGCAGCGTCAGCAGCGTAGGCAGCAGCACGGGCAGCAGCAGCACGGACAGCAGCGTAGGCAGCGTCAGCAGCAGCGGCTCGGGAGGTGGTCATGATCGGGCTCGGGTGTCGGGTTTCGGGTTTCGGGTTTCGGGTTTCAGGAATCGGCGCGGGCGCGGCCGGCATTGACGGCGCGGAGGGCATCGGAAAAGGCCGCATCGGAAAAAGCCGCATTGGCCTCGGCGGCATCGACACGGGCGCGGGCACTGGCGGCGGCGTCGGCGGCGTCGTCGGCATCGGCGCTGGCGCTGGCGGCATCGGCCAGGGCGCGAGCGCGAGCGCTGGCTACATCGGCGCGAGCTAGGTCGAGGGCACTATTAGAGAGTCTGACATCGGCGCGAGCGGCATCGGCGCGATTGCAAACGGCGCGGTTGCAAACGGCGGCATCGTACTGGGCGCGAGCGGCATCGGCACGGGCGCGAGCGCCATCGGCGAGGGCGGCATCGGCATTGGCGCGAGCGCGAGCAAGGGCGAGGGCTGTATCGGCGCGGGCGACGTCGGTGCGAGCGGCATCGGCCAGGGCGGCATCAGCCAGGAAGCGAGCGAAGGCGAGGGCGAGGGCTGTATCGGGCATGGGATCGGGGTTTCGGGTGTCGGGGTTTCGGGGTTTCAGGAATCGGCGCGGGCGCGGCCGACATCGGCGAGGGCGAGGGCGAGGGCGGCATCAGCGGCAGCGGCATCGGCACGGGCGCGAACAGCGTCAGCGTGAGCGCTGGCGGCTTCGGCCAGGGCGCGAACAGCGTCAGCGCGGGTGCAAACGGCGGCATCGTATGCCGCATCAGCGCGGGCGCGGGCAGAGTGTGCGAGGTCGAGGGTGACAGAGTAGGCGGCGGCGGCGGCGGCGGCGAGGTCAGCGCGAGCGATGTCAGTAGAGGTCATGGGATCGGGGTTTCGGGTTTCGGGGTTTCGGTGCGAGGGATTTTTCACTCCCGTGCATTCATCGTAACTCTCCGCGGCTGGCTTGCAACTGTTCCACCTATCTTTTCTGTAAGGGTACTGTAAGCTGTACCCTGTAGCGTTGTCTGCTAGAACCGTGCCGTAGCGCACCGTTCCAGCGTATTTTTGCACGGTATTTTGCACACTCCTAGTATCGTCATAACTCTATATGGGAGCGTTGCTTATCCTAATTTTGACGATCGTATGCCGGTTGAGCTATCTAGGTCACTTCCGGCCAGCGTGCATCCTGCGCGTTCCTGCGGCTTGGAGAGGCAAGGTGCTCGGAAGCAAACAAAAAATCGCATAATCGGCTGGAAACCGCTGTTTACAGTAATAATACGTTGAGGAATGTCGGAACCCCCGGCAATGCAATTACCTAGGAACGGAATAGTATGTATTCTTTCTGTAGCGCAGGATGGTCTCGCTTCAAAAAGGTGGTATAGCAGAGAGGAAGGTGGAAGCAATCTATTGGTTACTAAGCATTTTCACGTTTTCGTGAAAATGGATAAAGTGTTTCCGCGCTCCGCGACAACAGAGGGGGTTTTGACAAAAGTTTGGGATCCAGGATGCCAGTGTCCGCTATTCGGCCTCAGCGTCACCGTTCTAGCACACTGGCCAGCCTGCGGAGCCGCAGGCGGGCCCAGGATCGACGTTAGTAGTGGGGCCGCCCTTCGGTCGATCGACTTCGGTAGCGTCGATCCTGGGCCTTTGTGGCAATTCGGACCCCTTACGTCTTTTTTACAGAGAGCTCGTTAGGGTTCCTGTCGGGTACTAATGGCAACGGCCTGGAAAATAGCGCAGAATTGGTCGGAAGCTAAAATTTACTAGTCATTTAATATTTTATCGATACCCTAGAAACTTTCATTTGAAGCCCGCTAAGCGACCTAAATATACCTCACAAGTAAATGACCTCCGGGCCTGGATACCATATTTCAATATTCGGCGTGATTAGGGCATCGGGGAGAACCTTCGCCTAATTATTATTATAAATCGCTATAAATCAAGATAGATTACTTTCCGAATATCGTCCACGGACGCACGGATGCGATAGTCCAATAAGAATCACTATGCATAGAGCATGTTGGCTATGCATATTAGTCCAGACGCACGGATGCGATAATTCAATAAGAGTCACTATGCATAGAGCATGTTGGCTATACATGTTGTGCCATGCCACGCGCCGATTGCAACCGCTACGTAAGAGATATGTAAGGCGAGGAAGGGGCAATATTAGAAATGCGGGGTGATTTTTTCCCGGGGGCTATTTTTCCCCTGTGCAGATGTGCAGGAAATGCGGGGCTATTTTTCCCCTGTGCAGGTGTGCAGGAAATGCGGGGTGATTTTTTCCCGGGGGCTATTTTTCCCCTGTGCAGGTGTGCAGGAAATGCGGGGCTATTTTTCCCCCGTGCAGGTGTTCGCGAGCGGGACCTTGCCGGAAGGCGCACCGCCCTTGCGTAGTCGAGCCCATAGTGCTATCCCGGCCCCTATGTCGCTTTTCAATCGGCTCCAGTCCTCGCCATCCGGTGAGAAACTTGCCCGCAAGACGCACCGTGCTCGCACGAGGGTTGCGTGGCGGATCACGCGCGGGTGCTTGCGGGTCCACGACCGTCTGCCGCACCCGGCTGCGCTCATCCGGGAGGTGCTGCCATCAGCCCAGATTGCTGAGATGCACTTGACCTCTTTGAGTGGCCAGAAGTTCCCATGTCATCCGGGAGACTCACTCAACTACTCAGTGGACTGGGCTAGAGCAGTCATACAGCTCGCCAAGGAGCTGAATACGGAAGTGATCCTCCCAACCGATCCGCTACAGACATCCGAATTCACCTGGGGTCTATTCCACCCCAACGAGTCCCTACGCGCCAACTGGCCGTCCCTCAGAGAAATCATCTCCTACGAGGGCAAGGCAATACAGTACACGCTCAAGATGCTAACCCAGGTATCAACCCTGGAGGTGCATCACAAGTTGCTGAAGTCGATGTACCTGCTACCCATCGAAGCGCAATCCCTGATTGCGATGGCCCGGACACATGCGAAAGAGTTCGCGGACTACGATCAAGAGGACGAACGAAGTCTTATGACGCTCAGGCTGCAAGAGCTGCAACAGCGGGCACGCGCGGGCCTCAACCTGAGGGAAGAGATGAACGCGCTGAAGATGGAGGCCCTGGTGCGAGGAATCACAAAATCGGCCCCCGAGGGCCTCCTGGACACCTTCGCACGGGTGGTACTCAAGGACTCCCACGCCCGCACCCCTAGCACACTGGATGTAACCCGAGCCCCAGCCCTAGGTTACGACCCCGAGGACCCAGAGGACCCCCAGGTAGACCAAGAGGACGATCCGGAGTAGCCTTACGGGACCATGCCCAACCTGATCGAGACGCTCCGTCCAACCGTAGTCGCAATAAAGTTGGTTCGGGGATCGGACAACACGTTCGTTTTCACAGTGCTGGAAAACGGGTTGCCGAAGGACATGAGCCAGTACGCGCTCGTTCTCCCGCACATCAGGTTCAGTAACCTGAGCCGCACCGCTGGTGGCATCATCCCTGGTGACTGGCCGCAAGCGCAAGCAGCCAGTGGGATTGTCCCAGCAGGATCCAAAGCCCTTTCCGAATGGTTGAACGGGGGCGTAGGGGGACAGATCCACGTCGTCGTGCCCGAGCTGGACTTCTTCCTGCTCGTGAATCACCGGGGTACGAAGAACGCCCAAGCCTTCTCAGGCAGCGGGGTCTTCGACATCCAGGTCATGGACCAAAACCTCGACCTGTCCTCCATCGGTGGCGCAGCCAGCGGCAACAGCTCACGGTCCGTCCAACGCGCCGTCACCGGGACCTGGACCATCGATACCGAAGTCACTGACCCGCTGGTCATTCCCTGACCCCACATGGCACTCGCAAACAGAATCACCGGCGTCGCCCCCCTGGCCGTAATCTTCGACGCCGCAGCGCCAGCCAGCGGAACCACACAACCGACAGGAGGGAACTACAACCTCTTCGACTACCGCTGGAACTTCGGCAACGCCCTATCAGCTCCAGGAGCAAGCCACAGCGGCAAGAGCCTGAGCAAAGCAACCGGCCCCATCGCCGCAGTCGTCTTCGATTCCTCAGGGACCTACTCGGCAACCTGCACGATCACGAAAGAAGACGGCACGACCGAGACCCACACCCAAGTCGTCACCGTCACCGCGCAGAACGCCACCTACCCGGCCAACCAGACCTACTACGTCTCGAACGCAACCGGGTCGAACGCCAACGACGGCCTGAGCCCCGCCGCACCGTTCCAGACCTTCGACTACGCCATGACAATCCTGCTGGCCTCCAACGGCCCACGCAGGATGCTCTTCAACCGAGGCGAGAACTGGACCGTCTCAACTGCCGTCGCGACAACCGGCAAGACCGGGCCGTTCGAGATCGGAGCGTATGGCTCAGGAGCCAACCCGATCCTGAACGTCACTTACTCTACCGTAGGACCCTCGGATACATGGTTCAACCTGACTGCCGATGTCACGGATCTCAGGATCCTGGACATGAACATCAAGGGCAACACTAGCTGTGAGATCGGGATTGAGCTTGGGTCCTACGGACTACTGTATCGCAACCAGATCGACAGCTTCGTAATCGCAACACAGGTATACGGCGCTGCGAAAACAGGCGTGGTATTCGCGGGGAACGATTTCTCGAACCAAGTAAACTACGGAGTCTACGCATCGAGTGGTGCTGACCTAACGACGCTGGACTACTTGGCTCTGTTGAACAACAAGTTCACACAGGCAGGAGGAAACCAAGCGCACTTCCGGTCGTACGCCTGTCGGTCAGCGGTACAGAGCAACGTCTTCGGCCTGTGCAATTCGACCATGCTGCGGGTGATGGGCTTGCTCCCGCCGCTCAAGACTCACCTCGTCTGCGTCACGGACAACTCGTTCACGGCAGACGGCGGCACCACCTGGGTCATGGAGCTGGGACCCGAGGGAACTGCGGAGTACCCGCGCTTCGTCGAGAACGTGCTGGTCGAGGGCAACTACTTCAGGATCGCCACGCCGGGGTCAGCGGTCAGCCGGTTCATCGAGTGCTGGGCCAGCAAGGTCGATGTCCGAAACAACATCTTCGATCACTCGGGCGCTAACTGGGGCGGCACGATCGAGGTGGACCGCCGGGGGATCAACAACCCCTACCCGACCGAAGTACGAGTCCACAACAACACCGTCTACCGCTCGACATCGGCGGGTGGAACGTGGCACTTCGTCGAAAACAACGGCATCAACTCCGTCTCGGTCCAGAACAACATCGTCCGCTCGCTCATCACGAGCGTCAACGTCACCACTGGCCCTGGGCCGGTCGTCACGGCGACGAACTACCTCCTGGATCCGCTCTTCGAGAACGAATCGGGCGGGAACTTCCGGCTCCAGCCCACGAGCCCCTGCATCGACACGGGCACGACGCTGCCGGTCTGGTTCGACTACGACTGGACGAACCGACCCGCAGGCCCACAGCTTGCCTGGGACATCGGAGCGTTCGAGTACCCCGGCGGCGGGATCGCGCCGATCACCGGCAGCCCCGAGATCGTGGTCCTGCCCGAGAAGGTGGACCTGAGCGGCATCCTCCAGATCGTCCAAGGCAGCGACTACTTCCTCGGGCTGGTCCTGCGCGACATCGATGGCACGATCGTAGACCTGACCGCCGTGGTCGTCGCCACGGACATCCAGTGCGAGTTCCGTACCGCGGCCTTGCCCACCGGGGTCAAGACGGGCTGCCCAGTCCCCCTGGTCTACCTGGACCCACTCAGGACGACCGGCAAGATTTGGTTGCACCTCATGCGCAACGAAACCGAGCAGGTTGTCGGGCAGGTATTGGCCGGACGTTGGGACATGGAAATCACCCTCAACGGGTACAAGTATCGCGCCTTCGAAGGCAACTGGTCAATCGATCAACTGCAAGTCACTACCAAGTATTCTAGCTAGAGCCCATGCCCGTAACAAACGCACCCAGCGGAACTACCGGAGCGGTCAAAGGCAGCGTCGCCTTAGGCCCTACCGGCATCTCGGTAGAGGATGCACCGGATGCAGTAGCAGCCGCCATCAGTCAGGTGCCGTACGACTACAACGTCGTGGTGGTGATCCTCGATGACGTTGGGCTGGAGAAGTTCAACAGCTATGTAGGGATCACTGGCTACTCCGGACAAGTCATCCGAATCCACAACATCCGAACCCATGTGCAGGATCGGGGAGTGACGTTCAACAACTTCTGGGCCAACCCGACCTGCGGACCTACCAGGGCAGGCATCAGCAGCGAGATGTGGCCGCACCACCACGGGCTTTTCACGAACATCACGGAGAACCCCGGAGTTGAGAGTGGTAATTTCTACCTCGGGCAAGATCCACTAGACAAACAGAACCGTGTTCCGCAACTGATCCAATGCCTACCGACCGCGATCAGGAACGGGAGGCCGAACAGGGTCTATCGGAATGCTAAGATCGGCAAGAGCCACACAGCACAGCTAGACAACTATGACTGGTGTACGAGAGGAGAGGGCTGGGACATCTTCAAGGGTCATCAGATGAACCTCTCGGATCAGTTTGTGAACTGGCAGTATATCACCAACGTACGAGACGTAGATACTGACGAGATCACCATCACCGCCGACCTCATAACGGAGTACGGTCCCGCGCGTGAGCTGACGGACATGACGGAGTTCCTGGACGATGCAGCGGCGGCTGATCGTTCGTTCTTCCTCTGGTGGGCACCGAGCGTCGGGCACGCGGTCTACCAATCCCCGCCGACGACCGGCGTGGGCGCGATCTCGGCCTTGTCGGTCGCGGACTGGACTACGGCTTTCGGAGAGGCGTACCCGGCTGCTGGCACAAACCACAACTATCCTAACTCCGCAGATCCGACAGAGATCGCCAAGCGGGTGATGTGCCAGAAGCACTGCATCGAATCCGCAGATGAGGTGTTCGGGCGAGTCGTCTCGGTGCTTCAGGCCAACGGGCAGTACACGAAGACAATCTTCATCGTTCTCACGGACAACGGCACCAGCGGGGACTGCGTGGAAGCGCCGTTCGCAGTCGATCGTGCCAAGCGGTTCGTCTACCGTGGCGGCGTGAACTGTCCGCTGTTCATCGGAGGCGCGATCTGCGGCGAAGCCCCGCGCATCTCGAACGCCTTCGTGTGTACTCCTGACATCGGGAAGCTGATCCGAGACATCTGCAAGGTCTATCCCGCAGGAGCTGATGCCAACCTGCTCAACGGAGAGCGGCCTAAGGACAGCGTGGGCATCATCGGCCACCTCAGAGACAAAACGGTCCCGACCCAGCGCACGCTGCTCTACTCGATGAACGGGGGGCAGTACGCCGGGTACGGCTGGGACCCGGCCACAAGACGGTACGTTTCTTCCCCCTCGCAGCTCAATGCCGCCGTCTCCGATGGGGTCCACAGCTTCGTTCGCCAGGGCGGCACCACGGTCACGGAGAAGCTCTTCCTGCACGCGAGCAACGCAGGCAACGGCTACTCGGGCTTCCGACAGCCTGAGAGCGCCAACCTGCTTGCGGGAGCGCCTTCGTCAGCCACGCTCGCTGTTGCGGCTGCTCTGCGTGCTCAGATGAATGCGATTCTAGCAGTCTAGGAATGCCTGTAGCAAATGCACCGAGGGCAGTATCGACCGCAGTTCGGGGAGGGACCCGAGACGATTAGCGCAGCGGCAGCCCTCCGTGCGGCACTCAACAACATCCTGGCAACGTGATACCGTGGCATCAGCCCTCGAAACGCGCCTCGGTGACTTCTACCGTCCTCTTCGAGAAGACATTTTCAAATTCTCCGAGGCAATGGGGGTCGATCCCACGCCGCAGCAGGCGGAGCTGTTCCAGGCGGTCCAGGTAGGCAGCCCCCGCATCGCGGCCAAGAGCGGCCACGGTGTCGGGAAGAGCGCCGGGACGTGCATCGCAGGGGCCTGGAGGACGTTCCAGCACGTCGATGCGCTCACGATGGTCACGTCTCCGACCATGCGCCAGTGCCGCCAGTGGCTCACCGAGTTCGGTCGCATCCTGGACAACGCTCGGAACCCGCTGATGCGGAGGCTCTTCAAACCCACGAAGAGCCAGATCGTGCTCGCCGGGAGAGAGAAGTGGAGAATCGGCTTCGTCACTGCTACCAAACCTGAGGCGATTCAAGGAATTCACCAAGAGAACCTGACATTCATCCTGGATGAAGCGTCAGGCATCGAAGACCCGTTCCTGGAGGCTATCGCAGGCACCCTGACGAACCAGAACTCGATGGAAATCGCTGTCGGTAACCCAAACTTGCGCGACTGCGGCTTTTTTCGCTTCTTCTCAAGCGAGAGAGCCCGTTGGACGTGCATGACGTTCAACTCCGAGGACTCCCCGCTCACTTCGAAGGATCAAATCCAGTTCATTATCGATACTTACGGTCGAGATTCGGACGTTTTCAGGGTCCGCGTGCTGGGAGAGTTCCCGCACATGGACCCAAACTGCATCATTTCGGTCGAAGAAGTGGAAAGGTGCCTGAGAACGCCGCTTTACGATGCGATGCGGGTTCCGCGCAAGTTCGCAGGCAAGATCGCCCCAGCAAAGCAGTTCGGGATCGACTACGCGCGCTTCGGTGGCGACGAAAACGTCATCGCGTGGCGCAGCGGGCAGGCGTTGATGGGATTGGAGTTCTATCCGCACACGGAACCGAGGCATATCAATAAGCTGGCCTTCAAAAAGCAGCTAGAAGCAGGCTGGACGAACGAACAAGCGGCATTTTGTGCCGACGCCAACGGCCTAGGTGACTCGGTGATGGTCGATTTCAAGGAATCAGGGCGCACTGTCCACGAATTCAAGGCACAACAGAACGCTCGCAGAAGCCGAGAATACTCCGACAAGATCACCGAAGCGTGGTTCACGTTCGCTCAGAAGTGCAAGAAATCGGCTGTTTTGCTGAAAAACGATCCGATTCTGATCCAGCAGCTTACGACGAGGCAGTACGACATCGACTCCAGGGGTCGCGTGCGCGTGGAGTCCAAGGACAAGTATATGAAGCGAGGATTCCCCTCGCCTGACCGTGCAGATGCCGTGGTGATGTGCTACTACGATGAGGTGGAAGCGGACACCCAAGTTGCATCGGTTGCGCTGCCGAGGACTAACCGATTCGAGACCCGAAGATGAGGTGCCCGCACGACAACGGCAGGGTTGACGTTACGCATGTCTATGTGGTCGAGGGGACTCATAAGACGCAGAGCGGGGTGTGCGTGGTCTGCGGGCGCAAATTCACGATCGTTGCTGAGATGTTCCCTCAGGAAGCGAAGGGGCACGCGAGTACGGTGGCTAGGCAGATGAGGAAGAAAAAAGGGGCGGCAACGGAGACACACCGAGAACCGTGCCGCCCCGAGACCGCCTAGCGCGTTTGGGCAGCTCCTCTGCAAGAAGGATCTGCCCTAGGTGGGTCTCTGGCCCCCGAGGGGGCTTGGGCAGAGGATAACCCCTTGTGGTCCCACGGTCGAGACTACACTATGGGGGCCATGCGCCCCCTCCTTGTTGTCAGTTTGCTCGGTCTTTCGAGTTGCTTAGCGACAGAGGACTTCGTCAACGAGCGCGATGCGCTGATTGACGGCAAGGTCGACCAGTCGGTAAAAAACACCGAAGATCGCATCGATGCAGTCGATACGAAAGCAACACAGACAACGATCGCGGTTGGCAGATCATTGGAAGGAACGGTACCGGGGATCACTGCTTATCTTCAGAGTGTTTTGGAGCAGTATCCGGTTCCAGGTCGCAAAGCTCCGATCGCCATCCCGCCGCCCCCGCCCCCCGCAGATGTCGGGCAGTGGGCATGGCTAGGCAACATCGGTGGCCCACTAGGAACTGTTGCGGCAATCCTCCTCGCCGCCGTCGCTGGCTATCAGAAGACGAAGAAGGATGCGGTGAAGCAGGTCAACGAAGAGCGCGATGCGGCGCGGGAGACGCGCGGGGAAGCCAACACAGTCCAAGAAGCGCATGAAAAGGGTTATTTCCGCGACGAGGCGGTAGAGACCGCTCGTGTTGCTGCCGAGACCGATAGGGTTCCTCCCAGATTTGATCCGAAGACAGGAAAATTCGTATGAGCTTTCTAGGCATGGGTTCCTCCGGCATCGTGGCTGAAGTCGAGATGTACCAAGGCAGGAATAAGAAATGGCGCTGGCGCGTCAAGGACCACAGCGCCGTGCCCGAGATTTTGGCGAGTAGCGAAGAGTACAGCTCCAAAGCCAAGTGCTTGAAGACCGCCGCCGCCATGGCGTGCCAGCTCGACGTGAAACTGAACACAGGTCCCGAAAAAGCTGCGAAGCGGCTTGACCTGAAATCCAGAGCCAAAGCGGCTCGCAAGCTGAAGGGATCGAAATGAGTGCAGCTCTTATCTACTGTGTCATGTGGCTCGCCCTGCTCGTGGGGATCGTCTTCTTCCGTACCAAGGGAGAGAGCTTCGCGAACAAGTGGCCCGCAATCGTTGGCTGGGTGATGTTCGGAATGCTCGGCTGGCGAGTCTTCGGCAAGTTGCTCGACTTCTAGCCGCCCCGATGAGTGTAGACGACGACACCCAGTCGGACGAGCGACGGCTGGATCCGGATGATCGTCGAGGCCGAACGGTCTTCGACCAGGGCACCCTCGTCCCTATCGCCTTCGTCGTCGTGGTTATAGGCGGCGTCCTGTGGCTGACGTCGGCGCTGAACAGCCTACAGACCGCTGCGGACACTCGCGCCGCCGCCGCTTCGGCCGACGCAGCGGCGACGAAGGCTCTGATCGCGCAAACCGAACAACGGCTGGTGTACCGATTGGATGGCGTGGACTCTCGGATCTCTGGCGTCGTCCAGGTGTGGGAGCTGAGGGCGCTGTTCTTGCGTATGCAGATCGACAATCCCCTAATGAAAGTACCTGAGGTTCGATGACCATGATTGCTCTGCTCCTGGTCGCGTTCGGTCTAGGCGGCGGAACCGTCCACATCGACGGTGGGTTCACGAACAGCGAGCGCGCCGTTGTGCTGCCAACTCCCCCGCTGGGGGCAACGCGCGTTCGGCTGCGCGTGGATCACGACACGCTGATTCGCCACGGCTGGGAGACAGACGGCGACGGCGTGTCGTCGTGGTCGGTTGATGCCTGGATCTCAGCGGGCTGGGATCTGCGCGTGCAGCAGAGCGGGCACCTGCTTTCAAGGCGCGTGAGCCAGATCACGCACGCGGCTGGAACATGCGTGCCGTTCGACGGCTCCTTGGACTACGCCGGGTTCTCGGGCGGCTCGGTCTCGTTGCTGAGAGAGACGGACGGCACGGCCACCGTGCCTGTCTCGGCGGTTGACTCGCTCTCGATCCGTACGCACGCTCGCAGCGCGTGGACCATCGACCTCACCGTGCCGCCGGGCGGAATCTTCGCCTATCTGACTTGGCTGAACGAATCACGCTGGGCGGCTGATGTGTCTTACGAGTGGCTCCAGTAATCCCATGACCCGATTCGGGGGGAAGTGTTCGAGCTAGTCATGGGTCAGGGGGCGGCGACTGTGGAGATGCGCCGCCCCCGCTCTACCCCGCTCTCTGGTAACATGCCTGCGGGTCGGGATTACCTCTTGAGCGGGGGAGTTCCGGCCTAAGTCTGCCAAGCGCCATCGAGATTTTCTCGATGGCGCTTCTCTTTTCAGACGGATCGTTCCAGAGCTGACAGCAAGCAAACGACCTGCGAACGCCCGCCCCATTCGTTTCTCAGACGATTGCGGAGATCGATGAGAGTAGTCGCCTTGCCTTGAGTTGGAGTTGAGAACAAGAGTCCAAACTCCAAATACTTCTTCGGGTTACGGCCCTCGTGAATTGCCTGACAGGCAAGTAAGCCGATGCCGATCGACGGCATGAAGTCGGGAATGCCTGCGCCCGCTGCGATGACCGGGTAGGCTACGCCGTCCTTTCGTCCGACCGCGACGCCCTTCGGTACATAGCCCCTCTTCTTCACGATAGATGGAAAGACCCCCGAAGCGGCGAACATCCCATTGACGATCTTCTGTACAGCGCGCCACTCGCCGTGTGTTGCCAGCGCGTACGCGGTCAGCCACAGCTCGTAGGTGTAGCCGATGTCCTCGCTCGTCGGCAGGGGATCAGGGACGCCAGGACCAGCGGTCCAGAGAGCGGGAGAGAATCCCTGCGCTGCTTGCGAGCCTTCGGACACGCGCATGACCTGCCCGGCAGGAGTCATCGCCTTGAGCGTCTGATCGACGAGGAGGCGCGAGCGCGGAAACAACTGCCTGTCCATCCGCATCGTGTCGATCGACCAAGCGACAGCGCGGCGACCGTAGAAGTCGCTGCCCTGTCCTGCGACGGTTGCGGGGATCGAGTCGCGTGCGTAGGAGCAGTCCCAACCAATCATCGAGAGGTCGAACTGTGCGGGCTCCCAGCCGACTAGATCGAGCGCCTTGGCGCTCGCGGTCGTGTTGCCTAGGTGCTGGTCGTCTGAGGGCAACCAGCCGTTGTACTGGTTCAGCCCGAGAAGGCGATCTCGGTACGGGCAGTTGCCGGTGTTCCAATCGATCGGCATGCGGCGATCGTCGTACTGATCACTATTCAGCGCAGCGAAGCGCGGAAGTTGCGTGACCTTGCCCCAGCCACGCGAGCCGGTGTAGTAGCCGTTGCGGGCAGGATTTCGGTACGGTTCGCCATTGGCAGCCTGCAGGCAGTCGAGCGCCGTGCGCCCCATTGTGGCCTTGTGGCGCTCCCAGTGGAACGGACCGTTCATCTGCCAGCCACAGACAGGTTCGATCCACTCAACGCCGGGAGGGTTGGGCTGAGGCACGCCAGCGACCTTCCACAGATCGCCCAGGGCTTCCGTGTAGGTGGCTTCCCCGCGCGCCCTGTGCATCGAGGCAGCGTCCTGGGAGAAAGGCACCGGGACTCCCCCGACGACGCCTGCGGTCGCGTGGCCGGGTCGAGCGCCGCCGAACGTGTCGAGGTAGAGCACCGAGCGCGGGGGCAGGTACTCCCGACCGTTCCCACGACGGGAACCGTTGATCTCGATGTGGGAAATGTAGACTCCTCCCACCCAGGCCCCGTCATAGACCCCGTTCGAGAGCCGGATGCAGCCGTTCCTGGGCCAGTAGTGACACCCGAGGGAGCCGACCAGGGCATTCCAGCCCGGCTGAAGCTCCTTCTCTACGATCTTCTTTTCTGCCTGATCGACAATTGCAAACTGCATGGGTGTGCCTTTCCTTGGGAACGAGGGTTGCAGGGGATCCCCCGCAGGGGCAGGATACCACCACCATGCACGACGACCAAGCAGCCACCTCACTCCGAGGTGCGCCGCCTCTTCGTATCAGGCGGAGAAGCGGTAGAACAGACCAGGGAACGCTGTGCCTGCTACTGCTGTTGGAGTTCCTGGGAAATTGGCAGGCAGTGCCCCGTAGGTCTGTGCGGCGTAGAGGCTCGTGGTGACCGTGGTGTTCACGCTAGATGCCGTGCCCATGATCATGCTGGCCCCGTTGGCAGCTCCAGCTCGGATCGTCGGCGCTCCGTTGCTAAGGCACACGAGCCAGTAGAGCTGCCCAGGAGTGAGGGCTTGGGAGATCGCCTTAGTGATCTTCGTGGCGCTGGTAGCACTGGCAGTAGTTCCGGCATCCAGCAGCAGCGTGCTCGGATACAGGTTTGAGTTGTTGTAGATGCCCAGGTATATGTTGGTAGCAGCAACTCCAGTGGTGACGTATACTTCAAGCTGATCCAGCGTGCCCCCACGGCTAGGTGCGACGAACGGAACAGCGAAGAAGCGGTTCGCAACGAGGGCCAGCGTTGTCAGCGCGATGCCGCTGGCGATGTTGGCGCAATAGTAAGCTGTGTAGTTGCCTGTGCCAGTCTTAGCATAATCGTGCGGTCCTTCAGGTCTCGTGTTCGCGAGCGGGACGTACCCACCGACGAGCGTGGCATAGCCGGGCACGACAGGAGTGCCCGTAAGGGTAGGAGACGCCGACATGACGACCGTGCTGCCGGTGCCCGTCTTGGCCGCCACGTCAGACAAGTCGGAGAGAGCGAGAATGTCGGTGAGCCAGCCAGCGGCGATCAACCCGAAGCCGTCCGACATCACGATCTTGCTGGATCCTGGCGTCGCGGTCGCGTTGCTGATTCCTAAGTTTGAGATCTGTCCGCCGCCAGCGGCGTTCGTGTGGTCGTGGTTGGCGTTCGCGAAGCTCGCGATTGTTGGAGTGACGATCGCGGGTGAGGTCGCGCGCACCAGCCCGCCTGTGCCGGTCGAGACTGCGCCGCCGAGCGTGTCCACCATCTCCGCGACGGTTGTGTCTTTGAGCACCGTGCGCGCGGCAGCGGTGATCGTGGCAGTCTGCGGAACTCCCGTGCTTGCCGTGGTGCGCCCGATGAACTGGTCCTGGGCGAGGTTCGCCATCTTGGCGAGGGTGATCGCCGCAGTGTCTACCGTCCAAGTCGCGCCACTGCCAGAGACGGTGATATCGCCCTTGTCGCCGTCTGAGACGCCGCCTGCTGCCGCGAACGCAGGCGCGAGGCCGAGCCCCTGCGAGGTGAGCACCCAGCCAGACGTGCCCGGCGCAGCGAGCGAAGCCGCGCCAGCGAGCCACACGAGCGCGCCCTCGGCCGCTCCGCCACTCAGGTCTTGCCCGGTTCCGCCGACGTCGGTCCCGACCGTGCCGGTCACGATGTCGGCGCCGTCGTGCGTGTGCCCTGTCGCCGTAGCACCCAACGTCGTGCGAGCGGCAGCAGCATCTACGTCGTCTAGGAACGTGCGTGCGAACGCGGTGATCGTGGCAGTCTGCGGAACTCCAGTGCTTGCCGAGGTGCGCCCGATGAACTGGTCCTGTGCCAGATCAGCCATGTCGGCCAGGGTGACCCCCCCGTCACCTATCTGGCCCGTTCGTACTTGCGTTGTTGCCATCGTTTCCTAGTAGCGGTAGTCAGTAGTAAGCCGGTCACCAGTTTTAGGGATGACGAGCATTGTGATGGTCAGACCAGAGATCGTGTAGTCGTTTCCGGCTCCGGGGAACATCCGCACACCGTTGAGGTAGGCGTGTGTGGAACCAGCAGTCGGGGTGGTAGCCAGGGTGAAGGAAGCGTTCGTACCGTCGATGGCTCCTGCCGGGACCTCGTTGTCCACGAAGGTAGGGACAGCCGCAACCGAGCCGTTTGAGGCCGCAGTGAGGCGACCATCCGCATCGACTGTGATCGAGGCGAGGGTGTAGGAAGCTGCTACTACGGAGGTAGCGATGATCTGAGAAGTGCCAACGGAGTCGGAATCGATCTGGGGTTGACGGATCTTTGTGACGGTCATAGCGAGAGATATCTTCTAGCAACGAGAGAGTCACCTGTTTGAGGGACGTTGCCCGCCTCGAAGGTGATGGTGTTCCCTGAGATTGTGTAGTCGTCCCCAACTCCCTCTCTTTGGTCTATTCCGTTCTTGACCATGATGAGGCTCTCTGGAGGGTTAGGTGCGTTCACGAGAACGAATACAGCGTTGGATCCATTGATCGCCCCGGTAGGGGTTTCCGCGAAGAACTCCGTGACCGGGGTAGGGGGTGTGGCTGAGATGATCCGGTCAACAGGAGTTACCAGGGATAGTGAGATCGCCCTGGAAGAGGTCCTTGGTTGTGTCTTGACGTAGATTGTGTCGAGCGCCTGGACCGATGGGTCGTAGATTGCGTCGAGCCGCTTAGGATCGACGATGTAGACCATGTCTCCGATAGCGTGCGCCGGTGCGCTTGTTCCGTACTTAGCTCGTCGGACTCCCTTGAGTTGATACATATTCTCTCCAAGAGGAGCCACCTCTTTGATGAACATGATCTCGTCGTTGACGATCAAGAGCTGCCTGCCCAGGTCTCGGTTGGCGTCTGTGAGGGATTGGGACAGTGCCGCAACGTCCGGGCCGAGGCCGTAGAACACAGGACCGTCTGCGATGTCCGCAGCCGAGGCAGCAAAGGCGTCGAATAGGGTGCCTCCTGTGACGTGCTTGATTCCGCCCGAAACTTGCGTGTAGGTCAGGTCGTCGCCAGACAGGTACACAGCAGCCGGTCCGATGTGTTCGGCAGCGCGGATCCGCAGGATCGAGATCGCGCGCCTGCTCGCTAGACGCAGTTCCTCGGGCAGCTCGACGATCTTGACCGAGGGGTCAGCCAGCGGCTCCGGTGATTCCGGCGGGATCAGTACCACGCCGAGGTTCTGGGTGCTGGGCGTGATCGCGTAGTTGTCTGTGAGGATGTCGTGGACGACCTTGCGCGTCTTGGGGTCTACCTTGGATTCGAGGATCCGCTGGATCGAGTCGAAGTCGTGGACGCTTACGCGCTGGCCCGGATAGAAGTCGCCCGCGTCGCGCAGGACCGTGACCGTTGACTTGTCGAGGGGCGTCAGGATCTCTGCCGATCGGCGCTCCGCGATCTGGACAGCCATGTCGGCATCGATCACGGTCCGAAGCTGAACGATGTCGCCCTTCTGGTTCTGATCGAGGGAGGCCAGCCCATCGTCGAAGTCAACGACTATGTTGTCTCGGTATCCGATGGCAGAATCGGGGAAGCCAAAAATGGCTTTATCGTTGGTAGTGTCTTCTCGTTGAGAGAATCTCTCAGGCTTCGGATCAGAGATGAGTTGCTCGGGAATCGTAGGGACTGTACCAACCGGCTCCCTGATAAGAATGAAGACGAACTTACCTGTGACCCTATCCCAGGAACAGAAGAGTCCGACGTCCTGGAAGATTGTTGCGATGATTCCTTCGAATTCATCTCCGTCAGGACCATAGACGTGAGTACGAAGTCCTTCGGCTTCAAGGTCAGCTCCTACTTCTTCGAGCGATGTGATGTCGAATAGCGAGCGATCCAATCCCGCACCGTGCGGGAAGGTCTCGAACATGAGTTGATCCAGAACGTGTGCCGCATTCGGCCCTCCAGGACCGAATCCAGGCAGGAAGTTCGTGAGAGTTCCTATCGCGTCGTCGATGGCTTGGATCTGTTCCGCGAAAGCGACTGTGGTGACGCCAACGACCGGAGTACCACTGTCCTTATGGAAAGTCCCGATCGAGAAATACATCTCAGTTCCGAAGTCGGTATTGGAGGTGTCTATGACTACTGAGATGTTGTAGTTGTTCAGTGACGGAGTGGTTCCGTGCTCTGCTACATACACTAGCTCGAAGCGTCTCCAGTTTGCATCTACTTGGGACCAAGACGACTTCAGGCCGTTGGAGTTGGTGAGGCGTATCACACCGTCGATCCACTCGATCCGTACAGTGTGAGAGTGCGTTGTTGCTCCCAGGAATGGTAGGATGCCAACAGTGATGTCCCTGAACCCAAAGGCTCCGAAGAAGTACACGAAGAAGACGAATTTATTCCGATACCTATTCAAGAGAAACGTGCCGTTCACGTTCCCGTGGGCTCCGTTCCAGGTAACAGTGTGTGGGGCGCTACCTGTGTGAAGAATCCCGTCAGACGGAAGCCCCCCAGAGGGGGCAGCGGGGCCAGAGCCGGTTACGGTGGTATTTTGTCGCACCCACTCAGAATTGAATATTCTAGTGACTGGAGCAGGAGCATCTCCGACGTTGTAGCCCGTTGGAATGAACCGTACCTCGGCTGCGTTGTGTGCGGACGAGGTGACGTTCAAATACTTGTTGGAGTACCCTGGGTAGGGCTGTCCTAGTACCCTAGCTCTTGCTCCGAGGGGGAAGGCACTTGTCTGGTTGCCAGCAATTTTGATGTTTCCACGCGGAATAGATTCTTCGAAGGTGAAGCCATCAAGGATGTTGAATACTGTTCCAGGAGAGCCGAACTCGTTGTCGAGCCAGCCTTCGGACCCATTGAGGCGCTCGGGCAACGAGTCGTAGTCAACTGAGATGGTATCTCCAGGCTTGTAGGGCTTGACCTGGATCTCGTACTCGATCGCGGGCCATGTAGGGAAGCCTCCGAGACGGCAGCCGATCCAGACCACGCGCACGAGGAATTTCCAACGCGACTGTATCTGCATCCTCGTTCCAGCGCCCATGAACGAGTCAACTGGGCTGTTCACTTCGCCCCAGTAGATGCGGAACTGTCCGACACCCACTAGGTCGATCTGTGAGCCGCTCGGGTGAGAGAGCGGCGTGATGCCGCCCACGGGGGCGTAGACCGTCTTGCCGTTGATCCAGATCCGGTGCAGCGCGTGCCCAGGACCGACACAGAGGATGTGGTGCGCGTTCTCTCTGTAGACGAGCTGGAGTGATCCGTTTCCTGTTGATCCCTTGCCGCCAGCCGGACTCTCTGGGACAGTGGTGCGGTCTCCTACCCAGGCGATGAGCGGTCCGATTCTTCGTCTTCCGAGTAGGACGGGCGCGTATGCGCCGCGAGTGCTCGGAGAGTTGGGCTTTTCGTCTACTATCGGATTTTTCTGCTTCTTCTTGAGTAGCGACGAAGCGATCCCTGAGATGATCAGTCCAGCCGTCGCTTGCGCTATGAATAGAGGGATGCTTACGACCACAGGTGCTTATCTTTCACTCTGTAGATGCGGAACAATTCTGTGTGCTCCCCGAGCAGAGGCATTCCGGACCTGCGGACTCCCCCGTCCTGGAGGCACTCCCAGATGTGGCCCCGTTAGCCGCCGACGATCATAGCGTGCCCAGGACCCCCGCCGATGGGTCCCACCACGAAGATGTCGCCGGGCTCGATGTAGGCACTCTCGGTGGCGTCGTCCAGTGGCTCGTACCGGCGGCAGATCGCTCGCATGGCTTCGATTGCGCCTTTGCGGTCGTGGAGCGCCTGATCGGGCGGGAGGCTCTCCACCGGCCCTCGGGAGAAGCCGTACAGCTCGTCAGCGGCGCAGCATACGAACCGCACGCAGTCGATCCCCCCGCCCCTGCCCTTGCGCGCCTGGAGCGCCATGTAGGGAGTTCCAGACCAGGATGTCAGGATCTCATCAACTCGCTCACTGCATGGCAGGGTGCGCCACTCCTTCCTCAGGACGGCAATCACGAGCCGTCCTCAAAGAACGGATTGTATGCCGGAATAGCGATGCCGATTGTCATGTTGTTCGGTTCGTTGTTCCAGGTGTTCTTGCAGGTTTCAGGTCTCTTATCGCATCCAGGAGTAACTACGATCGTCTTGAATCCGTTTCCTAGAACTGTTTCCTCCCAATCTTTCGGAACTAGCTTCGACAGGATGAACGCCGTTCCACTGATCCACTCGCGGACCTTGATCCTGACGCCGTCAGCCTCGATGTAGCCCTTGTGCCAGTAGCGATCTGCGTGAGCAGCGAGTCCGGTGATCGTGACGAAGTTACGATCGATGGCAGTGATTGTCCCTGTCTCACGCAGGGGGACGAGGTCGACGGTGCAGGTCTTCGGATCTCCGAACGTCCATTCGCACCCGTTGCTGGCTACGATCCCACATGCGCGCATAGCTTCCGACTTGGCTGTGATCGCTTGGAGCTTCAGGATGTCCTGCCGACCGCCTGGGTTGCGGGTGGCAGAGGTGACGCGACCGTCGAAGAGTTTTCTGAGCCGATCTGAGCCTGGGGTTCGGATCCACTGCCATGCTCGTACGAATGCTGGAGAGAAGGCGCGACCGTTGGTGATCGCGGCAGCGAAGAGGAAGGCAGTGTCCAGGAAGGCAAACTCGATGTCGATCGTCTTGCGTTCGAAGATTCCCGTGTAGGGAGGCAGGCTGATCTTCAGAGATGGGTTGGCTTCGAACGTCCCGATGGGCAGCACGAGACGTTCCTGGACATCGTTGAGTCTGATGATCGAGGAGTTCCCCCAGGTGATCTCCAGGAGAACGACGATGCTCTTCTCTGTGTCGGTTATTACCGTCATGGGATCACAGCGTAGGTTGCCTCATCCAGTAGGCTGCGGTAGTTGAGATCGAACTGGCATATCTCATCAGTTCGCCAGGTTTCTTTGAAGCTGTCCTGATCGAAGCGTGAGAGATGTGCTGAGGTCACTGATTCGACTCCGACTGCCATGTCCTCGATCAGGTTGATGGTGGTGGTTCCGTTCACGTTGTTGACGATGGAGGTGACTTGGATGACCTGCAAGGCCCCGCTGGTGTATCGAATGCCGACGTGCTTCACCAGATCGGTGAGCTGCCCCGAGGCGCTGGCGGTGGTGACTGCGAAGCTGGCGAGGGTGGGGATGCTGACGATGTCGAACAGCACCAGCGGATTGACCGCCCAGAACGGACGCAGGCGGCCATTTCTGGAATCGAAGAACCGTCCCGCGCGCCAGATGGCAGCGCGATCGTACTCCTCGAACGAGCCTCCGAAGGTCAGGAACGGGTCTCCGTCTGCTGAGACGATGTTCGTGTTCCCGGACTGGACGGACGCACCTTCGCGTGCAACCCCAACCCTGACGGAATCTCGCCAGTTTGGCTCAAGGTCAAAGATGGGGTATCCCTGATAGTAGGACATCCCGAGATAGTGAACGTCTTCCTCGGAGAGTCCTGGGAGAGTAGCCGTTCCCGAGAGTTCGACGCATTCCTGGAGCCATTCGGCAATGGCGTCGGTACGAGCGTTGAGTTCTTGCGATAGTTTGATCTGACAGTCAGCCAGGGGAAATACGATATCGCCAGCAGCACATGCAACGTCCAGCGGAAAAAGAAGCTTGATCTCGTCTGGGGTAACATAGTCGATGATCCCGAGCTGAGCTTGCAGGTGTGTGGCTGACAGCGAGTAGTTCTCTGGGAGGACAGCAACCCGTTGCCCAGGAAAAAATCGCTTGTATGAGGTGTCGCAGAGCAGTGAGGTGGTGGACGAGTTCGTGGTGAACGTGAAGTCCGGGTAGATTGCAGCCGGGTAGCGCGTGCCCGCCTGCGAGAAGGCGTTGGCGAGCATCCGCGTCGTCTCACTACGGCTCATGCCGGTGCAGAGGGTGCGGAGGATCCTTGTCGGGCGAGAGACCCTTCCTTCGCGTTCCTCGGCTCCCGTGCTCTGGGACTTCGAGATCGCTGTCTGCCAGATGGTTTCGATCGAGAACTCTCCGCGCCAGTCGCCCTCCGAGATCAATGGGAAGATGGTGTTGGCGAACGGATCGACGACGACCGGCGGGTAGGCGTACCCGAGAACTTCGACTCCGAACTTGGTGAGACGGATGGTCACGGCTGCGGGATGGCTTGCGCTGCTATGGTGTTGGCATACCCGTACAGTGTCTCAGCAAAGACTTCGGATGTCACTGGCGGAGCATCGGTTTTGTAGCGGGCATACGGGGACGCCGCCGCGATGAGGAGGGCTTCCAGGTTGATCTTCTTGTCCTTGAAGGAGACTGTGTGGAACGGCTCTTGATCTACTGGGTCGGTATTCGTCAGGTCTTCGGACAGTCTCAGGTTCAGCATCGAGGACCTGACTGATCGTATTTTGTTCATCTGATACAGGTCCATCTTATCCTGGAGCGTGTAGGCGACGTAGGTAGCGTCGTCGTCTACCGGACCAGCGTCGCCATCATCCACTGCTTGCTCATTGGTTCCGGTGTTAGGTGTCCAGGGAAAGGTTCCTTCGGTAATCAAGCGGAATGGAACGACCGATTCGATGCCGATCGCACCGAGCAATTGATTGAGCGGTGCTTCTCCTGTCGAGCTAAGGAGGTAGAGGTCATCGATGTCGAAGTAGTTCGTTACCCCGACATTCGCTACGAGGTTGAGTAGGAGTTTCGAGAAGCCTGCACCACCGGCATTGGCAGTGTTGCCAGTACCGGAAGCGATCGTCATCTCGTTGATGCGAAGTTCCCACACACCTAGCGTCGCATCGACAGTAGCGAACAGCTCAACATAGATGAACTGGTCGAGGGGGAACGTAGGCGAGGTGGCGAGCACAGCAGCGCCGCGCTTCAGCTCCACCTTGAGCAGGCCGCCGATGTCTGTGAACGAGAGCGAGAGTTGTTCAGCGTTGGCGGCGTTGACGAGCCGCACGATGGCAGACACGGCGTTGTTGCCGTTCGCCCGAACGGCCACGCCCAGGATCGCCGTCGTTGAGCCTGGAGACAGCGCACCGGAGCGGAGCGTGAAGGACTCGCCGTTTTGTGCGCGCAGGCAGCGTCCGTTCGGCAGACGCCCTGCCTGGAACGCGAGCGAGGTAGGAATGCCTGTGACGGAATCGGTGAAGCGACGCCCAGCATCGACGCTGCCGTGGATGTGCTCGAAGCCTTCTGCGATCAGGAGCGCCATGCCGGGCGGTATCCTCGCTCACTGAGGTAGCGTTGCATAGCGCCATCCCCCTGTGCCAGGAGTTGCTCCATCGAATCCTCGGATGGGACGAGGTACGCGCGCAGGGGCGCTGCCTGCGCCTGTGCGGCGGCGGCAGGGGCCGCGCGTTGGGGTGTGACCCTGGGGCCGGAGAATCCCATCTTGCCGATGTCGCGCACGCCTGCGTTGCCCAGGGACATGCTGTTGAGACCCTCGAAGAACTCCGTACCTAGACCCCTCACCACGGGTTCGCGGATCACGAACTCACCAGGGGTCAGGAAGGCAGGCACCGTGTCCTTCGGGTGGCGTTTGCGAGAGCCCCTCAAGCCGCCCGAGGCGAAGTATCGCGGGATCTGACCACCCGAGTTGGCTCCGATGAGGCCGCCCGAGTTGAAGATCCCGACCTCGGGAGGTCCGATGAAGCTGCTGGAGGTGCTGAAGGAGAGTTTGGAGATCAGATCTGCAATCAGTCGCTCGAAGATTTTCTTGAAGATCTGGTTGCCGATGTCGAGGAAAAGCTGACCTAGACGTTCCTTCAGGGTCTTAGTGTTGTTCGGATCAAAGAGGCCAGTCAGCGAATCGGCAAGGACATCAGTGATGCCCTTGAGAGTGTTGAGCATGATGTCCGAAGCAGCTTCGAACATCGTCGGCGCTTCGAGGACGAATCGTCTCATACCGTCCAGGAGTCCCGAGCTGATGGGCGATTCTATCTTCTCTTTGGTCTTGTCGAGTTCGATCTGGAGCTGTCGGATCTTCTCGATCTGAGCCGCGATCTCGTAGCGGCTCTCCGTGTGGAGCGCGCGGATCGAGTCGAGGATCGTTTGCTCCTGCTTCAGTGCGTTCGAGACAGCCGTGAGTTGGATGGCTTCGCGGTCCACTCCCTGCTCGACGTCGAACTGATCGCGGCTCGCAGCCGTCGAAACCGACAGCTCGCGGTTGCGGTTCTGCTCCTGGATGCCGAGCTGGCGCAGGTTCTCCTTGAGCTTCTCGATCTGGATGTTCTGGAGGATGAGGGTGAGGAGCGACTTGCTGCGAAGATCGGTCAGTTGTTGCTCGATCTTCGCCTGTTCGTCGGAGTCTCTGGTGGCCGTCAGTTGGATGTTGAGCGACTGTTCCTCTTCGCGGAAGCCGTCCTGGATGGCCTTGTCCTTGATCTTCGAGAGAGCGATCTGCGTCTCCAGCTCGACCCGTTGTTGGTCGAAGGCCGTGCCCTTCTGCTTGGCTTCGAGGAGCTTGCCTTCGGCGTCGATCTGCGCCCGCATGTCCCCCAGCTCTGCCTTCGTAGCAAGCGCAGCTTGGCGGTTGGCGTCGGTTTGGTCGCGGACGATGACCCTCTTGCCAGCCAAGGCGAGTGCGACGTTGGCAGCGGCCAGCGCCTCGGCGTCAGCACCTTCGGCAGTCAGCTTGGTGAACTGGGTCGTCAGCGCGACCTGGAGCTGCGTGTCCTTCGTACGCTCGATCACGAAGCGTAGGGCGTTCTGCTGGGCGAGGTTCTGTTCCTGGAGGAGCACGAGCTTCTCACGCTCAGCCGCGACTTCGTTGTCTGCCTGCGCGAGTGCGCTGTCGATCGGGGAACGCGACTCGGAGACACCGAGCAAGCGCTTCGCTGCGTCGAACTGGATCTTGGTCTCGCGCTGGCGCTTCTTGGACTCCGCGAATTCCAGCGCGCCGACCAGGGCGATCTTGGTCTCGTAGAGATCGAAGATTTCCTTGCTCAGCTCCTTCTGGTTCTCCAGCGCCTCGTTGTTGCGGCGGATGGCGTCTTCGCGACGACGCAGCGCGTCGTTCAGTGCGAGCGCGAGATCCTCGGTCTCCTTGGAAGCGCCGATGCCCTTGCCCTTCTCGGCAGTCTGGGCGAGCAGCTCCTCCAGCTCGACCACGCGCGCGTTGGCGGCAGAGACCTCTCCGAGGGAGCCCTTGCCACTGTCGAAGAGGCTTTTCGCGAGCCCTTGCTTCGACTTGGCTTCACCTAGCTGTCCTCGCAGGCGATCGATCTCCTGGAAGACATCCAGGACGTTCGTTATCTGTGCCCTCTGTTCCTTGGTCGCCTTGGCGATCTTCTCCTCGGCCTCCAGGCGGTCTTTCTGTGCCCGCGCGAGGTCGCGTTCGGCTTGCACTCGATCGGCGAGGAAGACCTTCGACTCCTTCTCGACGCGGCTGCGCGCTTCGGTGATGAGCTTCACCTGTTGCTGGATCGCACCCTGGGCACGAAGGGTGGCGATCCCGGAGATCAGCTCCTCGTTCGCACCCGTAATCTCGTCCTTGAGCTTCTGTGTTCCTGCGACCATCGACTCCATCTCGCGCGAGGAGCTGGAGATCAGCGCCGGGATGTTGTCCCAGAAGTTCGTCCGTGCGGCTGCCTCGGCTTCTCCGTCAGCCAGCTCCGAGTAGTAGTCTACGGTACGTTGCCCGACCCTCGTGAAGTTCTCATCGGCCCTGTCAGCAAAGCCGCTGAACCCATCGGTCGCGTCAACCTTGGTCTGGAAGTCCTCGAACGCTTTCGACACCTGAGCAATCCTGGCTTTTAGCAGGGCTGCCGCTACTTCCCCTCCAGGAATCTTCCCTGCGATGTCAGCAAGCCTGGAGAGCAGCTTGCCCACAGACAACTGAAACGAGAGTATGTGAGAGATAACCGTTCGGATGGATGTCTCGAAGAAGTCGAGGATGGTCCTGCCGACGAACAGGATAACTTCTCCTACGCCATAGATCGTCGCCTTTAGCAGCGCACCGAGGGAGGCAGTCTTGCCGCTCGCGCGTTCCAGCTCGTCCCCAAGCAGCTTGATTTCGAGGCCGACCGCAGCCACGCCCAGGAGCGTGAGCCCCCAGACGGCGAGGAACGCCTTGACAGCGGTAAACGCGGTTGCGATCTTCGCACTAATCGCGGTCCACAACGTGCTCAGGGTGAACGTACCAGCGGTCATCTTCCCGACTGAGGCATCAGCAGCGGAGATGTTGCGCGCAAGCCCCAGCGAGAGGAGTTGCATCAGGCCGAGCTGGACTACCGACTTCACCAGATAGCCGTACAGGCCGATCGTCGAAGCCAGCACGAGCTTGAACGCCACCGTCAGCGCCACGCCCCAGATGAGGATCTGGTTGACCGTAGGGCCGAGCACGTCTGCGATGGCGCGTGCCACGGCGATGATCGGGGAGAGGATCGCTGCCGCGATGCGAGCGCCCTTCAGGATCCCTTGGATCAGGTCTGAAGCGAGGATGACTGCGCCTTTCAGGATGATCGCGATGCCCTCGAAGGTGCTCTCCGCACCACCAGCCGAGAGCGTGGTGATGATCTTCGTGGACTCGCTGACCGCCAGCGACAGCACTTCCCCGATGGCCGAGAACGCTTTCACCAGCGCCGGATTGATCGAGGCATCTTCGATGTTGACGATGCTTCGGTTGATGACCGTCAGGAACGTCTTCAGCTCGTTGAAGAGCCCCGTGAAGCTCAGTCCCAGAAGGTTCGAGATCGCATCCTTGGCGTTCGAGAGCAGGACCGTGAAGGTCTTGGCACCGTCCTCGCTCGCCTTGTTGAACGCCTGGAAGCGCGTCTCCAGGAACTCGAACAGGACGCCCATCTCCTTCGCTCGGGCGATGTCATCGTTCGAGATCCCAAGCGAAGTGGCGATCCTGGTGTTGCGCTTGGTGATCGTGCCCTGGAGGATCGAGCGGATCTCCTCTGCGAGCTGGACTTGCTCCACGCCCAGCGCCGAAGCCGCCTTCGAGATCACGGATGCGAACTTCCGTACCTCGTCGAGATTCAGGCCCGCAGAGAGACCCGGACCGATCGCGGTCTGGAACGCGCTGATGAGTTCTGGGAAGGTCGCTGCTGTCGTCAGCGCATCCTTGCGGAGCAGTACGAGCTGTCTGCGCGCTTCTGCCTGGGCGAGCCCCCAACCCTCGGTAGCGTCTGCCGCGCGCCCCGTGGCGGTTCGGATCTGCCCCGTGGCGGCTACCAGGGAAGCGATGCCCAGGGCTGAGGTCTCGATCGTGGCGTTGAACGCGACCGAGCTGACGATCGCTTCCTTGAGCTTCGCGAATGCCAGCCGTGCCACGGTGAACGCGGCCATGATCCCGAAGAGGCGACGGAAGGTGAAGCTGATGCGGTTGGCAGCCGATTCGGTCAAGCCCAGGTCGCGACGCAGTTGCGCCAGCGCCGGGTTGGCCCTCTCGGCTTCTTGGCGGAACTTCCGGATCTGGAGGCTCCGGAACTTGGCAGCGGCTTGATCGGCACCTATCTCCTGGGGCGTCAGGAACTTGTTGCCCTGCGGATTGAGTCCCTGCGCCTTGAGCCCAGCGTTGATCGCACGCAGTTTGGTCTGCCGCGCGATGATGTCGTTGATCCTCTTCTGGATCGTCGCTTCTTCGGAGAGGAGCGCATTCCCGCGCGGGTCGAATCCCTGCCGCTTCAGGCGCTCATTGACCGCAAGAAGTTGGTTCTGTCGGGCGATGATGTCGTTGACGCGCTTCTGGATCGTCCCAGCTTCAGAGAGAAGTGCGTTGCCACGAGGGTCGAACCCCTGTGCCTTGAGACCAGCATTGACTGCTAGGAGCTGGGCCTGCCGAGCGATGATGTCGTTGATCCGCTTCTGGATCGTCGCCTTCTCGGAGAGAAGCGCGTTGCCTCTCGGATCGAATCCCCTCTGCTCCAGCAGGTTGTTCTGCGCGAGCAGCTCGTTCCGACGTGCGAGGATCTCGTTGACGCGCGCCTCGGTGGTCGCGCCTTTGGCATCGACCCCACGGCTACGCAGCTCGGTGTTGGTGTCCTGGAGGTCCTTCCGTGCGGCAATGATCTCCTCGACCCGCTGGCGAGTGTCCGCGCCCTTGGGATCGAAGCCGCGCCCGCGCAGCGCGGCGTTGGTCTCCTCTAGCTCCGCCCGGCGCGCGATGATCGCGTTGACCCGATCCTCGACCGTCGCCTCTTCCTTGGCGGCGACGACGCGCTTCTTGGAGAGGCTGATGCCCTGTTCGGCTGCCTGCTCCTCTACTCGGGCAGCGTGTGCGCGTCGCTCGATCTTCTTGCTGAGGGAGTCCTCGACCCTCTGGTCCTCGGTCATCTGGGCGCGCTGCTTGGCAGTCGCCTTCCCGATGGCAGCGGCGTAGTCCTCTTGCGCCTTGGTAGCGGCCTTGATCTCCGTCGCGTTGCCGCCGAGAGCGGCCTTGGCTTCCTTCGAAGCGTCACCAAGGCCGCCCAGTTCCTTCTTGAGCGCGGCTACTGTCTTCTTGGCTTCTGCAATGGCGGCTTGGAACTCAGCGATCGGCTTCGCGAACTGGTCGCGAATCTCGATGATGTATTCAAACCCGCCGCTTGTCATTTGCCCATCTCGTTCAGTTTCGCAGCCACTTCAGCACCGTCAGCCACTTGTTCAGGTCCAACAATCTGTTTGATGTGTGACTTCATTGCCTTCTGATCGACCGCCGCAGCGATGAGAGAGGTCCAAGCGTCTCGGCTTGCCTCGGCCACGGTTACCTTGTGGATCGTGCTCAGGAGGCTGTTGAAGCTCGGGAGGTCCATCGCCATCAAGGTATCGAGTTGGAATCCTTTCGTTACTGCGTAGACGATCGCTGACTGAAGTGACCGCCAGTATTCTAGCTCGCGTTGCTCTGGGGTTCGGTGTTCCCGCTTCGGCTTTGGTTTGTGCCTGCCGTTTCGGCTCGGCTTTGGGAGTCCGGGAATTGAAGCAGCGGCGACGGCGGCGAGGTCTGGTCCTTCATGGCCTCCGTCACCCTCGACACCAAAGGGTCAAAGAGCCCTCCGTTGGCCTTGAGCACGCCCTTGAAGAGTTCGATCGCGGACGGGACATCCGTGTTCAGCATGAAGTCCGCGAGCTGGTTGTCGTTCGGCTTCACCGGGAACTCGTCGCGCATCGAGTCCGTGATGATGAGCATGAGTTCCCTGTGACGACCAGGATCGGTCAGCGTGTCCATCAGGGTCTTGATGGCTGCCTCGCGCTGTTGGCTGCGGAAGCGTGCCATGTCAACCGAGACGGGTTCGATCTTCGTCTTGCTCGAAGCCATCCCCTCTTCCTTGCTGGCGAACTCATCGAACTGCCTGCCAGTGTCGGTGTCGGTCTTGGCGAAGAGGGTGCTGATCGCGCCAGATACCGGGCCGACGAATCCCTTCAGGAGATGGACTGCGTTGAGGCTCAGAGGATAGAAGTTGATGATCTCCCCGTTGACCGTAACGGGTGTCGGCTTGCTTTTCAGGAATGCTAGACTTCGTGCCATGTTGGTGTGTGTCTCCTTGGGTATGCAGAGGGCCGAGTGAGGAGTCCCACCCGGCCCTGGAGCCTACCACAACCGGAGTCGTTAGAGAGGATCAGTCAGCCACGGAGCCTTGGGCACGCGGGAAGGTGCGGACGGTCAGGTACGGGCTTGCCGCGGACTGCGCCGGATTCTTCGAGATGCCGCCAGTGAACTGCATCTCGGACCAACCGTCTCCGATGAGCTGCGCCTCGCCAGTCGAGATGAGCTGCGTCGAGTGGATCTCGTACTCCATGAGCTGATCGGAGTTGGCGGGGTTGACCTGGATGAACTTCAGGCTGCCCGTGAGGTTGACACCCTGGTACATCTGGACTTCGGTGTACGGAGCCACGCCAGCAACGTTCGCAGCGACGGCAATGCCCGTGAGAACCGTTGTCTCCAGGAACATGATACGACCCATCTTGTAGTCAACGAGATAGGTGGTTCCCTCGACTGAGGTAGCCGGAGTGGTGGAGGTGACGGTGACAACGCCGAGGTCGTAGATGCGGTCATCGAACGGGGTGGCAGGGAAAGGCGAGGCAATGGTCTTCACGAGGTCGTACCAACGACCGACAGACGGGTTCGCGGTCGTGTTGCCGTTGAGGGCTGCGGCGACGGCTACGCCGCTGTAGCCCGAGACTGACGAGATCGCGCCCGACATCCAGAGCGCGATGTTGTCGGAGTTCCACTCATCGAGCGTGAACGCGAGGTTGGCGCTCTTGGTCAGTTGGACCTTGCGGTCAGCCAGAGCGAGGCCCCGACGAGAACTGAAGTGCTCCAGGTCCGTCGCGTCCATCGTGATCGAGAACGCCGTGGCGTTGCCGAGGTCTCGATACGAAGTCGGATGGCTGTTGATGTCGTGCTGAGAGAAGTAGAGCACCCCCCGACCGAGGATGTGGTCGCGGGGGTCGTTTCGTCCACTTGAGAGTCCGGGCATGGTTGGTCAGCTCCTACAGAGGTTGGACGAGCACGTTCAACACGAACTCTGCTCTGGATCCAGTATTAGGGTCTTGTCGAGGCGGGTGAGTGTATCGGATCCTTTGGATCGCGATTCGTCCCTTGTTGATGTGGATGACTTTCTGAAGTGCTTTACGCACCGTTGAAAAGTCCACTTCCACACCGAAGGTAAGGATCGCACTCCAAAGCCATCCTGAGTGGTCCCTGAGATCATCCCTGTGGTTTCTCGCAGGGGCGAAGTCAGAGGACAGTTCGTTGAGTTCGATCGAGCCGGGCAGGACGACAGCGCCAACAAGGCGCTCGCGCGTGGCCGGATCGTAGGTGACGCCGGGGTAGGTCGCAGTCTGGAAGAAAACCAAGAGCGCCTCGTAGACATCGGCTGTCTCTACCACGGCGACGTGATCCCCGTGTACCAAGGACTGCCGAACATGAGGCTGCCGAACGGGCGCATCGGCGCGGAGTCGGGGACGAAAACATCGACCCGCATGGTCGTCTCGTCGGGGATCGTCTCGTCAGCGGTCAGAAGCGAGAGCGACTGCACGATCTCGCTCCACAGGCGCTTCAGCTCCGCGTCGCGCTCGGCTACGCCCATGCCACGGAAGATCCCTTCGTCGTTCCAGGCTTGCTGCGTACCAGCAGCCGAGTCCATGAAGAGCATCGGCATCGAGCGCATCAGCTCGTAGCGGATCCACTTCAGCTCGGTCACTTCCGCGAGCTGGCGCAGCACCTCCTGCTCGTTGGTGGGGTTTTCTACCGACGAATAGGACAGGAGCACGTTGATCTGCGCCTGCTCGATCTGCCGGTAGAAGCCCACTCGCACGGCTTGGACCGCCCCCTCGATCAACGGTTGCCCCGGATCGGTGGCGGCAACACCCTGCAAACGCAGGCGTGCCTTCACCGATTCGACGGTCGCGTTGAAGAGGGGGAGAATCGCCATGTCAGCTTCGGAAGTCAGTGCTCAGTTGAGCGATTGCTTCTTCCTTCGTTTGGAACGGAACGATCGTGTGATCGATCTCGATGACGTGACGGTTGAGGTCTTCAAGGCTCTTGCCCTTGAGGAACTTCGGATCGTAGTTCCAGCGACCCTTCGGTTGCTGAGGCTTCGGGGTTCCGGGCTTGTCGAAGGTACGCAGAGTGCGTCCGTCGTCCGTGACTTCTGACTTGATGGGTTTGAGATTGGGATCAACGCCAGTGTCGTTCTGCTCGGTGTCTCGCTCGCTTCCGAGCGGGATGAGGAGTCCGTTGCGGACGTGATCTTCGACGTTCTTCGGCCCGATGATCTTGACGAGTTCGTCTGAGAGGATCGAGCCGCCCTTGAGCGGTTGCCCGTTCGGGAGCATCAGGGTTTCGTATCGAGAGAGGCGGTGTTGCATGGGATCTAGCCAATCAGCCCGAGACGGCCTTGAAGGACACGGTGCTGTCAGGAACACGGTTCACAACCAGGGGACGGCTGTGGAGGAGGGCGATCAGGGCGCTCGGGTCGGGCTGCTTCCAGCTCTTCGCGAAACGCTTCGCTGCCATGCGACGACCTTCGAGGGCGTCCATGTCGGGGATCGCACCGTAGTAGCGAGTCCACTGGCCCGAGCCAGCCGAGATGAACTCGACGTACTTGGGACGAATCAGGGCCGTCGCAACGCCGTCGATCATCAGACTGCGCGGGTACTCCCACCAGTTGATGCCGAGCCAGCGCGCCAGGAAGATCGCGCCGTCAGCACGGTACTTCTGGGTCAGATCGACGTTACCAGCCGTGATGCCGGAGTCCGTCTTGATCGTCGCCAGCAGCTCGGGCAGCTTCACGAACTGCGCCGCTGCCTCGCTGCCCAGGATCGCATCGGTGACGCCCATGCCCACGTCCTCGGCCACGAGGGCGAGGATCGAGCGGATGGAGGTGATCGCAGTGATGCTGGCGGGCGTGGCGTCGTCCCAGAAGATCGCAGGCGTAATCGAGTGCGAGCCAGCGCGCGGGAACGTGATCGTGAACACCTCTTGGTCCTTGACCGAGTAGGTGATCGAGCCGCGAAGGGCCATCGCGGCCATCCACTCCTCGGCGTTGACGATCATGTTCTCCATGTGCTGGAGATCTTTGGCGATGTGCCGCTCGACCGCAGAAGTCACCTGACTGGAGGTCGGGTAGATGACCGAATCCACGCGGCGACCCCAGAGGAGTTCGCTCGGGCGGAAGGGCCGCTTGATGCGGATGTTGGGAGCCTGGACGACGTACAGCTCCTCGCCCAGACCTTTGACCATCTCGGCCTCGGCATGGACGCGCACGAAGGGCGCAACGTCGCGCTCCGAGCGGTAGGTGCCGATCTCGATGGTTTCGGTGGAGAGGATCTCCTCGGAGATGTTGAGGAGGTTCGTAACGAACCTCCCCGGCGGCTTCATCAAGTTGACCGCCGAGGTCATCGAGGTCCAGGTCGTTGCCGGAACAGGGAGTGCCATGTTGGTTGTTGTTTCCTAGTTGGGTGTGCGGTTAGTGGACATCATCGAGGCCGCTGATGTCGAAGCCGAGAGCGCGCATCCCCACTCGGAGAGCGATTCGAAGGTTGGCGAGCGTTTGACCCGCAGGCGTGGGGATGTCCCCAGCGTGGATCTTGGCTTCCATGAGCATGTTGGCGAGCACTTCGCCCACGGCGTCCGTCTGCGTCGGTTCCGCGAGGAAGCCGCCGATCGAGCCCGTGCCGTTCGCGCCGCCGGTAGCCCAGACAACCCAGAAGCCCGTGGCCGTGTTGAACGCCATCGGCGTCAGCGTCGGATAGAGCGGAGCCGCTGCGACGTTGGCGAGGGTCTTCGGGTGGATCGAGATCGGGATGACCCGAAGCGAGGGGCCGCGCGTGGTGGCTGCCGAAACGAGGTTGTTGACTGCGTATGCCATGGGATCACTTCACTCCTTGCGTGTTGGCCCAGTCAGCCATCCGCTTACCGATTTCGAAGCCTTCGAGTTCTTCCTTGGAAAGATTCATGCCCTGCATCTCCTCGGGCACCTTCGACTTGCGACGCGCGCCGTCCGTGGTCGGCTGATCGCTGCGACGTTGCTCCTTCTTGACCTTCGGAGCGGGTGCGTCGTCGTCCGCATCGTCGGCAACGTCGTCATCGTCGTCATCGCCAGGACCCTTCGTGAGCGTCGCGAGGTACGCATCGACGGCGTTGGTGTCCTTCCAGTCCACGCTCTTGCGAAGCTGGTACGACTTCAGCTCGCGCGCGTACTTCTCCACGTCTTCCTTCTTGAGCGGATCGCCCGTGAAGGAAGGAGCCGAGGGATCAGCGATGGTAGGTGCGGCGGGCGCGACAGGCGCGGGACGGAGAGCCGCTACGAGCGCCTCGTTGTTCTTTCGCAGAACTTCCGCCAGTTCTTCGGGCTTCATTTCATACTCCTGTGACTGTCTGAAGTGATCCAGCGCCTTACGCACCGAATCGTCGGGTTCTAGTTCGGCAGGACCACTCAACGAAACTCCGTTCCACCCTTCGGACTTGAAGAGTTTTCGAAGTTCCTTGTCTTCGATCTTGATGAGCGCGCCCCAGCCGTTCGTGACGTCTACCGGCTTGCCGGAGTAGTCCTTGAAGTCAACGAAGCGGGGATCGTCCTTCTGGATGATGAAGGATTCGGCCACGAACGCGCGCTCGCGCGAGATCAGGTTGCCGTCGTGGCGGATGTCGAGGTTCGCGCCCTCGTGCATGAAGGTGTGGGCCATCTCCTTGCACACGGCAGCGTCCGCGATGTCGCCCTGGCTGTCTCGGTGCTCGGGGGCGTAGCCCACCACGAGCAGCTCGCCACGCTCCTCGAAGTCAGGGAGGGCTTTCGTGAGCGTCTGGATCTCCACGGTGCCGTCTTCGGCCTTGTAGAGCACTGGAAGCTGGTTGGCCCCGCGCTTGCACAGGCTCAGGCACTTGACCGTGACCTTTTTGATGCGCCGCATGATCTGAGGATGTTAGGGTTTGCGTTGCAATGCAAGGCCCCGCGTCTAGGAAGCACCGATGAGTGATACGGGTAGCACGGAAACCACTGAGGTCCGGGTCGTAAGAGGGCACAGCGAGCACCGCGACATCTTCGATTCGACTGCCAAGGAGGGAATGAAGACTTGGGCCGAGGTGCTCTTCAAGACGCACTCTCCCGAGGACCGGCCCGATCAGGCGAGTGACCAGGGCGTGAACCTTGGAGTGAAGGAGCACCCCTTCAACATGGCTGCGGCCATCGCGTTCAAGAACCAGAACGTACACCACTCGACGTGCATCGAAGCGAAGTCGAGAGCGATGACCGGACTCGGATTCACGACGGACAAAGCTACCGACCTGTTGGATCCGTTGTGCGACAGCACGTTCATGGAAGTGCTGGACAGCGTTGCTGAGGATTACTGGCAGGTAGGCAACGGTTATATGGAAGTCGTTCGTGACGATGGCGGCAAGGTCAAGGGCCTCCACCACGTTCCGGCTGCAACGGTGAAGGTGTGCATCGAGGACATCGAGTACCGCCGCCACTACATCGTAGGAGAGAGCGGAGGCGAAGGATCTTCCCCGAGGGTCATGGCTCCTTACGGGGAGCTGGAAGAATTCCTCGCACGCTTGAACGGCGAATCGGTTGACAGCAACGGCGTACCCGACACCACCGTTGACTATCGAAGCGTCTACAACAGCTACGGCACACCTTCGGAGCGCAGCGAGATCATCCACTTCGCGCGCCGCACGTCGATGTCGCGCTGGTACGGCTTCCCTGACTGGCTCTCGGCGGTTGCCAGCATCGAGCTGGTGCAGATGATGACGCAGGAGCGGTACGACTTCTTCCTCAACCGAGGCGTGCCTGAGTTCATCCTGTTCATCTCGGGCGCGAAGATCGATGGCAAGACGTGGGAGAAGATCGAGAACGGGATCCAGAACACGATCGGCTTGGGTAACCAGCACAAGACGATGGCGATCAACGTCGATTCAGAGCTTGCCAAGATCCAAGTCGAGAAGCTCGCGATGGAGGACGCAGGCAGCGCCGGGCTCTCGGATCTGCGCGAGGCGCTCTCGCTCGACATCGTGACCGCGCACAGGACGCCCCCGCTCCTGGCAGGCATTCAGATCTCTGGCAAGCTCGGTGCGGTCAACGAGCTGCCGAACGCGCTCCTGGCCTTCCAGGTGCTCGTGATCGGTCCTGAGCAAGTCACGTTCACTGCGATCCTCGGCTCGACCCTGGGCAACAAGGAGCACAACAGCGGCCTCGGGCTCAAGAAGGCTGACTTCGTGTTCAAGAAAGTCACCGAGGAGATCCCGCTCGGCATGGGCGCGCAGACGACCGGCGCTGCCCCAGGGCTCAAGGAGATGGACACGATGAGCCGGATGCGGACGCCCGCTGCCTCGGCCAGCGGGCGCGACCTCTCAGCGGGCGTGAAGGACTGAGGATGACCCTGCTCGATCGCGTCAAGGAGACCACCTACAAGGCGATTGGGGACATCGTGCAGTTGGAGTCCACGGGGCTCATGGGCTCCGCGACGCTGCGGCGCGAGCTGACGTTCGAAGTGGACATCGGGGTCCCTGGAGGCGTGGCGAAGATCACGCTGAAGCTGCCCTACTTCTGGGCCAAGTTCGTCCACGATGGACGAAAGCGGATCGACCTCCCGGCAGGGAAATACATGATCTTCTTCCCTGATCGTCGGGACGATCCGCGCACGAGCTACGGTACGAACTACCCGAAGACGCGCGGAGATCGCAAATCGCTATCTACGGACGAATACAAGCTCTTCCGCGAGGAGAACCGAGTGCGAAAGAAGGCGGGTGCCCCACCGATCATGGTGGTCACCCGCAGCGTTGGTCCGGTCGCTGGCGAGTTCTTCTTCACCCGAGCGTGGCAACAAGTTCTAGACTCAGGCGTGGTAGACGAGCTAGTCGCTGTTTCGATAGCACACTACCTAGAAGCCTTGACTGAGGGTTTCGATCGGGAGACCTCGGTAGTGAGTCTCTGAGCCAGCCCCAGGCTGCGAGACCCACGGCATCGAGCAAGTGGCTCTCGTGCGGCCCAAGCTGCCCCTTCTCGATCCGGTAGTGCTCGCGGATGACTGCGTGGTGGGCCTCCTTGGGGATGGATCCCTTCCAGTCCTGCGGCTGTACCAGGGAGATGTTGTCAGACAAGCCAGAAAGGACTCCCACAGCGACCCCCGCAGCTTGAGCAAGCATCACGATGTCTTGAGGATTCACGGAAGTTCCCGGACGGATCTTCTGGGACTCTATGACAATTTCGACCGAATCGACCGAATCGACCGAATCGACCCAGCCCAAGACAAGCACGATATGTCGTAGGGACTGCGCCATCGCTACGTTGGCTTCCTCTCCCTTCAGCTTGCTAGGAGCTTTCGCAACCCAAAGCCTGCCTTCGCCACTCTTCGAGTTGAGCAACGCGATCCCGGCGTGGTGCAGGTCCGGGTCGATACCGAGATAGTAGCTCATTCTCCCCTATACTCCCGCTCCCGCTTCACCAAGTCGTAATTCGCCGCGTAGCCGATGATGTCCACGATGTTGTCCCGCTTCTCCTTGAAGGCGTTGCGAGAGATCTTCTGGAGGATGTTCATCATGCAGACATCTTCGGCAGATATGCGTGCCCCGAGATAGGCGGTCCACATCTTCGCCGTCCGCTCGTGATTGTCGAGCGGGGTGCCGTACTCGATTCGCCTATCGCCGTTGACGATACTGCTCGATTCGCCTAAGCAATCGAGCGCTTGGTCTGGGTTCCACTTACTCATTCTCGGCCTCCTTGCAGTTAGGTGAAGAGAAAAGAGAGCGGTCTAGGACCGCCCTCTCACATCTAGCGTCCTCGACGGATCAGATCAGTCCTTGTTCGGCACGATGCTTACCACGAGGCGGTTGTCGCCCGTGATGCCGAACGTCAGGCGGTTCTTGCCGAGCATCCCCGCCGTGCGCTTGCGGAGCGTCGCGGCGACCGTCGCACGGAAGTTCGCGATGTTCGAACCTTCCGGGACGCTGATCGGAAGCGACTGCCCGACCTTCATGCCGAGCACCTTCTGGACCAGCGGAATGTAGTGCTCGCTCGTGCGCCGTCGGCTGAAGGCAACGTCCTTCGTGGAGATGATCTCCCCGAGATGGTCTTCGTTGAAACGCTTCGAAACTTCGGGCTTCAGCTTGGCGGGACGCTTGATGGTCTTCGTGCTCATGAGTGTGTCTCCTTCGTTTGGGGTATCCACGGAACCAGCCGACCGGCTTGGTCGAACACCGACTCCGCTTCCTTGTACCAGCGACGCATCAGCTTGGCCTCCGTCGTCACCGCTACATCAGGTGTGATCTGACGCATACAGTCTACCATGACCTTCGAGAGAGCCAAGGCCCTTTCGTGACAAAACTCGTCGTCCGGGATCATCAGCATGATCTCGTCGTGGATCCACGCCTGGGGACGACACCCGAAGAGTGAAACCAAGCCCTCGGCTGGGGCAGTAACGTAATCGAAGCACGCCCTGACGGCTTCGTAGTAGGCCAGCTTCCCGCCCTCGGCTGCCGGGGTCTGCATCCCGGCCCCGTTGGATGCCGGGCAGTAACCCACGTTGGAGCGCAGCATTCCCATCGGGGAGACGTAGGCGAACTCGCCGGGGTGGTTCGGATCCTTGCAGCTCCAGGTGATCCACTTGAAATACTCGTGCATCTCCGGGTAGGTGTCGAACCAAATCTTCTTGAACTGGACCGCTTGCTCCACCGTGATGACCACGCCGAACGTGCCCTTCGCGTAGGTCACGAACGTCTCGGCCCCCAGGCCGCCTGGGTATCCGAGGCCAGTGGGCTTCGCGAACGTGCGGTACTTCTTGAAGAACTCCCGCTCCTCCTGAACGTCGGATTTCTTCAGCTCGTGGAAGACGCGGTAGATGTCCTCGCGGCTCGACAGGTCCGCTTGCTGGCACGCCTCCTGGAAGTGGGGGACGAAGGCGTAGGCCATCTGCGCCCCGAGGAACTCGTGCGGGTTGATCCCCGCGTTGATGAGATTCGCGAGCAGCGATCGACCGAAGAGATCGAGGAGCTTCTGCGCCAGGGTCACCAGCTCGATCGACGAGTAATCGACCGAGAGAAACAGATGACCAGGGCGCGGGATATAACAAGGACGAACACGAGGATCGACATTTTGGATGTTGCACGAGGGGTAGAGATCCGACGCCATCGAGGACACCCGCCCGGACTCCTTCAAGACATCGAAGCTCGGGTGGACCACGGGCGCGTTGATCCGGGGCAGCTCTGTCGTGACGAGCTTCTGAAGGGCTTGCCTGTGCGCGTACTCCTCTAGCACCGGATCGAAGTGGGCGATCAGATCGAGCACGTCCGCGTCGGCGCTCACCCGCTCGGTCGGAGTGTATTTGACCTCGATGCCGTTCTTTTCGCAGACCTCCTTGATCTTCGCGTGCAGCGGCGCTTGCTTGATCGAGGGCTTCTTGCCCTTGGTCAGCTCGCCGTTTTTCTTGGGCCGAGGATCCTCCCCAGGATCGAGGATGCCGGTTGCCAGGAGAAGGCGCGTCTTCTCTGGAGACAGCTCGACCGTGAGCATGTCCTCGATCTTCTGTCGTTCCTCGGGATCGATCGCGATGCCGTAGCACGTCGTGAGGAACAGCGCGAAGTCAACCGCCGCGTGGAAGGCGTGCGTGGGGTACTCGGATGCCTGCGCTTCGTAGACCCGCAGGGTCAGCGCCGCGTCGCGCATGGCGTATTGTCTGGCCTCCTCGGGGTATTCAGAAGTCTGGAGACCGTCGAGCATCGAGAAGTTGAGCCGCCAGGAATCCTCGGCGTTCTTCGAGTCGGACAGATCCTCGCCCAAGTAACGCATGGCGAGTTCTTGCAGCGAGAACCTCCTGGGCAGGTTGCCACCATCGGGCAGCACCTCGAACTTCAGATTGCCGGTCTGCGCCAGGACGATCTCCTTCTCACGGATCCTGGTGCAGTGGATCCGCTGATCGTCGTACGCCTTGAAGATCGGCAGGATCAGGTTCGGGAAGTAGCTGGCGATCACGCCCATGTCGTAGGCGATGTTCTGCCCGACGATCGTGTAGTCGCCTTGGAGGATCGAAAGGAGGAGCCCTTCCAAGTCGGGATCGACGTGGGAATAAATCTCGGTCACATCGTCGTAGGCGAGGGTGACGCAGACCAGCTTCGGCGCGACGGCGCACGGGCCAATCAGGTGTGTTTCCGTGTCGAGAGCGAGTAGCTTCATGCGGACCTCCTTGCAGTGAGGGTAGTGGGAGGGGGCGACCGAATGTCGCCCCCTCAATCGAGACTGGCTCCTACTGCGCTTCCTTGGCGACGAGGGCTTCGAGGACGCCCTTGCCCATCACCTGATCAGCGATCTCCGCACGCACCTTCTCCGCGACCTCGATTGCCGGGACCGTCCGCCTGTAGGTGACGACGGTGAAATCTTGCTTCTTCTCCTTGGTCAAGATCGTCTTGGCTTCGAACTCGATCAGCGTTCCGCCCATCGGATTGTCATCCGAGGAGACTTGCTTACAGATGTCGAGCGTCACCTCATCGACCGTCCCGTTGCCTGCGACCGCGATGAACTTTTTCAGGTCTGACAGGAAGTAGACGGGCTTGTTCGAGCTGAGGAGGTGCGAGACCTCTTCGCCCTCACGGTGCATGGCATCCATGCCGGGCAGGATCACGAGGATCGTCATCTCGATCGCCACGAAACCGACGTTGTTGCGGTTCTTACCCTCCTTCACTCGATTGACGAGTGCGAAGTAGCGTCCGTCGCGGACGTAGTTCGATCCAGTCATCACCCTCGCTTGCTCGACGCCAGCGAAGATCGAGGATGCCGTGGCGGGCTGTACCGCCTGTTGGATCCGCGCGGGTGCCGCGAGGGGCT
>Ga0163154_10001267_pt1 | contig 39281 bp, 31 predicted proteins | sample OliLakLV19MP9P1_FD_148649 | JGI IMG/M metagenome (GOLD analysis project Ga0163154, IMG submission 148649) | Freshwater microbial mat bacterial communities from Lake Vanda, McMurdo Dry Valleys, Antarctica - Oligotrophic Lake LV.19.MP9.P1 | ecosystem: Environmental > Aquatic > Freshwater > Lake >... | reverse complement strand
CGACTAATGCCATAAGTGGTCTGGGTCAGGTCATTCGTCCCGAATGAGAAGAATTCAGAATGGACGGCCATCTGGTCGGCGGTGATGGCCGCACGCGGTAGCTCAATCATCGTGCCGATTTTGTATTCCAACGTCACGCCGAACGCATCCATAACTTCCTTGCCGACCCGCTCGATAATTTCACGGGCGAACTTGACTTCGTTGAAATGGGAAGTCACGGCAATCATGATTTCGGGATGGACTTCAACGCCCTGAAGCCGCAATTGGCAAGCCGCCTCAAACAAGGCGCGCACTTGCATCGCCATCAGGTTCGGGCGCATGATGCCCAACCGGACGCCGCGCAAGCCTAGCATCGGGTTAAATTCACGCAGACTCTCGACCGCGTGCATCAGTTCTTCAACGCGATCTAGTTCTTTCGGGCGGTCTCCCATCAAGCGCAATCCGGCGGCTTTCATCGCCAATTGCTCGTGATCAGGCATGAACTCGTGCAGCGGCGGGTCGAGCAAGCGGATGATGACCGGATAGCCGTCCATCGCCTTGAAGATGCCGTAAAAATCGTCGTGTTGGAATTGCAACAGCTTGTCAAGTTGTTTGGTCTCTTCTTCGCTGTTCGGCTCCGACAAAATCATGGCTTGCACGACCGGTAGCCGTTCTTCTTGGAAGAACATATGCTCGGTGCGGCACAGCCCGACGCCTTGCGCGCCGTATTCCCGCGCCCGTTTGGCATCGGCCGGATAGTCGGCGTTGGCGTAAATGCCCAGCTTGCGGAACTCGTCCGCCCACGTTAAGAGGGTTTGCAGATGGGTTTCGCGCATAAAGTCTGGCTCGACACGCGGCAGTTCCCCGATGAATACCTCACCAGCGGTGCCGTCAATCGAGAGGACATCGCCCTCACGTACCACGGTGTCGCCAACCGTGAAGGCGCGGTCGCGCAAGTCAATCACCAGCGCCTCAGCGCCGCATACGCACGGGACGCCGAATTGCCGCGCCACCACTGCCGCGTGGCTGGTCGCGCCGCCGCGACTGGTCAAGATACCCTTTGACGCCAACATGCCGTGTACATCATCCGGTTTGGTCTCAGGGCGCACCATAATCACAGATTTCTTGGCCTTGCCCCATTTCTCAGCGAGGTCTGCATCGAAGGCGGCCACACCGACTGCCGCGCCCGGAGAGGCGTTCACGCCAGTGGCAATCATTCGACCAGCTTTCTTGGCCTCAATTTTGGCCTGTTCATCAAACTGCGGGTGGAGCAGTTGGACGACTTGCTGTGGGGTGACACGCAGCACCGCTTCTTCACGGGTGATGAGTCCTTCTTTGGACATATTCACCGCGATACGAATGGCGGCGCGGGCGGTGCGCTTGCCGTCACGGGTTTGCAGCATCCACAGTTTGCCGTGTTCGATGGTGAATTCGACATCTTGCATGTTGCGGTAGTGATGTTCAAGTTTGTTGGCGATTTCGACGAATTGTGCGTAGACAGCGGGGTTTTCACGCTCTAGCTGTGCGATGGCGATGGGGGTGCGGATACCGGCCACCACGTCCTCACCTTGCGCGTTCATCAGGTAATCGCCGAATAGTTTCTTTTCGCCGGTGGATGGATTGCGCGTGAAGGCGACACCCGTGCCAGATTGCTCGCCCATGTTGCCGAAAACCATCATCTGGACATTGACCGCCGTACCGAGGTCGTGCGGGATATTGGCGGCGTTGCGATAATCGACAGCGCGTTTGCCGTCCCACGACTTAAAGACCGCTTCGACGGCCAGCGCCAATTGCTCGTAAGCATCTTGGGGGAAGTCTTTTTTGGTTTCGCGCTTGAAGATGGCCTTAAATTCGCCCGTGACTTGTTTCCATGCGTCGGCGTCGAGTTCGACATCGGATTTTACGCCGCGCTGACGTTTGATATCGGTCAGGTAATCTTCAAACGGCTCGTCGTCGATGCCCATCACGACGGAGCCGAACATCTGCACCAAACGACGATAGGAGTCATAGACGAAACGGGCGTCGCCAGACAGGGTGACCATGCTCTCGGCAACTTGGTCATTCATACCCAGATTAAGTACGGTATCCATCATGCCCGGCATCGAGAATTTTGCGCCGGAACGGACGGAGACGAGCAACGGGTTTTGGACGTTGCCGAATTGTTTCTTGGTGGCGTGTTCTAAGGCTTGGACGGCCTCGCGCACCTGTTCCCACATGCCCTCTGGGAATTTGGTTTCTGCGACATAGGCGTTACACGCCTCGGTCGTGATAGTGAATCCCGGCGGCACTGGGACACCGGCGCGGGTCATATCGCCCAAGCCTGCTCCTTTGCCACCCAACAGCCCACGAACTTTGTCCCATGAGCCGCCTACGCCCTTTTGTGCGGCGTCGATTTGGTCGAACAAATAAACCCACTGGTGTCCCGATTTGGGCGCGGTCTTGCGGTGGTTTTGGGGGGCTACAACTGCTGTTGCCATGATATTTTTCCCTTGCTGTTTAACAAATACGGGGGAGTTGCTCCCCGTTGAGCATCTCGATAATCCGTGTTACGCCAATGGCGCTACGGAGCGTGACTTGCCCGTGCTGATGGGCTGACATCACGTTACCAATTTGTCTGGCTTGTGCGCCAAGCGTTTTCAGCGCTCGTTCGGCATCAGATGCAGCGACAAACGCGATGAAACATCCCTCGTTAGCGACGTACATCGGGTCTAAACCCAACAATTCGCACGCGCCGCGCACATCTTCATGGACGGGGATAGCGTCTTCGTGAACGTGTAGTCGTATCTTGGCGGTTGTCGCAATTTCGACGAGGCCGCTGGCTAATCCTCCGCGTGTCAAATCGCGTAGACAGTGGAGGGCGATGTTTTGATGAAGTAGGGCTTGAACCGGATTGACCAATGGCGCGCAATCGCTGGTGATTGGGCTTTCAAACGCCAAGCCTTCGCGTACCGCCATCACCGCCATGCCGTGTCGCCCGATGTCCCCACTGAGGATAATTGCATCGCCGATGCAGACTGCGCTCGGCGCAATCACTCGGTCGTGTTCGATGACGCCGACCCCGGCGGTGGTGATATACAGGCCGTCGCCTTTGCCTTTATCGACGACTTTGGTATCCCCTGTGACGATGTGGACGCCCGCCGCCGCCGCCGCCACGCGCATCGACTCGACCACGCTTTTCAAGGTCTCCAACGGCAAGCCTTCTTCGAGGATGAAGGCGGCGCTCAGATACAACGGGCGCGCACCGCACATCGCCAAGTCGTTGACCGTGCCGTTGACAGCCAGCGCCCCGATGTCGCCGCCCGGAAAGAACAGCGGGCGCACGACGAACGAATCGGTTGTGAAGGCCATCCGCGCCCCATTCAGCGTGAAAGCGGCGCCATCGTGTTGTTGTCCGAGCAACGGGTTGGCGAAAGCCGGCCAAAACACCGTCTCGAGGAGCGTGTGCATGGCTGTCCCGCCGCTGCCGTGCGCCATCTGAACGGTGGCGGGCGCGGGCGAGACCGGGCAAGTCAGCTCAAAGTCACCCATGCTGCACCTCCTGACGGCGATAGCGGTAGTAAGCTGCACACGCGCCCTCGGTAGAGACCATCGTCGCGCCCAGCGGGTGTTCTGGCGTGCAAGCCTTCCCAAAGGCCGGGCAATCGTGCGGCTTGCACTTGCCTTGTAAGACTAGACCGCTCAGGCAGTCTGGGCTTTCGTCAGCGGTGTAGTCGGTCAAGCCAAAGCGTTTCTCGGCGTCAAAGTCTGCGTAGGCGTCGCGCAGACCCAAGCCGCTGTGCGCGATTTCGCCGATGCCGCGCCACTTACGTGGGACGATTTCAAAGATGTTGCGGACGAGCTGTTGGGCGGGGATGTTTCCCTCACGCCGTACACAGCGGACATACTGATTTTCGACCTCAGCACGGCCTTCCTCCAATTGCTTGATAAGTAGATAAACGCCCTGCATGATGTCTAACGGCTCAAAGCCGGTGACGACGAACGGGACGTTATACTTGGCGGCCAGCGGGTAATATTCTTCATAGCCGACCACGGCACACACATGACCCGCCGCCAAAAAACCCTGCACTTGGGTATCTGGAGTGCTTAAAATCGCTTCGATGGCCGGGGGGACAAGCACATGCGATACGAGAATGCTGAAGTTATGTATCCCACGTTGTTGGGCTTGATAGACGGCCATCGCATTGGCTGGGGATGTGGTCTCGAACCCGACGGCGAAGAATACGACTTGTTTGTCGGGGTTGTTTTGCGCCACGGTCAGCGCGTCTAACGGGGAATACACGATTCGCACATCGCCGCCGCGTGATTTGGCCGTGAGTAAATCGCCGTGTGTGCCGGGGACGCGCAGCATGTCACCGAACGATGTGAAGATGACCCCCGGTAATCCAGCGATGTCTACCGCCTTGTCGATGAGTTCTACCGGCGTGACGCATACCGGGCATCCGGGGCCGTGCAGCAAGGTGATCTGAGGCGGCAACAATTCGTCAATGCCAAATTTAACAATGGCGTGAGTCTGTCCGCCGCAAACCTCCATCAGTGTCCACGCACGGGTGGTAATCCGCGTGATGGCGCTGGCGAATTGCATGACCGCTTTGGCTTCCCGGTATTCGTCAATGTATTTCATGGTCTTATCACCCCATCGGGTAATTCATAATCGCCTTGATGTACTGTGCGCGTTCAAATGCGGCGGGCGATTCGCTGTGGATTTGGCTCAATGCGCCGCGCATTTGCGCCACTGATTCATACTCGTGACGTTCCATCCAATCGGTCAGGCCGTGTTCAACGATGCGGAGATGGTCGATACCGTTCCTCAGCAAGGCCGAAGCCATCATGGTCACATTTGCGCCGACCAAGAGCAATTTAGCGGCGTCCTCACCCGTATGTACGCCGCTTGTCCCAGCAAAGTCGATTTCGACGCGCTTATACAAAATGGCAATCCAGCGCAGCGGCAAGCGGAGCGATTGAGGCGTACTGAGCAGCACGTTCGGGCGGACTTCTAGCGCCTCTAGGTCGATGTCTGGCTGATAGAAGCGGTTGAACAACACCAACCCTTTCGCCCCAGCTTCCTTAAAACGCTTCGCCATGTTTGCCATATTGCTGAAGAACGGGCTGAGTTTGACGGCGACTGGGATTGTGAGGCTCTCGCAGACCGTCCGCACAATGTCTACGTCGGTTTGCTCGACTTCCCAACCGTGGGTATCGAGGTCAGTCGGGATGGAATACAGGTTGAGTTCTAGCGCGTCTGCGCCCGCCGCTTGGATTTGTTGGGCGAATTTCTCCCAACTGCCTAGTGTCGTCCCGTTCAAACTGGCGATGATGGGAATGTCCACGCTTTGCTTGGCCTTGCGAATCAGGTCGAGATACCCGCGTGAGCCGGTGTGATACTCGTCTGGCTCTGGGAAGTAACTCAGCGCCTCGGCATAGCTTTCTGTGCCAAACGTGGTGTGGTGGTGCAGCGCCAACTGCTCACGGCGCAGTTGTTCCTCAAACAACGAGTACAACACGACTGCGCCTGCACCCACATCTTCTAACCGCTTGATATTGTCGATTTTCTCGGACAGTGGTGAGGCCGAGGCGACCAGTGGTGACCGGAGTTTCAACCCCAAGTATTCGGTTTGGAGGTTCATGACGGTTTTCCTCCGTTGAACGGACGGTTGGCGAGATATTCGTAGTATGCCCAGCGGTTGTTCACATCATCCTGCGCCTCGGCAAACAAGGTCGCTGCGGTCTCTGGGGCGCTGAGTTCCAGCATCTTGAAACGATTTTCCATGTGCAGATAATCCTTCAGCGGGATTTTCGGCGGGCGCGAGTCTAACATCAGCGGGTTTTCGCCGCGTTCGGCACGTTCTGGGTTATAGCGATACAACAGCCATTGACCGCTTTCAACCGCCGCCTTGTGGTTGCGGAGCGCCGTGGTCATGTTGATGCCGTGGGCGATGCAGTGCGAATAAGCGATGATGAGCGAGGGGCCGTCGTAGGCTTCGGCCTCGATAAAGGCGCGTAAGGTTTGCTCGTCTTTTGCGCCCAGCGCGACCCGCGCCACGTACACATTGCCGTAGGTCATCGCCATCAAGCCCAAATCTTTTTTGCCAGCGCGTTTTCCGCCTGCCGCAAACTTGGCAACCGCACCACGCGGCGTTGATTTCGACATCTGGCCGCCAGTGTTGGAGTACACCTCGGTGTCTAAGACCAATACGTTGACATTGCGACCACTGGCGAGAACATGATCCAACCCGCCAAAACCGATGTCATACGCCCAACCGTCACCGCCGACAATCCAGACATCGCGCTTGATGAGCGAGTCGGCTTGCGATAACAGGCGGAGCGCCGCCGGGGTGTTTATGTCTGCCAGTCGGAGTTTCAAGGCCGCGACATTTTCGCGTTGGGTGTAGATGCCCGCCTCGTCACGTTGGTCGGTGTTCAAAAGTAGTTCGGTCAATTCGCTACCGATGTCGCCCGCCAAACGATGCACTTGCTCACGGGCTTCTTCAGCTTGTTTGTCTAGCGCAACGCGCATCCCGAAACCGAATTCGGCGTTATCTTCAAACAACGAGTTCGCCCATGCTGGCCCGCGACCCTCGGCGTTGTAGGTGTAGGGAGTGGTCGGGAGGTTGCCGCCATAAATCGACGAGCAACCGGTTGCATTAGCGATGACGCTGTGGTCGCCGAACAATTGGGTGAGGAGCTTGATATAGGGTGTTTCACCGCACCCGGAACACGCGCCAGAGAACTCGAACAACGGTTGTTGCACTTGTTGCTGACGGATGCTGGTCGGCTTAATCAGGTTGCGGTCTAGTTCGGGCAGGGTCAAGAAATATTCCCAATTGACGCGCTCTTGCTCGCGCAGCGGCGGTTGGGGGTTCATCATCAGCGCCTTTTGGTTGAGCGCTGATTTATTTTTAGCGGGGCAGACATCGACACAGATGCCGCAACCCGTACAATCTTCCGGCGCGACTTGGATGCTGTAGCTCAAGCCCTGCCATTCTGTATCGCGGGCGGGAGTAGATTTGAAAGTTTCTGGCGCGCCGACCAAGGCCGCCGGTTCATAAGCCTTGATGCGGATGACGGCGTGCGGGCAAACCATCGCGCACTTGCCGCATTGGATACAGATATCTGGATCCCAGACCGGGATTTCTTCCGCCAGATTCCGCTTCTCGTATTGGGTCGTGCCGCTGGGGTATACCCCGTCAATCGGCATGGCGCTGACCGGCAGGCTGTCGCCACGTCGCGCAATCATCGTGCCGAGGACATCACAGACGAACGCGGGCGCACCTGCCGGGACGGGTAGCATCATTGGGATAGAACTGGTGACGGTTTGTGGTACGGTTACTTCAAACAGGTTTTCGAGGGTGTTGTCCACCGCTTTGAGGTTCATGGCGATGACCGCCTCACCCTTTTTGGCGTAGGTCTTTTCGATGGTCTTTTTAATCGCCTTAATCGCCTCGTCGCCCGGCAAAACGCCGGAGATGGCGAAGAAACACACTTGCATGACGATATTGATACGCCCGGCCATGCCACTGTCTTTGGCGACGGTGTGTGCGTCAATGATGAACAGGCGTAAGCGTTTGGCGATGAGTTGCTCTTGTACCGAGCGCGGCAAATCACCCCAGACCGTATCAACGCTAGAGCGGGTGTTGAGCAAGAACACGCTACCGGGGATGGCCTCGGCCAGCATGTCGTAACGCTCTAAGAAGTTCTCTTGATGACACGCGGTGAAGTTGGCCTGTGAAATCAGGTAAGGGGCGCGGATGGGGTTTGGGCCAAAGCGCAGATGCGAAATCGTCATCGAGCCAGATTTCTTGGAGTCGTAGACGAAATAGCCTTGCGCGTGATTATCGGTGTTTTCACCGATGATTTTGATGGAGTTCTTGTTCGCGCCAACCGTGCCGTCTGCGCCGAGGCCGTAGAACACAGCGCGGATGACATCAGCGCCTTCAATTGAAAAATCGGCGTCGTAGTCGAGGCTGGTGTGGCTGACATCATCGTTGATGCCGACGGTAAAGTGGTTCTTGGGCTTGGCTTGGGTTAAATGGTCGAACACGGCCTTGACGTGCGCCGGGGTAAATTCTTTGGAGGATAGACCGTAGCGTCCGCCGATAATCACGGGCATTACGCCTTGCCACGCCTCATGCAGTGCGGTGATGGCGTCGCCATACATCGGTTCACCGACGCTGCCGGGTTCTTTGGTGCGGTCTAGCACGGCAATCGCTTTGACGGTGGCGGGGAGTGCCGCTGCGAAACGTTCGACATCAAACGGGCGGTACAGCCTGACTTTCAGCACGCCGACGCGCTCACCTTGTGCGGTGAGATAATTCACGGTCTCGTGAACCGTCTCTGCGCCCGACCCCATAATCACGATGACGCGCTCGGCATCTGGCGCACCTTCATAGTCATACAAGTGATATTGCCGCCCGGTCACGCTTGCGAACGTGTCCATGGCCGCTTGTACGATGTCGGGGCAGGCCGCATAGAACGGGTTGACCGTCTCACGCGCTTGGAAGTACACATCGGGGTTTTGCGCCGTGCCGCGAATGGTCGGACGCTCTGGTGACAACGCCCGTTGACGGTGGGCGCGCACCATGTCTTCATCCATCACAGCACGCATGTCGTCTTCGGTCAACAATTGGATTTTATTAACCTCGTGCGAGGTGCGGAAACCATCAAAGAAATGGATGAACGGCAGCCGCGCCTTCAAGCTGGCCGCCTGTGTGATGAGCGCGAAATCGTGCGCCTCTTGCACTGACACCGAAGAGAGTAAGCCCCATCCGGTTGCCCGCGTCGCCATCACGTCGCTATGGTCGCCAAAAATGGACAAGCCTTGCGCCGCTAACGAACGCGCCGCGACATGGAACACAGCAGGCGTGAGTTCACCCGCAATTTTATACATATTGGGGATCATCAAAAGCAAGCCCTGAGACGCCGTGAAGGTCGTCGTCAGCGCACCCATTTGTAGCGCACCGTGAACCGCGCCCGCAGCACCGGCTTCGCTTTGCATCTCAACCACGCGGGGAACCGTCCCCCATAGGTTGAGTTGCGAGGCCGACGCCCACTCGTCTGACCATTCTCCCATCGCCGAGGACGGCGTAATGGGGTAAATGGCGATTACTTCGCTGAGTTTATAAGCGACGCGGGCTACTGCTTCGTTACCGTCTAATGTCATCCATTCAGCCATCGTAAAACTCTCCTAAATCGCCCATCGCTTCGAGATACTCAAAAACGCGCTTGGCTTCTTCTGCATCTACTTTGCTTAAGGCAAAACCAACATGAACAATCACGTAATCGTCTATTTGCGCTTCTGGCACGTAAGCGAGGCTGACCTCTTTCACCACCCCAGCAAAGCTAACTCTGCCTGCGCGGTTTAGTTCCTCACCGCTGATACTGATTATTTTCCCCGGTACTGCCAGACACATGGCGCATTTCCTTTACCGCTGCAACAATTTGTCCGAGGGCGATTCCCCCGTCATTGGGTGGGATGTGCTGTTGCCAGAACGGGGTGAATCCCGCTTTTCGTAAGCGCGTGACGGCCTTTTCTAACAACGCCCGATTTTGAAAACAGCCCCCGCTTAACAGGACGGCGGGTTCGCCCACTTTCTGGGCGATGTCCACAATAATCGCTGCTAAGGTGTTGTGGAATTTGGCCGCGATTACCGCCGGTTCGGTCTCCCTCAAAAGCGTCGTGATTATCGCCTTCCACTCTATGATGTACCCGACCCCCCCCTCTTCCGTAGTAACAGGTGTAATATTAAATGGGTAGCATTCGTCGTGACTTACGGTATGTTGGGCAAACTCCAACAACATCGCCGCTTGACCTTCAAAACTAGACCGGTGACATAGCCCAATCAGCGCTGCCACCGCGTCGAAAAAGCGCCCCATGCTGGACGTGACTGGACTGTTGAGTTGGTTGTGGAGCGCGGTGAGCAAGACCTCGATTTCTTTCGGGGTGAAATCCAACCGGTCACGCGGGAGGTCGTCGCCATACAGCGCGTACAGCACGCCTAACGCGCACCGTCGCGGCTCACGGGCGGCGGACTCGCCCCCCGGCAATCGAAACGGCGCGAGGTGCGCCACCCGCTGGAAACCCTCTGAATCCACGCGCAAAAATTCGCCACCCCACAGCGTGCCGTCTGTCCCGTAGCCTGTGCCGTCCCATGCCACGCCCAGCACGGGCGTTTTTAGATGATGTTCGGCCATGCCCGATAGGATATGCGCGTGATGGTGCTGCACACGGATTAAGCGCAAGCCAGAACGTTCAGCGAGTCGCGTGGTGGTGTAATCGGGGTGCAAGTCACAGGCGATGGCCGCCGGATGCAGGTCATACAACGTCTGGAAGTCGCTCAGGGTGCGGGTGAAGGCGTCCAGTGTCGCTGCGTTGTCCATATCACCGAGGTGTTGGCTGACAAAAGCGTGGTTATGATGCGCGATGGACAGCGTGTTTTTTTGCTGCGCGCCCACCGCAATCAGTTCAACCCCCTCGGTATCGACATGCACCGGAGCGGAGGCGTACCCACGCGCACGGCGTAGCGTGACCGGCTCATTGTCAAAGATGTAGACCACCGAGTCGTCAGCGTGGCGGGCGATAGGGCGGTCATGCACGAGGAACAGGTCAGCGATGCCGCCCAGACTAGCGAGGGCTTGGGCATTATCGGTCACGATTGGCTCGCCAGAGAGGTTACCACTGGTGGCGACCACCGGAAAACCAAGCTCTGCCAGCAACAGGTGATGCAAAGGGGTGTATGGCAGCATCACGCCCAGATAGGGGTTGTCTGGCGCGACTGATGGCGCGATTTCGCCGTTGGTGCGGCCTAATAACACGATGGGCGCGGCTGGTGAGAGTAACAGCCGCCACTCAGTATGTGATACTGCACAGGTCTGTTGGATGTGCGCTTGTGTGGGCATCATGACCGCGAAGGGTTTTTCATAGCGGCCTTTGCGCTGACGTAGCCGACGTATGGCGCTGTCATTACGCGCATCAACGATGAATTGAAAGCCGCCTAAGCCTTTTAAGGCGACGATTTTCCCATCCCATATCGCGTCGGCTGCCGCTGAGAGCGCTGCATCCCGTTCGGCCAAACTGTTGCCGTCATCGTCCCATAAGGCCATCTGCGGGCCGCAGTCGGGACAAGCGTTGGGTTGGGCGTGGAAGCGCCGATTGAGCGGGTTGTCATATTCGGCGCGGCAAGCATCGCACATCACAAAGTCGCGCATGGTGGTGTTGGCACGGTCATAGGGAAGCGCTTGGATGATGCTGAAGCGCGGGCCGCAGTGCGTGCAGTTGGTGAATGGATAACGATAACGCCGGTTATCGCGGTCTAACATCTCGCGTAGGCAGTCGGGGCAAGTGGCGAGGTCGGACGGGATGAGCGCGGTCTTGACCCCGCCGCTTTCGCTGCCTTTAATCTCAAAATCAGTATCACCCACGAGTATTATCGGGCGGACACACGTCTGATCAATCACGGCGTTGGGCGGCAACTCATCTCGCAAGCGAGTTGCGAACACGTCAAGGGCATCGGGCGCCCCTTCGATTTCGATGGTTACGCCTTGCGGCGAGTTCATCACCCATCCGGTCAAACCGAGTTCAACGGCGATTCCGTAAACGAACGGGCGGAATCCGACTCCTTGCACCACGCCTTGAACCGTGATACGCCACCGTTCGCTGTTCATCGTCGTCAGTCCGTCTCTGCGATGATGTCCACCAGTTCCAAGTCGTGCGCCTCGTCTACCTCGTGAATCGCGCCGCAAAACGGGCAGATATACATGTGACCTTCGAGGTCATCGCTGGTGATAACCCGTTGCACACCGCACCGACAGACGTAATTGAGGTTGATGGTATCAATCACCAGTTCGGCGTCTTGTAAGGGCGTGCCTTGTGTCGTCGCGTGATAGGCTTGCAGCAGCGCCTCCTCTGAAAACGCGCTGCCCCGCCGGAAGTGAATCGACTTGACCTGACGGACGTTCGCTGAATTTAATTGCGGCAAAATGCCGTTGACAATCCCTTCAACAATCCCAAATTCGTGCATGATGGCATTACTCCTCTATCGTAAACATGTGTAATCGGATGAGTTGCTCAACCTCGTCTAGGATGACGGGGAGCAAGGATGAAAGTTCTGGGGAGAGTTGGTCACTGTAATCAAAAGATGCGCCGACCACCGAGACCAATAAGCCGTGCGGAGTCACCCCATAGTATTCCCGCGCTGCGCTGAGTAATCCGGCGGGGGTGACATTATGCGTGAGCAGGCCGGTTTGGGCGTCGGCTTGCACGATTTCACACACCACCCGCCCTATGCCGTCGCCCTCACGAGCATCTAGAAAAATGACGACATCCGCCTCGGCCATTTCACTCACGAGTTCTGGCGTGAGCTGATGGGCGGTGTGAACGCGCAACGGCGTCTGCCATTCCAATTGAAGGCGCTCTTGCAACAAGCCCGCCAATATGTGTCCTACACCGTCATCCCCACGCAGTGAATTTCCATAGCCAAGTAATAAAATCATCGCTTAACCTCTTCTATGACTTGCCCGTCCCCACCGACGAGTTGCAAGTGCAGTGGCATCTGGCCGACCGCGTGGGTTGAGCAGCTTAAGCACGGGTCAAAGGCGCGAATCATCGCCTCGACGCGGTTGAGCATCCCGTCAGTGAGGTGTGCGCTCTGGACGTAGCGTTTCGCCACGGCCAGCACCCCTCTGTCCATCGCCAAGTTATTGTGTCCGGTGGCGATAATCAGGTTGGCGCGGGTAATTAGACCGTTGTCGTCGATTTCGTAGTGGTGCATCAGTGTGCCGCGTGGAGCCTCTGCGACGCCGATTCCGTAACGGGCGTTGGGTTGGGCGTGAGCGCGCACACGGTCGCTCAAGATGTCGGGCGTATTGAGCAGTTCTTCCATCTTCTCGAAGCAGTACAGAATTTCTATCAGCCGCGCATAGTGATAATGGAACGAGCTTTGCGCGTCTAAACTGCGGAAGAACGCGAGTTCTTCATCGGCGCGGGGCGTGCCACAACGGTTGACGATGTTCAAGCGCGCCAGCGGCCCGACACGATATACGCCATCGGGATAGCCCATCGGCTTATAAAACGGTGATTTTAGATACGTGTGCGGTTCTACGGCCTCCCCGATATAGTCGTCGTACTGTTCAGCCTTCAGCCCGTCCGCGATGATGTTCCGGTCACCGTCCATCAGCCGAATCACGCCGTCATATATCTCTAGTTGGTCATCAGCATTGACCAAGCCCATGAACATGGTCTTGAACTCGGCAAACGTGCGGATTTCATCGGCGTAGTTGTCTAGGACGCCGCGAAACCATGTCAACGTGCGTTGGGTGATGGCGATCCCTTCCGGCAGCATGGCAAGGATGGCGGCGCGGTTGTCTGCTGTCAGCGGGGCGCTGACACCGCCGGGGACGACCCACGCCGGATGGATGCGTTTGCCGCCCAGCAACTCAATGATGCGCTGCCCCATCTGGCGCAAGCGCACACCGTCCCGTGCGAGCGTCGGTTGCATCTGCGCCACGCCGAAGATGTTGCGTTGCGCGGGGTCTGCATCCATGCCCAACAACAAGTCGGGCGATGAGAGGTAGAAGAAACTGAGTGCGTGCGACTGTGTGATTTGCGCCAGATTTAAGACCCGCCGCAAATTTTCTGCCGTCTGTGGGATATGCACCGCCAGCAGCGCGTCGCACGCCTTGCCCGACGCAATCAAGTGACTGACCGGGCAGATACCGCAGATGCGCGCCATCAGCGAAGGCATTTCGTGGAAAGGCCGCCCCTCACAAAATTTCTCAAACCCGCGTAGTTGAGTGACGTGGAAATGCGCGTCTTCCACCTCACCGAGGTCGTTCAGTTGGATGGTGACTTTGGCATGGCCTTCAATCCGCGTCACCGGGTCAATTACAATGCGCTGCGCCATAGTAAAGCCTCCTCATGCGCCAAAGCGCGTTTTGCCGGTGAAATCCGGCTTGCGCCCGGCTAACAGTTCGGTGAGCGCGTAAAAAATGGTCTCGGACGAGGGCGGACAGCCCGGAATATACACATCGACATGCACCACCGAATGGACGGGGCGCACCTGTGCCAGCAAGGGCGGCACATCTGCTCCCGGCAACTGTGGGTTGTATAGTGCCGGGTCGAGATACACCCGCCGCAAGACCGACTCGGTGCTGATGGTGTTTCGCAACGACGGGACATTGCCGGTCACGGCGCAATCCCCTAACGAGACTAATAGCGTGCTGTGGGCGCGGATGTGCTTTATTTTTGCCAAGTCGCCCTCGCTGCTGACCGCGCCCTCAATGAGCGTGATGTCTACCGAGTCTGGGAAGTCTTTGCGGTCTACCAACGGGCTGTAGACCAGTTCAACCGACTCGGCCAAGTCGAGCAGGCGCTCGTCGATGTCTAGAAATGACATGTGACAACCAGAACAGCCATCTAGCCAGACCGTTGCCAAGCGTTTACGGCTCATTTGTCGCTCTCCCGCTTCTGTGCCAACGCGACCAAAAAGTCGCGGTGTTTAACCATCTCGCCCACGGCGTTGCCTTTTTCAAACAACGCGCCCGTCGGACAAACCTGTACGCACTTGCCGCAACTCGTACAGGAGTCCGATGACCCCCACGCCTGATTCAAATCGGTGATGAGGCACGCCTCAATCCCACGCCCGCTGACATCCCACGTATGCGCTCCTTCGACCTCGCCACAGGCGCGGACGCAGCGCGTACACAAGACGCAACGGTTGGCGTCAAACCCAAACCGTTCGTGCGAGGCGTCAACGCTCCGCACCGGATATAGATAGGGCAAGCTGATGTGGTCGATGCCCATTCGCACGGCCAAATTTTGTAGTTCGCAACGGCCATTGACCACGCAGACCGAACACACATGATTGCCTTCGCTGAACAGCATTTCGACAATCATTCGGCGGTACTTGTGCAACCGTTCGGAGTCGGTCACGACTTCCATGCCTTCGCTAATGTTGGTGGTGCAGGCCGAGAGCAGTTTAGGCGACCCGACGACCTCGACCATACACAGGCGACACGCGCCGATATTGGACAACCCCTCTAACTGGCACAGCGTCGGGATTCGGATGTTATGTTCGCGGGCGACTTGTAAAATCGACTCGTCCTCACGCCCACTGAGGGCTTCGCCATTGATGGTCAGAGTGAATACGCGTGTCATGGCGTCACCTCCCTGTGATGGATTTTGCACACGCCCGCCGGGCAGGTCTTATCGACGATGTGCGCCAGATATTCGTCACGGAAGTGGCGCAACGTGCTTTGAACGGGGTTCGGCGCGCCTTGCCCCAGCCCGCACAAACTCGTCGCTTTGACCATCTCACACAGGTCTTCTAAGAGCGCGAGGTCGTCAAGTGTGGCTTCACCGCGTGTAATTTTGACCAAGAGGCCGTGCATCTGCGCTGTACCGACTCGGCATGGGACACATTTGCCGCACGACTCCGACATGCAGAAGTCCATAAAATACTTGGCGACATCGACCATGCACGAGGTCTCATCCATCACAATCATGCCGCCAGACCCGATGTATGTGCCTAATTGCCGGAGTGATTCGTAATCAACCGCGATATCGAGATACTGCTCTGGGATGCAGCCGCCAGACGGTCCGCCGGTTTGTACGGCCTTAAATCGCTTTCCGTCTGGCACGCCGCCGCCGACTTCAAACACGATTTCGCGGAGCGTCATGCCCATTGGCACTTCAATCAAGCCGGTATTCTGGACACGACCAGACAGCGCAAAGACTTTGGTGCCACGGCTACGCTCGTTGCCGATGCTGAGATACCAGTCGCTCCCCTCGCGCAAAATCGGCGTGACGTTGGCGAGGGTTTCGACGTTGTTTATCAATGTCGGGCTACCCCATAGGCCAGATTCGGCGGGATAGGGCGGGCGAGGGCGAGGCGTGCCGCGTTTGCCTTCAATAGAGGCGATAAGCGCTGTTTCCTCACCGCACACAAACGCGCCCGCGCCCAAGCGTATCTCTAGCTTGAGGCTGAAGGACGTATCGCAGATGTTATTGCCCAAAAAACCAGCTTTTTCGGCTTGTTTGATGGCGTGGCGCAACCGTTTGACCGCCAACGGATATTCGGCGCGCACATAGAAATACCCCTCGCTTGCCCCGACTGCGTAGGCGGCAATCAACATCCCCTCTAACAGTCGGTAGGGGTAATCTTCCATGACGCTGCGATCCATAAATGCGCCGGGGTCGCCTTCATCACCGTTGCAAATCACATATTTGCGCGGCCCAACCGCTTTGGCAACCGTGTTCCATTTCAAGCCGGTTGAGTACCCTGCGCCACCACGTCCGCGTAATCCACTGCGTTGGATGGCGTTGATGACCTCATTAGGAGTCATTTGGGTCAGGACATTTAAGAAGGTCTCAAAGCCGCCAACCTCGATATAACTGTCGATGCGCTCTGCGTCAATCAGGCCGTTATATTCCAACACCACCCGCTTTTGGCGCGTAAAAAAGGGCATGGTGGTGTCGCACAGCAAGCGCTCAATGGGTTCACCGCCCAAACTGTCGATTAGCGCGGGCGCGTCGTCAGGCTTGACGCCTTGATAGGTGGTCTGTCCCGGCTCAACGGTAATCAACGGTCCGGCGGCGCACAAACCACGACAACCTCCAGCCCTGACGGCGCACTGTTTTTCTAGCCCACGCGCTTTCAGTTCGGAGTCTAAGGCCGTGATGACCTGTTCGCTCTGGGCGGATTGACAAGCCGTCCCCATACAGACCACGATGCGGTGTTCGTATTGGGCTTGTTCGCGGTGATATTGTTCTGCGAGGGCATGGAGGTCTTCAAGGTTCATGAGTCAGCCACTCCTTCAGATGCGTCATCACCGTGTCGGGGTCGGCCTTGCCTTCGACTTCGCCATCAAACACGACTGCTGGCGCGAGGCCGCACGTCCCTAAACAACGCGCTACCAATAACGAGACTTGTTTATCGGGGGTGGTTTCGCCTTTATGGATGCCGGTCACGCCTTCGACGGCAGTCAGGATGTCAGGAGCGCCTTTGATATAACACGCGGTTCCCAAACACACCACGCAGGTATGGACGCCCTGTGGTTTGAGCATAAATAAGTTATAGAAGGTGGCGACGCCATAGACACGGCTAGGGGGGATTGCGAGGCTTTGCGCGACATAGCGCAATGTTTCATCATCTAAATAACCAAAAACTTCTTGGGCGCTGTGTAAGGTTTCAATCAACGCCTGAGGTTTAAATCCGTGCTTTCGCATCATAGCGGCCACGATGCGCCAGCGTTTATCCTCTGTTGGTGGGGCGATTACAGGCGGAGCTTGCATCGCAACCCCCTTTTCAGTATAGGGAACCCATACTTTGAGCGTAACGCCATAAGTAAGGTCGGTACGCTAACAAAGGTCAGTAATTCTATGTGAAAGATGTCACATTTAAGTTCGGCGCACACACGGATATAGCGGGCGCACACACGGGTGCGCCCGCCGTCAATCAACAGTAAATTTGGTGTGATGTCGAATATTCAAACGGCCTCTTAGAGCAGCTTATCGCTCGATGGGCAACACAGCTTGAAATTGCTGCTGCATTGCCCGTGAGAAGTTGGGAAGCTATCCGCAAGAAGATTGTCAAACTTCATGGGGATAGCTCAATGGTCACTGAGACTGGACAGTTGGAAGATGGTGATCGGATTTCGGAGTATCTGAAGCGGAATCCTTCAGCGGCAGGAGCGATGAACTTCTCAGTTTTAAACTATTCGTCACGACGAACACGGACGAAAACGCCATAGCCCCAGCCGCGAACATCGGGACGAGCAGACCGAGCATCGCTATCGGCACGAGGATCAGGTTATAGATGAACGCCCAGAATAAATTCTGGTAAATTGTGTTCATCGTGGCGCGGCTGAGGTGGATGGCTTGTACCACGCTCCGCAAATCTCCGCGCATCAGCGTGACATCCGCCGCTTCGATGGCGACATCCGTCCCTGTCCCAATGGCGATTCCGACATCAGCACGGGCGAGAGCGGGGGCGTCGTTGATTCCGTCGCCGACCATCGCCACTTTGACGCCGCCTGCGCGGAGTTTTTCAATCACGGCGGATTTATCAGCGGGGAGGACATCGGCGATGACCTCTTGGACGCCGACCTCACGGGCAATAGCCTCAGCGGTCTGGCGATTGTCACCCGTCAGCATGACCGTCTTAATCCCCATCGCGTTCAATTGGCGAATCGCTTCCGCCGAAGATTCTTTCACCGTATCGGCGATTCCGAGGACGCCGATTAGCACCCCATCTACCGATACTAAAACGGCAGTTTGAGCATTGGCCTGTACCTGATTCAGCGCGGCCTCACCGTGAGCAAGGTCTACGCCTGAGTCGCGCATCAAGCGTGGGCTACCGACCAACACCGGTAGGCCGTCGATTTCTGCTGAGAGGCCGCGCCCTGATTCAGCTTTGAAGGTTGTCGGTTGCGTCAGGGCAATACCCTTTGACTCCGCGTAAGCGGCGATGCTGCGGGCGATGGGGTGTTCGCTGGCGCGTTCGGCACTGGCGGCGTAGTAGAGTAATTTAGCCTCGGTCACATCTCCGATAGGGGAGACGGCTACCACGGCGGGTTGACCTTTGGTGATTGTGCCGGTCTTATCGAGCGCAATCACGGTCACTGCGCGGGTTTGCTCTAACGCCTCGCTGTTTTTGAACAGGATTCCCATCTCTGCGCCACGTCCCGCGCCAACCATGACGGCGGTAGGGGTCGCCAAACCGAGCGCACACGGGCAAGCAATCACTAGCACGGCAACGGCGTTCATCAAGGCTTGGGTGAATGGGACTTGTCCGATGAGCAGCCAACCAAAGAAGGTTAGGGCGGCTAGACCAATTACCACGGGGACGAATATCCCGCTGATGCTGTCCGCCACGCGCTGAATCGGCGCTTTTGAGCCTTGCGCCTGTTGCACCATCCGAATGATTTGGGCGAGGGCAGTATCTGACCCGACCTTTGCGGCGGCGACCATCAGGCGGCCTTCGGCATTGATGGTCGCGCCGGTCACGTTGTCCCCGGCGGATTTGCGGACGGGCAAAGGCTCTCCGGTCAGCATCGACTCATCAACATTCGACTCGCCACTGACGATAACCCCGTCTACTGGGATGCGTTCACCCGGCCTGACGACCACGACATCGCCAACCGTGAGTTCATCGGCGGGGATGACTTGTTCTTGACCATCGCGCAGCAAGGTTGCCGTATTGGGCGCAAGACTGAGGAGTTTGCGGATGGCCGCGCCGGTACGCCCTTTGGCGCGGGCTTCCAGATATTTGCCTAGCGTGATGAGCGTGAGAATCGCGGCGGACGCCTCGAAATATTCCGCCGTGCCGACGGAGTCGCTGAAGTTGAATAGCAATCCCGCCAAGACCACCAAACTCCAGCCGTAAGCGGCGGTTGCGCCCATCGCAATCAGCGTATCCATATTGGTTGAGCGATTGCGGGCGGCCTTATATGCGCCGGTCAGATATTGGCGTCCGAGAACCACATAAACCGGAGTCGCCAACGCGCCGAATACGAACGGCCAATAGTCCGCCATCAGCCACGGGAAGGCGTCCATCAGAAAACTGATGTCGTGCATGAAATGACGCAACATGCTCAGGACGACCAATGGAATGGTGAAGGCCGCGCCAAATATGACCATCCGCCACTGACGACTGATTTCTTCTTCACGGGCGGCAAGTTCAGCATCGGCGGCGTCAGCTGCCTTCGCTGATTCGTCAATTTGGAGGACGCCATAGCCCGCCCGCTCTACGGCGCTGACGAAATCGGCCCGGCGGGCTGTGCCGGGGGTGAAACTGACGGCGGCGTGTTCAGTGGCGAGATTGACATTGACGTCGGTCACGCCGGGGACTTTTTTCAAGGTACGTTCCACGGTTTTGACGCACGAGGCACATGTCATGCCCGTGATGGGGAGGCTAATTTGAATCGATTCGGTGAGTTGTTGAGCCATGTTGCGGTTCCTTCGGTGCTTATAGCTTTACGATACCCCCAAGCACCGGTTTTGTGGATGCGCTAATCGGCGTGTTCGTTCTGGTGACTTTGGACGAAACGTTGCCACATCACCTCAAAGTCGCCGCCCCGGATGACATCGGCATCAGCGGGTGCGGGGAGTTTGACCGGTTGGACGCGGCGGAAATCCTCAAAGGTTTTCTGGATGAAATAGGTCATTTCAGCGGCGTCTACGGCAGCGCTGAAACGCATGGCCGCCCATGACAGCGCGAATAAGGTCGTGATAATGCCCCAGATGACCTCTTGCGGCCACGGGTTGCCGCTGATGAGATAAATCATCCCGGCGGGCATCCAAAGTGCATTGAACACTGAAAAAGAACGCAGTCGGGCGGTCAATGTGAGGGTGGTTTGTTTGGTTTCTGTATCAGAATCGACACGGACATCCATCACACAGGCGGCGTTGATTCGCTGGCGTGACTTCCAGAGCGATTTGGCTGAGGTTGTGAGTTGGAATCCTCTGGGAGTCGGGAAGATGTCATAACGGCGACCATTCATGAACGTTTCACGCAAGTGCAGTCGCTTGACGCTGGGCTGGATGGCTTGCTCGATGGTTTTCAAGCAGACTTCTGGGGGAGCTTGAACCCAAACGGCTATCGGGTCTTGTACAATCCATAAACGCCGCACCCAAACCATATCCACCTCAGCAACGATTTTCATGCTTAAGTATATCAGCGGCAGGGGTTGGCGTGTTGCAAAGGTTTTGGTTGTGGGTTAGTGTGCGGTGATAGCTTAAAGCAAAAAAAGGGTGTTGATTCGATGACGCAACCGATGCTATTGCTGGGGGGCATCGGCAAGCCGATAAACCTTGCGCTGGCGAACGGAATTACACCGGAAACCTATCTGCCGATGCTGAACCCCTTGATGGACGCCTACCGGGTGGTGTGTCTGCCGCCGCGTGCGCTGTGGGAGGATGAACCCATCCCGACTGAATTGGGCTATTGGGATGAATTGGCGCGGGATTTGTTGACCGGATTCGCCAAACACGGTCTAAATGATGTGATTGCGATGGGGCATTCTTTTGGCGCGGTGGCGTCAATGATTGCTGCGATTGAGCAACCAGAACGGTTCAAGGGGCTGGTTCTGCTCGACCCGACTTTGTTGCCGTCGCATGTGCTGGATGCGCTACGTGAGATGCGCGAAAGCGGGACGATTGGTGAAGGATTCCACCTCGCGGCACGGGCGGCCAAACGTCAGCGCACGTTTGAGTCGTATGAGGCCGCCTACGCCTATTTCAACAAGCGCGGCGCGTTCAGGGATTGGACGGATGAGGCGACCCGTGCTTATGTCTACCACGGTCTGCGGCAGGATACGGACGGCAGCGTCACGCTGAAATGGTCGCCGGAATGGGAGACCTATTACTTCAAGACCGGCTATATGCAGACGTGGGAGATGATTCCCAAGTTGGCGACGCTGAAACTCCCTATCCTCATCCTGCGCGGCGGGACGAGCGACACATATCTGCCGGATGCGGCGGCGCGGGTGCGTGAGCTTCTGCCGGACGCGACCCATGTCGAAATCTCCGGCCACGGGCATTTATTCCCACAGTCCGCCCCGTTAGAATCGGCAACCGTCATCCGCGACTGGTTGGACGCCCTTGCTTAACGCCGAATTCGTCGGATGACGGAGTAATAAACCGACCCCGCCAACAGTGCAGCCGCCGCAAGCGCCCAGATGAGCGCCCAAATCGAGGCCGGAATCCACGGCGCGAATTGTTTTGAAAATGCGGCGGCATCATTGACGACGACTCCACTCACGCCGGGGTTTTCGACGATATAAAACACGTCCAAAACCGCGTTGAGGCCGGTAATCATCGCCAAGACGTTCAGGATGAGCAGGTTAAAATCCTCTGAACCCCGCCGAGCGAGCGATACGAGCAGCGTACCCATCACACAGCCAATCGTTAGGGCGAGGAATCCATTAAAGAAATCGGGCAGCGTGAAAAAGATGCTGAACGCGATTAACCCATAGCCCAAACTACTGGTGATTAGACGGGTACGCGCCCACGTATTGGCGATATAAAACAGCGATGCGCCGAATAGCGCCGTCCCAATATACCCGGCGGGCAGGATGATGGCACGTATTCCTCCGATGGTATAGGTCACGCCCGCGCCGTTGGAATAGACGACAAATCGGGTGACTTCACCGCCGGTCAGCACGGATGCGATGACGTGACCGGCCTCATGAATGAAGGTCACGAACAGCCGCAACGGATATAGCACCATCGAAAATAGCGGCACGTTCCACAAAATAATAACGACCACCAGCGCCAACGCCGAAAAAGTCAATGCTCTGTGGTGGGTGGTGGCATAGGTCGGGCTAGAGGGGATCATAGTACACTCCTTTGGAACGTTTGTGCGCCCCGATATGGCTGAAATATTGTAGACTTATCAGCGTGAGCGATGTGAATTTTTTAGGTAGGTTAAGGACTATACGGATGACAGATAAGCTTCGTTTCGGTACGGTGGGCGCGCCGATGACCACGCCGGGGTCGGGGACGATTGCCGCAATAGAGCATACCAAAGCCTTAGGGCTTCAACACCTCGAAATCGCATGGACTCACAGTGTGAGCGTGACCGATAAGACTTGCGAGGAAATCAACGCGACTGCAAAGAAGTATGGCATTAGCCTGAGCATCCATGCGCCGTATTTTATCAACCTGAACAGCCAAACGCCGGAGAAAATGGTCGCCAGCGATGAGCGCTTACTCAAAGCGGCGCGTAAGGGCTTTTTGGCTGGGGCGCAGGACATCGTTTTTCACCCCGCCAGCTATCACACCCAAAATCCACTAGAGGTCTATCCACGGGTGCGTGACCAGTTGGGGATGCTAGTCGGGCAATTGCGCTCTGAAGGGGTGACGGCCACCATCCGACCAGAAACGATGGGCAAGACCGCCATGTTCGGCACGTTGGAGGAGTGTGTGCAGTTGAGCAAGGATATACCGGGCGTGTTGCCGTGTATCGACTGGGCGCATCTGCACGCACGGCGCGGCGATGGCACATTCAACACATACGAGGAATTTGCAGCGGCGCTGACGCATGTGCGGGACATACTGGGTGAGGATGCGCTCAAACGGGTGCATTTCCATCTCAGCGGGATTGAATATGGCAGCAAGGGCGAAAAGATGCACTTGCCGCTGAACGAGGCTGATATACGCTACCGTGACCTCTTACAAGCGTTCATCGACTTTGGGGTAGAGGGGACGGCTGGGGTAGAAGCGCCTGACCCGTTCCATGTCGCCGACGCGCTAACTTTTCAGGCGACCTATCGCCGTTTAAGCGGAGCGGAATTGGCACGCGACGCGGATTAGTCCTAGTCGGATGATGGACTAGGCGAGCGTTCAAAGTAGGGCAGGCTGTCACGCATGTCCTCAGCTTTATCCATTTCTAGCACCATCATCGGCGGGTTGGCGAGGCCGCGCAGTACGGGCAGGATTTTCTTGTAATTCAGCGCTCCTTTGGGGTAGTTGAAGCCGTGATGCTCGTCAATCCGCCCATTATTGTTGTTCAGGTGGGCGTGAATCAGCCATGGTTGGAGGGTTGTTACCCAATCGTTGAGCGTGACTTTTTCATCGCTGAACAGGTAAGCGTGGCCGACATCAAGACAGCATTTGAAGTAAGAGTGGTTGACTTCGGCCAAGAGTTGCGAGAGGATGCTCGGCTCAAATTCCCACATATTTTCGAGACAGATAGTGACGTTGAAGGTGCGGGCGATTTCTGCGAAATCCGCCCAGAAGCGCACATTGCGCCCATGCCAACCGATACGGTAGAAATCGTTGCGGATGGATGAGAGGAAGTTAGCATGGACGACCATCCGCTTTGCGCCCAACGCCGCCGCCGCCTCTAGCCCTTGCGTGAATCGGTGACGCACCAGCGTATTGATGCGCTCATCGACACTGCCCGGACTCATATCAAAAAATGGGCCGTGGAGGGTGATAGGTCCGCTGACATCCTGAATCAGAGTCTTGAGCCGCGCAATTGTGCCTTTGAAATCGTTGTCTAGGATGTCTGGGTACGCAAAGGACATCAATTCGACGCCGAGGCTGTTCTGAGTAGCAAGGGCAAGAACTTCTGTAAGGTTATGACGACCAGCACTAACGAGAACGTTGTCCAACACGGACACCTCTGGGGTGTTTAAGAGCAGATGAACCATATTTTTTGATGATACATCGGTTTTTTGTTATCTGTGCAACTGGAAACGATTTAACCCGTTAATTCGTGCAATCTTCGGGAGATATACGGTGGGCGGGCGACCAATATATCGGCATATTCCCTTCGGAGTCCGGTAAACTGGTCAAGTGACCATCAGGTTCAATCATCCCGACCCGATAGCCGGTGCGGAGCGCAAGCCGTGACCCGTCTGGGCTGAAAGCCGGATAATCAGGGTAGGGGAGTGCCTCTGGTTGGGCGTAAAGCGCCCCGGACGCATCTGCCCCGCTTTGTAGAGGGAATGTCCAAAGCGCAGCAGTCGATATGTCTTGGACGGCGCGGGCGCTGGCGAGGATGGCCGATGAATCCGGTAGCCATGTGTGGTCGAGTGTCATGTTGTAGGTGTAGGTGACTTGGATGGGTTTTGCGCCTTGTTCTGGGTGTATCACCCAGAGCGTGTCGTTGCTGGCTGAAGGCGACATCACCAATGACAGCCATTCACCGGATGGACTCCAACGTAGGGCGCGGACGCTCCCTGTCTCGAAGAAAGTCGAACGGAATTTATCCTCACCATCCGCGCCGACCACCCACATATCCCCCTCCGATAGCAATTGTTCGGGCGGGGTAGCGGTAGCAATATCCGGCTCGGCGGTGGCGTCAAACCATTCGCCGGGGGCGCGTTGGTCATAACTGATATAAGCCAGTTGCGCCCCGTCTGGCGACCAGATTGGGGTATGTTCGCGCCCTGTGACGCTATAAAAGGTTGGAGTCCCGCCCTCTGGGCTGACCCATGCGATATGATAGGTGCGTTCTGGGCTGCCTTCAAACCCGTCCCGTAACAGCGTAAATGCAATTTTATCCCCGGCGGGCGACCATGTTGGCTCCCAGATTCCCCATTGGTTACGGGGCTGTTCATCGTATAAAACGAGTTCGCGCACATCTGACCCATCAAGCAGGGTTGTATATGCGCGGGCGAATCCGTCTCCGCTCATGACGGTGAGCAATACGCGGCAACCATCAGGTGAGAATCCCCATGCCGTGTGGATGCCGCCTCCCAGCGAGAAAGTGCTGGTCTGGCTGTTATCGGGGTCAATTAAGAGGATGGAGTCCTGTGCGCCGTTGGTTGTGAGCAGCACAGAATCCTCCGGCGCGGTAGTGGACTGAGCCGCAACCGGGACGAGTAGCATGATTAACATGAGGAATAACGTTAGAAGGGACACAGCTTAACCGTCGAATTGTAGGCGTCCTTCGATTATACTCACATCGTTTGAGCGCGTGCTATTGTTATGGGGACGCGCACAGGGGTTCAATGGCATGACATTAACGAACACGAAATTGGCATTTATCGGCTCAGGGGTAATGGGCGAGGCGATGATTAAGGCGCTGCTGGCACGCCAGTTGATGCAGCCGTCGCAGATTATCGCGTCCGACCCGCACGTTGACCGATGCGAGGAACTCCGCCAGCGCTACGGCGTGAAGGTCACAACCGACAATGCGGTGGCGGTGAAAGATGCCGACATCGTGGTGTTGTCGGTCAAGCCACAGGTTATGGCGAAAGTCTTGCCAGAACTGAATCATGTCGTCGAACGTTCCGCCTTAATGGTGAGTATCGCGGCGGGCGTGACCATGCAGACATTGGTCACAGGGCTGGACAACCCGCATGTGGTACGCGCCATGCCCAATACGCCCAGTCAGATTGGGATGGGGATGACGGTGTGGACGGCTGCGCCCAGCGTGAGCGAGCCACAAGTGGCGCAGGCGCGGGTATTGTTGGGCGCATTCGGCGATGAAATGTACGCCGAGGATGAGCGTTTCCTCGATATGGCGACGGCGCTGAACGGTACAGGGCCAGCATACGTGTTCATGTTCATGGAAGCGCTGATTGACGCTGGCGTTCACATGGGTTTATCCCGCCGTGACGCCGAACGACTGGTGCTTCAGACTATGCGCGGCTCGGTGGAATATGCCACTCAATCCAAACTGCACCCAGCGGAATTACGGAATCAGGTCACAAGCCCCGGGGGGACATCTGCCGAAGCCATCTATGAACTGGAAAAAGGCGGCCTGCGTACTGTGATTGCCGATGGGGTGTGGGCGGCCTACCGCCGTTCGCGTGAATTGGGCGAGGCAAATTCTAAGAAGTAGGACAAGATTAGCTTGTTCGTCAATGCACGATTGAGCGCCTGATTAGACGTTTTTTGTGTTTGTGAAAAAGTGGACAAAACCCTGTGCATCCGATACAATAGATCATCGAGTGTTTCTGGCACAGACACATTTTTGTCGCTGCAATCCCGGCGGTGCTTTCCATCGCCGCTTTGTGTACGGTTGGACGAAGGGAGTCCGAGGCATGGCGGAAGCCAATCTTTACGATGCAATCCTCAATCAAATTGAGGGTTATAAGCCCGAAGTAGAATCTGTTGAAGTCGGTTATGTAACTGAGGTTGGCGACGGCATCGCCCGTGTGGTCGGCCTTGATAATATCCGCTTGAGCGAATTGGTTCGTTTCGGGGGCGGGGCGGCGGGTATTGCCTTCAACTTGGAGAGCAATAGTGTCGGCGTCATCATCATGGGCGATCCTAAGCTAATCCAAGAAGGCGACGAAGTGCGCCCATTGGGTCGTATCGCATCTGTGCCGGTGGGGATGGGCATGGTTGGTCGCGTTGTTGACGCGCTCGGTCAGCCGATTGACGGTAAAGGCCCCATCGCCTTCAGCGAATATTATAATATTGAGCGCATCGCGCCGGGCGTGATTGACCGTAAGAACGTCGGGCGTCCTGTCCAGACCGGCATTGTCGCCATCGACGCGATGATCCCTGTTGGCCGTGGTCAGCGTCAGCTGATTATCGGTGACCGTCAGACCGGCAAGACCGCCGTCGCCATCGACGCCATCCTGAACCAAAAGGGGCAGGGCGTCTACTGCATTTACGTCGCCGTAGGCAAGCGCCGTGGCGAAGTGGCGCGGTTGGTGAACGTGCTGGAAGAATATGGCGCGATGGAATACACCACCATCGTCATGGCGTCAGCCTCGGATGCGGCGGCGATGCAATATATCGCCCCCTATGCCGGTTGCGCTATCGGTGAGTGGTTCATGGAAAACGGCAAGGACGCGCTGGTCGTCTATGACGATTTGAGCAAGCACGCTTGGGCATATCGCCAAGTTTCGCTGCTGATGCGCCGTCCTCCGGGTCGTGAAGCGTACCCGGGCGACGTGTTTTATCTGCACAGCCGCCTGTTAGAGCGCGCCGCGCAGTTGTCGGATGAGCGCGGCGGTGGTTCTTTAACCGCGTTGCCCATCATCGAGACATTGCTGGGCGACGTTTCGGCTTACGTGCCGACCAACGTCATCTCCATCACCGACGGTCAGATTTATCTTGAGGCCGAGTTGTTCTACGCCGGCCAGCGCCCCGCGCTTAATGTCGGTATCTCGGTCAGCCGCGTCGGTGGCGATGCTCAGACCAACGTCATGAAGAAGGTTTCCGGCGGTATGCGCCTCGACCTCGCGCAGTTCCGTTCGCTGGCCGCGTTCGCACAATTTGCCAGCGACCTCGACGCCGCGACCCAGCGCCAGCTGGATCAGGGTATGCGCCTGACCGAATTGCTGAAGCAGCCGCAATACGCCCCGCTGAAGTTGAGCGAGCAGGTCGCGCTGATTCATGCCGGTAATAGCGGTCAACTCCGCAAGGTTGCCAACGAGCGCGTCAGTGAATGGAAAGACAAATTCCTGCGCTTCCTGAACACCCAACACGCTGATTTGGTCGCCAAGATTGACGGCGACAAGAAGTGGAACGACGAGATCAAGGGTGCATTGGACGCCGCGATCAAGGCGTTCTTGGACAACTGGAGCTAAGTTATGGCGAGCGCCCGCGATATTAAAAAGCGCATTCGCAGCGTCAAGAATATCGGCCAGATTACGAAGGCGTTGGAGGCGGTTTCCGCCTCCCGCGTCCGTAAGGCACAGGCGCGAGTATTGGCGAGCCGTGCGTATGCTGAAAAGGCTTGGGAAATCCTGCTGAATGTACAAGCGGCGACCCAAAGCAGCGGCGCGGCTCACCCGCTGTTGAGCAAACGCGCCGAGGTGAAGGCCGTGATGATTGTGTTGGTCACGTCAGACCGTGGTTTGGCGGGCGCGTTCAACTCGAACATCATCAAAGCCGCAACCCGTTTTGCCAAGCGACTCGGTGCGCCGATACGTTGGGTGACAGTAGGTCGTAAAGGCCGCGACTCGCTCATCCGCGCAAAGGAAAACGTGGTCGCGCAGTTCCAACTTTCGAATGAACCGAAGGCCGTGGAACTCATGCCGGTTGCACGTTTGGCGATTGATGAATTCTTGAGCGGCACGGTTGACGATGTGTATGTCGCCTATACCGACTTTGTGAACACGCTGACTCAGCGCCCGTCGGTGTTGGGTTGGCTGCCGCTCATCCCGCGTGACATGGAAGATGCCGTCGCCAGCGAGTTCATCAAGGATGTGCCGTCTATGATGACAGGCACGAAGTTAGACTACGAGTTCGAGCCGAACCCGCAAGCCATCCTCGATGAGATTGTGCCGCGCTTCACGGAACTTCAACTGTACCAAGCGGTGCTGGAGAGCCAAGCCAGCGAACACTCCGCCCGCATGGTTGCGATGCAGAATGCCAGCGGCAACGCCGCCACTCTGGTGGATGGCCTGACGCTGATTTATAACAAGGCGCGTCAAGGCGCGATTACGAGCGAAATCCTCGACATCGTAGGCGGTGCAGAGGCGCTTCAAGCGACGTTGGACAAGGCTACCGACCAGATTTTGGCCGACTCAGCGGCAGCGGCTCTGGCGGCTGCACGCTAGTTAAGACATGACCTGCTGATTGGAAGCAGAGGGAGATACAACACATGGCAGAAGTTGAAGGACGTATTACACAGGTACTCGGCGCGGTTGTTGACGTAGAGTTTGCGGATGGCGTACTGCCGCAGCTTTATGACGCGATCCGTGTGCCGCGTGAAGGTCAACTTGACCTAATTTTGGAAGTTGAATTGCACGTCGGCCACAACACCGTGCGCTGCGTCGGTATGGATGCTACCGACGGCCTCGCCCGTGGGGTCAAGGCGTTCTCTACCGGTTCACCGATCCGCGTGCCGGTGGGTGAGGCCGCGCTTGGGCGCGTCTTCAACGTGCTTGGGCATCCGATTGACGGCGGGCCAGAAGTCCCCGCCGATTCACCGCGCCGCGCTATCCATGCGCTGGCTCCTGACTTTGAAGAGCAATCGACCAAGATTCAGGTGTTTGAGACGGGCATGAAGGTCATCGACCTCGTTGCCCCGATGACCCGTGGCGGTAAGGTCGGTATTTTCGGCGGCGCGGGCGTGGGCAAGACCGTGACCATCCAAGAACTGATTAACTCGATTGCGACCCAGCACAGCGGCCTTTCGGTGTTTGCTGGCGTGGGTGAGCGCACCCGTGAAGGTACGGCGCTCTACCACGAAATGGAAGAAGCTGGCGTGTTGGCGAAACTGGCGATGGTTTTCGGCCAGATGAACGAACCCCCCGGCGTGCGTTTGCGCGTCGCGTTGAGTGGTCTGGCGATGGCCGAACACTTCCGCGATGAAGGCAAAGACGTGCTGCTGTTCATCGACAACATCTTCCGTTACTCACTGGCGGGCGCGGAAGTGTCGGCGCTGTTGGGGCGTATGCCTTCAGCAGTCGGCTATCAGCCCACGCTGGCGGACGAGATGGGTCAGCTTCAGGAGCGTATTACCTCCACCAAGACCGGCGCTATCACTTCGATGCAGGCCGTATATGTCCCCGCAGACGACTACTCCGACCCCGCCCCGGTTGCGGTGTTCACGCACCTTGACGGTACGATTGCGTTGGAGCGTTCAATTGCAGCGCGTGGTCTGTTCCCAGCGGTTGACCCATTGGCCTCGACCAGCAAGATTCTTGACCCGTTGGTCGTCGGTGATGAGCATTACCGCACCGCCCGTGAGGTTCAGGAATATCTGCAACGCTATAAGAACCTGCAAGACATCATCAACATCTTGGGTGTCGATGAATTGAGCGATGACGATAAATTGGTTGTCGCCCGCGCTCGTAAGATTGAGCAGTTCCTGACCCAGCCGATGGTGGTCGCAGAGCAGTTCACGGGTCGTCCGGGTCGTTACGTCAAGGTCAAGGACACCGTTCGCGGCTTCCGTATGATCCTCGACGGCGAAGTGGACTATATCCCTGAGCAGCAGTTCTATATGGCTGGCGCGATTGATGAGGTCATCGAGCGCTACGAGACCGCTGAGAAGGCCAACTAACGGGGGTCATCATGCCAATTGCAGTAGAAATTGTCAGTAAGGAACGCAAGGTTTTTGAAGAGCTTGAGGCGACGATGGTCATCATCCCCGCCGCCGAGGGCTTGATGGGCGTGCTGCCGAACCACGCGCCGATACTGACGACCTTGGGCTATGGTGAACTCATCGTCAAGAAGGGCGAGGCCGAAGAGCGCTTTGCCATTTATGGCGGCGTGGTAGATATTCGTCCGACGAAGGTCACGATTTTGGCGGAACTAGCCGAGTCGTCATTTGACTTGGATATGGAAGCCATTGAGAAGGCTCGCGCTCAGGCTGCTGAGACGATGGCAAAAGGCGCGGACGGTACAGCCGGGGTGCATAACCAAGCCGCGACGCTGGCGCTACGCCGTGCTGAACTGGCACTCAAGATTGAAGCGAAGTTGCGTACCCGTCCGGGCGGTCTGCGGATTATTCAGCAGGAAACCCGCGAGGCCAAGTAACCTCCATAAGCCGAGGATTACCGCGTCCGGTGAGGGATTTACCTTCACCGGACGTTGTTTTTTGTAGGGTTGGGGTGTAAAGTACGCTTATCGTGCATATTTAGAAAAGCACAAGCAGGGACGATGTTAGGGAAGAAACTGGGCGTCGATCTAGGGACGATTAACACGCTGATTTGGGAAGCGGGGCAAATCGTCTTGCAAGAACCTTCGCTTGTCGCGATTCAGGTTGAAGACGAAGCTCGTGGAATCATCAAAGCGATTGAGACCGGTCAGCCGGTGCGCGAGATGCTGGGCAAGGTTGATTCGGAAGACATTCAAATCATCCGCCCGGTACAGAACGGCGTGATTGCTGACTTTGAAGTCACCGTTAAAATGATGGTCGATTATCTGGGCAAGGTGACGGGGCGAATCCGTCTGTTCAAACCGACGGCGATGATTAGCGTCCCATACGGGGCGAACAGCGTTGAGCGCCGCGCCGTATACGAAGCGGCAGGCGAGGCCGGTATCCGCGAGGTCTTGACCATCCCCGCGCCGTTGGCGGCTGCGATTGGCGCAGGTCTGCCGATTGCGACCCCGGCGGGCGATATGATTGTCAATATCGGCGGCGGCATCACCGAGGCAGCCGTGTTGAGCATGAGTACCATCGTGAAGGCCGAGTCCGGGCGGGTGGGTGGTTTACGCCTAGACGAAGCCATCATCAGCTACGTGCGGCGCAAATATCAACTTAACATCGGTCAACCGACGGCGGAATCGGTCAAGATTCAAGTCGGCGCGGCCATCCAGACTCCCAATCCGTTGGCGATGGATATTCAGGGGCGCGATGCGCGTACTGGTTTACCGCGTGCAGAGCGTATCACGACCAATGAAGTCGTCGAAGCGCTGGCCGATACATTGGCGCAAATCGCGCAGGTTGTCAAGAATGTTTTGGCCGCGACCCCGCCTGAATTGGCCTCGGACATCATTGACCGTGGCATCGTCTTAACCGGCGGATGTGCGTTGCTGCGCGGGATTGACCAATATCTGACCATGCAGACCAGCGTCCCAGTCTATCGGGCTGAAAACCCGCAGATTGCGGTGGCAACCGGGGCAGGGCGGGCGCTAGAGGACAGTTCGCTCCAGCGGCGCTTGGTACAGAATTAAATCAACAAAAAAGGCGCAGAGATGCGCCTTTTTGTTTGTAGTTTGCGAATTGGTCGCTAGACCTATTCTTCGTCCAGATAATACGTCATGCGCTGTAAGCCGACCACGGGGTCGATATACTGGACTTGTACCGTCGATGGCACGGTCAGATTGATGGGGGCGTAGTTGAGAATCCCCTTAATACCCGACTCTACCAAAATATCGGCCACGCCTTGAGCATATTCAGCGGGGACGGCCACCATCGCCAGCCGAATATGTTGGGCTTCGATGCTCTCTTTGAGTTCACTGATGGGACGGACGGTAAATTCGCCGATGGTCTGACCGATTTTATCAGGTGCGCTGTCGAACAGGCACGCGATATGAAAACCACGGTCAGAAAAACCGCGATAGTTGGCGATGGCTTTACCGAGGTCGCCCATGCCGATAAGAGCAACTTCCCACTCACGGTCAATATTCAAGACCTTGCGAAGTTTCTCTTGGAGATATTCGATTTGATAGCCTGTACCCTGCTTACCAAACCCACCAAAGTGGGAGAGGTCTTTTCGTATCTGCGCGGATGAGATACCGAGGCGCTGTCCCAATTCATGGGACGAGGTAATCTCATGGCCTTCACCGGCCAAACGGTTCAGCGCACGCAGATAGATGGGCAGGCGGCCAATCACGATGTCGGGGATAGTTTCATGCCCATTAGATGACATGCGCTTGTGGCTCCGGACTGCTTGTGAAATATTCTGCATATTAAAACTATAACATGATTTCTTCGTTTGTGCCAGCCTTCACGCATGGGCGTAGATATGTTTAGGGAAAAGGTGCTAGAATAGACTGATGTTTGGCGAACAGATGTCTATCGTTAGCGTTGTGAGGTCATTAGGCACAAACTTATGGGCGCAGCGCATCCTTTGAATGGGAATGTGTCAGAAAAGAAAGAACTAAAAATCGTTCACGAAAGTATGCTGGACGGGTTAAGTCAACTTGCCGATTATTTTGGCTTTAGTAAAATAATGGGGCAACTTTATGGGGCGCTGCTGATGCATGGTGATCCACTGTCTCTGGATGACATGATGGAGACTTTGAGCATCAGTAAGGCCAGCGTCAGCACCAACATTCGCACGCTAGAACACATGGGGATGGTGCGCCAAGTCTGGATGAAAGGGAAGGGGGGCCGCCGAAAATATTATGAGGCGGAAACCGACCTTCTGCGAATTATCACCAACATCATCAGCGGGCGCGAAATGCGCGATGTTGACCGCGCCCTGAATGTGATGGAAGATAACATCAATCTGCTCAAACAGACCACATCTAAGATGACCGAACAGGATCAACAGGTGGCGGCTCTGTATATCGAACGAATTTCACAGATGCAAGCGATGTTCCGTTTCGCCCAATTGGTGATTACGTCAATCCTCTCGACGGTGAAGGAACTTGACCTGCAAAATATTTCGCGGATTGATTTGGGCTAGGTATTTTCTGCTTCAACCATCACGCACATCACGCAAGCGGCTGCTTTATACCCCAATGTTTTAGCCTGTCCATTGACGGTCAATCGTAGCGGGCCATCGAACGGGTCGCGCTCACGCACGCGGATTAAATCTCCCAGTTTGATGCTGCGATTCACCAGATGCTCCAACATGGCGGAATTGGATGTATCGAAACGGGCGACGCGGGCGTCGGTATCGAGTGTAACTTCGGTCAGCGGCGTCCCACTAATGGTGGCGATATGCCCTTCCGCCGATGGGATGGGGTCGCCGTGCGGGTCAATCTCTGGGTAGCCCAATTTACGGTCTACGGCGTTGATGAATTGTTCCGAGACCGCATGTTCGAGCCGTTCGGCCTCGGCGTGTACCTCATGCAAGGGGTAGCCCAACTCCCGCAACAGATATAGCTCAATCAGCCGGTGGCGACGAATGACCGCCAGCGCGGTGATTTCGCCTTGCTGGGTTAGGCGGACGCCATAATATTTTTGATAGTCAATCATCCCGGTCTCAACCATCCGCCGCGCCATATCGGTGACAGACGGCGCTTTTACCCCCAGATGCTCTGCAAGGGCGTTGGTTGAGACGCGCTCGCTGTGCTGTTGAAGGGAATAGACGGCTTTCAAAAAATTCTCCACCGATTCCGATGCGGAAGCGGGAGACGGGGATGGTTTCGAGGGTTGACTAACGTTGGGCATGGCATCCTGTATCACAACGGTTGACCGAGACGGTTAGGGCATTTTGTCGAACCCGAAGCTGTCTTGCATATAAACGATTTGGCTGTCGATAGCTTGGACACCTTCGGCGGGTTCACGGCGGGTATAAACACCATCGCTATTAAGTTCCCATGCGCCGTCGGTGTTGGCGAGGTCGGTAGCGAGGATGCGGAGCAGGCGAGTCTGGGCGCGTTGTTCCATCACGGGCGTGACGACTTCAACGCGATTATACAAGTTTCGGCGCATGATGTCGGCGCTACCGAGGTAAACACGCTTGTCTTGTGGAGCGTTTTGGAAATAGAAAATGCGCGAATGTTCCAAGAACCGCCCTGTAATGCCCACCACGCGGATATTTTCGCTTAGGCCGGGGACGCCGGGGCGCAAGCAGCATAAGCCGCGCACAATCAGGTCGATTTTAACGCCGGCCTGTGAAGCGCGATATAAGGCTTGAATCACTTGGTCTTCTTCAAGCTGATTCATCTTCATAATGATGCGCGTTGGGCGGCCTTCCAGCGCGGTCTCGGTCTCGTTGTCAATCAGCGAGAGGATTCCATTCACCAGATAATCCGGCGCGACCAACAGCCGCTTATAGGTGGTGAGTGGTGCATAGCCGGTCAAACGATTGAACAGGCGGGTCGCGTCGTCTGCGATTTCGCTGTTGCAGGTGAATACCCCGACATCGCTGTAAAAACGCGCCGTGGCGGTGTTGTAATTGCCTGTGCCGATGTGGATATAACGCCGGAGCGTGTCGCCTTCTTTGCGGATGACGAGGCAGACCTTTGCGTGGGTTTTGACGGCAAATTTCTCTACGCCATAAATGACGTGAACCCCGTTACGCTCTAATGCCCGCGCCCATTCGAGATTGTTTTCCTCGTCGAAACGCGCTTTGAGTTCGACCAGCACCGTCACTTGTTTATCGTTGTCCCGCGCCTCAAGCAATGATTTAATCAGCGGGGAGTCTTTGCCGACACGGTACAACGTCGCTTTGATGGCGACCACCAACGGGTCACGGGCGGCGGAGGCGAAAAATTCTTCAACCGGCGAGAATGATTCATAGGGGTGATGAAGCACGATGTCCCCGGCGCGAATGGCCGAAAACAGGTCTGGGTATCCCTGAAGCTGTTCCGGTGAGCGCGGGATATGACGCGGATACTTGAGGTCGGGACGGTCAATCGAGGCCAATTCCGCCAAGCTGGATGAACCGAGCGCGCCGTCCAATACATAAACATCGCGTTCCGGCACAACTTCCAATTCTTCGCTGAGGCGTTGAAGCATCGACTCACTGATGGTATCTTGGACGCTCAGGCGGACAATTTCACCGAAACGGCGCTCTTTTAAGCTGGTTTCGATGGCCTCGGCGTAGTCATCCGCCTCATCTTCTTCAAGCTCATGCTCATAGTCGATGTCGGCATTGCGCGTGACACGGAACGGGTGATGTTCTACCACGTCCATACCGGGGCATAAGATAGACAAGTTATCGGAGATGACTTCCTCAATTAGGACGAAATCATGTGTGAAAGCGTTATCCGCTCCTCCATAGCGGCGGCGGATGCGGTTGAGGTCTACAAAGCGGGGCAGGGTCTCAGGGATTTTGAGCCGCACAAACTGATAATTTTCAGGGTCATGGGCTTGGCCTTGTTCAATCATATAAACCGCGATATTCATGCTCAAGTTAGAGATGAATGGGAAAGGCCGTGCGCCGTCAGACGCCAGTGGGGTGAGGATTGGGAATATCTCTTCCTCAAAAAATTGGCTGATTAAGCCACGATCTGTCGCCGTCAGTTCGCTGTAGGTGTGGATACGGACGCCTTGTACAGCCAACTCGGCCAGCAGGTCACGCAGGAGTGCGCGCAAGTTGTGGAGCAGTTCTGTGACGCGCTCACGGATAAGGTGTAGCAGTTGACCGGCTGGGATACCGTCTGGCCGGGTCGTCTCGATGCCAATGTGCGCCTTTTTAATATACGACGAGACGCGCACCATGAAGAACTCATCAAGGTTATTGCCCACGATGGACATAAAGCGGATGCGCTCTAAAAGGGGGATGAGGGGGTTTTTTGCCAACGCGAGGACGCGCTGGTTGAACGCGATTGCGCTCAGTTCACGGTTGAGATAATTCTCAGGGCCGAGGGCAGGGAGAGGCGGCAGCATGGTATCCATAGATGACTATCGGGACGTTTGTTTGGATTGTCGCCTAGTTTCTCTCAGGACGCAAGCATTCCCCCCACAATCAGGATGTATTTTAGTTCGGCGCAAGGAAAAAGGTGCAAGGTACATGGATTATGTACAATCCATGTACCTCACACCTCATGACGACGGTAGGGACGGCATTATTGCCGTCCGTTTTCGGAATAGGCGACGGACGCCCAGAAGGGCGTCCCTACGACAGCAATTTTAGGTGGAAATCACCCGATTTGAACATGCGGCAACCTGAAATAGTGTCTTAGACGGTTTCGAGTTCGTTGATAGTGTTTTCGAGCAGTTCAACCGCTTGTCCTAAGGTTTCGGCGTCGAAGGCGAAGCGCACGCCAGCCGCTTTGAACAAGTCTGGTAGGTTGGCCGTGCCGCCCAATGCCAGCGCTTTACGATAATTGGCAACGGCTTCTGGCTGATTTTTCAGCGCATTGGCGAAAACCTGTACCGCGCCCAATTGCGCCAGACCGTATTCGATATAGTAGAACGGCAATTGGAAGATATGCAGCTTGCGATGCCAGCCGGTCATTTTGATGTCCTCAAGGCCTGTGAAATCGACGCCTTGCATGAACTTGTCCCAGAGTTCGGCCCATTTGGCATCGCAATTGGCTGGGATGCTGGCTTCGGCGTGATTGCTGTAGACCCAATGCTGGAAGCTGTCCACCACGGCCATATACGGCCAGAAGCGGATGATTCCGCTGAGGTGTTCGATGCGGGCGCGGGCGGCGTCTTGTTCGGTATAGTACCCGCCGCGTTCCGCGGTCAGATACGGGCTGGCGAGCAGTTCCATCGCCATTGACGCGACTTCACAAAACTCCATCGGGACATCTTCTTGCTGCGCGTAAGGCAGTTCTGAGGCCGCGAAAGCATGGAAAGCGTGGCCGCCCTCATGTAGCAAGGTCTGGACATCATCATGTAAGCCAACTGAGTTCATGAAGATGAACGGGCGCTTGGCGAACGAGAACGAGGTGCAGTAACCGCCGGGGGCTTTGCCCTTACGGTTATCAAGGTCGAGCAGCGTCTCATCGCGCATGGTCTTGAACAGCGATCCCAATACCGGGTCTACTTGGTCAAAGACGGTTTGAGTCTTTGTGATGAGTTCATCCATCGTCTGGAATGGCTTGATGGGCGGCAGACCAGACGGGTCTACCTCGATATCCCACGGGCGCAAGGCCGAAACACTCAATTTCTCGCGTTGGCGCTCATATTGGCGCTTGGCAGCCGGAACGACGACTTGCGCGATGGCCTCTTGGAAGGTCTTGGCATCGGCAGGGGTGTAGTCAAAACGCTTGAGCAACTTCCAGCGGTAGGAAGTGTAGTCGGGCATGTCGGCATTCTTGGCGATTTTGCCGCGCACCTCCATGTATTTCGTCCATAGGCCGTTGAGGGTATCGCGGTCTTGGAGGTAGCGCTCCATGCCCAGACGCCACGCCGCCTCGCGCTTAGTACGGTCTAGGTCATATTGGACGGTGCTTAACTTGGGCAAGGTCGTCTCCAACCCTTCCCATGTCACCGTTTGCGCCCCGATGGTCTTGTCAAACTCGCGGTCAATTTTGCTTTCCTCGGTCATGAGGGGCAAGTTTTCCTCGCGGAATAATTCGAGGTCGGCTTGAATCTTCGCCCTTGGAAGTTCAAACCCCTCAACTTCTATTTCCGCCGCGATGAGTTTGGCGTTGAGTTTGTTGGTCGCTGTAATCAGGGCGGGGTAGACGCTTTCCATGAAATGGTTGAAGCGCTTATCCGCGATTTCATCCGTCGTATCGACTGTCGTAGCGACGCTAATGCGTGAAAAAACCTCGCTGGCTAACCGTGCGACCTGTGACCAGTCTGACAGCCAAGCCGGGGCGGTGGAGTCATCTAACGGACGCGATATCAACTGATTAAAGTAAGGTTCATAATGTGACCAGTCCCAATCGAGCGCTTCAGCGGCACTATTCGGTAAATTTTCAAACATTATCTGGAATACCTTTCAAGTGAGTTTTATCGTTCAAGTTATTTTAACTGGAAAGTGAAAAATTGTCATACCCGACCTAGCGCATGGGTCAACCCTGCGCGGGTATTGAGCGAAAACGGCAGTAGCGCGTTATCCAACAAGCGCGGCTGGCCGATTTGAACCGCTAAAGAAGCCAGTATTGGCGAGTCGGTTGGCGCGTCTAATTCCTGTAGCGTCAGGGGGTCAGCCAGCGAGATATAGTCTATACGCCCTTGTGATTCGGTAGCGATAACTCCTCGGATGATGTCGCGCATAGCGCCGAGATGATGCTCTCCGGCGGCGTGCGCGTCCCCAACGGCTTTGAGGGCGCGATAAATCACCGGCGCGGCGGCGCGTTGTTCTGGGGTGAGGTAGCGATTGCGGGAACTCATAGCGAGTCCGTCAGGTTCGCGCACGATTGGAATGATGGCGATGTCTAGCGGAAAATTCAGGTCAGCGACCATCCGCCGGATGACCACGACCTGTTGAGCGTCTTTTTGGCCGAAATAGGCCATGTGCGGCTGTGCCATATTGAATAGCTTGGCGACCACGGTAGCGACCCCCTTGAAGTGGCCGGGGCGTTTTTCGCCTTCTAAGCCCTCCGAGACGCCTGTAACTTCCACAGTGGTCTGGAAACCCAGCGGATAGACTTCAGGTATCAGCGGCGTAAACGCGATGTCTACGCCGCCGCGCTCAAAACCAGCCAAATCTGCCTCAAGTGCGCGCGGATAGGCATTGAAATCTTCGTTGGGGCCAAATTGCGCCGGGTTCACAAAAATCGTAGCGATAACTGCATCATTATCTGCCCGCGCCTCGCTCACAAGGGTAAAATGACCCTCATGCAGCGCCCCCATCGTCGGGACAAGCCCGACTGAGCCGGTCAATTTAGCGCGGGCGACGCGGAGTTCAGCGAGGGTGCG
>Ga0163154_10001256_pt1 | contig 39394 bp, 30 predicted proteins | sample OliLakLV19MP9P1_FD_148649 | JGI IMG/M metagenome (GOLD analysis project Ga0163154, IMG submission 148649) | Freshwater microbial mat bacterial communities from Lake Vanda, McMurdo Dry Valleys, Antarctica - Oligotrophic Lake LV.19.MP9.P1 | ecosystem: Environmental > Aquatic > Freshwater > Lake >... | reverse complement strand
AATTCTGGGGGACTTCGATCTCAGAACCCCCCAGAATTGGGGGGCAGGGGGGCGGTTCGGGCGACAATTTGGGCCTTCTGAGAGGTTTAGAATTCACATTTTTGAAAGATCGAAGATTTTTCAAAAATGTTGGTAATGACAAGCCCAAAAGGAGAGAGGGGCTAAGACTTAGATCGGCTCCCCTTCTCCCAGCGGGAGAAGGGGCTGGGGGATGAGGGCAGATTTTAAGTTGCACATCGCCTTAAATTGTTAAATCCCTAGTTTGGGTGCTGTCGCTACACCTTGTACTTCCCTCCCTTGGCGGGATCAGACCAGTCACAGGCAAATCCCTTGGTGTCAGCCACAAACTGGTTCCAAGGTACTGGCTTGACCGCTTCCTTCGACTCGTAAATGATATTGAACAGACCATCATCGCGAATTTCACCTAAGCGCACGAACTTCGAGAGATGGTGATTGTTTTCCATCGTCACCTTGCCTTCAGGAGCCTCAAAGGTCTGACCCAAGGCAGCGGCCCGCACCTTATCTAGGTCATCGGCGGTGCCTGCTTTCTCCACAGACTGCTTCCACAAATAAACCATGATGTAGGCGGCTTCCATCGGATCATTGACGACCCGATCGGCCCCATACTTGGCTTTGAAGGCATCCACAAACTTCGTGCTGGCTGGAGAATTGACGGTTTGGAAGTAATTCCATGCGGCGTAATGCCCCTTTAAGTACTCCACGCCGATCGCCTTCACCTCTTCCTCAGCGATACTCACAGACATCGTGGGGTACTTGTCTGGGCCCAAACCTGCGCCCTGCATCTGCTTGAAGAACGCCGTATTGCTGTCTCCATTCAAACTATTGAAAATCACGCCGCCATTGGGTAGAGCCGCTTTGATTTTAGTGATGATGGGGGTAACTTCAGTGTTGCCCAGAGGTAGGTAGTCCTCACCGGCAGTTTTGCCGCCCAACGCCGCCAGTTGCGCCTTAATAATGGTATTGGCAGTGCGGGGGAAAACGTAATCCGATCCTACCAGGAAAAATTCCTTGCCCTTGTTCTTCAGCAGCCATTCCACCGCTGGCTCGATCTGCTGGTTGGGAGCAGCCCCTGTGTAGAAGATATTCCTGGAGCATTCCTGCCCTTCGTATTGCACGGGATACCACAGCATGTGATTTTTGGACTCAAACACGGGTAGCACGTTTTTGCGACTGGCAGAAGTCCAGCAACCGAAGACGGTGACCACCTTATCCTGGTCGATCAGTTTGGTGGCTTTTTCGCGGAATGTGTCCCAGTTGGAAGCCCCATCCTCGACCACTGCTTCGATTTGGCTGCCCAATACCCCGCCTGCTTTGTTGATCTCTTCGATCGCCAACTGTTCTGCATCTACCACACTCTTTTCACTAATCGCCATCGTGCCGCTCAGAGAATGGAGAATGCCTACCTTGATTGTTTTACCGCCGCTGGTGGGAGTAGCCGTGGGAGATCCAGCCGTGGGAGACGTTGTGGTGGTGGTTGTACCAATACATCCCTTCAAAAATAGGCTAGCTCCCACGGTTGCAGAGCTATAGAGAATAAACTTCCGTCGGTTAAATCGTTGTGCCATCGTATTCCTAATTCACTCCTCACCAAACAAAATAGATAAGCTACGAGTTAGCTTTAGAGAGGACTGGCTAAAAAAGTTATCAATCAAACTCTTTCTGTCATCCTCCTTCAGCTCGAATTCCAGTAACTCAAGATGTTTGTGATAATAGAGCGTTGTCTAGCGATGGATTTGTAGCTGTGTATACAAAGACTCTGGAGTGCTGCGGGAGTTGCCTACTGTCCCATGTGGTAGCGGATAAACTCAGCGATCGTCTCCAAGCCGTGGTGCGTCTTCAAGTTGGTAAACACAAACGGTTTCTCATCTCGCATTTTCCGTGCATCTCGCTCCATGACGGTGAGGTCAGCCCCGACATAGGGAGCCAAGTCAATTTTGTTGATGACGAGCAAATCAGATCGGGTAATGCCAGGGCCGCCCTTGCGAGGAATTTTGTCTCCGGCTGCAACATCAATAACGTAAAGCGTCAGGTCTACCAGTTCAGGGCTGAAGGTGGAAGCTAGGTTATCGCCGCCGCTTTCGACAAACAGCAAATCTAAATCGGTGAGGCGACGCTCTAGCTGGTCGATCGCTGCCAAATTCATTGAGGCATCTTCCCGGATCGCCGTGTGGGGACAGCCGCCCGTTTCCACCCCCACAATTCGATCGCGCTCCAGAGCCTGACTGCGGACTAAGAACTCTGCATCTTCCTGAGTGTAAATATCGTTGGTGACCACCGCAATTTGGTGTTGGTGCCGCATGAGCTTGCACAGAGCATCGACCAGCGCTGTTTTACCTGACCCCACCGGCCCCGCCACCCCAACTCGAAATGCACTCATAGATTCTCTCCAAAATATTTAGCTGCGAAATAAGCGGCTGTATTGGGTTTCGTGAGTCATGGAAGCCAGACTGAGACCCCAAGTACAACTAACTAAGTCAGAATCGGTTAATTCTAAAATGGTTTGCCTGGCGTGGTAGATGGGAATTTGTAAATCCTGGATGATTTGTTGCCCCACAGTTTGCCCTAGGGGGATAAGTTTCACGCCAGCCCCGACTAAATTTGTGGCCCAACTGTGGAGATAACCCAGCAAAGCTAATCCCTCGTCGATTTGCCAGTAGGCGGCGGCAAGCCCAAAGACGATCGCAAAATTCACATCCTGGTGGAGTGCATCGGGAGCGATCGGGTTTCCTAAGTGCCGCAATAGTTCAGTCGTTTTGCCTGTTCCTGAATCGGCTGGGATCATCTGCCAGAGGAGCCGCAACAAAGAATAGCCCATCTGCCAACTCTGATGGCGCAGTTCTTCGGTTTCCCGTGCAGCCGAGAGCCAGTGGTTCCAGGCTTGCAGTCCGGTTAAATCCCCCTGGAGGCTCGATCGATAGGCTCGTACCATGACAGCAGCATCTAACCGCGCCGCTCCCCCCTGCAATTCTTGAGTGAGCCAGGCTTTTAACCCCGCTCCATCGGTCACCACGCCGTTAGCAACCAGGCTTTCCAGCCCTTCAGAGTAGCTGTAAGCTCCCACGGGCAACCCTGGACTGGTTAATTGCAACAGCGAGAGCAACGACAACTCGGAATCAATCATGGGCGTGGGCTACCTCGTCGTGATGGGTCTGGCTATCATGGTGGGTCTGGCTGTCATGGTGAGTATGACTGTACGCTCCTGCTTCTGGATGGAAGGGCGCAATCTCTTGGAGCACAGATAGTCCCAAATGTTCTAGCAAATGCTGAAGCACGCGATCGGGGGAGAGGCGCAGGTAATCAACGGTAATCTCCAGCGGCACATGGCGATTGCCCAGGTGGTAAGCAGCCCGCAGCAGGTCTATCCCGGCTTGTCCTCGCACGGTGAGGACGGGTTCTAGTTTTGCCACAATTCTCACAAGAGTTGGGGTCTGCTCACTGCTCAGACATTCGCCATGCTGCAAAATAGTGCCCCGTGGCAATTGCAAATATAGCTCTGTGCCCTCATCGCTGATGTATCGGTGGCGACTGCGGGTACGCTCCTCGGAGGTGAGGGAAAGGGTGAGAAACTCAGTAAAAGCATTACCGCTGGCACATTTATGAGTAAAGATTCGCATGTTGACTCCTGTGACTTTATAAAGTGTAAAGCGCCAAACACTCTATGGATGAGGTTCAGCGCTTTACGTTATTTATTCACAGGATCTATATTTAGGGTCTTTATGCGAGCTGACCCCATTTAATCTGTATTCAGAATGACAGATTATGAGAAGAGATGCAATTCACTTCAATTTTCTTAACGTCACGTCTGCTTTAGTCACGGTTTATCTAGATTTGTCGCGTTTTGTTGCTTTGCAGGCAATGTCGCCCCCAATAGTTGGGAGAGCCAAACTTCAAAGGAACGGACGGGAGAGTGCTGCACTGCTTCAGTGGGATCAACGATCGGCTCCACTAGAATCGTAAACATTCCCAAACGATTGCCAGCCAGAACATCGGTGAATAGCCGATCGCCCACCATTGCCACTTGCTCCACCGGCAGATTCATTTCCACTACAGCTTGGCGCAACTTGCGCCGGGAGGGTTTGATGGCTCCAAAGATATAGGGCAAGTTAAGCGATTGGGCAATCCGGCTGATCCGCACTTCGCTCAAATTATTGCTGACTAACCATACAGACGCAACCTGCCTCACTTCTTCTACCCATGCCACTAATTCTGCTGAAGCCGACACAGTTTTGAGCGGCACAAGGGTTTCGTCCACATCCAGCACCAGACCTTTGATGCCATATTGCTGCAACGTTGCAGGACTCAGACTGAGAATATTACTCTCCAGGATTAAGTCAGGCTGTAAAAGTATTCCCCAAGACATAAGATTTCAAGTGAATTTGAATCGATCGAAGGTGCAGGGTAGAAACGTCAAATTATCTCACGTTTCTACCGAGAGATTCAGTAGGTGCCTAAAATGACACCTAACCACTTTTTAATTATCCTCTCAAAGTCTCTGTAAAAGACTTAGCCCATGGGTGTCTGTGCCGCAGGAATTAAGAAGCTGATAGGTTTCACTGAGTTCTTGCACATCTTGGGTTTGAGATGGGCTAGGCTTCCACGGGTTGGGATTATTGTAGGCATAGTAGGTTTCTACGCCGTCAATGCCTAGGCGGACCGCTTCTGGAACTAGCTCTATGTGCGATCGTTTGTAGCGCGCTGGATGGGCCAGAATTGCCAGACCTCCAGCCTGGTGAATTGCCGCAATCACTTCACCTGCGTAGGCTTCACTGCCTATGGGAGCCTCCCGTTTCAGGTAGGGTTGAAGGGCAGAATGCTCTGGATTGAAGGCAAAGCCAAGAATGTGAACTTCTATATCCAATAACTCTGCGGTGACTTCAAAGCCTGTCCATAGATGCGGGATAGAGTCGGTTCGATCGCTACTGTTTTGACGATCGTCCAAATATTTTTGAGCAATTAAATATCCATTGGTCGTGTGGTGATCGGTAATGGCAAATCCCTTCAGCCCTATGGCAATTGCTTGTTCCACTAAGGCTTCGGGCTGCAATTGCCCATCTGAATAGATAGTGTGCATGTGAAAGTTGTAGTCACGCGGACAACTTCCAGCCGTGGTCTCTTGAAAAACTCGCTTCAGGGCAAACGCATTTTGGGCCATTAACTTAGAAGGAGCCTGAACAAGGTTGGCGAACATAGTCACCCCAGGAATTGTGTACGTTTGTTTACACTATACCCAATTTAACTTTATGCCAGTTTGTGACAGTTGAAACCCAATTTAGACCCCAAGCTCTGTGGTTGATGTCGCCTCAATGGATTGGGTGGCTGGATGCAAGGGTTGAATGTCTGGAGATTGGGCTTTTTCCTTTTCTAACCTACGTTTTCTGGCATAAAGCTGAATGGTTATAGCCATCAGAATGATCATGCCCACAATTCCCCAAGTGGCGATGCCGGTGGGCAAATTATTTTTGAATACAGCTAATAGCACGATCGCCACCAGAAACACTGTGGGCACCTCATTGAGCGCCCGCAGCTTTTGACTGCTCCAGGTGCATTGCCCAGCGGCTAATTGACGCATTAAGTAGCCGCAGTAGACGTGGTAGGCAATCAGGGCAACCACAAAGGCGAGTTTAATGTGTAGCCACCTTTCCTTGAAGATGGCGGGTTCAGTAGTCAGCAGCCCGATCGCCATGGCCACCGTCAAAACCATCCCTGGAGTTGTAATCAGGTTGTACAGGCGCTTCTCCATAAGCTGGTACTGCTGCTGCAAAATTGTCTGAGCGGGTTCAGGTTGCTCCTTGGCTTCGACATGGTAGATGAAGAGCCGCACGAGATAAAACAAGCCTGCAAACCAAACGACAATCCCAACGAGGTGAAACGCCTTGAACCACTGATAAGCCATCATTGACAAGCCATAGTAAGGTGGAAAACGAGAAACGGGAAAAGGTTGGAGCCGATCGCAAGCCCGCGCACTGTTTTGCAGCTAGACAGGATATTTTTCTAGGCAGCGGGGTATTTAAAGAGTGTGTCTAGGTAAACCCGTGATGCCCGCCGATCGCTGTCTCCATTTTGCAGCAAAAACAGTGAGAGAGCGGCGGAGAAAACACGGTCTTGATCCCAGTCAGGATGAGTTTCTAAGTAACTTTTAAAAGATTCGTAGAGAGATTCAGGGATTTCTGCCAGGATGCTGACGGTTACGTTCATGGGAAGCTAACTCCTCGGAATTGAATGAAACTATAGCGGAAATTTTCGATTGAAGCTGTGGAAAACAGCCCAAAGTGGCAACCCTTGGCTAGAACAGCCAGTAGCCACGCTTGCGGAGCAGGCGTAAACGGCTAAACCTGTTCAATTCAGGGCGCTTGCGGAGTTTCTCTGGCTTAACGGGGATAGGTTTTACAAGAGGTTCCGTCGATGTCGTCGCATCATTGTGCGGTATGGGGGGGGAGGGTTGTCAATGCTTCTCAATTGGGGAATGCTCTCAGGCAGAAAACTGAGCCAACGAGGAAACAAGGGTTTGAGGTCAATTTTCGTTACGTTTCTTCACTCAAAACTGACTCCTCTCATAAATCACCGGGTTTACGAGGGAAATCCCCAATAGTGAGGCGAGGGCTAATGGCTTCGTTAAATCCTGTGGAGAACCCTCTAAAATCTGTGGAAAAACATGAGGCTATCTGTGGAAAGCCTGTGGAATAGTTGGGGAAAAGTAGGGTGAATGATAAGAATTAAAAAAAGTCGTAAAAGTCAGGATTTGAGGATGAGTTGAGTCAAATGCTTTGGCTAGGTTCAGGGTCAATTGGGGTGACTTGGGGCGATCGTTAACCCGCTACAACTCTTACAGGAAAGAAGCTTGAGCCAATTGTTCAAGATGTAGACTCCCCGCTTCCCTGCTCCCGATGCCAGTCGATCGCGTGCTGACGAATTTGCTGGAGTTCCTCGGTCAGCATTTTGTCCAAGTTGGCGAGAACTAAATTAATCCGTCCCTGGGATTTCAATTTATCTCGATGGCGGGCGAGAAAATCCCAGTAGAAAAAGTTGAAGGGACAGGCTCGATCGCCTGTGCGTTTTCGGGGATCGTAAGCGCAGCCTTGGCAATAGTCGCTCATGCGATTGATGTAGTTGGCAGAGGCAGCGTAGGGCTTGGATGCCACAATTCCCCCATCGGCAAATTGCCCCATGCCGATCACATTGGGTTGCATCACCCAGTCGTAGCCGTCGATGAACGCAGCGTGAAACCAGTTCTCGATCGCCTGGGGCGAGATGCCAGCAATCAGGGCGAAGTTATTTAACACCATCAGCCGCTGAATATGGTGGGCGTACCCCATCTCTTGCACCTGAGTTAGCACTTGATGCAGACAGTTCATCGTTGTCTCTGCGTTCCAGTAGAAGGCGGGTAGAGGCTGAGTGTGGTTAAACCAATTGCGAGTTGGATAGTCATCTTCCATCGAAACATAAATGCCTCGCATGTACTCTCGCCACCCCATGACCTGTCGGATGAAGCCCTCGACACTATTGAGGTCTAAATGGCGATCGTGATAGGCCTTTTCCGCTGCTTCCACCACTTCTAACGGTTGCAGCAAGCCCAAGTTTAAGTAAGGAGACAGCAACCCATGCCATAGGGTCTTGTGGGCAGTTAACATGGCATCTTCGTAGGGGCCAAAGGTGGGCAGACGATCGCGGATAAACTCCTCCAAAACCTGAAGCGCGTGTTGCCGGGTCACTCCCCAGCGAAAGGGTTTAGCTTCGCCGTAGAGTTCCATGTCAAGGGATTCTACTTTGTCGATCACTGCCTGGGTGAGCGCATCAGGGGCAAACCAGAGGGGCGGGGGCGGATTTAATCCAGCTTTGGGGGGTTTGCGATTTTCTGCATCAAAGTTCCAGGCTCCCCCAACAGGCTTGGTGCCCTCCATCAAGACTTGAAATCGCCTGCGTCCTTCTCGATAGAAGTCTTCCATGAGCAAGCGTTTGCGAGTTTTAGCCCAGGCTTGAAAGTCTGTTTCACTCCATAGGAAATGATTGTTCTGCACTAAGGTTAGGGGGCAGGGAAGACGCAGCGTTTGGATCATGTGGGCAAAGGGGCGATCGTTGGGCTGCATAATCCGCAGTTCAGTAATCCCCTCAGCTTGGCACCAAGTCTGCAACGCTGGTTCAAAGTCCTCAGCTTCGGTGTAGGTCACTGACCACCTTGCCTGGCGTAGTTCCTTGGCAAAATGCCGCATGGCTGACCACACCAGCACCAGTTTTTGCCGATGGTACCAGCGTTCTCGAATATGATTTAGGGACTCAATCAGAATGACTGAAACCGGTGCTTTTTGGTCTGCAACACTTTGTAGGGCGGCTTGTTGCGCTGAAAGTTGATCGCCCAACACCCAGATTCCGATCGTCATAGGCTAACGTCCACATTTGTGATTCATTAATTGGGCTATACACAGCTATTTTAAGTCTGCCATTCCCAACAAATACAATGAAGTGAAGCATCTAAAATCGTTGCAGGAGGACACATCGCAAAGTTTTACTGCTGAGATAAAAACACGAAATTTGTCTGGGTAGTTAGTTCGTATTAGATGTATTCCACAACTCATTGAAGAAATGTAAGACTGAATAACAGGTCGCCTCTACAAATTCCTGAATTTTCTTGGCTCTGAAATGGGTTGGGAATGTTCAGTCTAAATCGTTGTCCCCATGATTGTTCTATTAGCTGCCCTCTCTGCCTCTGCCGCAGCGGGAATGCGGATCGCGCTTCCTCTGCTTTTGATTGGTCTGCTTCAGGGCAGCGACCTCTGGAATGGTGTGCCAGTTTTGAAACATATTCAGCCGCCCGTGGTAATTGGGGTGCTGGTGAGTTGGTCTTTGTTTGAGGCGTTTGCCTCTAAGAAACTGCTAGGACAAAGAGCCTTACAAATTGTGCAACTGATCTTTAGTCCTGCTGTAGGAGCGATTATGGCGATGGCGATCGCCGTAAAGTTGACGGCTCTCACGGGCTGGAACCTAAGGCTATTGGGCTTGGTGGGCGGCTTACTGGCTCTAGTGTTGCAACTGGTGCAAATGGGGTGGTTTTATCGGTTGCGTGGCTTACCTACCTGGGCAGTGTTTGGGCTAGATGGCTTGTGTATGCTGCTCGTGTTATTTGCCTTCAATGCCCCAAGACAGGGGGGAATTATTGCGCTACTGCTTCTGTGGCTGGCTATCCGTAGTGTGCAGGAATGGCAGCGTTGGTATGTTGCCCAGGCAAACCCAGCCGATCGCGCTAGTCCTAGGCGACACAAGCAAGATCCTGACTAAGGGATATGTATCCAGAAGGTTGATGGCTGGAAAAAGTCTATAGAGTGCCGAAACCTTTCTTTTTCTTGTCTTTCTTCTTCTTGGCAGCGCCACCAGAGTTACCCCGCCAGCCGGGTTGGTTGCCGCCAGCACTCCGGGGAGACGTGGGAGCCATTCCAGGTATTCCGGGCATTCCAGGAAACTGTCCTCGCCCCATTTGCTGCATCATCGATCGCATCTTCTGGAACTCACTCACCAACATACTGACATCACCTTCTCTATATCCAGATCCTTTGGCAATGCGGCGGCGGCGACTGGGAGAACTGGCCAATAGATCCGGGTCGCGTCGCTCTTCTAGGGTCATGGAGTTTATCAGTGATTCGGATTGCTTCAGCTTGGCTTCTCCCTGCTGGAGTTGTTCATCGCTGATTTTGTTCATACCAGGAATCAGCTTCATCAAGCTGCCCAGCGACCCCATGTTTTTTAACAAGCGGGTTTGTTTGAGAAAATCAGTGAAGTCAAACTTGGCAGACAGAATCTTTTCTTGCATTTTCTCGGCATCTGCCAAGTCCACCGATTCCTGCGCTCTTTCCACCAAGGTCAGCACATCGCCCATGCCCAGAATGCGGGAGGCCATGCGATCGGGGTAAAAGGGTTGGAGGGCATCGACTTTTTCGCCTACCCCAATAAATTTGATGGGTTGACCGGAAATGCGCCGCACTGAGAGCGCCGCACCGCCCCTGGTGTCACCATCCATCTTGGTGAGAATGGCCCCTGTGATGCCAATCTGCTCATGGAAGGTGCGGGTTAGGTTGGCTGCCTCCTGTCCCGTCATGGCATCCACCACCAGCAAGGTTTCGTGGGGCTGCACAGTTTCCTTGATGCGGGCGAGTTCCCCCATCATGTTTTGGTCGATTTGCAACCGCCCCGCTGTGTCGATGATGACGGTGTTAATCCCTTCGGCTTTGGCGTGGGCGACTCCCTGGCGGGCAATCTCCACCGGATCGGCATCCTTACCCAGTTCAAAGACAGGAATCCCAATTTGCTTACCCAAGGTCACGAGTTGGTCGATCGCGGCTGGGCGATACACGTCGGTTGCCACCAGAAGGGTGCTGCGATCGAGCTTCCTGAGATGGAGCGCAAGTTTTGCGGTGGCTGTGGTTTTCCCCGTCCCCTGTAGCCCCGCCATCAAAACCACTGTCGGTGCAGTATCTGCTTGGGCAAGGGGCACATTCGTGTCGCCCATCACCTGCACCAGTTCGTCATGCACAATTTTGATGAACTGCTGGTCGGGGCGCACTCCAGAGACCACCTCTGCACCCAACGCTTTGGTCTGAATCTCCGCGACAAAATCCTTGACAACTTGCAGGCTAACATCGGCTTCCAGTAAGGCACGACGCACTTCCCTCAAGGCATCTTGCACATTGGATTCAGAGATTTTATCCTGACCTCGAAGCTTCTTCCAGGCAGATTCTAGGCGATCGGAGAGTGCGTCAAACATAGGATACGTGTTGCAGTCGGCTTTCAAAGTCTAAGGCCCATTGTACCGTTAGGGATTGGGGTTGTTAGAATCAATAGCCCGGACATTTTTGCGATCGCTAGCCCTCATCCCCTTCTCCCAGAACGGGAGCAGGGGAGCCAGATTGAAGTCCCTCTCCCCTCCTGGGCTTGTCATTACCAACATTTTTGAGAAATCGAAGATTTCTCAAAAATGTGAATTCTAAACCTCTTAGAAGTCCCAAATTGTCGCCCGAACCGCCCCCCTGCCCCCCAATTCTGGGGGGTTCTGAGATCGAAGTCCCCCAGAATTGGGGCCTTAAAGCCTTTCAGGCATATATGAAAAGGGGGCAAGTGCAAGATCTAAAGCATTTGTCAGATACTCTCTAAGCTTTTTAATAGATGTTGGTAATGACAAGCCTCCTGGGAGAGGGATTTAGGGTGAGGGTCTATATTGGCTACACGACAGGGTTTCCAGTACCTCCACAAAAACTGTCCGAAGTATTGTTAGAATCATGAATTAAATAAACAGTTTGTTGCTGACTTAAAAAGAAGATTTAACGTCTCAATTAGTCATCCTCAAAATTTTCGTAGAGTTTCTGAAGTCCTTGCAATTGAGTGCGCCGAGACGATCGCCGATACTTCTTGCTCTCTAACTTTGGCTCGTACTGGGTCTCGCCTTTCCCCACCGTTTTTGATTTAAACGTAGACTCTACATCGGATTGGTGATGCAGGTGATCAGCCCGCACGATCGCCTCTGCCAAAAAATCCAAATAATGGACATAACGCTCCCAATCGCCGCGCACCACACAATTTGGCTCTTCTCGGTGTGAACAATCCCCAAATTGACAGTCTGCCACATCCAACCGCCGCCGGATCTCTGGAAAACAGTCTGCTAGATCTTCCGGCAAGCAATCTAGGGTCATTTGGCTAAATCCAGGCGTATCGGCCAGCAATCCCCCAGTGGGCAGTGCAAATAGCTCCACATGGCGCGTGGTGTGACGACCATGCCCCAATTTGCTCGACACATCCCCCACTCGCAGGTCAACTGCGGGAATCAAGTCATTGATCAGGCTGGACTTGCCGACTCCCGACGGGCCAGAAATCACGGTTGTGCGCTGGTCAAGTTGAGCGCTGAGTTCTGCTAAGCCTTGCCCCGTGCGAACGCTGAGAAACGATGGTTTGTAGCCCCATGCCGCCAAGCGATCGAACCAGTGCTGTTGCTGTTCTGGAGTTGCGAGATCACTTTTATTCAAGCACAAGCTCACATCTAGCCCAGTTGACTCAGCTTTGACTAGAAACCGACTGAGATGATAGGGGTCTAGGAGCGGCTCGGCTAGGGCAAACAGCAGCAAAATCTGATTCACGTTGGCGATCGCTGGCCGATCGAGAAACGAGGTTCGGGGTAACACTTGGGCAATGGCTCCCCGCCCGCCTACCCAGTCTGGGTCTTCCACCAGCACCCTATCCCCCACCATGACTTGCTGCCCCACCTTTTTGAGGCGCGATCGGCGGGTACACAGCAAAAATCGGGTCGGACTCGACTGCTCATCTAAGGGCATGAGGTCAAGGTTTTCGATCGCGTCAAACTGCACCTGGTAATAGTTCGCCTGCACCGCCAACACTCTGCCCAGAAAAGCCCCCGCTTTTAAGCTTTGATTGGGAGAGCGATCCAACTCAGCACCCATGCTTAATTCTGAATTCTTGAGAGGGTGTGGCGATCGGTTGCCCAAAATTGGCTGGCTTCAAATTTAAACCCATAGAGACACGGAGATAGCAAGAGAGTAGGTTTTGTAGCCCCACCTTAGATCATGAACACGGGATTGGGGTGTGCTTTAAGTGTAGGCGATCGTTCTCTCGCTATCCTTAACCAATACTTCGGACAGTTTTTGTGGAGGTGCTGGAAACCCTATTGTACAGCCAGGATAGACCCTCACCCTAAATCCCTCTCCCAAGAGGGGAGAGGGACTTCAATCCGGCTCCCCTTCTCCTGTTCTGGGAGAAGGGGTTGGGGGATGAGGGCTAGCCATAGCAAAAATGTCCGAACTATTGCTTGGAGCAGCTTTGCAAACAGGCGGCAGAATCAGTGACATAGCAGTTAGAGTAACTAAACGTGACTTGTTCTGCCTCGCCCCATGCTGATTGATCTCCTTCCCTTCAAAATTACATTAGACACAACCACGATCGCGGGTGCCAGTTTGTGGGCTTTAGCACTGTATCTCAGTTTCGCCTCTGCTAGTGAATGGGTCACACTTCAGTTCAGTCACTGGTTTAGGGTTGTCGAGCAGCGATTTTACTCCTCTAATGAAGAATTCGATCGCACCCGCAAAAGTCGTGAAGCACAAAATACTCTATACGCCGCAATTTTGAGCATTGTGCCTTTTCTCTTGGCAGGAGGACTGTGCAACTACCTGGTAGACCTAAGCCTAGGTCGTAGCTGGAGCATCAGCACCGGATTGATTGCCTGTATGGGGGCTGGAGTTTATGAATTGGGACGTAGAGCGGGGGAATAGGGGAGTGGGAGAGTGGGAGAGTGGGAGAGTAAGTTACTCCATCACCCCATCACCCCATCACCCCGTCACCTCCTCTGCCACCACCTGAGCTAGCTTATCCGCTGCTCCGGGTTCCCCACGGATTTTACGCAGTCGATCGCGCATCTGTTGCAGCTTCTCAGGATGGTCTAGAAAGTCGATTACCAGGTCTGCGATCGGTTGAGGATGCAGCTTGCCTAGCAGTTCCGGCACGATTTCCTCCTTAGCCCAGATATTCGGCCAGGACACCAGTTTAGGATGGCTAAAGAACCACCAGTTGATTGCCTTGGCAAAGACAGTTCCCACCCCCGGTAGCATAGCGAGTACACCGGGAATCCCGTCCCAGGTTCGCATGGCATCCAGTTGTTGGCTGGGTAACAGCACAATCATCGGCACACCCAGCGATCCCAGCTCTGCGGTGTTTGCCCCCACGGTTGTCACACACAGGCTACATTGGGCGAGCAAATCATAGGCAGGGGATTGCGTCCATAATTCCACCTGAAAACCAGCCGCTGTTTTCAAATAAGAAACATCTCCCGACGTAATCAGTTCAGCCGATACGCCTCCGACCAAGGCAATGTAGGGATTTTGCTCTGGGTCAGCAAACCGTGCCAAGGTCGGTAAGTCGATCGTCGGTGCAACGGGGATGATGAAGCGTGTTTGGGGACGCATTTGATAAATTCGTTCCACGATCGCCAGCAACAACGGCACTCCCTGACTCAACTTTGCCGCCTTTGATCCCGGCAACAGTCCCACTAGCTCCCCAGTCTGGGCTGTTTGTCCCGTCACCTCCCGCCCCACCTCTGCCATCAAATCTCCCACCACAGTAAACTTGGCAGCATACTTGGCGGCGGCAGTCTTCGCTGCATCGGGGCGCATCAGGGCAAAGCGATCGATCCAGCGGTGCCACCGGGCTTCCCACTCGGCGTAGACCACGGTCTTATAACCTAATTGCTTGCCAATTACTACGGTAAAAAACTGATCCCCTCCCAGGAATAGCACCACGCCTTTGTCCCGCCAATCCCACGCTTCTGCCGTCTTCCCCCAAAGTAAAAAGGATGAAAAATGCTCCGCTGCCTGAACCCGATCGACTTCTGGGTAACTTTGGGCGATCGCAGCTTCTTTTCCCGTAGCGTGCGGACAAGGGGATAAAACCACAGAAATACGACAGTGAGTCCGGTCATTTCCTAAGTGAGTTCGCAACGATCGCACCACTGGTCTCACCCAGGTTGCCAGTTCTCCTGGCCCATTTGACAAAATTAGAATATCTACCGCTTGCATTTGCCACTCCTGACCTATCCTTTGAAATAACGCTCATTAAAAATGCTCATCAAACAGTGCTAGCGCTTTGAGTGAAGCAAGCTTACTTCGTTCCCACGCAGTTACAGTTCAGAACTCAGACACTTTCGCTCTCATGCTAATCAAGGGCTTAAGCCCTCCTCATGTCTGTGTGTCAGCCCTGCCACTATAATCTAAGAATTATTGTGCTTCTGATACCCGCTCAGATGTTTCACTTGCCCTCATATTAAGAAACTATGGCAAGCCAAAAAGTTCTTATTGTTGACGATAGCCGAGCAATCCGCCTCCAGATTCGGGATATGTTGCCGCAGGGGAACTTTGATGTCCTAGAAGCCAAGGATGGGGTTGAAGGTATTGACCTGATCCGGAATCAGCAACCCAACCTGATTCTGCTGGATTTCTTCATGCCCCGCATGAACGGCTGGGAAGTAATTCAGCAGGTCAAGGATCAGCCTACGCTCAAGGCAATTCCGATCGTCGTGATGTCAGGACGGAAGGAAGAAGTGATTGAGAAAGTGCCAGAGCTATTTGACTATTTTGAATTTATTGAAAAGCCGTTTGAACAACACGCCCTAGTTGGCGCTATTCGATCGGCCATGATGAAGGCTAAGCATCGGGCTGCGGGCACCGTGCCACCGCCTATGCCACCGATCGTCCTCATGCCTCAAGTCCCTGCTGCGGTTGTTGCCCCACCTGTTGCTGAACCGTCCCCGATCGTTGTGCCTGTTCCTGCTGCGATCGAGACCAGCGAAATTCAGACACTCAAGGCAGAAATTCAAGTCCTAGAGCATAAAAATGCGGCGACTCAGGCAGAAGTTGACCTACTGAAAAAACAAATCGCCCAAATCCTAGCCTTTTTGAAACAGAAATTTCAGTAAGGAACTTTCATGAATTTCTTTTGTGAATTTTACAGTAAGTGCCAATCCTCCGATTCCTGAATCAAATCTCTGGCAGGATTCTTGAATCCTCTTTCGAGAATTCAGAGACTTGAACTGTTCACTCTGTACAAGGCGGACATCTTGTCTTTCAACTCCTTGAAAGCCTGATGGCGACCCACCTCCCAGGAACGCTCCACCCCTTGTGCAATGAGCTGCTTCACTGGAATTTCTGGAAACGCTGGGCTAGTTTCTGATTCCTCACGCTATGCCCTCACCCCCACTGCCAACGTGGCAGAATTGATGTATCCTAAACCGATGTCTACTCAGATTCTCGTGAGAGAATGTTAGCCTGGAAAGGATCATATTTTTAGTGAACGGTGCCAGCCATGAACAAAGTGGTGGTGGGTCTGTCTGGAGGAGTCGATAGCTCAGTGGCAGCGGCAGTCCTCCATCAGCAGGGATACGAAGTCGTGGGGTTAACCCTGTGGCTGATGAAAGGAAAGGGGCAATGTTGTTCTGAAGGCATGGTAGATGCCGCTAAGTTGTGTGAGGATTTGGGGATTCCCCATCACATTGTGGATTCGCGAGACATCTTTCAGACGAATATTGTTGATTATCTCGTTGCTGGCTACAGTGCTGGCATCACTCCATTGCCGTGTTCTCAGTGCAATAAAGCCGTGAAATTCAGTCCTATGCAGGTCTACGCCAAAGACCAATTGGGGATCGATCGGATTGCCACGGGACACTATGCTCGAATTCACTACGATGAGATCACAAACCGGTATCAACTCAAGCGGGCGATCGACTCCAACAAGGATCAGTCCTACTTCCTCTACGACCTGAGCCAAGAGATTCTATCCGCAACCTTATTTCCCTTGGGCGAGTACACCAAACCCGAAACGCGGCGCATCGCCACCGAATTGGGACTGCACACTGCTGACAAGCCAGAGAGCCAAGATTTGTGTCTCGTGGAAGCCCACGGTTCCATGCAAACCTTTTTAGATCAATACATTTCACCGAAAAAGGGCGAAATTGTTGATCAATCCGGGCGAGTCATGGGGCACCATGAGGGAGTTCATCACTACACGATCGGACAACGCAAAGGCTTGGGGATCGCCCACTCAGAGCCGTTGTACGTGATTGAACTGGATGCCAGACATAACCGCGTCGTCGTGGGCGATCGAACTGCTGCCCAAACTGCGGAATGCACAGTGCAACGAGTCAACTGGGTTTCGATTCCTCCCCCCAATACCCCGATCGCAGCCACTGCCCAAGTGCGTTATCGGTCTGCCGCTGTGCCTGTGACGGTGATCCCCCAACCCGGCGATCGAGTCAAACTGGTCTTTGCTGAACCCGAGTTCAGCATCACCCCAGGTCAAGCGGCAGTCTGGTACAACGAAGATATTTTATTAGGAGGCGGGATCATTGTTGAAGCCTGAGCCAGCATCAGCCTTGCCAGACCATGCTCGCTTGCAAAACTTGGCAGCTAATGTGCCAGCCATGCTCTACGAGTATCAATGGCAAGCCGCCACTAACGTCACCACTTTTTCCTATGTCAGTCCAGGCTGCCGCGACCTGTTGGGTATCGAGCCAGATTTTTTCCAGCACGCTCAGTTAGCCGATTGGATTCATGCAGATGACCTGTCAGGGGTGAAGGAGTCGATCGCCCTTTCTGCCAAAACCCTCCAGCCCTGGGAACGCGAGTGGCGGATTGTGCGGCGAGATGGCGAGACTCGTTGGGTCAAAAGCACAGCCCGTCCCCAACAGCAGCCCAACGGAGATATTCTCTGGAGTGGATTAATTGTCGATATCACCACCGCAAAACAGGAAGATGCAGCCCGCCGAGATGTCGAAGCCGCACTGCGTCAAAGCCAAGCGACTCTGGTGGCGATTCAAAAACTAGCCCATATTGGTAGCTGGGAATTTGATGCCACAACCCAAACAGTAAACTGGTCTGAGGAGACGTTTCGGATTTTTGGGTTAGACCCTACTCAACCCGCCCCCCGATACGACGAGCATTTAAAGCTGATCCATCCTGATGATGCGACGCTTTGGACTCAGCAAGTCGAGCAAAGCCTTAGCCACGGTAAACCCTGCGAATTTGATTACCGAGTTCTACAACCCAATGGCTCCATTCGCTATGTTTACACCCAAGGACAGCCCGTTCTAAATCAAAGCGGGCAAGTCGTCCGGCTTTTTGGCACCTTGCTAGATGTGACAGAGCGCAAGCAAGCCGAACTTGCCCTGAGACAGGCAAATGAAGACCTAGAACTGCGGGTGCAAGAACGCACAAGTGAGCTTTGGAACGTGGTGCAACAGTTGCAGACAGAAATTGTGGAGCGAGAACGTGCCCTCCATGAGCGGCGGGAGTCCGCAGCAGCGCTGCAACAGAGCGAAGCGCGCTTTCGAGAGTTAGCTCAGCAGGAAGAACTTGTAAACTGTCTGGCGAGTCAAATTCGGGCTTCTCTCGATCTCGATACCATCTTGGAAACTGTGGTACGAAGTATTCAAGAACTCCTCCAGATCGATCGCTGTAGCTTCCTGTGGTATCGCCCAGACTTGCCAGAACCCGCGTGGGAAGTTGTCAAAGAAGCTAAAAGTGATGCGTTGGATCATAGCCTAGGTCTCTACCCAACCACTCTGACCGCAGTGATGTCTGAAAAGTCTTTGAATCTAGAAACGATTCAGATTGACGATGTGGCAACGTTTGAGGAACCTGTCCTGCGCCAAATTCTCAGTTCGGTTAACTGTACGTCTTTGCTAGCTGTGCCGTTTCAAACCTATGTGGGCGCGATCGGGGTCTTGAATTGTAGCCATTTTAATGCGCCACGCCCCTGGAACCCTAGTGAAGTGGTATTGCTGCAAGCAGTCGTCGATCAGTTGGCGATCGCCATCGACCAAGCTGAACTGTATGCCCAAAGCCGCAGCCGCACTGACCGACTAGAGCAAGCCTTAGAAGAACTACAGCGCACCCAATCGCAACTCGTGCAAACTGAAAAAATGTCTTCCCTAGGTCAGCTTGTGGCTGGAGTTGCCCACGAAATCAACAATCCGGTCAACTTTATCCACGGCAACTTGACCCACGCAACAGACTATACCAAGGATCTGTTGAGTCTACTGGATCTCTACCAGGCTGAATACCCTGACCCGCCACCCGTCATTCAGGCAGAGCTAGAGGAAATTGATTTGGAGTTTTTGGTAGAAGACTTGCCCAAGCTGCTGTCTTCCATGAAAGTAGGCACCGATCGCATCCGAGAAATTGTCCAGTCCCTACGGCATTTCTCCCGCTTAGACCAGGCGGAAATGAAATTCGTCAACTTGCACGAAGGACTCGACAGCACCTTAATGATTCTGCAAAATCGCCTCAAAGCTCGACCAGAATACCCTGGCATCAAAGTCACAAAAGACTATGGTGAACTGCCCCTCGTAGAGTGCTATGCCGGACAGATCAACCAAGTGTTCATGAACATCCTCAGCAACGCGATCGATGCTCTGGAGGAATCCGTAGACCTTGCTAAGCAACCTTTGCGCTTAGACGCACTTCCCCACCTCGCTATTCAGATTCAAACAGAAGTGGTAAATGGAGAGACGATCGTCGTTCGCATTGGGGACAATGGCTCTGGCATTCCCCCTGAAGTCCAACAGCGGCTCTTCGATCCTTTCTTCACAACCAAACCCGTTGGCAAAGGCACTGGATTGGGGCTATCCATCAGCTATCAGATTGTGACTGAAAAGCACGGGGGACAATTGCGGTGCGTCTCTTCCCCTGCATCAGGCACCACATTCATCATCGAAATTCCCTTCCGCCAAACGGAGTTGGTCGAAGAAACTAGCCTTGAACCGTAGAGGTTTTGCAGGTTAGGAGCGTAGATTAAATTGTGAACTAGTTCTCCGATCTCGTCGAATTCGCGTTAGCTAGGAAACGCGATCGATTTCTATCTCAGGTCGCCTGACTTGAAGCGCAAAGAACCCCGATCGCTCCTGAATTTGCTCAATCTGATAGCCTTCCATTGCCAAACTTTCAGGCACTTGCTCGATCGGCTCACCCGAATCAAGCCACACTTCCAGCAACGATCCTGGAACCATTCGCTCTAATTGAAGCTTAGTCCGCACAAAGTTAATGGGGCAGGGAGTACCCCGCAGATCCATCTGTGCATCAGGTTGAGCATCAGCCGTCCCAGAGGAATTTAGAGTTCGTGAGGGAGTCATGTCCCAAACACCTTACCGAAAAAACCTTCAATACCACCCTTGCCAATCCGATCGCCCCTGAGCTTGGCCAACTTCTCCAACAGTTCCCGCTCTTCCGGGGTAATGCGTGCGGGAATATCGATCAACACCGTAATCAAATGATCCCCACGGCTAACGGGATTACCCAAACGGGGTACCCCACGATTTTCCAAAATCAACACCGTATTCGGCTGCGTTCCCGGCGGAATCGTGAGTTCTGCCAACCCATCCACCGTGTTGATCTCAAAGCGGCAACCTAAGATGGCTTGCAGGTAGCTAATCTTAACTTCCGAAAGGATATTAATTCCGTCACGGTGAAACTCCGAGTCCTCATTCACAAACAAGTAAACATACAAGTCTCCCGGAGGACCGCCCCGCTGACCCGCATCGCCTTCCCCAGACACCCTCAGTCGGTTCCCATTGTCTACTCCGGAGGGAATCGTAATTTTCAGCTTCTTCGTTTCTTGCTTTTGCCCCATCCCGTTACAAACATCACACTTATCCTCAATCATCTGCCCTGTGCCATTACAAGTAGGGCAAACAGAGACTTGAGTAAAGCTGCCAAAGGGAGTTCGCTGGGCACGGCGAACCTGACCAGAACCACTGCACGTCGAGCAGGTACGAGGCCGAGTGCCGGGCTTTGCTCCTGAGCCAGAGCAGACATTACACGTCTCCAAGTGACTGATGCGAATCTCTTTTTCGCCCCCAAATACGGCTTCTCGGAATTCTAACTTCAAATCAAGCCGCAAATCTTCGCCACGGGTCGGGCCTCCACGACGGCGGGTTGTCGTCTGTGCTGCCCCCCCTGAAAACGCCCCAAAGAAACTCTCAAAGATATCGGCAAATCCGCCCATATCTCCCACATCTGGAACTCCTGCTGCTCCACCAATCCCCGCCTCACCAAAGCGATCGTAGCGGCCCCGCAGGTCAGGTTCCGACAGCACTTCGTAGGCTCGGCTGATCTCTTTAAATTGTTCCTCAGCTCCATCATCCTTATTGACATCAGGATGATACTTACGGGCTAGGCGACGGTAAGCACGTTTTAATTCCTCCTTATCGGCATCGCGGGAGACACCAAGGATTTCGTAGTAATCACGAGCCATAGAGAGATGCGGGTGGGATGGGTGAATGACTATAAACGAAGCCTTCCAGATTGCAAATCCAAAGGCTATCAATTCTTAAATTATCCGATTGAAACGATCTAATATTCGGTCTAACATGTTGGCTTGCTAAACAGATCGCTACAAGAAGTCCTGTTAGTAGAACTTAGTATTTGCTAATCGATCGCTTCATAATCAGCCGTGACAGTATCATCCTCTTCAAACTTAAAATCAGAATCCTGCTGAGATTCAGTTTCTGGATGACTGCTCGCCGAAGACGTATTGCTAAATCCATCATCGCTTCCTGCGTTTCCAGCTTGCTGATAAACCGAAGCCCCGATCGTAAACAGAGCCTGTTGGAATGCTTCTAAACGCTCGATTACCGCTTCAACACTGCTGGAGCGATCGGACAAGGCAGCCCTCAACTCAGTGAGTCTCTGGCTAGCCTGAGCTTTAACCTCCTCGTTGATAAAAGCACCGTTATCTCTTAGTGTAGCTTCGTAACTATAGAAGAGACCATCCGCTTGATTCTTCAGTTCAGTAATCTGCTTCCGCCGCTTATCTTCATCAGCATAAACTTCAGCTTCCTGGCGCATCCGTTCAACTTCACTGTCACTCAGACCACCTGTATTACTGATCTGCACACTTTGTTCTCGGCCTGTGCCTTTGTCCCTTGCTGAGACCTTGAGAATTCCATTTGCATCAATATCGAATGCAACCTCAATCTGAGGCACTCCTCTAGGAGCCGGAGGAATGCCGCTCAATTGAAACTTGCCTAGGCTCTTGTTATCCCTCGCCATGGCTCGTTCCCCTTGCAAGACATGGATCTCCACCGAGGTCTGCCCATCAGTTGCCGTGGAGAAGGTTTGCGTTTTGCTAGTGGGCGTAGTTGTGTTGCGTTCGATCACCTTCGTAAACACTTCTCCCAGGGTCTCAATTCCCAGGGAAAGGGGAATCACATCCAGCAAAAGTAAATCTTTAACTTCGCCCCCTAGAATACCGCCCTGAATCGCTGCGCCCAAGGCTACTGCTTCATCTGGGTTGACTGAGCGATCGGGAGCCTTACCCCCAAAGTTTTTCCGAATGGCATCCTGCACGGCGGGAATGCGTGTGGAACCCCCCACCAGAATAATACGCTCAATGTCATCAGTCGTGAGTTCAGAATCTTTAAGGGACTGAGTTACAGGCTCGATCGTCCCAACGACCATGTAGTTCACCAGTTCCTCAAACTGAGCGCGGGTCAACTCGGTTTCTAGGTGCTTCGGTCCCGTTTCATCCGCGGTAATAAACGGGAGGTTGATTGAGGTCGCCCCCATACTAGACAACTCAATTTTGGCTTTCTCCGCTGCTTCTCTTAATCGCTGTAGAGCCATTTTATCCATTGAGAGATCAATACCTTCCTGATCCCGGAAGCTATCGATCATCCATCTCACAACGCAGTTGTCGAAGTCATCGCCACCTAAGTGGTTATTGCCGGATGTTGCCTTAACTTCAAAGACCCCATCCCCCAGTTGCAAAACGGAGACATCAAAGGTGCCACCCCCCAAGTCAAATACCAAAACGCGCTGGTCTTGGTCTTGCTTATCAAGTCCGTAGGAGAGGGCAGCGGCCGTTGGCTCGTTGATAATGCGTAATACTTCCAATCCTGCGATCGTCCCCGCGTCTTTCGTAGCTTGGCGTTGGGCATCGGTAAAGTAAGCGGGCACTGTGATCACTGCCTGAGTCACAGGCTCTCCCAGATAGTTTTCCGCGTCCTGCTTTAGCTTTTGCAGAATCATCGCCGAAATTTCTTGGGGGGTGTAGTTCCGTCCCCGAATTTGCACATCTACGGTATCATCCTTGCCGCGAACACAGGTGTAAGGAACCCTCGCTCGCTCTGTTTCGGTATCATCCCAGCGCCTGCCAATGAACCGCTTGATGCTAAAGATAGTGTTTTCAGCATTGGTAACTGCTTGGCGTTTCGCAAGCTGCCCAACAAGACGATCGCCAGCCTTACCAAATCCCACCATACTCGGCGTTGTGCGTCCCCCTTCCGAGTTTGGAATCACAATAGGTTGACCGCCCTCTAGGACAGCAACACAACTATTTGTCGTTCCCAAGTCAATGCCGATGACCTTTCCCATAGCTAGCGGTTATAACGTGAATAGAATTGAAGCGGAGCAAATCCGAAGAAGCGAATGAATTTGGGGCAATGGAGTGACCCTCTGTAAAGAACATGCCGCAATTTACCAACATTTCTATCAGCTTAAGGGCAATTTCTTAAATATCACCTGCTGAGTTTAATTGATTCGGATTTGGTTTGTTGATTAGTTAGTAGTATACCTAGCACATAAATACAGAGGAGGTTTAAAATCCGTCCCAGTAATCTTTGCGATCGTTTGGGCTGACCTCATCTAATCTTGATCCAACTCCTCAGTGATTCCACCTGATTCAGGGGGTGCAGCTACCTTAACCATGGCGTGACGCAACACACGATCGCCCAGCATATACCCCCGCCGCAATTCTTCCATCACCGTACCCTCTGAGTGCTGATCCGTAGGTTCACGCATCACAGCTTCATGAAGATTAGGGTCAAACTCTTGACCTTCAGAGCGCATAGGCGAGACACCAATTCGCTTCAGGCATTCCACTAACTGCTTGTAAACACTTTGATAGCTTTTATTAATCGTCGTCCCTTCTTCTGTTTGCGGTTTGAGATGCGACCTAGCCCGTTCAAAATTATCGACTACTGGCAATAACTCGGTAATCGTAGAAGATTTAATCTGTTGTTCCAAATCTTCCTTCTCTTTTTGAGTTCGCCGCCGAAAGTTTTCAAAGTCCGCCGCAATTCGCATATACTGCGTCGTTCGATCCTCTAGCTGAGCTTTCAAGGACTCGATCGCCTGCTCTAATTCTTGGACATTTGCTCCAGAAACTCCTGCTCTAGCATCTGCACTGCTTGCCCTATCGGGTGTCAAATCATCCAGCACTTCAACCGATCGAGCCGTAGTTGAGAATCGAGGATCAGAATCAATTAGGGCACTAAGATCCTGCTCATCCAGATCATCCTCCGTCAGTTCTTCTAAGATCTCTTGAGGGGATGTATTCGGCTTTTGAGTATCGTCCAATTGTTCTTCGTCAATCATTGTGCTCAGGTTCCGTACTAAAAATTTCTCAACTTGGCTATTTAGCCTTCAGCATCCCTCAAAATCAATCACTATTTTGCCCAGACACTTAAGCGCTAAGCATACCCTGTCATGAACATTCTGGACTATCTTCGATAGTATCAACTATCGTCAATTCTTAAAGAAATATCCAACTATTCAGCCTTGTGAGGTTGCCTGGAAAGTTCTACTGTCATCAGCAAGGGTCTAAACCTACAGCCGACCATTTTTTAAACAGCTTTCTAGTGCAGAGTCAACGCTTAATTTTGGGGTAGACGCATCTGAAAAGAACTGTGTGGTTTAAGGCTTCCAGAAATTGCCAACCCTAGTTCTCAGTTGTGACGCTGCACTAGCCTAATGCCTTGATCTAAATCAAACTGTAAAGCTGGTATTGTGTTGACTTAACAAATAAAAATATTACTTGAAGCCTATCTAGGGTTTAAAGTTCAGACCTTTCTCAGGGCTTATACATAGAGACTGTTTTAATAATCTGTACAGGTTTTTATTTTTTCCACACTTAGAATAGTCCAGAATGCAAACTGGTGACATTATGGTTCAAATTGATATAACTGAAGCATTCTGTAAAGCCCATAATAGATGAAAGCATCTACTCCTTAAGGCACAACATTTAGAAGAGTAACCAGAGAATAGTTTGGGACGCTTAGGGCTGTGTGCTTTCTGCAAATAAAGTATCAAATAAAATATATTTATTGGGCGTATGCAAACCAAATTCTTTAGTAAGGGATGGCTTTGCCTCTTACACGCCAAATAAAAGTAGATCGAATAAAAACTCATACACAAGTTCTACGACCCCTCAGAAGTTTCCGAAATTTCTGGGAACACTCTATAAGGAGTTCTTCATTTAGCTATGACTAATCCCTCATCTCAGCGGCGTGCCCTTATTGTCAGAAACGACTTTTCTCCTTTTGGGAACAAGTTGGTTCAGTCTGGTTATGTCAACAATGAGCAAATGCACCAAGCTCTTGTAGAAAGTCGTAAATCAGGTAGGCCTCTAACAGATATTCTGGAGGCTCTTACCGGACAGCAACTTTCACCTGATCTGTTGCGCCAATATAAGAAGCAGCAGTTATTTGAACTCAAGATTCTTTACGGTGTTGAGTCTCTTGATCCTGAGATTAGTCAAATCTCTACGAATCAGGTTGGACAACTGATTGAGTCCCTGATCCCGATTGATATTTGTCGCCGTTATCGACTTGTACCCTTGTCGAAGAATGAGCAACCCCCCTCGGTTCTGATAGCCATGGTTGATCCTGACAATCTAGATGCCCAGGATGACCTAAACCGCATCTTACGATCACAAGGGTTGCAACTTCAAAGGATGGTGATCACCTTAGAGGATTACCAGCAACTCATTTCCAAGTACCTGGATGAACAGGTAGAGCGGCAGAAGCACCTGGATTACCAGCAGTCTGTAGATGTGAAATCTGACTTGGAGGGACTTGACAACCTAGATTTGGAGGATGCTCCTGATGATGCCTCCGATGACTTAGGCGCAGCCCTAAAGGATGCAGATGCGGCTCCCGTTATTGCTCTGGTGAACAAAATCTTGGTCAAAGCTCTACAGGAAGGGGTTTCTGATATCCACGTCGAGCCACAGGAAGAATCCCTACGAATTCGTTTTCGCAAGGATGGGGTATTACGCCAAGCTTTCGACTCACTTCCTAAGAAAATTATTCCCGCGATCACGGCTCGGATCAAAATTATTGCTGAACTGGACATCGCAGAACGACGGATGCCCCAAGATGGTAGAATTCGCCGCGTGTTCCAAGACCGCAAGGTGGACTTTCGCGTCAGCACTTTACCAAGCCGCTACGGTGAGAAAGTTTGCCTCCGCATTCTAGATAACTCGTCTACCCAGTTGGGTCTAGACAAGCTGATTTCTGATCCTGATGCGTTAGCGATCGTTAGAGATATGGCTGCTAGTCCGTTTGGGCTGATTCTGGTAACTGGTCCTACTGGGTCGGGTAAGTCCACAACGTTGTACTCCATCCTGTCAGAGCGTAATGATCCTGGTGTGAACATTAGCACGGCTGAAGACCCGATCGAGTACGCGCTTCCTGGCATTAATCAAGTGCAAGTCATTCGAGAAAAGGGCGTGAACTTTGCCTTGATTTTGAGAGCATTCATGCGTCAAGACCCCGACATTATTCTGGTGGGTGAGACGCGAGATATCGAGACAGCAAAGACAGCGATCGAAGCCTCTCTTACAGGTCACTTAGTGCTGACGACGCTGCACGCCAACGACGCTCCTAGCTCCATTGCTCGGTTAGATGAAATGGGGATTGAACCCTTCATGGTTGCTGCCTCACTCATCGGAGTCTGTGCCCAGCGCCTCATGCGCCGTGTCTGCTCAGAATGCCGTATTCCCTACACTCCCACCTCTGCCGAACTCGCTAGGTTTGGGTTGGCTTCCTCCGGTGAAACGACTGCAACCTTTTATAAGGCGAATTCACTTCAACCTGAAGAAATTCAGCAAGCTAGGGCAAGCAATACCCTGTGTCCAAAATGTAACGGCATTGGTTACAAGGGACGCTGTGGGGTTTACGAAGTGATGAAAGTCACAGAGCGATTGCAAGAAGCCATCACCCACAAAGCTCCCGCAGAGCGGATCAAGGAGATTGCTGTTGAGGATGGCATGGTGACTCTATTGTCCTATAGCCTCAATTTGGTGCGCCAAGGTGCCACAACGCTAGAAGAAGTTGAGCGAGTTACCTTTACAGACAAGGGTTTGGAAGCAGAACTCAAGGCTAAGCGGAAGAGTTCTTTGACTTGCATTACCTGTGGGGCTGCGGTCAAGCCAGAGTGGATGGATTGTGTCTATTGTCTAACTCCCCGTTTCCAACAAGATTAAGAAAAAAATCTGTCTGGGTTTGTTGCCTGTGAGGGTCTGGCACTTGCAACGATCGACTAAACCCCAGTAACACCAGCACACTACATTGCTAATTCAGCTAATTATTTATTAGGAGTCTAGCCTTATGGAATTGATGATCGAAGACTTGATGGAGCAACTGATTGAATTAGGGGGTTCCGACATGCACCTCTCCGCAGGTCTCCCCCCCTATTTTCGGATCAGTGGCAAGCTCACTCCGATGGACTACGAGCCATTTACGGCTGAGCAAGTACAGCGCCTCATTTTCAGTATGCTGAACAACACTCAGCGTAAGAACTTGGAACAGAACTGGGAGTTGGATTGCTCCTATGGCGTGAAAGGGCTAGCCCGCTTTCGGGTCAATGTCTACAAGGATCGGGGCACCTATGCCGCCTGTCTGAGAGCCTTGAGTTCTAAGATTCCTAGCTTTGAGTTGCTGAATCTTCCAGATGTGGTTCGCGAAATGTCTGAGAAGCCTAGAGGCTTAATTCTCGTCACCGGGCCTACTGGATCTGGTAAGACGACAACTTTAGCAGCCATGGTTGACTTGATTAACCGCACCCGGGCTGAGCATATTTTGACGGTGGAAGACCCGATCGAGTTTGTCTATGAGCCAATCAAAAGCTTGATTCACCAACGCCAATTGGGTGAAGACACAAAAAGTTTTGCGAATGCCTTGAAAGCAGCTCTACGGGAAGACCCGGATATTATTCTGGTGGGTGAAATGCGAGATTTGGAGACGATCGCCCTTGCCATTACCGCTGCTGAGACAGGACACTTAGTATTTGGCACCCTTCACACCAGTTCTGCGGCTCAAACCGTAGACCGGATCATTGACGTGTTTCCTTCGGAACGTCAAACCCAGGTTCGGGTTCAGCTTTCCAACTCTCTCATTGCCGTCTTTAGCCAGACGTTAGTCCCACGGAAAAATCCCAAACCCAACGAGTATGGGCGCATCATGGCTCAAGAAATTATGATTGTGACTCCAGCCATCTCCAACCTAATTCGGGAAGGGAAAACAGCCCAGGTTTACTCCACTATTCAAACTGGCGGTAAACTGGGAATGCAGACCCTAGAAAAAGTCCTCTCAGATCAATACAAAGCTGGACTCATCTCCTTTGAAGCTGCCATGTCAAAAACCTCTAGAACAGATGAGTTGCAGCGGTTAATGGGGGGAGCAGTTCCCACGGGAGGGGCGAAAATGGGCGCTCACGCCTAAATTACACGCTTAGGTTAGTTGACACGAGGGAGGGGAAATTCCATAGATCTCCCCTCCTCCAGCTTTACAAAGCATTGAGCATTGACGCTAGTCCAAGCTTTATCGATTTCATTGATTCCCATTTGTATTAAACCTTAACTTTTTTAACCTTGCAGGAGATAAGCCATGCCCACCTATAGTGCTGTTGCTCGAGATTCTAAAGGGGTAACTCGGAAGCAAAAGTTAACCGCTGGCTCTCTGGTAGAAGCCCGGACTGCGCTCAGAAATCAAGGGTTCTTTGTTCAAGAAATCAAAGAAGCCAAAAGCTTTAATATGAAGAGCTTCGATATGAAGTCGATCGAAGCGGCAATGACGAGCGTCACAGTTAAGGACAAGGCAGTTTTCTCTCGGCAATTTGCGGCTCTTGTAAATGCTGGAGTCGCCATGGTTAGAGGTCTTGGGGTTCTCTCAGAACAATGTACAAACCCCAAGATGAAGAAGGCTCTGACTGAAATCAGCGGGGATGTGCAGCAGGGAACCAACCTATCGGATGCCATGCGTCGTCATCCAAAGTGCTTTGACAATCTCTACGTCAGCATGGTGCAGGCAGGTGAAGTGGGCGGGGTGTTGGATGAAGTGTTGAACCGTCTAGCAAAGCTATTGGAAGATACTGCCCGTCTGCAAAACCAAATTAAGTCTGCCATGTCCTATCCTGTGACTGTAGGAGTATTGGCAACCATCATTTTCGTGGGTATGACCGTTTTCCTGCTTCCTATCTTCGCATCAATTTTCACCGAATTGGGCACAGAACTGCCTCTCTTCACGCAGGCACTTATGGGAATTAGTAAGTTCCTGAGAAGTCCACACCTTGTAATTCCCTTTATCTTTATCCTGTTTGCGGCCAAGATGGCCTACGATGCTTACTACAAAACTCCAGTCGGTCGGGTCACTATGGATCGGGTTTTCCTAAATCTGCCCCTGTTTGGTGACCTCGTACAAAAAACAGCAACGGCTCGATTCTGCCGTACCTTTGGAGCGTTAACCCGCTCTGGGGTTCCCATTCTTACTTCGCTGGAAATCGTTCGGGATACGGCGGGCAACCAAGTTATAGCCAATGCTGTGGACGAAGCTCGGAAAGAGATTCAGACAGGGGGCATGATTAGCATTGCTTTGCAGAAAGAGAAAGTCTTCCCCATCATGGCGATTCAAATGATTAGCATTGGTGAGGAAACGGGCGAAATCGACAAGATGCTGATGAAGGTGGCTGACTTCTATGAGGATGAAGTTGAGCAGGCAGTGAAAGCCTTGACCAGCATTATGGAACCGATCATGATTGTGTTTTTGGGTGGTATGGTTGGCTCAATCTTGCTCGCCATGTACCTACCCATGTTTAAGGTGTTTGAAAGCATCGGCTAGGTGGACGATCGGTACCCAGGCGATCGGCTAGTTCTCAACTCTAGAATCGGAGCTTGCAATCTTAACGTTAAACGCGCTTTGAATGATGTCTGTCGCACAATCCCATTACGAAGAGTTGCTGGCTAACTGTAGTTCTCAACCCATGGCGATCGAAATTCTGAGGCAGCATCGTCCTTATTTGGAGATGCTGCCCAGCATTCGCCGTCCAGAAGAGAGCTTAATTACGATTCCGTTTCCGACTGCCAGGATTCGTGGCCTTAGTCAAACTGGACAGGAAGGCACCAAACCCTCTCAGGGTGAACTGGTGCGTTTGCCCTGTGATGTGGCAGTGATCATGTGTGATCCTGACTGGAAGGTGAAAACGGGCACCGAGATTTTCATTTTCATTCATCGTCCCCAGGAGGACTTCTCTGACCTGTTAGGGCGGTGGCGACAAACTCAAGTCTGGCTGGACAAGGGCTACGAATGGTTGATGCCCCCTCGCTACCAACATGTCTTTAATGATGGACGGGGTGAACCCTATCCTTTATTTATCGTTTTTGATGAAACCCCCGATCGAATTAAGCGAGGTCTTCAAGGGGCGGGACTGCCCTATGTTGCTCAAATCTTAGGCATCCCAGTGGATGAGGAGCAACCTCAGCGATCGGTGCCCGCTGAGGGATTGGGGGCAGAGGATTAAAAGATTTCCAGAGCAGTTTATACCAGGCACCGGAAGGGCGAAGCATCCGGCAGATAAACCTTGAACCGACCAGAAGGTTATTGCCCGGATGCTTCGCCCCTACAGCGATATCTTCTTTCTGAGAAATCTCCTAAAAAATTTCCAATGATAGGGCAAAACTTTGTGAGGACAAGGAGTTTCCACCTTTCTTGATCTTAGCTGACTGTAATTTAGCTATTTTCTGCTTCTTCAACGCTGATACCTCTAGGGTGTAGTCTCCGGTCATGGGTACACGTCCCTGCCAATTCTTTGAGTTGGTGGCGCTGCCGCCGATGCGACGGCCATCGGGGGCGATCGCACTCCACATCACATTTCCCTGCAAGACTTTAATAACCAAGGTTTGCCCTGCCTGTGCCTTAAGCATGTAGCGCCGGAGGTTCTGCAAAGTGGCAGTTCCAGTGACTACGGTTCCAGTTTTTCCCAGAGCAAACTTAACCCGTTGCACTTGGAACAGGGCGGGTCGAGATAGCGGAGTGACTGCAACATCCAAAGAGTATGTACCAGAGCCAAAGACTTGGATGGTGTAGGTATCACTCAGGGGTAACTGACCAATCCAGCTTTTGGTTTGAAACGAAACGGAATCAATTCCCTGTTGATCCGATCGCAGCACATTCATCACGACTCCAGCCCCGTCCAGCGTCACCGTCATGATCTGTCCTTTCGCTGCTTGAATCGTGTAGGGCTGCATTCCGTGGTTCTGGAGATTTCCTCGGACGCTGGCTGAAATTTCATTGGGAGCAAACCGAATCGATCGGGGCTGTCCATTACTCAATTGGGCGGGATTTTTGCCGTCTCCAATAATTTGCGAAGCCTCCGATTGGAAAACTTGAGAACCGAGTACCCAAATCTTGCTGCTGGGGTTAGTGGGTCTGCCCAATTGCCAACCGAGCCAAGCTGCTAAGCCCAGAAATAGGGTGGTGCTGATACCAATACCCAGTCCTAGCCAGTAGTCGTGCCGAGTTTTTATCATGAGATCTGTGACTCCAGCCCCGGTGTTAGAAGCGGCAGGAAAATAAGCAGTATTCGTTCTAGCCTGACCCAGCGACGCTCCGATATTGATGACGGTGGTCTTCGGTCGATCGTGCCTGAACTCAGACCCAGAAATCAGCGTTGGCAGCGGAAATTGGTTGAGGGTGGGGGGCGGGGTTTTGAAGGAACGTTCGATCAAAGGTTCCAGCACAGCATGAACTTCATAGGCTGATTGGTAGCGATCGTTTGACTGGAGTGCCAACATTTTCTGCAAAACCTGAGTCAAATCCTCACTTAACATGACGTGGGACTGCCAATGCCACCTCAAGGTCTTGCTATCCAACAGAGCTTGAGGAGTTTGCCCAGTCAGCAACACCAGACCTGTAACTGCCAGAGCATAAAGGTCACTGTGGGGATAGACCTGACCCGTTTGTAGCTGTTCTGGCGGTGCATATCCAGCTTTGCCGACATAGGTCAAGGGGGCGATCGGCTCTGTGAAACAGAGGGAATGGGCTATTTCCTTAACAGCACCGAAATCAATCATCACCGGCAGACCCGACGTTAGAGCCAGGTCGAGTGGAGACGCTTGCTGCGGGTGGCTGCGCTCTAAAACAGTCCCTTGCAGCATGATATTCTCTGGAGAAATATCACGATGAATCACGCCAGATGTGTGAATGTAGCTCAGGACTGGGAGGAGTAAGTGGAAAAGGTATAACACCTCTAGTTCTGACAGAACCTGACCTTGGCGTTTGCGGGCTTGTAACAACTGATAATAGGTCGATCCTGCAATCAAATCCTGTGCCAAAAATAATCGCTGCTCTTCCTCAAAAGCGGCGATGAACTTGGGAATTTGCGGATGTTGAAGCTGATGTAACACCGCAGCTTCTCGTTTGAAGAGTTCCCGTGACTTAGCAAATTCCTGTCCTTGGCATTGAACGGCAAATTCCTTCAAGGCACAAGGTTCGTTAAACCGTTCTAAATCGATCGCCAGGTAAGTGCGGCCAAAGCCACCTTGACCCAGCAATTTTTGAATTAGATATTTTTGTCGCAATAGGGTTCCAGGACGGAGCGATGGTATCATTCTTTCAATAAGTTTTTATATTAAATAGCGATCGTAACTATTCAAACTCCTAAATTCTTCATGTAAATTTCACATAGGGGTTTCACTGTTGTAGTCATTGTTACGTATGAAATCCTGGAATTCCATGGGACTCAACCCCTCAAGGGCCAAAGTCCTGAGGGGTGAAGTAGAATACTTAACTTGAAGTTGGGTATTCTACTGAGATCGTCCTAGCCTTTTAAAGCTGGAGTAAATCATAAAAATAAGTGAGGCGATCCGACCCTTCAAAGGCAGTAGCCGGTGTATTGATTTTCTTGAGTTCTTGAATCACGAGCTTTCTCAAGAGAGAAAGGACTGGAATGTCCTCACAGCGTTGAATTTGGAATTGCTATATGGGAAGAAGCTACGCCATTGTCGGAACAGGTGCTATTGGAGGCTTTTACGGCGCTTGGTTGCAAAAAATTGGGCTAGAAGTGCATTTCCTCCTACAACGAGACTATGAACATGTCCGACACCATGGTTTGGCAATCTCATCGATCAGTGGGGATTTTACCCTGCCCCACGTTAACGCCTACAACGATGTCAAAAATATGCCTCGTTGTGATGTGGTGCTAGTTGCCCTGAAAACGACTCAAAACCACTTACTGCCTCACCTGTTGCCTCCCTTAGTCAAAGAAGGAGGGGTTGTTCTGATGATGCAAAATGGCTTGGGCGTTGAGCCTGAGGTTGCTGCCATTGTCGGAGAAGCTGTAGAAGTTTTGGGAGGTATATGCTTTATCTGCTCTAATAAAACGAGTCCGGGGCAGATTCAGCATGTTGATTATGGCGAGGTTCAACTGGCAGCCTATGGCCAAGACCGCCAATCTGTGGGAATTACAGCGACGATGCGTCAGATTGGGGCTGACTTTGAGCAGGCGGGGGTGCCAATCCAGCTTTTGGAGGATTTGTGGCTATGTCGATGGAAGAAGTTGGTGTGGAATATTCCCTTTAATGGTCTATCTGTCGTGTTAGATGCCACAACCGATGCCATTATCAATGATGTTTATGGTCGAACCATGGCTGAGCAACTGATGCGAGAAGTGGTGGCAGGAGCGGCTGGGTATGATTTGAAGATAGAGGAAAGCTTCATCCAAAAGATGCTGGAGCATACGGTGAAGATGAAACCCTACCGCACCAGCATGAAAATTGACTATGACTTTCACCGCCCTTTGGAGGTGGAAGCGATCGTTGGCAATCCAATGCGAGCCGCACAAAAGGTAGGAGTTCCCGTTCCCCAAATAGCGATGCTCTATCAGCAATTAAAGTTTTTGGATACCAGATATCTGGACTCATGATCAGGAGAAAAAGGTAGGGGGAGTATGTGTCCTTATTTCCAACTCACTTGATCGATAATCCTTGGAGTTAAGTTGGTAATGGAAATTTGGGTTGGAAAGATCGAAATGTTAGATGTTATTTAAGTTGCATATCGCTTATAAGTTGGCGCACCAAGATATCAACGGCAAATGGCAGGTCATTAGATTGAGTATGTTCCTTAAACTCCTGCATTGTATAGACGTTTGTTCGCTTCCGCTGACTTGAACAGATCCACGATCGCCTCTGGATAATCCACACCTAGTTTCACCCCAAATCGGCTTTGCTCCGTAGTCGAGAGCTTCCACGGCTCATGTATCTTGCTGGCGGGAACCTTTGCTAGCTCTGGGAGCCAATGTTTGACATAGGTTCCATCTGGGTCATAGTCCTTGGATTGCTTCACAATGTTGAAAAAGCGGAAGCCACGGGCATCATTGCCTACGCCAGCAGTGTAATTCCAGTTGCCCCAATTGCTGCACACATCGTAGTCAATCAGCAGCGACTCAAACCATTCCGCCCCCATCTGCCAGTTAATCCCCAGATTTTTGGTGAGGAAACTAGCCACATTCTGCCGCCCCCGATTGGACATAAACCCCGTTGCAGCTAGTTCGCGCATGTTGGCATCCACGAGGGGAAACCCGGTTTTGCCCTCTCGCCACAAGTCGAGCCGCTCCCAATCGTCTTGCCACGGAATCTCACGTCCTTGCAAGCCGGACTTACGAAATAGCCGATCGCCATGCTTAGCGGCAATAAAGTAGAAATAATCGCGCCAAAACAACTCGAAAATTAGCCAGTATGTAGACTCATTGGCAACTCGCTGCGCCTCATAATCCTTCACCGACTCATAGATGCGGCGTGGCGAGAGGCATCCCAACGATAGCCAGGCTGAAAACTTGGTGGAGTAGTCTGCCCCCAGCATTTGATTGCGCGTTTGCTTATAGCTTTTGAGGTGGTCTTGCTCCCAAATGTAGTGGTTGAGCCGAGCCAGTCCTGCTGTCTCGCCGCCCTGGAATGCCAGCACCGATCGGGAGTCAGGAATAGGTGCGACCAATGCCAACGCTGCCAAGGAGAGAATTTCGCCTGGTGCTACCCCCGCAGCTAGGGGAATCGTGGTTGGCGTGGGACGGGTGGTATAAATGGTGGAGGAGCGCTCTCCTTGCTGGCGAAAATTTGTGAAGAGTTCAGGGAGATTCTCGATCGCAAATGGCAAATCCTCTAGGTGACATAGGGTATGCGTCCAAAAAGACTCAAACCTCGTCCCCATCTGACTCAGAGCGTCGGTGAGAGCCGCTTCAACGCTAGTTTCTTCGGAGGTGACTTCTTTGTGGAAATAGACCGCAGTGGCTCCAACCTCGTGGACGATCGCTGGAATCACGACTTCTGGCAACCCCGATCGCACCACCAAATCCCCGCCCAGCCGCTGCAACGTTGCCCGTAAATCCGCAACACTTTCCAGTAAAAATTGCCCCCGAAATGTCCCCGTTTTGGGGAACCCAAAGGACGTTTGGGTGAACTGTCTGGGATCAAAGCAATAAAGAGGCAAAATCTGTGCGCCCGTTGCCAAGGCTTGATGCAATGCCTCATGGTCATGGAGGCGCAGGTCATTGCGATACCAAACAACAATGGTTTTATCGGTCACAGCGTCATCTCAAAGCGAGGGATTCTCTCCGTATCCTAACTTGAGTGGCTACCAGCATTCTCTAACCTTACTGATATCAGCAAATAAAAAACCCCTAATACCATTACTGGCATCAAGGGTTGTAAATCAGGGTGCATCTACCAAATCACTCTTCCCAGTTGTAGGGAAACATCCGGATAGTTCACGAACAATCTCGAAAAAAATGAGGGAAATAAAATTTAGCCGTTTCGGAAGGGGACTAGTTTTGGCAGAGGTTGCTGATCAGTTAGGTGGATTGTTTTGAGTTTTGAGTTTTGAGTTTTGAGGTAACTACTCAGGCTGCTAACTTAATATCGAGCCTGCCCTCATCCCCCAGCCCCTTCTCCCAGTTGGAGAAGGGAAGCCGGATTGAAGTCCCTCTCCCTGGGGAGAGGGATTTAGGGTGAGGGCTGAGTGGTTACGTTTTGAGTTTTGAGTTTTGCTCATTTACTGCTGCCAGCCTGCACTAGTACTGAACTTAATTTCAAACCTTGATTTCAAACTGGCTATTGGGTGAGGCATCATTTCGGGAATTTTTGGTGGATTACCAGAGAAATTTGGGCACCTTGAACATAAGGAAACTATCTTCATCAAGCCTTTATGAGAAAATGCGTTTGAGGGGTCTATCTCAGTGGTTTCTAAATCAAATCAGAGTTACAAATAGAAAGAAGCCTAGAGAAAATGACCAGATCCGAGAATTAATGAAGGAGTCTTAAGCAATCTAAAACAGACTCTCTGCTCAGAATAAATTTGGCACGACGGGTAGGGTAGAGTGTAGCGAATCTCTAGGCAAACAGGATGATGCAAACGGGAGCAGTATGACGCAGGAATTTCGGATTTCTGTGACCCCAGTGGGGGGAGATGAATATCTGGTGCGAACAGAGCGAGTCGCGCCCGGTGTGCCGTTGGCAGAGGAGCAGGTGGTTTGGGCAGTGGATGATTGGTTAGCCCAAGCCCGGCAATTGATGAATGACCCCCTGTTGGGATTGCTGGAAGAAGAAGCGAGGGGGATGGGACAGGCAACCGATCGCCTCCAGCAGCAATTAACCGCTCCCACCTTAAATTTAACGAGCCTCGGTCAGCAACTCTACAATGCGCTGTTTCAAGGCACAATCCGGGATAGCTGGATGACTGCCCAAGGCGTGGCTCAGCATCGGCGAGAAGTGTTGCGGTTGCGGCTGGGGTTGAAGGGAACCAAGCTGTCGCGATTGCCCTGGGAAGTCTTGCACGCGGGCGATCGGCCCCTTGCTACGGGTACCGATGTGGTGTTCTCTCGCTATGAACCTAGCCTTGGATTGGTCAATCCCATTCCCATGGCGGAGAGCTTTGCCTTGGAGCCAAACCAGCCCCTACGAATTCTGATGGCGATCGCTGCCCCCACTGACCAGGATCGCTTGGAACTGCAACGGGAAGCCATGCATCTGCAAAATGAATTGGTGAGCGGGAACGCCCCAGCGACCCCAGGACGAACGAGCAACAGTGGATTCTTGGAAGGGATTCGAGACCCAGAGGTGCTAGCGGCCATGAGCCACACCCCGGAAATTCAACTGACCCTCCTCGATCAGCCCGATCGCGAACAGCTTACCCAGGCATTGGAACAGGGCAACTACCAAGTTCTGCACTATGCGGGGCACAGCAATCCGGGCGCTGAAGGCGGCAACCTTTATCTTGTGAGCCAGAAGACGGGCTTGACTGAAATCCTAAGTGGGGATGACCTAGCGGGCTTGCTGGTCAACAACGGCGTGCGGATGGCGGTGTTTAATTCCTGTCGAGGTGCCTACACTGCCACGTCCCATCTCTTAGACGACACCAGCGAACGGAATCTGGCTGAGGCGTTGCTGAAGCGGGGCATTCCAGGCGTGTTGGCGATGGCAGAGCGAATTCCCGATGACGTTGCCCTGACCTTGACCCGCCTGTTCTACCGCAATCTCAAACAGGGCTACGCCGTTGACCTAAGCCTGAGCCGAGCGAGACAGGGCTTGGTTTCTGCCTACGGCTCCCACCGGCTGTATTGGGCCTTGCCCATTCTCTACTTACACTCGGAGTTTAATGGCTACTTGAGCGCGAGTGCAGCAGCGGAGGTAGACGCAGTGACGGTGCCCTCTCGATCGCACCGAGCGACGCGATTTATTGATGTCCTCCCCGCCCAGGAGTCGGCAACCAACGGCAGTGCTGAAGCTGAGACGGAGCCGACGTTTCTTCCCTTCCAAGATGGCTTGGAGGAGTTGGACGCGGACATGGAGACGGTGGGGCAAACCTCAGCAAACTCAGTGCGTCTGACCCAACAATCCTTTGACGCTTTTCACTCTCAGCAACAGGAAGCAGACCATACAGAGAATCTGGCGGATCTAGCAGATGATTTGGAGTATGGAGAGGAATTGGGCTATGAGGATGATGCCGCCTTGGTTTCTGATTTAATTCGCCAACTTTCTCAAGATGAGGGAGACCTCGACCAAAGCGACGCAGCGGAACCGATGATGCCAGCTTCGTGGTCTGAGGATCTGCTGCCAGACCGGACAAATGTCACTGAAGGAACCTACCTGAATGTCCTAGGTGATGCTCCTTACGCAGCATCTAGTAGTCCTAAACCTGTGGCGACTCATGGACTATCTGATCAATCGTCAGGTTTGAATGCGGTCGATCGCACCACCCTCACAGCACTCTTGGCATCTCGCCCGATCGATGCCCCGACGACAACGACTGTGGAGGATGGAGGACTGGGATTTTGGCCCAAAGTTGGGCTGGCAGGGACAACCACGATCGCCCTCCTAAGTCTGCTATTGTTCTCGATCCGTCCAGGCAGCTTTGAGGGCATCAAATTGCCGATTAGCCTGCCACAATACACCACGCAGCCATCCCCAACTGGATCAGATAATCTGGCGACAACTGGAACCGCAAAGGTGACTGCCTTGGCGATCGAGCAGTTTAGCCAAGGCGACCTACCCGCCGGACAACAGGCAGTGGCAGCCCTGCTAGACCGGGGCGCTTTGAAGCAAGCCAAGGCCGCCTTAGCCGCTGTCCCTAATGCCCAAATTGATGTACCCGCCATTAGTTTCTTGAAGGGCAGGCTAGCGTGGCAAGCGGTGCAAGCGGGGGACAAGGATTACAATGTCAGCGATGCCCGCCGCTATTGGGAAACAGCCGTTCGCAAAAGCGCCAACCCCCTCTATCAGAACGCCTTGGGCTTTGCCTACTATGCCGAAGGCGATTTCAGTCGGGCTGATGAGGCTTGGTTTCGCAGTTTGGCTCTCCTCAATGCTGACTCACCCGTTGCGGTTCAGCCGGGACAACCCACCAAAACGCTCCCGACGATCGCCCCTCTCACCTCAGATGCCTTGACGGCCTACGCAGGTCTGGCTCTGGTTTTGGCGAAATCCGCGCAAACTTCTCAACAAGCCGATCGCCAAGCAAGCTTAATCAGCAAAGCAGTGGAGTTGCATCAACGGGTGCTATCGGATGATCCGCTCAACTTCCAACCTGAGGCGCTCAGTAGAAATTGGCTGTGGACAGAGCAGGCGATCGAAGATTGGCAAAAGCTGGAGAAATTGCGCCGTTAGGTTGTGTTCAAGTTCGATCGCGCAATGTCGGCTGAAGAGAATTGCTGAGAGCAATCGATTTGCTGTGGAAGTGGAAGTTGACTCAGGGTGCATCTCACTTTTGTAGATCTCCGAGCCGCCCACCCTTCGGGAAGCAAGCTACATCCCCAACCCTTCTCCCTAGGGAGAAGGGAGCCGGAGTTCAAAGTCCCTCTCCCTAGGGAGAGGGATTTAGGGTGAGGGTGGATCGGGCGGTTGCCAAACTGGAATGCACCCGTTGACTCATTTACTCTTCATTCTTTCTCCAATTCCGCCAATAGCTCAAACTCTGTTTTGATCTGCCGCACCACCCTAACTTCGTTCAGTGCTTTGCAGCTAGATTTGGAACCGATATTACTCCCGAATTCTTAGCTGCGTATCTTCAAGAATCCATAGCTGACGATCGATTGTCCTCTGGGATAAAACTGGTAATAAATTTTGTAGGAGTGAGATGAGATGTCCCTTATTCTGACTTTTTGTACGTAGCACTAGGGCGTGTCATCAAATATTTTCCTTTGTCGAGGGAAGGTAAAGTAGAGAGCAACGTGAACTAAACAGGAATGCACCGCCATGACCAGCCGCCGTTACGCCCTGCGAGATGACCAATGGGAACGGA
>Ga0163154_10001250_pt1 | contig 39481 bp, 38 predicted proteins | sample OliLakLV19MP9P1_FD_148649 | JGI IMG/M metagenome (GOLD analysis project Ga0163154, IMG submission 148649) | Freshwater microbial mat bacterial communities from Lake Vanda, McMurdo Dry Valleys, Antarctica - Oligotrophic Lake LV.19.MP9.P1 | ecosystem: Environmental > Aquatic > Freshwater > Lake >... | reverse complement strand
TGATCTTCGTGCCACGAAGTTCTTTATGGACATCTAAGGCTTATATAGGGTCATAACCCAGTGAAGATACCGCGATGGCTGAGTAGTTACAAAGTGAACCTGTACTGCGCGAAATCGTGTATCGACCGGACGATAGTCCGATTCATGAAGCACGATAACATCGCCACGTTAAATGGACGATCTTGAAGCCTAAAATTCCGTGAACGTTTGATGAGGATAACGTATCCTCTTTCACATCCAGCCACTGTACTCGTGTGAAAGAGCAGCTTTCTGCGAAACGCTGCGAACAGACCGTCAAACCGGTGACAGCGGACGATATCGACGCGGATTTGCTCAAATGGCTGATGGATGCGTATGAATTGGCGCGCTCGTCACGGTCGGTAAACCACGTCCCCAATGCTGTGCCGTCCACGACTTCGTAATGTTCCACCGTCGGGAACGGATCGTAGAAGTGATGGAGCAGCGCGCGCTAACGTTGATACTGCGGCGATCCGCGAAAGCCAACCGTGTGCGCTTCGACGCAGTGGCGGACATGGTGTCCCAAGTAACCGGGTATCGAAGCGATCAGCGGCGCGGCTTGGACGAACGCCGCTTCAAATTCGACGCTGCTTCCAAGCTTGAGGTTGAGAATGGCGACTTCGAGAATCGTGAATATTCCATCACGGCAAGCGTATAAAGTAGTCACGATGCTTCGGGCGAAAGATACTGAAATCCCGATGATCCAGCGTGCAAATATGAGTGATATTGAGGCGTTCCGAAATCGCCATGATACAGCAATCTGCCAAGTCGAAATCGGCTGTACTGTAGGTTGTCATGATTTCGCGCGCTCGTGCGAGATCAGGTTTCGTGATGGGTTCAAGTTGTGCTGAAGAAGCGACAAGCGCATCTAAAAAGCTAAACACAGCGTTCTGTCCGATCCGCTGTCGAATCATGAAGGCGATTTCCGCGAGTACAATATCGGGGATGATTTAATGTGGAATGTTCAATTGAGCGACGGCAAGAACGCGCTCCCGATTTTTGTCACTTGGATTATTGAGCGCGAACAAAAAACTGCTGTCAATCAGGACGGTCGTCGGCGTTCCATTTGTTTGCAAGATGCTTCCCCCACGTCGCGCGCAGTTCGTCGTCGAAATGTTCCGAGATATCGTCTCGATCTGCCGACAATCCCAAGCGATCCGCCGCTTCCACCATCATCAGCATTGGATTATCGGTGATCACTTGGAGCGGAACAATTTCTGATTGCAGCGCCGCTGTCAAGCGTCCCATCAACTTGAGCTTATCGACCACTGGCAATTCCAGCGCCAATGACACGACATGCTCGTAATCCACTTGTGAGATTGCCATCTTGTCTCCCTCTCACCTCACGGCGCAGTCAATTTCCAAATCGTATTCGCCAGCGCGCGCGTCCGCATCCCCACGCCGATCAGCACGACCGACAGCAGACACAGCGCCGCCGCCGCCACCCAATCGGTCAGCGTCGGCGGTGTGAACTCCAATAACGCTGGGAACAGGTATCCGGCGAGGATCGTCAGGAATGCCAGCACGATCCCCACGACGAACAGCCGTTTATGCTGCATGATCGTTTTCGGGCGCGAAATATCGAAGCCGTTGACGTTCCACAACACCAGCATCCCATAGAACGTGATGATGATCATCATCGTGCTGCGCGAAATGCTGATCACATACGCCTCGTCGCCCGTCTTGCTCAAGAAGCTGATCACATACAACAGCGCCATCGTCGCCGCGCCGACCACGCCGACGGTGACGACGAAATCCAAGACATCGCGGCGAAATTCGCGCATCGGCGCGGGCTTCAGCAGCCGCAGCGCGATCAAGCCCGCCGGAATGTTGACGATGCCGAATGTCACCCAACTAATCTGGATCGGGCTGATCGGGAACGGCAGCACCATAAACCCGGCGAAGATGAACAACAGCGTGCTGTAGATGTTCTTGACGAGGAAGATTTTCGCCGTCGCCAACACCGACTGCGTGATAATGCGCCCTTCTTTGAGCGCGAGTGGGAGCGTGGACATCGCGTTGTTGAGCAAGACCAGATCGCCCACATCCTTGCTAATCTGCGCGCCGTCGTTCATGACGATGGCGAGATGCGCCTCTTTCAGCGCGGGAACATCGTTCACGCCGTCCCCAACCATCGCCACGTATTCGCCCTGCTGTTTGAGCGAGGCGATGATACGCTTTTTCGTGTCCGGCTCGACGCGCGCGAACACGCTGGCAGTCTTCACCGCGCGGTCGAACTCGTCCGACTGCATCGCTTCGAGTTGATCGCCCGTGTACGCGCCCGTGATCGCCATGCCCGCTTCGCCCGCGATCTCGCGGACGGTTTCGAGGTTGTCGCCGCTGATCACCTTGAGCGCGATGTTCTGTTCCTGGAACGCCGCCAACGTTTCTTGAATGTCCGCGCGGATTTCATCCGACAGCACGATCAGCGCCAGCGCGCTCCGTTCAGGCAGCGTTGTATCCGTCGGCTCGGACGCCGCGCGCGACATTGCCAGCACACGCAACCCCTGTGCCGCCAACATCCGCGCTTGTTCGATGGCAGCCGTCGCGGACGGCGGCAAGACGCGCTCTGGCGCGCCGAAGATCAGCGTTTCTTTGGGCAGCACAATCGCGCCCCATTTGCGCGCCGAGGTGAACGGGATTTCGCGCTGTTTGGCGACGGCGGCGGTTAGTTGGTAGCGCGAGTCGATCTCGTCCTTGTCCTCCAAGAATGCTACCACCGCCCCCGCTGTGCGATTCAGATGGGAGAGGTTGCCGAGATACGTCTGCAAACGCCCGCGCACGTCCGTTTCCGTCGCGCCGTCGAGCGGGATGATCTCGCGCACGGATAATTTGTTGCGCGTCAGCGTCCCGGTCTTGTCGAAGCATAACACCGTGACGTTCGCCATCGATTCGACGGCATTGATGCGCTGCACGAGCGTCTGATAGCGGCTGATGACCAGCGCGCCGATGGTCAGCGAGAGCGTCGCGGTGAGGACAAGCCCCTGTGGAACGAGGCTGGTCACGAACACGACCGCGTTACGAAAGGTCTCCAACGTGAACACCTCGCCGCGTGTGCGGTAGCCCGCGATGAAGATCATCGGCGCGACGATGACCATGACCGCGACCGTCATTTGCACAATCGTGTTAAGGCGCTGCTGCGTTGGGGTGTAAACACGCTTGTAAGCGGTCGCCGCGCTCGACAAGCGGTTAATGCGGCTGTTCGCGCCAACGGTCGTGGCGAGGATCACGCCGCTCCCCGCGATGCAGAACGAGCCGGAATACACGGGGCTGTCATCATCTTTCAGCATGGCGTCGGACTCGCCCGTGAGCTGCGATTCGTCCATCTCCAGCGCGTCGCTGTGTAGGACATGCCCGTCCACCACCAATCTATCGCCGGGTTCGACTGGAATTACATCGTCTTTGACCAGATCATCGATCTGGACGCGCGTCAGCGCGCCGTCGCGGTAGACTTTGATGGCGGTCGCCGCCAACCGCGCCAGCTTGTCGAGCTTGCGCTTGGCGTTGATTTCCTGCGCCATGCCCAGCAGCGAATTGGTTACAACGGCGAAACCAGCGAACGCGACGGTCGCATAGTCGCCGAAGAACACGACCACGATCAACAGCGCGCCGATCACGATGTTGAACAGGTTGAAGATGTTATCGCGGATGATATCCCAATAGCTGCGTCCGACATGCGCCTTGAAGGCGTTGGTTTCGCCCCGCGCGATGCGGTCAGCGACCTCGGCGGACGTTAGCCCGCTGACAGGGGTATTGGACGGCGTGCGGGTGGCTGATTGTGTGGACAAATCGTATATCCCTCGACAGCGGCATAAATTACGATCATTGTACACGCGACGGGGATGAACTGCACGGGCTTGACGACGAGGCGGAATGGAGTATAATTTTACTCAGCAAGATGGCTTCGTAGCTCAATTGGTAGAGCAGTTGACTCTTAATCAATTTGTTGTGGGTTCGAGTCCCACCGAAGCCAATCCAATATTTCGACCCGCAAAGTGTATTGAAAACAGAGGGTATTGAAAAGGACTTGAACCAGGAACAACTTGGTTAAGTGTTATTTCAAATCGACCCGCAGAGGGTACTGAAATCGAAATCGCCGATGTGAATCACATCGGTGGTTTTTATTTCCCGCTGTTCTCGCCCCGTTTCGCCGGAAAGCAGTCCTTCGCCGCCACCGCGAAGCCCGGCAGCACCGACTCGACGCGCAGCACATCGTCGCCCTTGAGCGTCTGCACGGGCTGATTCGCCATGTACAGGTCGATTTCCTGCTCATCGGGGTAGGCGACAGTCACGATTGTCCCTGCCGCGCGGTAATCGTTGATTTTTTCGGTAGGGCGCGTGGTTTGTCGGTCGGTGAAATGACTTCAACAACGAGATCGGGCGCAATCTTCCCATAGCCTTTTTCTGCGATGAGTTCCGGCATCCGCGCGTAACTGACAAAGGCTAGATCAGGAATAAAACGATGTTTCCCGACGATATACCCACCATCCGCTGTCGTCACATATCCTAGATTACGTTCGATAACAAAACCATCAATGAATGTGCCAATTCGCTTGGCGACTTGCGACCCATATGGATAGGAAACCATTTTTTCTTCAATCTCACCATCGATCAGTTCAAAGTTGCGCTCGACGTTCTCCGGCTGCTCGATGAAGCTGTGAAATTCATCGACGGTGACGCGCGTTTTCGTCTCGATCATGATCATATCCTCACTTGATAGCTCGATTATAACGCGAAAACGCCCTCCACGGCGGGAGGGCGTCTGATTACCGCATGTTATCGCTGGCTAACTTACATCACGGGTTGATCGATGACCCCTGGTTCGGCAAACCCTTGTTGGAGCGTGTCCTCGCTCTCTGGCGTGACCCAGTACTTGCCGCCGCCGCGCTCCCGACGCAAAAAACCGAAATCGACCAGCTCGCGCCGCAGCGTCGCGTGATCATACGGATAGACCGTCTTGATGATCGCGTTGACCTCTTTTTCGGTGTACAACTGCTCTACATCGAACTTCAGCACCAGCCAGCGCAAGACCAACAGCAGCTTGACCTGCTTGGACGGAATCTGCTTCAACTGTCCGTTCTGCGTCAGGTCGCGCAGCAGCGCCCGATCTTCGTCTCCGAAGTCCTCTGGCAGCGCATCGATCCATGTCTCGTCAGAGACTGCGTTGAGCGAGACCGGAAGCAGTTCGACACCCTGCACAGCGTCCTTGAACTGTTCCAGCGTCGTCGGATTGACGCGGTAGAACCGTTGATTGCCCTCGGTGCGCAGCATCACCAAGCCGACTTCGCGCAGCTTGGAAAGATGATGCGAGACGGTCGGTTCGCTCAATTCCATGCGCAGCGCTAAATCTCCGACATTGGTTTCGCGTTCCGCCAGCAGACCGAACAGCGTAAGGCGGCTTTCATCCGCCAGCGCCTTGAAGTACGGCAGCAGCCAGCGTTGATCGCGCTGAAATGCCTTGATCATTTGTTTGTTGTGCGTAGACATCATTTTTATCTCCATCTAATTTTAAGTATATCTAATTAGATGAAGATTTCAAGGGCGAAAGAGCCGCCGTTTGAAAGGGAATACGGCGTCGGGTAAAGATTGACTGCCCGTATTCGCTGGCATGTTGTACCAGGGGATGCGGACATCATGGAACGATGCGGTCACGTCGGCGCTGTCATCGGGTACACCCGTCCCCAATCAGCGACGGTCTGATGGCGTACCGACGCAATCGTGTCAATCTTGATTCCGTTCTCCATCATTAACCTGAGTTTCGGATAGGCTCTAAACCGTTCACCTCACCCCCCAACCCCCTCTCCACTGCGTGGAGAGGGGGAGCAGGACGGCTCACGATGGATATGAAAGTCCCCTCTCTACTGTTGTGGAGAGGGGACTGAGGGGCGAGGTGAAGCTATCCGAAACTCAGGTGCATTACTTTTTTTCACGTATTCAGATACTGATCGTACAGCGGCTGCTTCGGCTGATCCGAACTGTTCACCAGCCCATAGCCGTTGTCCATCCCATCCGCCCACGCATACCAGATCGCCGCCGCGACCTTGCTGCCGAAATTAAGCTGAATGTGCTGCAAAAAGCCCGTCGCATAGGTCGCTATCGCGCTTGCCGGATCGCCGGGCAGGTTCAGCACGCCCCACTCCGTGAACCAGACCGGCACGTTGAGGATCGGATAGTAGGCGTTGACCTCATCATCGAGCAAGCCGAACGGCGCGTAACGAGGGTTGGCGCCCGGCGCGCCGCGCCCATAGGGATGAATCGCCAGCGCGTCGGGGCGCGCGCTGATCGGCGAGATCGCGCTGATCGTCGCGCGCGCATAATTCGACCCCGCTGTGGGACCCCGTGTGTGTCCGCCAGAGAGAATCTTGACCGCCGGATCGACGCTGCGAATCGCCGTCACGGTTTGTCCAAGCAGCTTGGCGTAGTCCGACGCTTGGATCGGCACCGCCGACACGGCGTTGATCGGATCGGTGTCCTGCTCGTTCCAAATTTGATACGCGGCGACGATGTTCCGTCCGGTATAGCGCTGTGCCACGCTTTTCGCCGCGTTCACAAACTGGGGGATGTAATCGTTCCAGCGTCCACGATCCGCGCTGTACATCTGCTCCCAGTTGAAGCCCGCGCCCTCCCCGAACGTCTGATGCGTCAGCACGATCACAATTTTGACGCCTGCCGCCGCATAGCCCGCCAACAGCGGATCGTAGAAGGTGTGTGCGTCGTTGATGGTCGGAAAGCCCTGCGTCGCCACCGCTTTGTAAGCCAAGCGAATCCAGCCGAGTGGCGCGACTCGACTGGGCGCGGGTTTGCCGAGTGGATGCTTGGGATCGAGATTGACGCCGGGCAGCTCGCCAAGCGGCTCGCGCGCGACGGCGTTGAGCAGCCACGCCGCGGAAAAGCCCTCGACGCCCGTTGGCGTGCGCAGCTTGATCCATTCGTTTTGGATGCCGACTTTTTCGAGCGTGCGCCCGTGTGACTCCAGCGGCTCTGCCAAATCGCTGCGATTGAGCGATCCGAGAATGGGGTACTGCGTCCCCGCTTGGGCGCGCACGCGCACACCATCCGCCGTCGCTTGCAACCGCAGCGCCGCCCAGTAGATCAGCGGCGTCGGATCGAGTGCGACGGCGTTGAGACCGCTCATGTCGCGCACCACGACTTTGCTGGTCGTCCCCTCCGCCAGCCCAATCGGCGCGCCCTCGCTGACGGTCTGCCCGACGGTCACATCAACGCGCAGCAGCCGTGTGACCGTGACCAGATAAGCCTTGCCCTCAATCGTCGTCTGGATTTGCACGACGGTGCCATAGCCCATCGCGGGCGGGAACGGCGTCGGTTGCACGACGGTGCCAGACAGGGGTGCGCGCAAGACAGTATTGGCGGGGGCGTTGGCATCGATGCCCTCGTTTTTGCGCATCCCGCTCGGCAAGCCGCCGATGTTGACGTTGGGGATATCGGCGTTGAAGCGGGCGACGATGCGCGCGGGGCGGGCGTCGCTGAACCAGCCGATGCTCAGGCGGTCGGACAGGTGTCCATCGGTCAGATACGCGCCGTAGCGGTCATTGCGACGGATGCGTTCGCCCAGCAGCGCCGCCAGCGCCGTCGGCGTGCCAGCCGCGATCACATCGACGCGCACGACCAGCGGGTAAGCGCGTCGGATGTGCGTCAGCGCGTTGTTGTCGATCCAGACGCCGGGCGTTTGGACGGCGGTCACGTCGCGGTAGCGGTTCAGGTCATTGCCGTTGGGCGAACGGACGACGACAACCTGGGGAAAGGCGCGAATGTACGCTTCGGCGGCGGCGAGCCACGCGGCATAATCGCGGTCAGGGAGTACGAGGGCGTGGGAGATTGTCGGGTTTGATGCCATCATCCACCTACCTAATATCGAAGCAAAATTCTGATCGATCCTAAGGTAAAATGAACGTTGAAGCAACTTAAGGCTGAAAATACGATGAACACAGTATTTCAGCCCGCTTCATCTCAATCATTCTGAACGTTCAATAAATCCTAAACAAGATTCATTTGCCTTGCCCTTACACGGTGTTACAATATGTTTAGGAAAGTTGCTTTCGTAGGAGTTTTGCCTTGACCACGCTTGTCACGACCATTACCGAAACGCTGCGCTATCGCGGCAATATCGGACAATGGAGTTGGGTGCTGCATCGCGTCTCCGGGCTGGGCGTCGTCTTTTTCTTGACGCTCCATGTGATCGATACGTCGTGGGCGTTCTTTTACCCGGAACTGTACGTCCATGCCATCGCCGTCTACCAAACACCCCTGTTCACCATCGGTGAATTTGGGTTGGTCGCGGCGGTCGTTTACCACGCGCTGAACGGCTTGCGCATCATCATGTTCGACTATCGTCCCAAATGGTGGAAGCATCAGTCACAGGCGGCGTTGTTGGTGTTGGGGCTGACGATCATGCTGCTCGTTCCGGTGTTCGTCGGGATGTTCGGGCATGTGTTGGCGTTCTATAACGAGCCAGACCGCCAGACGCTCGGCTTGGTCGATGTGATCGTGTCACAGCTTCCGTTCGTGGCGGGCATTGGTGGCGCTGCCATTCTCGCGGTGATCGCCAGCTTTGCGGCGGGCATGTTCCTTCAAGATACGGCTGCCAACGCGACCCTCAAACGCGGCAGCAGCTTCGAGCGGTTCTGGTGGTCGTTCATGCGCGTCAGCGGTGTCCTGATCGTGCCGCTCGTGTTCGGACACCTAGCGATGATGCACGTCATTCAGGGCGTGTTCGATATTACTGCGCAAGGCACAACAGTGGTGGGGACGACGGCAGTCAACCTGTCCGGCACCTCGGTCGAGTTCGTCGCCAATCGCTGGAACTTCTTGTTTGCGGGCGTGGCGATCTGGCGCTTTTATGATTTCGCGTTGTTGGCGCTGGTCGTGGCGCACGGCTTCAATGGCTTGCGCTACGTACTGACCGATTATCTGATGGACAGACCGCTTTTCCGGCGCGCGGCGGTTTACTTCTGCGTCATGGGCGCGTCGGTGCTGCTGATTTTGGGCGGACTGGCGCTGTTGAACACGATTGACAGCTCGGCAATCGAAATCGCGCGCGCAGAAGCGGCGATCTTGTATAGCGAATAAAGACAGTAATGAGTGCTGAGTGCAAAAAAAAAGACTGCGGGAAAAGGACTGAGGACTGAGTGAACGATAGTTACTCGGTCTTGAAGCACTCACTTTTCCCTCAACCCTTTGCCCTCAGTCTTCTAGACAATGAGGCACACGGACAATGAAGGTACACCAATTTGACGCGGTGATCGTCGGCGCGGGCGGCGCGGGACTGATGGCGGCGCTCTACGCGAGCAAGGGCGGCGCAAAAGTTGCCGTCGTCAGCAAGCTGTATCCCACGCGCAGCCACACCGGCACGGCACAAGGCGGTATCGGCGCGGCGCTCGGCAATCTCGAAGAGGACAAGCCGCTGTGGCACGCCTATGACACGGTGAAGGGCGGCGACTGGCTCAGTGACCAGAACGCGGCGAAAGTCTTGGCTGAAGAAGCCATCGACGCTGTGATCGAACTCGAACACATGGGGCTGCCCTTCGACCGCACGGAAGATGGGCGCATCAGCCAACGGCGCTTCGGCGGGCATACCAGCGACTTCGGCAAGAAGCCGGTGCGCCGCGCTTGTCATGCGGCGGATCGCACGGGTCACATGATTTTGCAGACGCTCTATCAACAATGTATCAAGAAGCAGGTCAATTTCTTCGATGAATTTCACGTTGTCGATGTGATCGTCAACAACGGCGCGGTCGTCGGCTGCATCGCCATCGAACTTGGCACGGGCGAAACGCACATCTTCCACAGCAAGGCGACGTTGTTTGCGACGGGCGGCTGGGGGCGTGTGTGGTCGGTGACGAGCAACGCGCACAGTCTCACGGGCGACGGCGCGGCGGTCTGCTATCGACGTGGCATCCCGATGCAGGACTTGGAATTTTACCAATTCCATCCGACGGGCATCTACAAGATGGGCATTTTGATCACCGAGGGCGTGCGCGGTGAGGGCGGCGTGCTGATCAATGGGCGCGGCGAACGCTTCATGGAAAAATACGCGCCGAACATCAAAGACCTCGCCAGCCGTGATGTGGTCAGCCGCGCGATCTATCTAGAAATCCGCGACGGCTTGGGTATCAAGGGCAAAGATTACGTCTACCTCGATATCACGCCCGAAACGGTCAACCGCTATCTCGCGGAGGCGGGCGAGACGCGCCGCATCGACCGCGATTATGTCGAGAGCAAGCTGCCTGATATCCTCGATTTCTGCCGCACCTATTTGGGCGTCGATCCGGTCAAAGAGCCGATGCCGATCCAGCCGACGGCACATTATGCGATGGGCGGCATCCCGACCAACATCAACGCCGAAGCCGTGATCGATGAAAATTGGACGGTTTTGCCCGGCTTATATGCGGCGGGCGAAGTGGCGTGCGTGTCGTGTCACGGCGCGAACCGACTTGGCACCAACTCATTGGTCGATCTGGTCGTGTTCGGGCGGCGCGGTGGCATGGCGATTGCCGATTACGTCAAGCGCGCGGACTTCGTGCCGCTGCCAGAAAATCCAGCGGGCGAAGTCGAGAGCGACTTGCAGCGCATCCGTTCCAGCAGCGGGCGCACCCGTCCCGGCGAACTGCGCAAGCTGATGCAGCAGACGATGATGGAAGGCGTGGGCGTATTCCGCGAGGCGACGGGGATTCAAGCGTCGCTCGACTGTGTGCGCGAACTCAAAGATCGCTTCACCAACGACCTGACCATCGACGACAAGGGCTTCAAGTTCAACACCGACTTGTTAGAGGCGTGGGAACTGGGCTGCCTGCTCGATCTGGCGGAAATGACCGCTGTGTCGGCATTGGAACGCACGGAGAGTCGCGGCGCACACAGCCGCGAAGATCATCAAGAGCGCGATGATGCCAATTGGATGGTACACTCGTTGGTCGAACATCAATCCGGCATTGGCGCGCGCCTCGACGCGGGTGTCCAGCCGAAGCTGAACCTGAAAAAGCGCGTCGATACGTCGCTGTCCGATGTGGACGAGCGTTTTGCGCCGAAAGTCCGGTCATATTGAGAACCAGTGCTGAGGGTTGAGGGTTGAGGATTGAGTAAAAGCCGCCGCACGTCGGATTTCGCAGCGCATGGCGACATTCGCCTCACGGTTTTTCACTCCGCCCTCCGCCCTCAGCCCTCGGCACTCTACACGGAGTGTAAATATGGAAGTCACGTTTAGAATCCGGCGCTTCAACCCCGAAGTCCCCGGCAAGAACAAGCCGCATTGGCAAGAGTTCACGCTCAACGAAGTCGAAGAGTCTGACCGTGTGTTGGAACTGCTGCATCGCATCAAGTGGGAGCAGGACGGCACGTTGACGCTGCGCCGCGCGTGCGCGCATGGTATCTGCGGTTCGGACGCGATGCGCATCAACGGCGAGAATCGCCTCGCGTGCAAGGCGCTGGTGCGGGATTATGCCGACGGCAAGAAAATCCAGATCGAGCCGATCTTGGGCTTGCCCGTGCTGAAAGATTTGGTCGTGGATATGGAGCCATTCTTCGCGCATTACCGCGAGGTCATGCCCTATTTCGTCAACGACAGCCCAGTTCCCGAAAACGGACGCGAACGCTTGCAGACGCAGAAAGACCGCGAACAGTTCGACGATACAACCAAGTGCATCCTGTGTGCGTGCTGTACCACGTCGTGTCCATCATATTGGGCGAATGGGCAGTACATCGGGCCCGCCGCCATTGTGCAGGCACATCGCTTCGTCTTTGACAGCCGTGATGAGGCGCTCGAAGAACGTCTCGATCTGCTGGCAGAGCCGAACGGCGTCTGGCGCTGCCGCACGATCTACAATTGTACGCCCGCTTGCCCGCGCGATATTCAGGTCACGCGCGCGATTGGCGAGGTGAAATTGGCGATCCAGCGCAAGACGCGCGACGGCATCATCGTTGACCCGCCGACGCATTCTGGGACGGGCATGGGCTGAGATGGACGAACGGGACGCCGCGCCGCCTGAAAGCGCGTCGAACGCCTCATCAGCGCCGCCGCACAAGGCATATCGCGCCCACGTCGAAATCGGGACGTTGGGGCGCTTCAATGTCAGTCGCGCTGTCCCGATTCGAGAAGCCGCGCCGGACGATGCGCCGCCGCGGCGCAAGTCAGATGTCGGACTGCCGCCGGACGACGATTGGCTCGCGCCAAATTTCTACGACGACGCCGACGACGACGAGGATATGCCCGTCCGCTTTTGGACGCGGCGGCGCATCGTGTATTTGGTGTTGGCGATCCTGATTATCGTGACGCTGTTGGCGGAGTCACTGTCGGGGTTTTTCGTACCGCCTGAACTGCCGCCGCCCTTGCCATTGATGCCGATGATTTGAGTCTTTTAACAACCATGTCCCCGTATTCACGTTATACTGAATATGGGGACTTTTTTATTTCCGACGAGGAAACATCATGCGACGATTATTACTCACTGGCTTGTTGAGCTTATCCGCGCTGTTCGGCATGGGCTTGATGCGCGCCGGGACGCCGACATCGGGCGAAATCGCGGGCGAATTCGTGATTTATCTGCTGGCAGACAATTATGACGCCGCCTATGCCCTGTTCGATCCCGCTTTGCAGCAGACCATCCCACAGACGCGCTTGTTGGAATTGTGGAGCAACGCACGCTTTTACGGCGGCGCATCGGCGAGTCTGCGCGCGATGAAGATCAACGGCGATACCGCTGTCGTGACCGTCGAGTTCGAGCGCCTCGCTTACGACGTCGAAGTATCGGTCAATCCGAACGGACAGATTTTTCGCCTGTTCTTCACACAAATCGCCCTGTCGCCGGACGCCGCATTGGACATAACGGAGGCAGCCCCAGAAGCCACGCCCACCATGACGATGCAGCCGCCAACGGCGCAAGCCCCGACAGGCGCGCAGCGACAAGCGACGGCGACGGTCATAGTCCCAACGGCGCTCCCGCCAACGCTGACACTGCCCGCCGATCCGTTCGGCGCGCTTGGCGTGGGGCTGACGCGCGCATTGGGCGCGGACGATTATGCGGGTGCGGCGGACTATTTCCATCCCCAGTTGGCGGCGGCGCTCCCCGTTGACGCGCTCGAAGCTGCGTGGACATCGATTACGGTCGCGCGCGGCGGCTACGTCGATATCGCGTCGTATCGCGTCGATGTAGGATCGCGCACGGTGGTGGTGCGGGCGGAATTGGAGGACGGCGTGGTTGAGGTGTTCATCACGGTTGATGGTGAGGGGCGCGTGACCAGCCTGTATTTCGTGTAATGGCGTGCTATGCCCGGGTGCGCGGGTTTGGCATGTCATGTCCTTAGACGCGGATTTGGCACGCCAAACCCCTATCAGTACGCTGTGGGTGATGTCCGTAGATAACCTGCGTTTTGGATCGGCTCTAAAACCGTTCACCTCACCCCCAACCCCCGATGCAATGGAGAAAGGGTTGGGAGTGAGGTGAAGCGATCCAAAACTTAGGTTAGATAGATATTAGTCAGGATTGATATGTTGAAAACGCCGCCGGGTCCAAAGGGCTATCCGTTCATCGGTAACGTATTCGATTTCGCCACCGACCCGCTGGCGTTCTTGCAGCGCGTGGCGCGCGACTATGGCGATATTTCGAATTTTCGGCTGTTGGATCAAAACGTGTATTTTTTGACTCATCCTGACTTCATTCACAGCGTCCTCGTCGAACAAGCAGACAAGGTTCGTAAAGGCGATCTGGATCACGCGATCATGTCGCTGCCGTTGGGGAACGGCTTGCTCATCAACGAGGGCGCCTCGTGGAAACAGCAGCGCAAACAGCTCCAGCCCGTTTTCCACGCCAAACGCATCGAAGCGTATTTCGAGACGATGATCCAGTATACGAACCGGATGCTGGAAGGCTGGCACGACGGCAAGGCGCTCTGCATCCATCAATCCATGACCGAGTTGACCATGCAGATCGTCTCCAAGACGCTCTACGATGCCGATGTGAATGAGGGTGCCGACACGATTGGCGCGGCGATTGAATACATCAATGGCATCGGCGGGCGGCAGATTCGTTGGCGCTTCATGCCGCCGCATTGGATGCCGTTCCCGGCGTTGATCAAGGTGCGCGCGGCGATCAAGCAGTTGGACACCCTGCTAATGGGCATCATCGAGGAACGGCGCACGTCGGACGACGATACAGGCGATCTGCTCTCGATGCTGCTGCTGGCACAGGACGATGAGGGCGTGTGTATGACGGATCGCCAAGTGCGCGATGAAGTCGTGACGCTGTTCATCGCCGGACACGAGACGACCTCCAACGCGCTCACGTGGGCATGGGTCTTGCTGGCACAGCATCCCGCCGTCGAAGCGAAGCTGCACGCGGAACTTGACGCCGTGTTGGGCGGCGCGCCCCCAACGATGGCAGATTTGAAGCGGCTGCCCTACTTGGACATGGTGCTGAAAGAGGCGATGCGCCTGTATCCGCCCGCGTGGTCGCTGAACACACGCCAGCCAACCGAAGATATCGTCGTGGGCGGCTCGACGATTCCGAAAGGCAGCTTGATTTTCATCGTGCCGTATATCTCGCACCGCGATCCGCGCTATTTCGACCAGCCCGAAGCATTCATCCCCGAACGTTGGACGCCCGAATTTGAGAAGGCGCTCCCACGTTATGCCTATTTCCCCTTCGGCGGGGGTCCCCGCGTGTGCATCGGCAACAGCTTCGCGCTGATGGAGGCGCGGCTGATTGTAGCGACGATTGCCGGACGTTACCGCTTGGCGCTCGCGCCCGACGCGCATATCGAGATCGATCCGGTCGTGACGCTGCGCCCGCGCGGGAGCGTGCCGATGAATCTGCGCTTGCGTACACCCATGCCGCAGCCGACAACAGGCGTCCTCTAACGATGCGCCGCTTGGCGACGGCGCGCCCGCCGAAAACGCTCCTTGCGCGCGTGTGGTTCGTCGTGCGCGTCGTCACGATGGCGACGGTCGGCATCCTGCTGACCGTGCCAACGATATTGGGCGCGGGCTTCATCGGGACGCTCACGCTGTCGGGCGGCGGCTGTGGCGACGGCGCGCCACCAAGCGTCCCCTACGAGGATGTGCGCCTGTTGGCAACGGAATCGGGGACGGACTACATTCCGGCGTACTTCGTGCCAGCGGGCGCGAATGCTGACGGTTCAACTATCATCGCCCTCCCCACCGGGGCGGCGCGCGGGGATCGTGCCTTCGAGTGGCTGGCGTATCACGACGCAGGTTATCACGTCTTGACCTTCACGGCGCGCGGCTGCTTGACGACGGTCAATTCGCTCGGCGCGTTGGAGGCGCTGCAAGTGGGCGACGCGCTGACGTATTTGCGCGGGCGCGCGGACGTGGACATGACGCGGATCGGCGCGCACGGCTTCTCGCAAGCGGGCGCAGCAGCGATTTTGGCGGCGGCGCGCTATCTCGACGTGCGCGCGGTGGTGGCGGAGGGCGGCTATGCAGACTTCCCCGACGAAATCGCCCAGAATGCCAACGCCACGCGGCTCGGCATTTTGAGCGGCTTGTTCGGGTTCGGCAGCGGGATCGCCTATCGCGCGCGCGTCGGCATCGATATCAGCGCACTCAGTCCCCTCAGCGTCATTCAGAGCATCGCGCCACGCCCGATTCTGCTGATTTATGGCACGAACGAGCCGGGCTTGCGCGGGGCGATGCAGCAGCTTCAGGCGGCGAATCGCGGCGGCGGCACGAGCGCGACCTTGTGGACGATTGCGGGCGCGGGACACGGCGGCTATGTCGGCGCAGTGAGCAGCGGAGAATACGCGCGGCGCGTAGTGGCGTTCATGGATGCCGCGCTGCGCTGAAAGACCGAAAAAGATTCAACGCACAGCGCACAGAGATACAGAGCGCGCTGTGCGTTGAATCTTTTTTCGTTGGTTGTCTTTAACGGCGATCCGCGCGCAGATAGAACGCGGCAGCGCGTACAGCCGGATCGATCAGCGGGGCGGCGTCGTCCAGTTCAATCGCGGTCGGCGCGCCATCTTGCATCACGATCAGCCAGCGGTAGGCGGCTTGCAGCGCCGCGTCCACGTCATCGTAGGCGCGTGTTCGTTCTGCCACTGTCGTCGCTGGAGGCGGTGCGCCGCCCCGCGACGATGTGCGCGCGATCTGATGCAGCGCCAACCAGCGGCGTACCGCCGCGCCAACCACGCCCGCGCCGCCCAAATCCAACGCCAAATATGCCGTCTGGTCAACGCCGCGCGCCGCTGAAACAGCGACTTTGAACGCCGCCGAATCGCTGATGCGTGCCGCGTCGCGCGCGTGAGCGTGTTCCGGCGCGAGGATGACCAGACGCGGCGCAGCCGACGGCGGCAGATCGCCCGGACGACGCGGCGCGATTGTCACCGTGAGGGGCAGATCATCGTCCAGTGGGAACGTATGCAACAGCCGCACGACTTCTGCGCGAAGCTGCGGGCGCGTCCAGCGCGCGGACAGCACGGCGATTTGGGCATCGAGCGCAACCTCACCGCCCGCCCCCTGCTCAATGTCGAGCGGTGCCGCTTGCAGAGGGGGAGGCGCTAGCGCGTCTTCAGGCGGTAGGTTGAACTCACCTCGCGTCAGCGGCGCGGCGGTGGGCGCTGTTGGAAGCGGCACATCCATCGCTGCGGCAAGATGCGCGTACCATGCGGCGCGGATCGGCGTCAATTCGTGGATCGCGTCGGATAACTCGAAGGCGCGCAGCAAGCGCAGCGCCGTATCGATGATGCGATAGGTGTCCTCGTCGGAGAAGTCGCCCTGATGCGCCCAATCGTGGCGCGCTTGGATCAGTTCCCCGACATACGAGCGGACTTTGCTATCGAGTTGGTCTTTGAACACTTCATCCCAACGGCGCATGATCAGATTCAGCCAGCCGGTGACATCGATCTGCATCAGCGCGGCGTCGTCGTTGAAGCGCGGCAGGTACTTGTCGGATTTGAGCGCCTTCTCGGCGTTATCGAGGTAGCGCTTGCCAAAGACGCTGCGAAACGCATCCGTCACGACGGGCGCGAGGGCAGCGCGGAGGATGTGCATGACCTGTTCGATAGTGGCGCGCGGGGTCATGGGTTCGTTTTTGCGTTCAGGTTAAGCCTTGAGCAATGTATTGAATTCGTCCACCGACATGCCCGCATCGCGGATAATGCGGCGGAGCGTGCCGACTGCCCGTTCATCATGGTTGGGAACAACAATTTTGGCGTAGGGATCATCACGTCGAAACTTGCGGAATTTTGCTCATACCCCGACCAATTGAATGGCTTGGTAATCCTCTGGAATGTCTTCGCTGTGTGCGATGGCATCATCGATCCACAGTTGAAGCGCGTCCTTGACGTTCTCAACGGCTTCTTCACGGGTATTTCCTTCGCTGCCATAACCCGGCAAGCTCGGCACTTCCGCGATCCACGCGCCGTTTTCGTCTTGGTAGAGCATTACATTTCTCATACAATACCTCTGATTATACACGAGTTATGCGAATTTCAAGTAACTTACACAGCATAAATTATCAAGCTGGATTCGTTACCGATTTACGCAACGCCGCCGCCATCCACCGCGATCACCTGTCCGGTCACGAATGCCGCCGCCGTCGAACACAAGAACGCCACCACCGTCGCCACTTCGTTCGGCGTGCCAATGCGCCCCAACAACGGCAGCGCCCCGACGGGCGGGGCGGGGTCTTCATCCTCGATGTTGGCGAACGCAACGGCGTTCACGCGGATGTTGTGCGGCGCGAACTCGCGTGCGCATTGGCGCGTCAAGCCGATCACGCCCGCTTTGCTGGCGGCATAGCTCACGCCGTCCGCCAGCGTCGTCGCTGTCCCCGCCAGCGACGTGAGATTGACAATGCAGCCGCCCGTCCCTTCGTCCGTCATCACGCGCGCCATGAGCTGTGAGCAGAAAAATGTGCCGGTCAGGTTCACGTCCAGCACGCGCCGCCAGTCCCATTCATCGAGCGCGGCGAGCGCCCCCCCCTTGAAGACGCCCGCCGCGTTAACGAGGATGCCGACCGTGCCGAACGCATCGCGCGCCGTCTCGATCATGCCGCTGACCTGAAAGCGATTGGCGATATCGACCTGTACAGCGAGCGCGCCGCCACCCCCTGCTGTTATCGCTGTTGATGCCATGATTTTGTCGGCGGTGGCGTCAGCGCGATCTGGGTTGATGTCCGCGACCACGACTTTCGCGCCGTATGCCGCTAACAGCCATGCGACTGCCGCGCCGCTCCCGCCGCCCGCGCCCGTGACAATCGCCGTGCGCCCACTAAAATCATAGTCGTAAGGCGGCTTAAACACGTTCCAACCATGCGCGGATCGCGTCGCGTGCGTCCAGATCGGGATTGCCGTCCGCGTATTTCAGCACTTGATCCACGTCGTGCGCGATGTGGTATGCCGCGCCGTGCTGTTTGTATGCTTTGTTGTGCGCGGCGCACACCGCTTCGGCATATTCGTGCGCGGGAAAATGCGCCTCATCACTAGCGATGATCTGAAGCGGCGCGTCAATCGCCAAGACCGCCTCTGCGTCGAGCATGTTGGCGACCAGCAGCACGCCGCATGGAAGCTGTGTGCGCGCAAACAAGCCGAACGCGCTGCCCAACAGCGCCGTCCCCGCGCCAAATGCCGCGATGATGATGTGCTTGCGGTTGATGCCGGGCTGTTCCAACGCGGTCGTATAGGCGTTCACGGCGTCCTGTACTGACGAGCCACGCGCCCCGCCGCCGCTGCGCCCGGTACCGCGCTTGTCCCAACGAAATACGGCGTAATCGGATTCGAGCGCCGCCTCAGCGATGTGTCGATAATCTTCGCGGGTGTTGCAGCCCGCATGATGGAGGATGAATAACAGGGGAAAACCGTTCGGCGTCCGCGACGTGACCGGATAATCGATCTGTCCTGCCAGCCGCACCTCGTCGCCGGCGAACGTCAATTCGCGCGCGACGCTGAGTTCAATGGGGAAATCGAGGGTGAGGTTAAGAGCCATTTGTCTTTTCATGCTCACAATACGAAACCATCGGACGTGAGAAGTACGTTCAAGAAGCGCCCGGTGCGCACCTGGTGATTGAACGCGCTCAGGCGGGCGGACGCCGAGCGAATGGGCGCGCGGATCAGCCTTCAGTTTGTGCGTCAAATAATGATAAACATCCCCGCGACTCGTTGCAATGGCAAGTGGCGGAAACGTTCCCGAAATCAGGCTAATCGGCACTAATCGGCACTTTTGCCCTTGATTTTGGTCGAGTCTTAACAAAAATGGCGAACAAACGGGCGTCCCCCCGCTTGACGCATCCGAACGAGCGTGCTATCTTAAGTTAAGATATACTAACCTATAGCGAACGGGCGTTCGGGTATGTCGTTGGAATTCAATCAGGTCGTCGATCAAGTGCAGCGCATGGGGCGCTACTTAGGCACCCGTTGGAGCAGCGCGGCGGGCAAGCTTGACCTCGCGCTAGAACGCTTCGACGCCGCGTGCGATCTCGCGCTGGTGCAAGCGCGCATCGACATGGTGCGCGGATCGGGCGTCAGCGGCTATCGCGGTGCCGCGCCGCTGTCCGCTCCGTATGCTGAAATCGTTTGCGGCGTGGGCGAACCGAGCGCCGCGCCGGAACGCGCAACCATCGTCGCCGTCGATGGATCGCAGATTTATCCCGATGCGCACTCCCCCGCCCTCTATTATCTGGTCAACATCGGCGCGTTCATCTACCACTACGGCGAAACGCGCTTGCCGAGGCAGCATACGACGCCCGAATTGTATTACACCGAGAGCGCGCTCGAAGACAAAGATGGGCGTCCGGTCAACAATCAGACGGTCAATGCGCGGCGCACGGTCATGGAATTGAAAGCGTTGGCGGCGCGCGCATGGGAACTGCGCGACGATCCGTCGGTTGCCGCGCCGATCATCACGCTGCACGACGGCGGCTTGCTCAAATTCTTCGGCGCGACTGAGATCACGGACGCGCGGACGCTCGAAAAAGACTATTGGGAGTCGTTGGAAAAACTGCGCGAATCGGGCGCGGTCTTGGCAGGCTATCCCGGCGCACAGCGTGCCACTTACGTGGTCAGTCTGCTGCACTTGCTGAGTTTGCCGCCCGATCAAGTCAACGATGCGAACTTGAAAACGAACGGCGATCTGGAAGGCTTGTCGGATACGCGCCTCTACAGCGAAATCTTGAACGCGGGACAGCGTTCGGCGGTGATGGTGCAAAATTCGCCGCAAAATTACGATTACAAGACGCGGCTCGGCGTCGATTATGAGATCGCGTTCTTCTATCTGAACGTCAGCGGCGAACTGAACGAATCGCCGCGTATCGCCCGCATCGATATTCCCATGTGGGTGGCGACGAACCCGGCGGCGGTCGATGCCCTGCAAGCGTTGATCCTGCATCAATGCGCGATCCAAGGGCGCAAACGCTATCCGTATGCCCTGACGCGCGCCGACGAAATGGCGTACATCAGCAGCACCGAAAAAGCGCAGATCGACCAACTGATCCGCGTATCGATGCTCGAAAACGGACTGATGCCGGAAGAATCCGAGAAATTGCAAACCAAAGGGCTGGCGCGCGGCGCGCGTCGGCAGCATCGTCTACAAAGATGAGAGACAGCATGATGGCGACGACATACGCAAATGGGGTCAATGGTCGGGGCGCGGTCGGGCGTGTGCTGCGCGCCAGCACGACGGGATTTGACTGCGGCACGCGCGGCAGCCGCATCGATGAGGCGCATACGTTCGGCTCGTTCGTCAAGGTGGCGCTGGACGATGCGCACACCGCATGGGCGATTGGGCTGATCTACGCCATTCGCATCGACGATGATCCGCTGGCGCGCGAATTGGTCATGGCGGCGGGTGTGGACAACAGCGCCCTGCTCGATCAGCGCGAGAATCGCATGGTACCCGTCGAAATCTGCGTGATCAATATCGGCTGCATGGTCAACGGGACGATCTATCACTCGCTGCCGCCGCGCCCGCCGATGAGTCTGACCGAAGTCGAACTGTGCACCGACGACGAAATCTTACGCTTTACCGACAAGCTCGACTTTTTCCGGCTGGTGTTGAGCGCGCGCGAAGTGCCATCCGACGAACTGCTGGCGGCGGCGCTGCAACATGCAAGTTGGAAGCGCGACATGGACGGGCGCAATCGGTTCTTGGTCAAGTGCGGACGCCAGCTCGCCGGGATGCTCTCGCACGATTTGGCGCGACTGGCGCACGTCTTGGAACTCATCCGCCCGTAGGATGCGCATCAAGCGGGAGTGCGCCCCGATTTAACAGCCGCACAAACGGCGGCGCGAGGAGGGTTGTGCGCAGAATGACGACCACAATCTGCGCGAATAACGCTTCGGTCATCAGTCCAGCGCGCAAGCCCACGGCATCGCGCGGGATCATCCCCACCGCCAGATGCAGCGCGGAACGGGCGTCGAAATGGTTGAGACCAGCACTGGGCGGCAGGAAGGACAAACCTTCTTGCCCTTCACACCGCCCACAGTCCTCAGCACTCAGTCCTTTTTTACCTACTCCGCCCGATTCGCCCATTCCGGCGAACTCCACAAGCTGGACAGCAGCAGGTCGCGGATTGCCAGCATCTCTTTCGGCATCCGGTCATAGAGCTTGATGAACAGTTCTTCGTGCGACAGCACTTCTTGTTTCCACTGTTCGTTGTCGATGTGCATCACGCCGTCGAAGTCCGCGCGCGAGAAACTGTCCAAACCCGTCCAATCGATATCTTCGTAGTTCGGCACGCGACCAAGCGCATTTTCGTGTCCATTGGCTTTTGTGCGTGCGCGCTCTACGATCCATTTCAGTACCCGCATGTTCTCTCCGAAGCCGGGCCACAAGAATTTGCCGTCGGCGTCCTTGCGGAACCAGTTCACGACGAAGATGCGCGGCGGATCGGCGATGGAGCGCCCAAATTGCAACCAATGGTTGATGTAGCTCGCCATGTGGTAGCCCGCGAACGGCAGCATGGCGAACGGATCGCGCCGGACTTCGCCCGTTTTGCCGAAGGCAGCCGCCGTCGTTTCCGATCCCATCGTCGCGGCGAAGTAGACGCCATACGCCCAGTTGAACGTATGCAGCACCAACGGCGTGACGCTGCTGCGCCGCCCGCCGAAGATGAATGCCTTAATCGGCACGCCTTCGGGGTTCTCCCATTCGGAGTCGATGGATGGACATTGACTGGCGGGGACGGTAAAGCGCGAATTGGGGTGCGCCGCCTTGTCTTTGCTAGCGGGCGTCCAATCGCGTCCCTGCCAGTCGATCAGATGCGCGGGCGGCGTGTCGGTCAAGCCCTCCCACCACACATCGCCGTCGTCGGTCAGCGCCACGTTGGTGAAAATCGTGTTGCGCTGGATCGTCGCCGTCGCGTTCGGATTGGTCTTGGCGTTCGTGCCGGGCGCGACGCCGAAAAAGCCGGCTTCGGGATTGATAGCGCGCAGTTGCCCATCGGGGCTTGGCTTGATCCACGCGATATCGTCGCCCACCGTCGTGACTTTCCAGTCACCGAGCGCGTCAGGCGGCACAATCATGGCGAAATTCGTCTTGCCGCACGCGCTTGGGAACGCCGCCGCGACATACGTCTTTTCGCCGTCGGGCGACTCGACGCCCATAATCAGCATGTGTTCCGCCAGCCAGCCCTCATCGCGGGCGATGTTGGAGGCGATGCGCAGCGCGAAACATTTCTTGCCCAACAGCGCGTTGCCGCCATAGCCGCTGCCATACGACCAGATCGCGCGTTCTTCGGGGAAATGCACGATGTATTTCTGGCTGTTGTCTTGCGCACAGGGCCACGCGACATCCGCTTGACCCGCTTCGAGCGGCATCCCGACGGAATGCACGCACGGCACGAACGGCGCATCCTCGCCCAACACCGCGTAAACGCGATTGCCCATGCGCGTCATGATGCGCATGTTGACGGCGACATACGCCGAGTCGGACAACTGCACGCCGACATACGAAATCGGTGAACCGAGGGGCCCCATACAGAACGGAATGACGTACATCGTCCGCCCGCGCATACAGCCATCGAAAATCGTGTCGAGCGTCTTGTGCATGTCACGCGGGTTCATCCAATTATTGGTGGGACCCGCTTCATTCTTGCTCAGGCTGCATACGAACGTGCGATCTTCCATGCGCGCCACATCGCTCGGGTGCGAGCGCGCGAGGAAGCTGTTCGGGCGTTTGGCATCGTCTAAGCGAATGAACGTCCCGCTGTCAACCAACTTTTCGCACAGCAGATCGTATTCTTCTTGCGAGCCGTCGCACCAATGAACGGCATCGGGCTTGCACAGTTTGACCATCTCCTGCACCCACGCCAACAGCTTGGTATGCCGGACAGTGTTCGGATATTCCATTGCATTCTCCTGCAAGATCGCCCCAAGCGTCGCGCGGGGGAAACTCGTCGCAATCATCGGTCACATCCTCTATTCTATGCGGCATCATCGATACGCGCAGCCGATACACTGTAGGAAATGGTGTTTTTTTGTCTAAGTGATTTCATTTCTAAGATAGCACGGCAGATCGAATAGGCGAAGTGGCGTTCGTCACGTCCAAACCGTGATGAAAAGGATAAAGATCATAGGATCGCATCTGCGGCGAAAAACGAACGCAAAGTTGTAGAATGTTCATGCAGGTGAGTAAAAAGGACAACATGACCGAGCCGCAGTATCTCTATCTCAACACTATTGGGCGCAAATCCGGCAGCATCCACGAAATTGAAATCTGGTTCGTCGAAGTGGATGACAGCTATTACCTGATCGCCGAGGGACGCGCATCAGCCGATTGGGTGCAGAACATCATAGCCACTCCCGCTGTAACGATTCGCATTGGCGCGCGGACAATGGAGTCGAGGGCAGGCGCCGGGCGAGTTGTCGATGCAGCGCAGGAACCCGATTTGGCGGCGGCGGTTCGGGCGCGGATGGATGCCAAATATGGGTGGAGCGACGGGCTGATCGTGGAACTGAAACCGGATCGATAGACGGGTATGCTGATTGAGAACCGAAACAATGACAACCTGAGGGAGCGTGAATCATGGCGGGCGAATTGAGCGGCAAGGTGGCAGTGGTGACGGGCGCGGCGGGCAATGTTGGGCGGGCGACAGCGGTGCGTTTCGCGGCGGGCGGCGCGCGCTTGGTGCTGATCGATCACAAGTTGGAGCGCGTGCAGGCGTTGGCGGCGGAATTTGGCGGCGACACGGTGGGCGAAGCCGCCGATTTGGGCGATGTGGCGGCGGTTGATGCGCTGTTCGGGCGCTTGGCGGCATCCGTCGGACAAATCGATGTGGTGGCGCACACCGTCGGCGGTTTCGCGTCCGGCAAGCCCGTCCACGAAGAAGGCATCGATGTGTTGGAGAAGATGCTCAACCTGAATGTGCGTCCCGTGTTCGTATTTTGCGGGCGCGCGGCGCGCTATATGATCGAGCGCGAGACCCATGGCAAGATCGTGGTCGTGCTGGCGCGCGCGGTGTACAAAGGCGCGGCGAACATGGGCGCGTATACGGCAAGCAAGGCGGCGGGACAGCGGCTCGTTGAAAGTATGGCGCTGGAACTGCGCGACAAGGGCATCAACGTCAACGCCGTCGCCCCTAGCACCATCGATACGCCGCCGAACCGCGAGTCGATGCCAAAAGCGGACTTCAGCAAGTGGGTGACGGGGGAATCGCTGGCAGAAACGATTGCCTTCTTGGCGTCGGACGCGGCGAAGGACTTGCACGGAACGACGATGGAGGTCTACGGGCGAGCGTAGAGGACGAACAGAAGCCTCGTAGTCTGACAACAAAGTCACCGAAGCTATAGACCTCGCCCCCGACCTCCTCCGGTACTAAGAGGGGGCTGGGGGGTGAGGTTGCTTTTATCTACTTTCTTGACGGACGACTAGCGATTAGCCAAAGGGCGTGGGCGGCGGCGGCGGCAGCGGCGCGGTCGGCGTGATCTCAATGGTCGAAAGCGGCTGGAAGGTCACGCTGTCCAAGACGGCTTGTAGTTCGTCGGCTGCCGCGCCGTCCAGCGCCTCAATGGGCGTGGTGAAGGCATAAAAGACGAAATTCAGATTGACCTGCTGCAAGCCCGCGAACCAACCGCGCGCATCCGGCAGTTCTGGGCAATCGACCGCCGAAAACTGCGTCCCCGTCGCCGCCAAGCCGCCGATACTGTACTCGCGGCGCAAGTCCGTGCCGACGTTGCAGCCCTGCTCGATGATCGCCAAGCGCAACAGCCGCAGCGCATCCGTCCAGACGCTCGGCGGGGCGCCCGCGTCGGTGTTCCCCGTCAGGGGATCGACGCTCACAAGGCTTGGAAAGCCCCACAGCAGCACAATCGTCCCCGTGCCGTCCGTGACCGCTCCCTGATAGACCGCAAACGGAATCGAGCGCAACCCGTCGATATCTTGCAAAATCAGCGCGTCATAAGCATAGCCCCAGCCGTCGGGCAGCGTCAGCGCGATGGGCGGCGCGATTTGTTCGCCCGTCAGCGGCTCGACCACCGTCAAGCCTTCGCGCGTCGACTCAGGCGTGGCGTCGATGGCTTGCTCGAAGGCTTGCTCGAGTTCATCGATCTCCGCTTGAATGATCGCCTCGATGCTGGTGGCATCGGTCAACGTTGGATCGCCGTTGATCAGCACATACGGCGTTCCAGTGAAGAAATTCAGTTCACTTATGGCGCGTTCGCCGTCGCGCAGAATTACGTCTGGGCGTTGGCTCGCCATACACGCATCCCAACGCCCACGATCCAATGCCAACGTCGTGACCGTATCGATCAGGTTCACGCCTTCAAGCGCCGCCCCGCCCCGCGCCGCCAAATCGCCGTACAGCGCATCGAAAAAGCGCCAGAACGCGCCCTGTTCCGATGCGCACAGCGCCGCGCGTGCCGCCGCGACCCCGCCGGGCAGCGCGCCGCGTTCGGTCAGCGGGATGGTGGTCAAGCGGATTTCGCCCGTGCGCAAGCGGTTGTAGAGCGTGTCAAAGGTGTCCGCGACCCAGTTGATCGATGCCGGATCATCGAAGCTGAGATACAGGGTAACGCCGACGGGTGCGCTCGGAAAGCCGATGCGCGGAAAGCCCGCGTCGGTTGTGGACTGTGGGAGGTCGATGTAACGGTCAGGCGTTTGGGCAGCGACGGCGGCGACACCTACCAGCAGCACGAACAGAAGCAGCGTGGGGGCGTACCGCTGGCACGCCCGCATTGCGGAATCAATGCGCATCTTACGGGATGATCCCCAGTTCGCGCGCTTCATCATACGTCAGCGGGTCCCGTCCGCTGCGCGATTCGTTGGCGATTGCTGCCAGCTTGTCGGGGTCGAACAAATCGTCCAAGTTCATCTCTTGCGAACTCAGCACGCCATTGAAAATATCCATGTCCAAATCAGCAATTGGCTCGACCCGTGGGATTTCGACCGCTGTCTGCACTTTCGGCGGCGCGGGTTCTTCCCACACTTCCGCGCGGACGACCGTAGGTTCGATGGTCTGTTCCTTCGCCGGAATGGGCATCAAGCGTGGGCGGCGGCGGCGGCTGGCTTCGGGGACAACCGTCGGACGCTCAACTAAGAATGCCGTCGCACCGAGCGGCGCGATCAAATCTTCGACCGCGCGCCGTCCGAAGCGCGTCACGCTGCCAAAATTGCGACTGCCGGACGCACCATCGTAGAGGATACACATGAAGAAATGCAACCCGACGGACAGCACGAATACATCGAAGGTTTCGCCGTCGAAGAATTGGATTGTCGCGGGTTTGGTGCCGCCGACGATCTGCCCCATATCAACGTTGGTCATCAGCGAGGGCAAGAGCGCGTTGGTGAGCTGCGAGGGATTAATGTAGCCGACGGAGCCGCGTTCCAACAGCGTCTCGCCGCGTCGATTCGACAGCGTGATCGACTTGGCGCTGATATCGCGCAGCAGCGTATCGATAATATGCTGTGCCGCGTTCAAATCCATCGAAGGGATGGGGCCCAAATCGGCGGCGGTTGGCGCGCGGACAATCGGCGTCGACATGGTCATGCGCGCGTCCTCGCCATCTAACGCAGCGAACAACGCGCGGATGAAGACATTTGCATCGAGCGGGCGGCGCAGATACACGAACGATGCCGCGCTCAACACTTCATCGTCAAGTTCCTCGGATTCGCCGTCGTTGGCGATCACGATCACCTGTGTTTCCGGCTGAATCTGCCGGATCAGCATGGCGAGGTCGATGCCGCGCGTTTGTTCACCCACATGCAGCGCGCAGATAGCAACATGCGGCGCGACCATGCGAATTTCTTCAAGCGCCTCATCGCTGCTAGGAATATCGATCTGAATGACCGAGCGTTCTGTCAAATCAAACGTCGCGCGTACAATCCGCGAGATCTCACCCGAAGGATCGACCGTGACAATACGAGGTAAACCAGCCATATCGTTTATTCCATCCAGCGTTAGAAGCATATTTCAGATTATAATCCGAAAAGTCTACCGAACAGCAACTTGAAGATTGAGTTTTGCAAACCTATCGAAAGGAATTCTAACCATGCGCCATGATTTGCGCCGCATGACGTTTGGACTAGGCGCGTTTGCACGGTCATTCATTTTGGTCACGGTGGCGGCACTCACCCTCATCGCGTTCCCCGTCCGCGCCCAGAACATCAGCGTTCGCCCACCGACGATTGTAGCGTTCACCGCCAGCACGCCGAGTGTCAGTTTGCCCGCCGTCGAGCGCGGCGAAGCGACGATCACAGTGGTATGGCGCATCGCAGATTTCGATGATATCTTGCGCGTCGGGTTGGATCAACTGGTCGGCGGTGATTGGGCGTCGATCTTGGTGGAGGGCGAAACGCTGTCCGGCGATGGGACGCGCGAGGTGATCGTCGCGCATCCGGGCGATTTCGCGCCGCCGACCTATCGCTTGAGCGTGATCAACAGCAGCGGCGAACTCATCACACAGGTTATTCTCGTCGTCCCTTACGAAACGAACGCGGATGCCCCGTCCATCGAATCGTTCACGACCGATACCCCCGCGCTCGACACCGCCGCGCTCTTGCAGCGCAACGCCCTCGCGGTCGTGCGTTGGAGCGTGGCGAACCGCCGTCCGACGACCAATATCCAATTCGAGCAGCTTTTGAGCGACCAAGACGTGATCGCCGTCGAACCGCCGCGCGAATCATTGTGGCTGCCTTCGACGGGCGAGACGAACCTCGCGCCGGATGTGCCGCTGACCGAGGCGGTCGTGCGCTTGCGGCTGAGCGTGATCGATTTGATCAGCGGTGAAGTCTTAGACACCGCCGAACTGACGCTGCCACTGTCGGGCGCACCGCTGCCGATTCCCGCCATGACCACGCCCAACGCTGAAGCGACCGCCCAGCCAACCAGCGCCGCCGTCGATGCCACCGCGCTCCCCACAGGCGATGCGCCAACAGCACAACCCACGACGGATACCAATGCAGCAACGGGCGCGGCGCGCATCGTGGTGTTCAGCGCCCAGCCGACGAGCGCGCGTCCTGGCGACAGCATCATCGTCAGTTGGAATGTCGAAAATGCGGTCAGCGTCAGCGTGCAGGAACAGGCGGCATCGGGCGCGGCGGGCTTGCTCTACATCGAACTGCCGCCTATCGGCGCGCTCTCACTGCGAATGCCAGAGAACAGCGGCGGCATGACGTACAGTTTGCGCGCGCGCGGCGCGGATGGCGGTGAGATCGTCGCGGAAGTGACCGTGAGTCAGGGACAGTAAGGAACCTGAGTTTTGGATAGCTTCACCTCACCCCTAACCCCCCTCTCCATTGCATGGCTGAGGGGAGGACACCTTTTCAAGAACCTCACCCCTTAGCCCCCCACGCTGTGGCTGAGGGGGTTGGGGGGTGAGGTGAACGGTTTAGAGCCGATCCAAAACTCAGGTTAAGGAACGTGCTGAGTAAAAATCACCTCTCTTGTTCTGGTCTCTTACTCAGCACACAGTCCTCAGCCCTTCTTTTAACAGCAACCGTGATCGTCCAACCACGCGCGCACGGGCTTGCCGTCCTGCCAGATCGTAACTTGTTTGCCGAACAGCGTTGCCAGCGAGTCGGCGGTGTAGACCTGATCCGGCGTGCCGTAGGCGATGGCGTGGCGGTTGAGTGCCAAGACTTTATCGAAGCGGCGGTACGCCATATCCAGATCATGCGTACTGAGCAGAATCGTCAGCCCGTCGGCGTTCAGCGCGTCCAACACATCCAAGAGTTCGGCTTGCGCGGACGCATCCACGCCGCTGAACGGCTCATCGAGGATCAACATCTCCGCGCGCTGTGCCAACGCCCGCGCGATGAAGGTGCGCCGCCGCTGTCCGCCGCTCAATTCTCCGACTTGGCGCGTCGCCAGCGCGCTCATGCCAACGCGATCCAGTGCCTCAGCGACGGCAGCATGATGTTCGCGGCGTGGACGGCGCAGCCAGCCAATTTGGCGCGCGCAGCCCATCATCACCACGTCGCGCACGGTCACGGGGAAGTCCCAATCGACGCCTTCATGTTGGGGGACATAGCCAAGCCGCCCGGTGCTTTCGTCCGCGTGGATGATCACGCCGGAACGCGGCTGAATCAACCCCATGATCGCCTTGATCAGCGTCGATTTGCCCGCGCCGTTGGGCCCGATGATGGCGACGCGCTCCCCTGCGTGAACATGAAAACTCACGGACTGGAGCGCCGGATCGCCACGATAGATCACGGTCAAATCGCGCACATCGAGGACAACCGCGCGCGCCGGGACGGACGTGTCAACGCGAAGAACGGGCGCAATCCGAATGGGACGATCTGCAATCATAGGCGGCTCACAGTCTGAATGAGATGATGTTTCATTGTACCTAGACGAGACGAAATATCAATATCTTTCGGAAAGCCGACAGAATTTCACCTTTGAAAAGATGCGCGACTCAACGCAGAGATCGCAGAGATGCAGAGAAAAAATAAGCGACGGGTTCGCTTTAATTTTCTCTGCATCTCTGCATTTATTTTCGTTCTTGCATGAGCTAATGCGTCTTTACGACAGCGCGGCGGCAATCGTCGTTGCGTTGTAACGCATGAAATCGAGATAAGTGGACGCAGCACCGTCCGCGCCGCTCAACGATTCGCTGTACAGCGCCGTCACCACAGCGATGTCCGCTTCGTCCGCGAGTACATCTATCAGATCGGTGTTGGCGGAGACCTCCGCGAAGATCGCCGGGACGCCCTCGGCGCGCACGAGTTCGATCACCGCCGCCATGCCTTGTGGCTCAAGCTCCGCACCCGTCGTGCCGCCCGGCAGCACGGTCGCCACAATCTCGAAGCCATACGCGGCGGCAAAATAGCCCATGAAGTCGTGATTCGTGACCAAAATACGCGATTCTGCTGGCACGGCGGACACGATGGCGCGGATATCGGCATCGAGCGCGGTCAACTGCGTTTTGTACGCTTCGGCGTTGGCGGCGTAGGTAGCCGCGTTCGCTGGATCGAGATCGCTGAACGCCGCCGCGATGTTGTCCGCCCAAATCGCCACGTTCGCCGGGTTCATCCAGACGTGCGGATCGCACGCGCCGTGTTCATGCGCATCGGCGTGTTCCGCGCCCGCTGCTTCGTCTTCGTGGTCGTCCGCGCCACATTCGAGCGTGCCAGCGCCGTACACGCCGATGATGTCGGCTGCGCCATGCGCGTGTTCCGCTTCGGGCGTCGCCAGCGGATCGTCGTTGTGGGCTTCGTCCGTATGGTCGCCACCAAATGCCAAAATTTCGACGCCGCTGGTCACTTCCAAGATGGGAATGCTGTCGCCCGCGTTTTCGAGCAAGCCCACGAGAAATTCCTCGTAGTTCACGCCCACTGCCAGCAGCAGATCGGCTTGGGCGACGCGCGCTACATCATCGGTGGTCGGCTCGTAAGCGTGCGTGTCCGCATCGGCTGGCACGAGCGCGGACACCTCGATCAGAGCGCCGCCAACGTTGCGCGCCACATCCGCCAGAATCGTGGTCGTCGCCACAACCTGCGGCACATCCTGAGCGAAGGCGGGCAGCACGGACAGGAACAACACTGTGAGGGTGAGTAGCAATATGCGCCTATACATTGATACATCGTCTCCATAATAGTGAGATTTCGTATCAACTATAGCGATGCGGAGGTCAGCTTGTCAAGGCGCGGTTCGCGCGTCAATCGTTGTCCATGATGCGCACGCGCACCCGCTCCACCGTCACGTTCGTCCCCGCGCCACCGTAGCGGCTGTCCAGCGGCGCGCTAACATCGCTGCTCAGTGACAGCGACATGCTGTTGTTATAGATGACGCCATAATCTATATTATCGTCCACCGCCAGCACGCTGACCATCTGCTGCACGCGCCAATTCGCGCGCGTGAACGTCAGCGTCGTCGGCGTGGGCGTGATGAAGCGGCTGTTGTAGCCCACCACGCGGATTGTAACCGTCTCCGCGCCGACGCCGCTGCCTTTCACGCCCGGCGGCGCGGTCAAGCGCACGCGATAGCTGCCCGTCCCGCCTTCTGGCAGCAGCAGTTCGCCCAACACAACGTTGACGCCCGCATCGTAGACCGCCGCGTCCACCGTCGCGCTCACGTCGGTGTACAGCACGTCGCCCGCCGCGCTCAACGTGATCGGCACGACTTCCGGCGCATCGTACAGACTTTCGGGCGTATTATCTTCGGGCGCGGACCCGTTCACGACGACCCAATCGGCGTAGTTGGCGGGCGTGAAGGTGATGCTCGACGGCGTGAGCGTGACATCGCTCGGCGCGCTCAACGTCACGGTCACGTTGCTGCTCGGCGCGGCGGACAGGCGCACGGAGAGCTGATCGCCGATGGTCGCGCCCTCCGCGAGGAACGTCTCGGCGTCGGTCAGCGTCAGACCGGGCGCGGTCGTGGTGTTGATTTCGATGGTGCCGGGGATAAGCGAGGCGACGTTGACGATTTCTAAGGGGCTGGTATTGCTGCCAGCATAGGCAAGCTGCGTTCCATTGGGATTCCATGATACCGACATCACCGGCGATCCTGTCGGTTCTTGCACGCGCTGGATTAAGTCGTAAGTGTCCGGGTTCCAGATTTCCACCAAGCCATCAGCATAGCCTACTGCCACGAGTGGGAGTGTGGGGTGCCAATCGACGCTAAAGATGGCTATATACTGGTCACGAAGCGCCACCACATCACTACCCAACCGACGCGGAAAAAAAACGAACGCTTGGAGCGTACCGCTATTGGTGCCGACAACCAAATTATCGCTATCTGGTTCCCACTCCATAGCCCACGGTGCGTCTTGATTATAGGCGACTGCACCACTAGATTCATTGGTTGTGAGCGATACGATTGAAACATAACCGATGGTAGTTGCGTATCCAAGCATCGTCCCGTCAGGACTCCATGCAGCTGATACCAATGGTGTTGAAACTGGTTCAATCGTGCGAACAAGTTGACCGGTCTGGCTATCCCAGATATATACGTGTCTTAGTACGACTGTGAGGATTTGATGCGCGGAGTCATTCCAGTCAATCGCAGCAATTTTGTGCAATCCGTTTCGTTCAGGTGGCACCTGCAGCGCGAGCGAGAGAACAGCCTGCTGTGCATTCCAAGCATTGTCCCATACCTGAATGCTGTAGTCCCCACCAATTGCCAAGCGTGTGCCGTCGTCACTCCAACGCAGCGCACGCACCGGGAATGGCATCACCGGTAGAGTGTTAATCACGGCGCGGGTCTGTGCATCAAGAATGGTGACAATGCTGCCCGCATCGCTGACGGCGATCATACCGCCGTTAGGATTCCAATCCAACCGGACTGCCGCTACACCCCAAGGAGAACCCGACGTTTGCGCCTGTGCAGTGCTGTAAAGTCCGCTCATCAACATGGCGGCGAGCATAAGGTAAACAACTATCCGTTGCATGTTGGTTTCTCTCACTGCTGAAATACAGTCGTGATCCAAGTTTCATTACCGTTATCATCGACCCATAAAACATGCACCAAATAACTTTGCGCAAACCCACGATATCCGTAATCAGGGTTCGTCTGTGTCGCCTCGTGCCGCGCCCAAGCTTCCGCCCGTGTCTCGCTGATATTCACTCTTCGTGTTAAATTCGGACTGCGACCTGTTGGATTGCCGAGGCGAAAGTAGCAGCGTGAAAAACCACAACTGTATGGTTGATCGTCTGTGTATAATCCCAAATTAATCAGATTGCGCGTGCCGACGACCGTCTCAAGTCCAAGCTGTTGATTAGAAGCCTGTCCATCTGCCGATGCCAACCATTGATCGATAACGACATTACTCGGATTGATTGACGTAACGATGCAGCTACGGTTTGGGATAGGAGGCGGGATGGGGGTGGCTGGATCGGTAGGCGGTGCCACATAAGGAGATTGCGTACAGAACGTCCCCATGTTGATTCTCGCCATATCACCCTGACAGCTCGTGACGAGTCGCTGGTCATTGCGCTGCCATACAAAACACGAGGAGGTGTGCTTTACGAACTGCGCCCCTGAAACTGGATTGGCGCTACCGTTTACATGATCAGCGATGGCAGCATCGATGAAACTGGTAATTTCTCCATATGCCTCGTCAAAATTGGATAAATTATTTTCCAATGGTTCTCCGGTTCGCAAGCATTCCATGTAGCCATTAAACCAACGTAGGATGGCAGCATCACCTTCCCCAGCGGCAATTGCGTAGCTGAGGGCAATTGCCTGCCCTTCAAATTGACATTCAACCACGTTATTCTGATATGACCAAAGTGGATAATTGGTCGCAGCAATTGAACCACCCTAGCGACGCATATAAGCAATGCCCGCAGATACATTATCAAATGGGATATTGTTCAGGATTGTACGTGCCATCAAATAGCGATGGTCTCGATTTTCGATACTACCAGGCGCTGTCGTGCCGGGCAGGGCTTCGTAAAGCGGAATTTGCTGGTTGGCATTGGTCTCATTGTAAGTTGCCCAAAAGATAATCCCTCTGAATTGAGCATAATATTGTTGCAGAGTAAGTTGATTGACTTGAATTACTAATGAAACGGTACTATCCACAACAGAACCCGACGCGCCCCCGTCTGTTTGTCCTGAACCGCCGCCATCAGCGCCACTGATGCTCGCCCGCGCCTGAATGGTAAACGTCCCCACGACGGTGCCGACCACATCGAGCGTGATGGGGAACGCCGCGTCGCCCGCGACCAAGCCGCCCACGTAGTCGTAGCTGAACGTTACCGTATCGGCGGTCACATCAATGCCGAGAATCACGTTCACCAAGCCCGACAGATCGGGGTTAAGTGTATCCAAGAGGCTGATAAGCAGGTTGAAAAGTGCTGTGAGGATCGACGGGTCTGCGCCCGGAATGGTCATCCCCTGTGGGCGCAGCCCGCGCGGCACGGTCAGTTCGATGCGCACGGTCTCGTCGATATTGCGGGCGACCCCGTGGGTCGCCCCGATCCATTTCTCTACGGTAAGTTTTTTACTCAGTCCTCCACCCGCGCTGCTTAAAACGCAATCGCAGAGGTCGGATTTTGCGGCACGTCGTTGTAGCGAATCTCGAAATGCAGATGGGGTCCCGAAGCGTTGCCCGACGCGCCCATCGCGCCGACGACTTGCCCCGCGCCGACGATCTGCCCGCAGCTGACGTTGACCGCGCTCATGTGTCCGTACAACGTCGTGTACGCGCCGTGCGCCAGCACGACCGCATAGCCGTAGCCATAGCTGTTCCAGCCCGCGAAGATCACCGAGCCGCTGTTGGCGGCGAAGATCGGCGTACCGACCGCGCCCGCCAGATCGACGCCGGCATGGATCGACGAGAAGCCGCGCGACCACTGATACGCGCCCGTAGCGACGGGGCGCACCCAACCGCTGCCGCCGCCGGGATTATCGACGAAGCCACAACTGCCGGGTTCGCCCTGCGCGAACGAGATTTGCCCGCCCGCGCCGCCGCGACTCGAATCGCCGCCGACGCGCTCTACAGCGGGCGCCCAGACAATCGGCTCGGCTTCGCCGCCCGGAATGACAACGCGCGTCCCGCTCGGCAGCAGGGTATCGGGCAGCGCGCCGAATAACTCGTTGAATTCCGAGTCGATGATCGCATACGCTTCGACCTTGAAGCGCGCCGCCACCGCCGTGACCGTTTCGTCGGACACGACCGTGTAATACACGCCGTCAACGGGCGGAATGTTGATCATGCGTCCGGGACGCAAGCCGCCGATAATGCTGCGCTCGTTCGACCACGCAATCGACTCCGGCTTCAGCCCGAACGACTCGGCGATGCGGAACATCGTATCGCCCGACTGGACTTCGTACTGAATCACCTCGCTGCGCGGGCGATCCGGGATGATCGTGAACGGATCGTAGAGATTCGCCGGAATTTGCAGTTGATCGGCGGGGTTTTCGGAACTCAATTGGACGATGGGTGTCGCCAACAGCGAGAACAATTCATCCGGCGCAATCGTCGGCAGCAGCGCCACCCGCACGATGCCGCCCGTGTCCGTCGTCGGCGCGCGTTCGGACGCGGGCGTCGCGGTGACGTTCGGGAGCGCGGACGCGGGCGGGGCGGTGTTCGTCACCACGATCAGCGTGGAGGCGGGATTCGGCGGGGGCGCGCTCTCAGTTTGCGGGAGCAGCAGCAGCAGCGCCGCCGCGCCCGTCAGCCCCAACGCGCCCATCAAGCTCAAGAACCCGAACGCGCGCCGCCAGCCGGGGAGATCGCGCGCCGACGCACCGCGAATGGGACGCGCGCGCCCCGTGTCCGCCAAGTGGTCGGGCAGATCGTTCGGATCATAGTTTGGAGGATATTGCATTGTTCGTTTTTCCCTCATATCCAACGTCCGCTATCCTAGCCCCCCCGCCGACGCATGGCAAGGGCGATCCCCATTTTGTACCGATTGACAACTATACCGTCCAGACGGTATAGTATATAGATTGAGAGGGAGATGGAATGGACGTATCGCTGCTGGTCGCACTCATCGGGATCGCGGTTGTAGACAGTTTGAATCCGTCGCTGTTCATCGCGCAGTTTTACATTTTGACCACCGTGCGCCCGGTCGTGCGCGTGATCGCCTACATCGCGGGCGTATTGGTCGTGAATTTCGTCGGCGGCGTGCTGATCGTGAGCGGTGCGCGGGCGGTGATCGGGACGTTTTTCAGCGATTTGGGCATCACGGCGCAGTATGGCTTGCAGCTTGCGGTCGGGCTGCTGCTGATCGCGTTCGGCGTGTGGATGCGCGTCAATCGGATGCAGATCGGGGCGGGACGCCAGCTCAAATCGATGAAGCTTGGGGCGGCGTTCGGTTTCGGGATGCTGGTCATGGTCAACGAACTGACGACGGCGCTGCCGTATTTCGTCGCCATCGAGCGGATCGCCGCCGCGAACCTGCCGCCCGCGCTGAACATCGTCGCGCTGGCGGTCTACAATCTGGTGTTCGCGCTGCCCTTGTTCGGCTTTTTGCTGGCATTCTTGGCGGTGCGCGACCGCTTTGCGACGTGGATCACGCGCGCCAACGACTGGATCGCGCGTTGGATGCCGCGCCTGATCAAGTACGGTTCGCTGGCGTTCGGCGCGCTGCTGTCGGTCAACGCGGGCGCGTATCTGGTGGCAGGGGTGACGCTGCTGTGAGCGATGACAGCGAACCGAAACGATTTTAACGCCGAGCAACGCAGCGATGACTATTGCTGCGTTGCCCGGCGCTACCGTCTTTTCCCGTTCGCTGTTACGTCCCTGGCGCATCCGGCGAACGGAACTCGATCACATCGAGCGCGAACGGCAGTTGTGGTTCGACCAGCGGCAGCACCAGCGACGATTGATCGAAGTTGGCGACGATCAAGCGGTTGCGCGGCGCGTCGAACGCGACATCCGCCGCGCCGCGAAATGCCCCGGCGATGTATGCCAGCGTCGCCGTCGCGGGCGTGCCATCGGGGTTGGCGGGCGCGTCCGCGGCGGGCGGCTGCACGAGGACGATGCCGTTTTGCCCCAACGCAGCCGCATAGATCGCGCCGTCGGACGTGACCGTGATGCCGTTGAAACCCGGTGGAAATTCCGCGCCCGCCCCGTGGCGATAGACTTCCGTCGTCGTGCCGTCGGACAGGGCGACGCGGAAGATCACGCCGCCTTCTGGCTCGGTGATTAACAGCGTATCCGTTGTGGCATCGTAGACCAAGCCGCTGACCGCGAGCCGCGCCGCCGTCAAATAGCTTGGCGGTATCCACCAGACCACGCCGTTACGCCCGTCGGCATCGAATTTGTAGACCTGATTCAGCCCAGAATCACTGATATAGATCGCGCCTGTCGCATCGACTGCCACATCTTGCGGCGCGACGAAGCCATCCGCCGGCAGCGCGAAGAAGGTGTCGATCACATCCCCGTTCAGCGGCACGCGCACCAGCGATCCGCCTGAACTGCGCGGATCGGTGTCGATCTGATCGACGACCAACAGCGCGCCATCCGCCGCAAACGCCAAGCCGAGCGCCGCGCCAATTTCGGTGCGCGTTCCCGGTAGTTCGGCGGCATTCCCATCGACATCAACGCGGTAGATCGCGCCCGTCGCATAACTGCCTGTGTAGATGGTTCCGTCTGGCGCGACGACGACCGACGCGGGATAGGCATCACTGTCGGGCAGGGCGGCGAACTGACGCACGCTGACGGTTTCTACGAGCGCGACGGACTGTTGGCGCGCGTTGGCATTGAGCGCCGACGATGCCAACAGCACCGTGATGCCGAGCAAGAGCGCCAAGAATCCGCCGAAGATGAGGATGAACACCAAGCGCCGTTGTGCCAACGACAGGCGCGAAAAATCTTTGAACATGGGGACGTTTGACCTCGATTGTTCACGGGCGTGTCAGCAGCGCGCCCTTGCAATCTATGATAACCGATGTGCTAACGCGCGGGGGGAATACTCAGGAAACGTTAGGCAAGGATAGGGATGAGGCATAAGGGGAAGTACGTCAAAACGTTGAGCGTGGTCACGATGGTGGAGGGGTAGGGGGCGGCACGCCGCGCCCGCAATGTGTGAGCGGGCGTCCCAGCGCGACACGCCCGCTCATTACTCAGAACAGCGGCAGCATCCGCATCGTTTCGCCTGCCGCTTCAGCACCCTCGCGGGCGGCGTCCGGCAGGAAGAAGAATGCCAGCGCGACGATGATGTAAATCGCAATCAGCATCGCACCCTCCAGCCAATTCGACTCGCCGTCGAGCGCGATGAACGCCGCGATCACCGACGCGCCGATCAGCGCGATCAGTTCCGGCGTCGTGAATACGAGCAGCAGCCGCTGATTGAACAACAGCGCCACGAACACCAACACGGGCGTGACGAACATTGCCACCTGCAAGCTCGATCCCAACGACACCGCAAGGCTCAGTTCCATCTTGTTCTTGAGGGCAACCTGCACCGCGACCAGATGTTCCGCGACGTTGCCCACCAGCGGGATGATGATAAAGCCCAAGAAGATTTCGGTCAGTCCGAGCGTCACGCCGACGTGTTCAACCGCGCCCACCAGCGCCTCGCTGACCAGCGCCGTCCCAACGGTGGCGATCAACAGCACGATCACCGAGAATTGCAGCGTCCAGCGCGCCGCATGAACTTCTGTGGCGCCTGCGCGCACAACCGCGACTTGTCCCTTGCCGACTTGATCGGCGGCAGATGCGGATGTGGCAGCTTTTGCCGCCGCGGCTTTGCCCTTGGGCGGGGTGGCGGGCGCATGATCGTTGTGTCCGCTGACCGCGCCCGTCGTGAAGGCGTAGATGATGCTCAAAGCGTACAGGATGATCAAGACGACGGCGACTCCCTCGTTGAAGATCAATTCCGAGTCGGGATTGGTCGCAAGCTGCGGATCGAACAGCGACGGGATCGCCAGCGCGATCACGGCGAGAATCACGAGGGTGGCGTTCAGCCCTGATTGACGGCGGTCAAAGACCTGCACACCGTTTTTCAGCCCGCCCAACAGTAAGCTCAAGCCGAGTACGACCAGCAGATTACCGATGATCGATCCGGCGATGGAGGCGCGCACCAAATCGAGCAAGCCCTTTTGGATGGCGAAGATCGTGATGATCAATTCGGCGGCGTTGCCGAGCGTGGCATTGAGCAGCCCGCCGATGCGGGGACCCGTGTAGATCGCCAGTTCTTCGGTGGCGTCGCCCACCAGTTTGGCAAGCGGGATCAGACCCGCCGCTGCCAGCAGAAATACGAGTGTCTCATCCGCGCCCGCGAAATTGGCGATGATCGCGGCGACGGCGAACACGAGTAAATAGTAGAGCCGCTGTTTGGGCAGTTGAAAAGTCATGGAGGAATCCCCTTGCTTAACGGGTAAAACGGGTCAAGTGATGGCAATATTGTAGCGAGAAACCGATATAGTCGATAACTTTGACATGCAGCAAGATTCAAAGGCAATCTCAGCCTCTAATAGTCCATTAAAAATGGAGTTCAGGATAGAGACCTCACCCCCCGACCCCCTCTCCGGTACGGAGAGGGGGTCGGGGGGTGAGGTTGCCTTTGAAATCTGTTTCATTTCGGCTGACCCTTGTTGTATAGTGTGAAAAGATAGCATTATCGCATTTGTTGGGGCAGCCATGATCACATTCGATGATTTTCTCAAAG